>JACLAB010001186.1_pt1 | contig 10753 bp, 10 predicted proteins | sample 8027921 | NCBI WGS metagenome assembly JACLAB01 (sample SAMN15725117, study PRJNA655200) | protist metagenome | isolation source: fluorescence activated cell sorting (FACS) single amplified genomes of... | place: USA: West Boothbay Harbor, Gulf of Maine | collected 2000-07-19
CGACGCGATCCCCGCGCGCGCGCGCCGCGCTCGCCCGCTCTCGCGCGGCGCCTCGTCTAACCCTCGCGCGTCGTCAACACCCAACCGCGTCGTTCCCGTTTGCGTCGCGTCCCCGCGCGCACCGCGCACCGCGAGCGACGCCAGCGCGCATCCCGCGAGTAGTTTCGCGCCCTTCGCGCGCGCGCGCTTCATCACGCGCGGCTTCGGAGACATCGCGCGCGCGCTCGTCCCGCGTTCGTCGCGTCGACGTGTGGCGATCGTCGGATGTTGGCGCGCGCATCCGAGTCCTCGCACCGACGGTTCACGACCGGTCGATCAGGCTCGTATTCAACGTTGAAAACGCCCGTGATGCAGACCCGCGCGCGTCTCGACGCCGCGCGCGCGGCCGCAGACCCGCGCGCGCGCCGCGGACCCGCGCGCGCGCCGCGGACCCGCGCGCGTCGTCGAGACGCGCTCGCTCGCGCGTCGCGCCGCGCGTCGCGCGCGTCGCGGCTCGAAGCGGCTCGAAGCGCGCGGAAAGCGCTTCGGAACGCGCGCGCATGACGACGGTTGGGACGCGCGAGGACGCGGTGACGACGCGCGAGGACGCGTCGACGTCCAGATCGACGGTGAAAGACGCGTCGTGGATGCGCGATGATGTCGGTGGCGCGAACGAAGGGCTGTTTGAGCGGTGTCGCGGCGCGGCGCGCGCGCTCGAGCGCGCGGCGCACGGCGCGGTGTCGCACCGGGAGAAGTGCTCGGCGCTGTGGGGGCAAGCGGAGGCGACGATGTTGGCGCTGCGAGAGGTGGAGAACGTGTACGCGATGTATGATGATGGTGGACGGGTGCAGGTGAAGCGGCAATGCGTGAGCGTGCTGGGACGGTTGCACCACGGGAAGACGCTGGCGGAGGTTTACGGGTCGTTCACGACGGCGCAAAAACTGGTGCGGTACGCGATAGGGGGGAAAACCGATGGGAAATTCGAGGAAGTGACGCGAGATTTAGAGGCTCTGGAGCTACAACTGTGGAACATGGCCGGGGCGTCGGGAAGATTGGGCGTCGCGGGCGTGTCGAGCGACGGGCGACGCCGGCTGCTTCGAGGCGGCGTCGCGCAGACGATCGATAGTATCTTTGGCTCGGGTGTGCTCACGATGTGCGCCGCGGGGTCGGATGGGGCTGAGCTTTGGTGGTCCACGGGCGGGGCGTTTCCCAGGCTCGATGCGTACGACATGTTCATACGTGGTCGGCGCCGAATCGAAAGTCCGCGCGTAGACGCCACGGGCGGCACGTCGTGCATGGCTCGGCCTAGCGGGGGCACGAGCTCTGCGTTCTTGAAGTCATCCATAGTCACGATGGTGAACGCACCGAACCGATCGCCGTTGTTATGGGCCGGTTTGAAAAACGGAGGGGTCATGGCGTGGGATTGCGATATGGGGCGATTGATGAACTCGCAAATCGTCGTCGTGGCGCGCAACGAGTCCGTGACGGCGATCGCACCGATCGACGGCACGCGCGCGTGGATTGGCTGTACGGATGGTACCGTAGTTGAATTGCGAGTCGTCGCGAGTACGAATGATTCTGCTGGAGAGTTCAAAGTCGCGCGCGACGTCGTCGCCGCATCCGCCACCCATCGTCCGAGTTTCCCAGATCCCGACTCGATTCGTAAAAAGTCCAAAAGCGTGTCGTGTATGCTACACAACGCGAGCGACGGCTCAGAAGGGGTGGTATTCATCGCATGCGAGAATGATTTAGTGTTGGAGGTTTGGGATGTGGCTGAGGCAAAGTGCGTGCGCATGGTGAGTTTGGAAGATCTCGGCTCCGCGGTTGCGTTGATGCAGCACCCCACGGTGCGAGATTTGATCGTCAGCGTGCACGACACGGGTGCGGTGCAAATATGGGGCGGAGATAAGTGCGCGGTAGAAACCGGCGAGCGCGTGATGAACATCACAATGGGATTCAAGGCGGTTGATGCGTGGTCGCTTTCCAAGTACTTTGGTAAAAGCATCGTCGGCGCCGTGGCTGTCGAAACGATCATCGCCATCGGACACGCGAATGGAAAGCTGACAGTTTGGCCCCTCCCCGGAGCGCATGAGTTGCACGAAGCATCTCTCCACGCCGAAACGCTCGCTTCTTCGAAAAACGCTTCACCCTTCGAGTTACGCTCGAGTAAGCTCGTCGCGCACGGTAGTGGGCTCGTTCATTTAACCAAGATAGACGGCGGTGGTTCTATCGGTGTCATCACCGTCGGTCGTTTCGGAAGCATAATGTATTGGCCTCTCTCGCAGCTCGAAGCCATGCTCGGAAAGCTTCGACAGACGGCGCGAAAGGAGCATTCACGTCTGGGCTTGGGATCGCCGTCCAAGGTGATGAATGACAGTAAATTTATTCCGGTGAATAGGACGCCCGAGTCGGCTACGTTATCAGAAACAGCGCGAATTGCGTACGATCATATTAAACTTGAACAAAAAATCGGAGAAGGATCGTTCGGTCGCGTGTTCAAAGCTACTTGGAATCACATAGACGTCGCCGTGAAATTCATCGGCGCTCAAGACATCGATGTTACGTCGAGCGGACTCATTCATTCTTTGGAAGAGTTAGAGAAAGAGGTGAGCATCATGACGAAGCTCAGACATCCAAATATCGTGCTTTTGCTCGGGGTCGTGATGACACCGCGTCCAGCCATCGTGCAGGAGTTTTGCGTTCGAGGTTCGCTGTACGCGGTACTTCAGCGACACATCAAGCCGGGCGCGCCCGAGTTGCCGTGGCGTATACGCCTTCAGATGGCACTCGGTGCCGCGGCTGGGATGCTTTACTTGCACGATGCGTCCGTTTTGCATCGAGACTTAAAGAGTGCCAATCTTATGGTAGACCGCTACTACCGTGTCAAAGTCGGCGATTTCAACCTATCTCGAGTGCACAACGACATCGTCGCCTCGGGCGAGGGCGCAGAGCGCTCAGGTACTCTTCACTCGCCTCGTTGGATGGCCCCTGAAGTTCTGACAGACGGACAGTATGGTACAGCATCAGATGTGTACTCCTTCGCCATCGTCATGTGGGAGCTTCAAAGCTTGCAAGCGCCTTTCAAGGATTTGCACGTTTATCAAATCGTCTCCATCGTTCCGGACGGCGATCGTCCAGAGGTAGATGCGACGCACGGCGCCGCTTTTCTCGACGCCGAATCATATCGCGCGTTGATGCAGCGCGCGTGGCAGAGCGATCCCTCGCTCAGACCTTCATTCGAAGACATATTTCAAGAAGTGCAGACGTTACTGGACGCGCAAGTCGCGCGCGAGCAGAGAGCGAAACGAGGCGTCGACAACATGCCGGCAAACAACACTGGGTTACCCACGCTTCCGCTTGAACGGACGAGATCGTCTTCTTCGTTCTCTGGCAGGAAAGGATCGTTCAAGGCGAGACGCGAAACGGTGGTAAAGCTCGACTTTGATGGAAAATCGCCCAACGAAGGCGACGACTCCGTCGTCGTCGAGACGCCCGCGGCAAGTCCAGAAAAGTCGAGCGAGAGCGCGCTGAAAGAAACGACGAACGTCCTCGAGGTCGGCGATATGGACACTCGAGCGATTCTACTCAACATGCGCGCGCGAGGATCTCTCAGGGAATCGATGCGCAGGTAGGGCGACGCGCGACAATTTAAACCAAGTCTATTAGTCTCTCACATTTCTACTCGCGATGACCTAATGTTCTCGCGGGCATACGTGTGCGAAATTACGCGCGATCACGTCGCGGACCCTTGTTGTAGTGCGCACGGCTAGACACAGAAACGCCTTGCAAGTTACCCATGTTCATCGACTTCAACATATCCATCGTGTCCCGGTCGACTTCGATGGAGTCCGTCTCGAGCGCGGACTTCTCCGGCACGAAATCCATGCGGCGCTCACGCTCCTCCTCTTGAAGCTTGAGCGAGATACCGCGCACCGGTCCGCGTTGGATACGCTTCATCAAGTGCTGTTTCCGAACGATTCATCAACCCGACGTCAGTCGCGCGTTCGCGCGTCTCAAACCCCACCGATCGAGCCTCGGTCGCACCGTCGCGCCCTCTCGCGCACCGACCGCGTTCCCGCGCTTCGCTCGCCTTAAAACGTACCGTCGTGAAACCCGCAATCTTGTTACGCAAACGCTTGGACGGAATGATCGCGATATCATCCGCGATGCGCTTGTTCGTCGCAAAGTCGAGCGTGAGCCTCGAGTAATACTTTTCGATGATTTGGCGAGACGCCTACCGCACGCGCGAACACCGCATCGTCGTCGTCGTTAGTCATCGCGCGCGTTCAAAATCACTCGCGCCTCCCCGTCCGTTCGCGCGTCCGATCGCGCGCTCGACGCCGCCCTCCCGCGCGCGTTCGTTCTCTCTGCGATCGTCCTTTAGGGTTTCCATCGTCGCCCCGTCCATCGCGTCGCGCGTTCGCGCCGTCGCCGTCGCCGCGCGCGCCGTCGCCGGTGCCGCTCGCAACGCGTTCGATTCGACGCGCACCTTTTTCACCGTCTTCGTGCGAACGCGACCCATGTCGGCGTGTTCGCGCGCGTCGTGCAGAGACGGATCGCGCCGCGCGTCGCGCGCGGGGGCTCGGTCTCGCGTCCGTCGATCGTGCACACACGGACCTTTACGGCGACCGACCGACCGACCGCGCGCGCCGCGATCGCGCGCGCGCCGCGCGGCGTCAGACACGCGCGCCGCCGCCACCGAGACACATGTTTGCCGTTAGCTCCACGCGCGTCGTCGTGAACGCCGCGAACACGTCCGGGACGAAGCGCGTCGCGGGGAAGAAGGCCGCCGCGGGCAAGGTGCGCAGCGCGCGCGTGGTTTTATCCTGAAGCCGTCGCGACCGCGACCGCGATCGAGGCCGCGAGGGGCGCGGGGCGGCGCGCGCGACGCGCGATCGACGCGCGCGCGCGACGCGCGCGATCGGCGCGCGCGCGCGATCGATCGGCCGCGAGGACGCGCGCGCGACGCGGCGATCGGTGAAAGGACGGCGACGCGGCGATCGATCGATCGCGCGACCTCGGGGGGGGGGTCGATGCTGGGTCGCGAACGGTCGATCGCGAGATTGGGGCGAGGGAAGAGACCGAGGGGGAGACGAAGGCGAACGCGAACGCGCGACTGACGGATGACGCGACCGCGCGACGCACGCGACACAGCCGGGCCAAAAGAAGGGATTCTTCGATTGGTTGCTCGAAAAGTCCGTGCGCGATTCCGGCGTCATCGGCGCCGGGTACGAAGACGACCTGAAGAGCGGGCAGTACAAGCCGAAGGGCGGCTTGAACATCTCGGAGGGCGGCTCGTTTAAGATTTAAACGCGCGCCAGCTTTGCCTTAGCCTTTGAACGCGTGTGCACGATGTGGCGATGACACCGGGGGACCCCGGGATTCTATTATCAATTTTGTTGTCAATGCGAACACGAACGAACAAAGTATACGACGCGCGACGCGCGACGCGCGCGATTTCGACTCGACGCGCGGCGAGCCCGAGGGAACAAAATTGACTTGAAAATTACAGATGAAAGAGGGTAAATGGGCGGAAATGCTTCGCGAGTGAGCTTGCGCTCTTTCTTTTACTGTTCTACCGTATACAAGAAGAAAACTTCATTTGAGCGCTGACATGGCGTCCAACGCGCTCTTCGAGCGCGAGGATTCGCGCGTGTTGCGCGTCGACGCTCTTCCAAGCGGTGAATCGTGCTCTTTTTTCTTGGGTTTGCCGAGAATAGATGCGACGGTTTGAACCTTCCCGCCACTATTTCTCGGCAACGAATTCATCATCGAGTCTAAGTCTACCGGACTTCCGAGATCGAGCGATCCCACCGCCGGCAGCGCGTCGTTCAAGTCGACCATCGTCCCCAAGCTTCCGACGGGGAAATGATCTGCACCGTGCGCCGACCGATCGTTGGGGGACATGGAGAACTCGCCGTAGAAATTGTCGACACCGTCCGGGGTTGATGACAGCCCCATGTCCGGGGGAAACATCGAACCGAACGAACCCGCGACGCCGAACGACGTGCCAAAAAACGCGCTGCTCGGACCGCGGTCGCGTTTGCCGTGAATCACCGGAATCTCACCGCTCATGCCGCTCATGCCGTCGCGCAGTTCCACTGACTCGGGCATAATGAGCGGCGATCCACCCGTGCTCGACGGCGTCCCACCCACGCTACCGTTGGCGAAGAGTTTCATGAAACTGTTTTCGTGATCCTTTCTCGCCGACCCGGCCGAGGCGAGGTTTTGGTTGGCCAAGGCGAGATTGGCGTTGACGAGGGCGGATAAGTCGGTGCCACTGCCGAAACCTATCGAACCACGCTTAGGAGTGGAGTTCTTGTCGCTCGAACTCGGACCGAAGCCGTAAATAGTGCTCGGACCCCCCTTCGCGTCCTTCCCCACGGGTTTTTGCTTCTTGAGCGCGTTGGGCTGGCGCGACGCTCCGGCGCCGAAACCTCCGATTGACGGCAAACCCGCGTCGTGTCCGCCCCGGCCGCGTCCACCACCGCCACCGCCACCACCGCGCCCCCCCGACGGGGGCTCGGGCAAAACGAACGGCGGCGGTTCCTCCCCCGGCGCGAGCTGAAAATTCGTCTTCGCGTTTGGCCCGCGAATGTGTCTCGCCGCCGCGTCGTACGCTCTCGCCGCCTCTTCGGCGGTATCGAACGTGCCGAGCCACAATCTCGCGCCTCGATTTGGATCGCGTATCTCCGCCGCCCAGCTCCCCCACGGGCGCTGTCTCACCCCGCGATACTGCGACGTCGTCGCCTTTTTCGACTGCTTGTCGCCCTTGCCGCCCTGCGTGCGTCGTCGCGCCTCGTCAGTCACCTCCACGCCCGCGTTCGACGCCCTCTCTCTCTCTCGCGCGCTCGACCTCGCGATCACTACCGTCCCGATCGCGCGTCCTCGCCTCGTCGTCCTCTGCCGTTCGCTCGCGTCTCGTTCGCCTCGCGTCCTCGTCCCGCGCGTCGTCCCGCGTCGTCCCGCGTTCCCACAATTCCCCCCCGTCTCCTCCCTCTCGTCCTCGTCTCTCGCGCGTTCGCGCTCGCACCTCGAGATCATCGAGATCATCGTCCAGCGCGTCGTCCTCGTCGGGATCCGGCGTCGATTTCCGCGAGTGCGCGCCGTGATGCGTCGCCATCGCGCTCGTCGCGTCGCCTTTCGCGCGCTTCGGACTTTTGCGCTTTTTCGCGCGTTCGCGTCGACGCGCGCGCGCTCGCCGTCGCGTCTGAGAGCGTCGCGCGCGCCGCGCGGTCGTCCCTCGCGGTCGTCCCGATGCGCTCGCGTCGCGTCGCGCCGCGTCGCTCGCGCACGCGGCGGAGTCGCGCCGTCGACGCGCGGCGTCGGAGCGAAACGTGCCGACGAAAAAGCGTCCCGAGAATCTGGGACGCTGAACGACCGATGGCGACTCGGGAATGTGTCCCTCTCGGAGCCATCGACCGATGGCGACTCGGGAATGTGTCCCTCTCGGAGCCATCGACCGATGGCGACTCGGGAATGTGTCCCTCTCGGAGCCATCGACCGATGGCGACTCGGGAATGTGTCCCTCTCGGAGCCATCGACCGATGGCGACTCGGGAATGTGTCCCTCTCGGAGCCATCGACCGATGGCGACTCGGGAATGTGTCCCTCTCGATCCTCGCCGTATGCGCAAACAGTCGGGCGTCGACGCGCGCGTCGACGCGATTCGACGCGATTTTCGACGATTCGACAGACGACGGCGCGGCGCGGCGCGCGACGACGACGACGACGACGACGACGACGGGATCCATACGCGCGGCGCGGGTCGCGTGCCGCGACGCGCGCGACGCGTATCACCGGTGCGCGGACGCCGCGGCGACGACGGATTCGGATTCGGATTCGGCGGCGACGGCGACGGCGACGGCGACGTGTCGACGCGCGCGCGAGGCGTACGAGCGGGCGTGTCCGAGGTCGTGGGTGACGCACTTCGAGAGCGCGCGCGCGGAGGAGGCGAAACTGCGCGCGGTGCTGGATAAGGGGGCGGGGACGCGGGACGCGTAGACGATGGGGCGGTTCGGACGAGACGACGGACGAGACGGGCGAGGGTACGGACGCGACGATGGACGCGACGGGCGATGGAGGGGGGGCGCGCGGGCGAGGTCGAGGTCGAGGTCGCCGGGACGGCGGTACGGAGGGTACGGCGCGCGGCGAGCGAGGTCGAGGTCGAGGTCGAGGTCGAGGTCGAGGTCGAGGTCGCCGCCGCGGCGGTACGGGGGGTACGGTCGCGGACGCGGCGCGCGCGAGGATTCGCGCGATGACGATCGAAGGAAGCGACGACGTGATTCGCGGTCGAGGTCGAGGTCGCGGTCGCGATCGCGATCGCCGGCGCGCGACGACCGTAAGCGACGGAGAGACGTGCCGCCGCCGCCGCCCGCGGCGGGCGGCGGGAAAGCGGTCGACGTGCCGCCGCCGCCGCCGCCGCCGGCGGGTGAGGACGAAGACGAGGAGTCCGCGATGATGCGCATGATGGGATTCGGAGGATTCGGCACGACGCAAGGCAAGCACGTGGAGGATGAGTTCGCCAACGCGTCGGCGGTGCAAAAGAAGACGAAGCGGCAAGCCAGGCAATACATGAATCGCGTCGGCGGCTTCAATAGACCTTTGCCCGCGGAAGTCACTGGGCAGCGCCAAAATAGGACATAGTATTTCCTACGATGCGTTTTAATCACACGCGAATCTAGTGCTAGCGAATCAATCGACTACGCGTCTTCTATTCTACTCGTCGCGAGTGCCGGGCGGGCAGGCGCCGCACGAGCGCATGCAGTTGCCGTTCGCACGACCTCGCCCAACCATGAACGATGGATTTTTCGTGCACTCACCCGACGACGCCCAGCCCTCGCACGCCGCGTTGACGTCTTTACAAACGCCGGGCTCAAATCGCACCGAGGCGGTCGCCGAGTCTTCAATCGGAGCGACGTGCATCCATTTCGTGGCGCTAAACTTGACCCCCTTTACCACCGGACACCCCGCGTGTGAGCTCATGGCATCCGACGTCCCGTTGTGATGCAGACTTCTGAAGAATAACGCGTCACCTTTGCGCGGTTTCACCGCCAACTTCCCCGCCGCGCACGAAGACGCGTCGTCGCCGCCGCCCGGGTTCGCGCCCGCCTCGGCGTCCGGAAATATCGTCTCTCCCCCCTCTTCGACGTCGGTGAGATACATCAGCACCGTCGCCACGCGCTGCCCGCCCTTTTCGCGCTTCTGATTGAATTCGTCTTGAAAATAATCAAAGTGCGGCCGATACTCTTGACCGAATTCGTACCGCAGCACCTGGAAACCTTCCCCGTGCGACTCCGGCACGTGCGTCCACGACGCGATGCGCCTCTCGATCGACGCGACGACGTCGTCTTCCCCCCTGAGCAGGAACATCCCGCTCGACGTGCGTATATCGCTCGGCACGCTCCCACCGTTGCTCGCGTCCACCACGGTCGAGCGACCGAGGCTCGGCGTCGCGAGCGCCTTCAAGTGGTCGCACTCCTCGCGCGTCAAGAATCCTCGATACACCTCCGCGTGCGGGCGCCAAGACACGCGTTCGATGCGATCGAACTCGATCGCGCGATCGCGCGGCGCGCGCGCGTCCGCGCCGTCGACGCGCGTCGATGGGCGTTCGCCTCCGCCTTCTTCTCCGCGATCGCCGCCGCGCGCCGCGCGTTCGGGCCCGATCCTGGCGCCGCGCGCGAGCGCCGACGCGCCGAGCGTCATCGCGCACCACGCCAGCGCGAGTCGCATCGCGCGTCGCATCGCGCGCGCGCGGCGCACCGCCTCGATGTGGCGTCGCGGTCGCCACTGCCCGCCGCGTCGCGCGCGATGTCGTCGCTCGCGCGCTCGAGCGCGCGCGCCGCGGGCGAGCCGTCGACGTCGTCGCGTCGCGCGCCGTCGCGCGCGCGCGTCGCGCCGGCGTCGCGCGAAACGCGCGCGCGGCGTCGCTTTCGGACGTCGTCGCCGCCGCTGCGCGCCGCCTCCGGGGACGACCACGACGACGCCCGTCGCGGCGCGACGCTCGACGCGCTGCCGATCGACGCGTCGTTCATCGCGCTCGTGAATCACGCGTTCACGCTGAGCGAGCGCGACGCGGCGACGTTCGTGGACGCGTTCTGCGCGAGCGAGCGGTTGACGGCGGCTTTCTGCGAGGACGCCTTCGACGCCGTGTACGCGGCGTACGCGAGACGCGCGCCCGAGGACGAGCTGACGACGCTGCTGGAGTTGGCAAAAATATTCACGACGCAGTATAAAATGCGCGCGATGCCGCTGGAGACGAGAGTCCTGGACGAGACGCTGGACGCCGGGCGACGGTGCGCGGCGGGCGACGTCGACGAAGCCGAGGCGCGAGCGCGCATTCGAGACATCCTCGAGCGCGCGTTCGCGATCGAGGGGTTAAAACAGCGCGATTACATCATCGCCCTGCGCGAATATCGCGTCAAGCTCGAGCGCGACTCGCGTTCGGGGAAATCATACGCCCTCGAATTTCTAGAAGCCGACGAGACGCTCGTCGCCGAGCTCTGCGATCCCGACTCCGAGTTGCGCGCCAGCGAGGCGTGTCGCCGCGAGCTCATCGTCGCCACCGACGTCATCTTTCGCGCGCTCGACGGTTTCCTCGAGGTCGCCGCGCGCTGATTTTCCGTCTCTTCGCGCCCTCGAGACGCGCCTCGCAGCTCGCTTTGCGACTTTCCCATCCAAACCCCACATTTGCATCGACGTCACGCCGCGCGTTCGCCCTCGCGCGTCGCCGCGCCGCACACCGGCGCGCGCGTCGACCGACGCCCTCCGACGCG
>JACLAB010015629.1_pt1 | contig 10742 bp, 7 predicted proteins | sample 8027921 | NCBI WGS metagenome assembly JACLAB01 (sample SAMN15725117, study PRJNA655200) | protist metagenome | isolation source: fluorescence activated cell sorting (FACS) single amplified genomes of... | place: USA: West Boothbay Harbor, Gulf of Maine | collected 2000-07-19
GCCACGGTTACCCAGCTGAAAAAGGTTGCCGCCGCGTTGGATGCGTTGAAAAACGTGCACGACAATTATGCGACGACGAAACTTGTGAAGAACTTGGAACTCAAGCTGAACCAGGTGATCAAAACGAGCGGGGGGCTGTCGACGACGCAGACAAATTTGGTGGAGTTAGAGCAAAGAGCGATGGAGCGCGTTGAGAGTTATATTAAAACAATCCCGAAAGATACCTCGAGAAAGCTCACGAAACACATCGAGGAGGCTTCGAGTTTGTGGTTTGCGGACAGAACTGGAAGGCAGGACTTCGCGCTCGCTTCAGGTGGCGGGCGCGTCGTCGGTCACTCTCAGCTTTCGCCGTTTGTAGGCCGTGGCGACGGTCCCATCACGTCGGTGCTTTCGTTCCTTCGATCCGGAGTGCATCCGAAGAGCGACGAGTGGTTACTCACGCCGTCTTTGGAGCAACCAGGGGATTGTATCGCGTTGCATTCGTCGACCGGTTATGTTGATGTTCGTTTGCGTCAGTCTGTGAAAGTGGACGCGGTCACGCTCGAGCACGCGAATAGCTTGAACGCGTACGACTTGCACAGCGCACCACGAGATGTACAAGTATACGGTTGGCACGCACGCAAGAAGAGTTGCAAGCATAGCAAACCGCCCAAGTCGTTGATTCCTCTCGGCAACTACACGTACAGTATCAACCGCGGAAGCGTACAAACTTTCGACGTGGTGTCACCGCAGACCGTCGACCATGTGCGTCTAGTGGTGAAGAACAATCAAGGGCACCAGAAGTGGACGTGCCTGTACCGGTTCCGAGTACACGGCGTGCCAGAACGAGTCGAAGCGTGAAACGCAAACTTACGTAGCTCCCGTAGATTAATTTTGATGAAACTCGACAAAGACTATTAACGCTGCGAGCACACGGAAAGGGGCGCGCAAAGGACGCACAAAGTGGGCGTGGTTATTCAACCTTCTAACAGCTAATACGGCAACTTGATAGCCTGTGGTTTCGTGATCGATGAACATCACCGTTCACTCGCGCGGGTATAACGATATTACCCCGAGCGATGGGCGAGAGTGAAAGTATACAACGATGAAGCTCTTGCTCGCCTAGAACAAAGAGGTCTTCTTCATGATGCGGAAGAATTCTTCCTCGTTGACTTCGCCGTCACCGTCGCGGTCGGCTTCGTCAATCATCTCTTGGAGTTCTTCGTCCGTCATGTTTTCACCCAATTCCTTGGCGACGCGTTTCAAGTTCTTGAAGGAGATCTTTCCAGTTTCGTCGTCATCGAACAGTCGGAACGCCTTCATGATTTCTTCTCGGCTGTCGCGTTCGCCCATCTTGGCCGTCATCATGGCGAGGAACTCCTCGAAGTCGATGGTGCCGTTACCATCCTTATCGATGTCCGCGATCATCTTCTTGATTTCATCCTTGTTCGGTTCGAAACCAAGAGCACGCATCGCAACCTTAAGTTCCTTCGCGTCGATGGTTCCGCTCCCATCGGTGTCAAACAAGTCAAACGCTTCGCGAATCTCTTGCTTTTGCTCTTCAGACAACCCCGAGGAGCGTCCTTTACCCTTGCGCGCCGGTCCAGCCTGCGTTCGCGCAAAACATTCGAGCGTCTCGTCAGTCTCCCGTACCCACATCGCGTCGCGTTTCGCTCTCAACCGCCCCCGCGACGTCGACGCCGCGCGCGCGCGACGCTCGACCGCCCCCGTCGCTCGTCCCATCGCCGCCCACGACGCCATCGACCCCACATTCGCGCGCATATCATCCAGCGATAATACACATCCCACGCCCACGCCCCATCGCCTCCCCTCGCGCGTCGGCGCCCATCGAGCCCTCCCATTTCCAACGCCACAGATCGAGCGCCAACGATCCAACGCGTGCGCGCACGATCGACGCCCTCTCGCGTTCCTCGATCACCCGTTCGACCCGATCGCGCGCGCGACGCGCGCGACGAAATCTTCCCGCGCGATTTCCGCCGTCCGAGCCGACGCGCGACGCGCGACGCGCGACGTGGGCGGCGATTCCGCGCGACAATCCGAATCGCGCGATTATGCGCTGGAATCCATCCATCGTCGATCGTCGTCCGCGTCTCGTCGACGCGTCGCGATCGCGGCGCGCGCGCGGTATCCGCGGGCGCATCGAAACGCGCGCGCGTACCATGTCGTGTGATTTCGCGAAGTCGCGTCGCGGTGTGCGCGCGCGGGGGCGCGTCGTCGGAGATTCGTCACCGCGCGCGCGAAACGATTTGATGGGCGTTTGTGGTATTAAATATGTAAATGTACATTTCAACCAACGCGTCGTTATACATAGAGCTGTCGTGTGATTTTATATAAGCGCCGCTCGTGATAAATTTTGTCGGTTTGAACGGTCGACGACGACAGCTCGAACCGCTCGAGCGACGCGCGCCAGAGCGACGCGGGCGCGGGCGCGAACGCCAACGAGGAGCGACGGAAGGGAAGACGACGCGCTTTCGGACGATGCCGCCGAAAAAGCCGACGAATCTGAACGCGAAAGGGGACAAAAATCTGACGCAAAAGTCTCCGGCGGAATTTTTCCAAGACAACAAAGGCATCGCTGGGTTCGAAAACGCGGGGAAATCGCTGTACACGACGCTTCGAGAGTTCATCGAGAACGCGTTGGATGCGGCGGAAGCGATCGGGACGCTGCCGGAGATCGACATCGCGGTGGAGGAGGTGTCGGTGTCGCAATACGAGAGCCTCATCGGGCTCAAGGCGCACGTGCGGTTGGACGACGAGCTGTACGCGGATTTTGAGAGCGATAAGGCGAAGGCAAAGCGGTTGGCGCAAGAGGCGAAAAAGGCGGCGAAAGCGGCGTCGGCGGCGTCGAAGCGAGGGGGAGGTGGGAAGCGGGATCAGGCGAAATGTTTTTATAAGATTACCGTCAAGGACAACGGGAAGGGCATGCAACACGAGGACATTCCGAACATGTTGGGACGGGTTTTGAGTGGTACCAAGTACGGGGTGCGACAAACGCGAGGGAAATTCGGACTCGGGTCGAAAATGGCGTTGATTTGGTCCAAGCAAACCACAGGATTGCCCATTCGCATTCGAAGCGCGTTGCCGAACCAGTCGTTCATCTCCGAGTACGCGTTAGACATCGACATCGAGAAGAACGAGCCAAACATTCATAAGGAGGCGAAATTACCCAATGACGATAAGTGGCACGGCGCGGAACTGTCGGTGACCATCGAAGGTAACTGGACGACGTACAGGCAATACGTGTTGTCGTATTTGAGACAGCTCGCCATCGTCACGCCGTACGCGCAGTTTCGGTTTAGATTTGTTACCTCTGCGGCGACGACGTCGACGGCGAAAGATATCGATATCGTATTTAGACGCCGTACCGATATCATGCCGGCGCTTCCCACGGTGACGAAGCATCACCCTTCGGCGGCGAAGGAGAACATGCTCTTGATAAAGGATTTACTTTCGCAGACGCGTGAGAAGAATTTGCTCAACTTTTTGCATAAAGAGTTCACGTGCATCAACAAGGACCATTCTTCTCGCCTGATTCAAGAACTCGGCTACGGTTTCGATACGGACATGCACCCGTCCGAGGTGACGGATAAGCAAGCGACGAGAATACAGCAGCTTTTGGCGGACGCGCGCTTCGACGATCCAGACGGCTCGTGCCTTTCGCCGGCGGGCGAATACAACCTGCGTTTAGGCATCATGAAGGAGCTCGGCCCAGAGTGGATCGCATCATTTTGCGCTCCTGCTTTAGCTTGCGGTGGACACCCGCTCGTCGTCGAAGCTTGCGTTTCGCTCGGCGGTCGCGAAGTGAAACCGGGATTCAACGTGTTTCGCTTCGCAAATAGAATTCCGCTCCTCTTTGAAGGCGGTAACGACGTCGTTACGAGATGCGTGCAGCGCTTGAACTGGAACACGTATAAGATTGACAAGAACAACGATAAGATTGGCGTCTTCGTCTCCATCGTGTCCACAAAAATCCCTTTCAAAGGCACGTCCAAGGAGTACATCGGGGATGAAAACAACGAAATCGCCGACGCCGTCGACAAGGCAATCAAGCAGTGCGCCTTGCAGCTTCGAGGGAAGATTGTCCGCGCGCAAGTGGCGAAAGATCGGAAAGCTCGCAAAAAGCAACTCGCCAAGTACATTCCTGATGTGGCGCGCGCAGTCTTCGCGATGCTTGCGGCCGCCGCGGACGCGGACGAGCCGCCATCGAAACGCGCTCGCGTCGGCGCCGCGTTATGGAAGGTGGACGAAAAGTGGGAGACGGACGTTTTGGAGCGGGCGAGAGAAGGTGAAGTGAGTGAAGCCGTGCTCAGGGCAAAGCTTGAAGAGCACGTGCAACGAAGTGATCACGAACAAGCGCTGGAATTCGCCATGCAAAACAACAAGGATGGCTTAAGCGAACTCATGTACTTGGTGCCCAAGACGCCCGAGCACGAGTACCTTCCCGAGATTCGAAGCGGATCGTGTGCGTTTAGATTTCTCAAGGCGGCTGAATTGCGATGAAGATCAAGCCGCACGAATATAGCGGGGAATGACAATGTAATATAACGACGACGCACGTAAAACGGAAAGCTTAGTAAATCGCTCACAACTGAAATTTTTCGCGCACGAAGCGGCGCCCTCTACCAACCCGTCTCGGAGAACTTCGTGGGGTTGTAAAACTTTTCATAGCCCCATTCCGTGGGCACGGCGAACGGTTCGCTGATCGTCACCCCATCCTTCGTGACTTTACAAATTTGAAACTTGTTCATCATCTGCTTGTCGCGCATCACGCACGCGTACAGCGCCGATCGCATCACCTCCACCGCCTGCTCCTCCGTCATATCAGCCTTGTAAAACTCTCTGAAAATCGGTCTCGCGATGTGATTGCCAAACCCAGCGCAGACGTGATCGTCTTCGTAGTGCGTTCCGATCATCCCCACCGTGCCCAAAAACGTCTCCCCGTTTGTCTTCAATCCCGCGACGACGAGCGAGTTCCAGAGCGGATCGAACTTATTCCTCCGATTATACATCACTCGCGTGAGATATTGATAAATCTCCTCCGCGTCTCGCGTCATTCCATCGTCCTCGCAAAAGTCCTCCGTGGTCAACTCCTCCAACAGATTACACACGTACGTAAAATCGCTCAGCTCCCCCGTGAACGCGATCGCGCACCGTTCGTTCACCTTCTTCACCCGTTCAACGTTTTTATACCTCTTCGTGCTTCCGTAGCACGCCAGCGTGTCGCACGCCAACAGCACGCCGTCGCCGTACTTCAGCCCCAGCGCGCTCGTCCCCGTCACGTACGGCGTCTGCGTTCGCGTCGTCGGCGCCTTCTCCCGCGCCTTCCCATCCAGCGTGAACGCGCGTCCGCTCGCCGGCACGTGCGTCGTCGTCGCCGGTCCATCGCGCGCGTCGTCCCGCGCGCACGCCGCGTCGTACTCGGCGTCGACGCCGCGCGGCACCACGCCCGGGCCGATGATTGGATTGTGCGCGACTCTTCGCGGAATCATCGCGTTCGGCGCGTCGTCGTCGTCGCGACGCGCGCCTTCGTCGTCGCGATCGTTCGCCGCGCGTTCGCTCGCGCGTCGTCGCGCGCTCGAGCGTCGCGCGCGCGTCGCGCGCGTCGGTGTCGCGACGCGCGACCCGGTCGCGCTCGCGACCGATCGATCCGATCGATCCGTTCGCCGCACACGCGCGCGCGACGACGCCGCGCGACGTCGAGCTCGGCCATCGCGCCGAGGCGTCGACGAGCGACGCCGCGCGCGACGACGCCGCGCGACGTCGAGCTCGGCCATCGCGCCGAGGCGTCGTCGCGCGCGACGCGACGACGCGCGACGACGACGACGACGACGCGCGCGACGCGGCGACGCGCGACGACGACGACGACGACGCGCGCGACGCGGCGTCCCCGGGACGGGCGCCGATCGGAGGGATCAACGAGGACGGGTACTTCGGCGACGCCGACGGCGCGTGGCTGCCGAGCGATCGCGTGCCGTTGGTGCTGCGCGCGCGAGAGGCGGCGATGGCGGCGGGAGAGGATTACGGACGGGACGTGCGAACGTTCCTCGGCGCCTTCGGATGGCCGATCGCGGCTTCGGCGTTTTGCGTGTTTCTGTTGATTTTCGCGCTCGAGGAATTCGGCGGCGCGAAGACGCGGCGACGCGGGCCGTGACGGGGGCGAGGCGTTCGGCGGTGGCGGCGACCGCGCGGGGGTGGTTTTTGCGTTGATATTTAGTAGACTCATTAAAGTGTGGCGCGGGCGCGCGATCGGGTCGATCGCGCGTCCGCGCGTAGTAGCGCGTTTTGCAATAGTACGCTCGCGTCAGAGCTTCGGCGCCGCACACGCGCGCGCGATGCTCGCGCGCACGACGCGCGCGATGACGACGCTTGCGGTCGGCCATCGAGCGGCGTGTCGTCGCGCGCCGCGCGTCCGCGCGCGCGTCGCCGCGGCGTCCGAGACGTCGCACGCCGCCGCCGCTTCGTTCGGTTTCGCCTCGCGTCGCCGTCGCGCGGTCGTCGCCGCGGGGAGAGATCGCGTCGCGGACGTGTCGTCGGGAATATTCCTCGGCTCTGGACGCCTGGACGAGGGCGCGCCGCGCGCGGTGGACGCGAACACGGTGGTGCTGGGGATCGAGACGTCGTGCGACGACACGGCGGCGGCGGTGGTGCGAGGCGATGGCGTCGTCCTGGGCGAGGCGATCGCGTCGCAGGCGGCGATACACGGACCGTGGGGAGGCGTCGTGCCGAATCTCGCGCGCGCGGCGCACGAGGAGGTGATCGATGACGTCGTGCGACGAGCGCTGACGGAGGCGGGGGTGTCGGCGGCGGATTTGAGCGCGGTGGCGGTGACGTGCGGACCCGGTTTGTCCATGTGCCTGCGCGTGGGCGTGCGTAAAGCGCAGCGGATGAGCGCAGAGTATGGGATTCCGATCGCGCCCGTGCATCACGTGGAGGCGCACGCGCTCGTTTCGCGGCTTTGCGCGGGGACGGAGACGGTTAAATTTCCGTTTCTGGCGCTGTTGGTGAGCGGAGGGCACAATTTGTTGATCAAAGCGCGCGGGGTGGGGGATTATACGATATTAGGAACAACATTAGATGATGCCTTGGGCGAGGCGTACGACAAGACGGCGAGGCTGTTGGGGTTGCCCGTTGGCGGCGGCGGCGGACCGGCGTTGGAGAAACTCGCGCTCGAGGGCGACGAGAAGCGATTCAAGTTTCCCGTGCCGCTGCGTCAGCGTAAGAATTGCGATTTTTCCTACGCTGGATTGAAAACTGCGGCGCGTATGGCGATCGACGCCGAAATCGGAGGCGAAGACGTGGAGTGGGACGGCGTGGACAAGCGTCAGACGCGAGCCGACATCGCGGCGAGTTTCCAAGCCAAAGCGGTGAAACATCTCGAAGAGCGCATGCGTCGCGCTCTCACGTGGGCGCTCGAGGACACCCCAGATTTATCGTGCGTCGTCGTCGCCGGCGGCGTCGCGGCGAACGCCACGGTTCGATCGACCCTGGTAAAAGTGGTGGAAGAAACCGGGCTTCCCCTCGTCTTTCCGCCGCCCAAGTGGTGCACGGACAACGGCGTCATGGTCGCCTGGACTGGATGCGAACGCCTCGCTCTCGGTCTCGCCGAGGCGCCCGTTGACGCCGAGCTTGAAGCAAAGCACGCGATGATGGATCCGCGCGACGTTCACGTCAATCTACTCCCGCGATGGCCGCTCGGAGAGAAAGACGCGCGCGCGACGGGCGACATTAAGAGCGGCAAGAAGGCTCGCATCGCCGACCCGCTCACCGGCGCCGGGCACCGCGACAGTGGCATCGCAGTCTCTCGTGACGCGGTTTCTAATAACTCCGATGACTAGCGGGACACTATTAGCGCTGTAATTCCGATGTTTGTACAAGCACCGCTCGCGCTCGCCGCGTCTCGAGCGCCGCGCTCCACTCTGCGCCGTCCCCGCGTTCGCAAACGCGCTTTTCGCCGCGGGAACGACGGACGCGACGGCGTCGTCAATCACCATCCGCGCGCTCTTCGCGCGGCGTCGACTCCCGCGCCAATCGCGCGGTGTCGCCCCGAAACTTCCGCCGCCGGCGCTGCGCAGAATGGTCGCGACCGCGCTGAACGGACCGTTATCGCCGCCTCCGGCGGTGCACGTCGATCGCGAGCAGTTCAAAACATCTCTGCGCGTGCGTGCGATTCGAGTGCCCACGCGCGAGACGGATGCGGTGCTGAAAGCGCTGCGAGGATTCGCGCTGGACTTGCCCAGGGTGAAGGCGGTGACGCGAGACGCCGAGGGCGAACGCGACGGGAATTTAATCCTCCTCAACGATAAAGTCGTCGACGACGATCTTCGCGCGGTGATACCGGAAGAAAGGTTAAGCGTCGTGCGCGAGCGCGTCGGAGGTGAGATCGAGGTGACGGAGTACGACGTGCCGTTGACGTACGAATATTTCAACGCCGCGCAAGTGCTGAGGAAATTGTTGCCTTCGGCGGTGGAGGTGCCGAGCTCGTTCGAGACGGTCGGGCACATCGCGCACATGAATTTGAGGGATGAGCACGAGTCGCACAAGTATTTGATAGGGAAGGTGATTTTGGAGAAGAACGAGCGGTTGCGGACGGTGGTGAATAAAGTCGGGAGCATCGAGAGCGAGTTTCGCGTGCCGGAGTGGGAGTTGCTGGCGGGCGAACCGAGTCTCGTGACGGAAGTGAAGCAGCACGGGATGACGTTTAAGCTAGATTTCGGAAGCGTGTATTGGAATTCAAGGTTAGAGACGGAGCATAAACGGTTGGTGGACTCGTTCAAGGCGAATGAAGTCATTTGCGACGCGACGAGCGGCGTCGGGCCGTTTTCGGTACCGGCGGCGCAAAAGGGTATACGTTGCTACGCCAGCGACTTGAATCCGGATTGCGCCAAATATTTGAAAATCAACGCCAAAGAGAATCGAGTGAAGAATCTCGTCAAGTGCTACAACATGGATGCGCGCGCGTTCATCAAGGCACTTTTAGCGGCGCCAGAGAACCGTGACGTCGACGTCGAGCGAGAGTGGACGGCCACCAAAGCGACGTACGACGCGGAACTCGCCGATTATAACGCCAAGAAGCGAGACGCGAAGGCCAAAAAGATTAATTATCGCGAGCCGAGGCCCAAGCTCACGTGGGCGGCGGCTGATGACGACGGCGCGCCCCCCGCAGGGGCGACGTTCGATCATTTGGTTACGAATTTGCCGGCGTCTGGGATAGAATTTTTAGATTGTCTGAGGGGTTCGTTTGATCGAAAGGTTTGGGAGCACAGAGAGTTACCTATGATACACTGTTACACGTTCAAAGGGGCGGACGAGACCGACGCGGACGTCATTAAACGTGGTGCGGGCCATCTTGGCGCGGAAATCGTCGACGCCGCGGTGAGCGAAGTTCGCGACGTGTCTCCGAATAAGCTCATGGTTTTGTTGTCTTTCCGAATCAGCGCGGAAGCAGCGTTCTGTACAAAAAGACAGTGCACGACGCGAGGATGAATTTGTAAAATAAATATGCAACGTTCTACGTTCTACGTTCTAATGGTTTTTAGCGGGACTCGACGACGCCTCGCGCAAAGCGACTACCACTTCAGATGGATCGCTCGTGATGCACGCAACGTGCGCGTCAGGTCGAACTAATACTAATGACTTCGTGCCTAAGTGGTTGGTCTTTTTGAACCATGCACCGTAAGCGTCGAACGCGGCCGAGGGCGAGTCGGTGGGTGAGTCCACGATTCGCACCAATCTCATCGGGAACCCCCCTGGCTCGGAGAGAGTGTCCTCTTGAATATCATCGAACCCTCGCGCGAACACAGTGAAACGCGGGCCCGTGACGTCTTCATCGACGAGGTCAAGGGTCGAAAGCTCGCCCCGCGTCGTTTGCATCCAGGCGTGGGGCACGCGAACGCCGACGCGCAGCGTGCCGGGCTCGTGCAATCTGGCGAGACCGTCGGCGTCGGCGGGCTCGTAGGAGAACCCCACGTCTTCTTTCGGGAACTGAAGCCTCAACGTGCCTTGCGGGTCGTCGCACATACGTTTCACGGCTGCGCGACGCGCGGCGCCGATCGGGTTATCCGCGGTGAGCAGAGATCCGCACTGCGCGCGGCCTACGGCTAATCCGGCTTCTAAGATGGTCTTTCGCATCGAACTCGGGATGACCGAAGGCAATCCCGACACGACGTCTCTCAACGCGTTCGCCGCTATCGGTGGTAGGCCCAGAGCGGTCGGAATCTTCAGCACGGCTTCAAAGTTCTCGACGCTCAGTGCCGTGTTTCGCAGAGCCACCGGCCGACGTTCGGATTCGTACGTTTGCAACAGCTTCGGCGAGGAAAGCCCGCGCGTCACCGCGGCGAGCTTCCACGCCAGATTATGCGCGTCTTGAATTCCAGTGTTCATTCCGAATCCCCCCGAGGGTGGGAATCGATGCGCGGCGTCACCGGCGAGAAAAACTCTTTCGCCCGCGCGAAACGTCTCGCTCACTTCGGCGGACATTGTCCACGCGCGCACGTCGAGAATCTCGAGCTTTTTCGACGTCTCTCCGTCGCGCCAACCGATCGCCGAACGCAGGATCCGTTCGCACACCGCGCGCGTGAAGTCGCTCGCGTCCTGAACCGGCGGTAAGTACGGAATCTGCGCCACGAACTCGCCTTCGCGCAAATCGTGCGCGACGACGACGACGACGGCGTCCGGATTGAACACAAAGTACAACATCGCGGGATCGTCGACGAGATCGTTCGCCAAATCCCGCGATTTAAAGT
>JACLAB010008991.1_pt1 | contig 10738 bp, 6 predicted proteins | sample 8027921 | NCBI WGS metagenome assembly JACLAB01 (sample SAMN15725117, study PRJNA655200) | protist metagenome | isolation source: fluorescence activated cell sorting (FACS) single amplified genomes of... | place: USA: West Boothbay Harbor, Gulf of Maine | collected 2000-07-19
GGCATAATCTCGCACGGCTTTTGCAATCGGATGCTCGCTGTCTTTCTCAACGCAAACCACCAAACTGATGATTTGATCGAGAGTCTCAACTTGCGACGCTATGAAGGCGGTGACAGTGGGCGAGCCCGTAGTCAACGTGCCAGTCTTATCGAACACAACTACGTCCAGCGCACCGGCTCGTTCCAGAGCATCAGCACCCTTAACCAAGATACCGCTAGTTGCCGCGACACTAGTTCCAACCATGATCGCCGTCGGTGTTGCGAGGCCGAGAGCGCAAGGACAAGCCGTAACGAGGACGGAGATGCCAAACATCATTGCAAAGAGGGTCTTGTTTTCGTTCGTCGGCACCCACACGGTGGGGAAAGAGTTCACCCACCCCGCGATCAACCAAGAGAAAAACGTTATCGAGGCCAAAACCACAACAGCGGGTACAAAGATGTTCGAAATGCGATCCGCAAAGGCTTGAATCGGCGCCTTGACGAGTTGGGCGTTTTCGACGAGATGGACAATTTGGTGGAGCGTAGAGTCTGCGCCCACCTTTTCAGCACGTATGACAAAGGTGTTTCCTTCGTTAATTGTACCACCTATCACTCGTGCGCCGACTTTTCGCGTCACCGGCATCGTTTCTCCACTCACCATGGACTCGTCTATGAATGCCTCGCCTCGCACGACGACGCCGTCGGCGGGCACTCGCGCTCCCGGAAAAACCTTCAGCAGATCACCCACGTGTATGAGCTCGGTCGCGATGATTTTCTCACTAAACTCAGCATCGTCTTTCGTCGGCCTGAGCAAAGTCGCGTTGCGAGGCGTGAGCTCGAGTAGTTTGGTGACCGCCGCGCTCGTCTTCCCTCTCGCCGACGTTTCGAGATACTTGCCAATCAATATGAACGTGATCAACATGGCGCTCGTGTCGAAATAGTCTCGCGCAAACATAGAACCGAAGAAGAGACAGTATAACATACTGAATACGCTCACCCCGTACGCGACGTTCGTACTCAGAGAGACGAGGACATCCATGTTACTAGCGCCGCGTTTGAGCGAATTCAAAGCTCCGCGATGAAAGCGCATGCCGACGCCAAACTGCACGCGAGTGGCGAGCGCGCACTTGACGAACACCCAAAACGAGAGCCCGCGCATCACTTTAGGGCTCCAAATACGTTCGAGCATCAAGTTCGTCAGCACGATCGGTGCCGTGAGCGCGATGCTCATCTTCAAATCCTCTCTATATTTCGACTGCTCTCGATTCGGCTTCGCGCGCTCGTCGCCGCCGCCGCGATACACGCTCGCCCCGAAACCGATCTCTTCCACCGCATCTATCAACGTTCGCGCCCCCGTGTGTTCGGGATCGTAATCCACCACCGCCACGCCCTCGGGAATCAAGCTCACGCTCGCCGAAGTCACCCCTTTCGCCGTTCGCAGCGCGCGTTCGACGCCTCCCGCGCACGCCGCGCACGTCATCCCATCTATCGCCAACTTGACCGTCTTCGTCCCTCTCGACGCGTCCTCGTCCCGCGCGCGCGTTCGCCCCGTCGATTCCGCGCGTGCGCTGTCTCTTTCATCCCACTCGTCATCTCCGCTCGCGATTCGTTCGCGCGCCGTCGTCCCCGTCCCATCGCTTCGCGTCCGTCCCAACAACTTTTCCTCGTCGTCGTCGTCGTCTCTCTCGTCGTCGTCGTCGTCGTCGCGCGGTGCGCGCGCGACCATCGACGACGGCGCTTCGACGCGATCGACGCGATCGACGCGCTCGATCGCGTCGTCGATGCGCCGATCGCGCTCGACGGACGCGCGACGCGTCCCGCGGCGTCGAGTGCCGCGCCGACCGTCCGGGACGCGCGGACGAACGCGCGTCCGTCGTCGTCGCGCGCGGACCGGGCTGGGGTCAAATTACAACGTCAACCCTAGCGTCTAACAGCCCGCCTTGACTGAGTGTGTGTACCGCCGCTGACAATCTCAGACTGGAGTCGATTAGAGCCTGGGACCCATCGACGAGTTATGACTCGTCGCACGGTGAGACTCGAGTCGGGCGCGCCGGGCTTCGAATCGAAGGCAAAAACGACGATACCGACTTTTATCTTCAGGGTTTACGCGACTCGTCCGGGATGACGCCGCGCGCGACGCGCGACACGCGCGCGCGCGACTCGACTCGACGCCGACATCGCGCCGCTCGCGTCGCCGCTCGCGCCCTCTCTCGCGCGCGCCTCGACGACGACGATGGGCGCGCTCGCGCGGCGATACCTCGTGCTGTACAACGTCGCGCAGGCGTGCGGGTGGTTGACGGTGCTCGCGAAGGCGTCCCGGGCGTCGTTGGACGACGCCACGGGGGCGTACGACGCGTGCCGATCGACGCTGATGGTGTTTCAACTCGCCTCGTTCGCGGAAATCGCGCACGCGGTCGCGGGATTGACGCCGACGCCCGCGGCGGCGGCGCTCGCGCAGTGGAGCGGACGCACGCACTGCCTGAAGTGCGCGCTGGACGCGGTGAAGACGTCACACGCGAGCGTCGCGGCGACGGCGCTGGTGTTCGCGTGGGCGCTGACGGAAGTGGTGCGATATCCGTCCTACGTCGGCGGTTTGATCGGACGTTCGCCCAAGTGGTTGACGTGGTCGCGGTACACGGTGTTCGTGCCGCTGTACCCGCTCGGAGCGGCGGCGGAGATGAAACTCATGTACGACGCGCGAGCGCACGCGCGGAAGACTAAAATGTACGCGGTAACGATGCCAAATGCATACAACTTTGCGTTCGATTACGTCACGTTCCTGAACGCGCTCTTGGTGGCGTACCCGTTCCTGTTTTACACGCTCTATCGGTACATGTTCGCCCAACGAAGGAAAAAGCTCGGCAAGGCAAAGGAAAATTAGTGATTAGCTAGTCGTTGTAGCACTATTGACGTTTAGTCTATCTATGGTCTGCGTAGGGTTGCTATCTATTCCTACCTCCTCTCTTGAGTTCTTTCAAGCTGCGCTCGATGCGTTGTCGCGGCGTCGCTCCTCGCGCCGTCAACTCGTTGTGGCGTTCAATTTCTTCCTCCATCAAATCGCTCGCCAAAGTCTCAGACGCGGCGTTTTGACGCCTTCGTTCGAGTTCGAAAAAGTCTAATCCCGCCTCAGCGAGCACTTCGTCGTTGTGCGCCTTGATTTCGCTCGCCAGCATCTTCTGAGACCGTCGCTCGCCGTCGCGGTCAACGTCTCGTTTCGCGGCTTCTTCCTTGGCGCGACGCGCATCATTCGACCCGCGTTTCCGACGCTTCGCCGCGCGCTCAAGAAGTGCCTCGACGGCACGACTGGATGCTCCACGACGTGACTCTATGTCATCCTCGTCTTCTTCGACCGCGTGGGGCGGATCAGCGGCGGTCGGCGAAGACTCTTTCGCATTCGCGTTTGCGGGCTCGTCGCCGGTTTGACGACGCTTAATCAATCTCAGCGCCTCGCATCGCTCCACGAACGCAGAAAAGGTCTGCTTAAATTCGCTCACGGCGTTCACCACTCTCGAACGCTCAGTCTGAGTGATCACGACGTTTCCATCGTCGTCTTTGTTCTCGGGTTGAATTCGACCCAAAATTTGAAGCGTCTCTGTGAGACGCGGAAGATACCGAGCCTTGGTGGAGCGATACAGACCGCGGAGTTGCTCTATGATTGGTGCGGTTTCACTCGTCTCTCTCAACTCAATGCTCGTCACGGATGAAGACGCGGTGGTATGCTCGTCAGTGCCTTGCGCGAACCGCCAATCCTTGACGGCGCCGTCGACGACGTCTTCCCAGTCGTCTTCGCATTCGTCTTCCCGCATCGATTGTATCGTGTCATTGACCGTTGTACTCGTCGAGGCACTTCGATCTTTAGACGCAAACGATGATTCGTCGTTGAATTCCGTCACGAATCGATCACCGAAGAGCAAACGAAAGCACTCGCAAGCGGCGTTTCGTGCGTCGTCGATTTCATCCAGCAACGCGGGCAGCTCTGTTTTTATCGCCAGCCATCGATTTTGAAGCTTCGACTGCACTTCGCGCTCTTTCTCAGCGGTGAGTCGCTGCGCGCGCTCCGCGCGCGCCTCCGGCGCGTCATCACCGAGGCGCTCGGTGACGAATTTGCGAGCCAACGTGAGCTGCTTGTATTGCGTCTTAAATTTTGCCTCCCACGCCTCTAAAACGTCGATCGCGTGTTGTCGCAATCGATCGCCCTCGCCCTTGGGAACGTCGGGAAGTGGAATATCATCATCCGTCCCTATCGTGTATTTCATCAGCACCTCCAATCGATCGAGCGTGAGCTCTCGAAACAGTCGCGAACGCTCGAAGAGTTCGCTCGTCGTCGTCACCGCTCGCGCTCGCGTCGCCGCGCTCGCCCTGGACGATTGCATCGTCTTCATCAGTATCTCGTGCGCGCACCGCAGACCGTCATCATTATTCCTCACCGTTCTCTTCAGCGTTTTCAGCGCCACCGCGTCCACGCTCGGTGCGCTCGCGTCGCAGCATCGCTTGATGAGCTTCTCCATCGCCGGTCTCGACGCCATGGTCGCACGAGTCGCCTCGTCCGCCCCGAGGTCGTCTCGTCGTCGCGTCGTCTCGTCTCGTCGTTCGGCTCACCCACGCCGCGCGCGCGCCATCGGTCGTCGTCGTCGTCGTCGACTGGGGCGCCGACCGACCGCACCGCCGACCGCCGGTCCGCCGTCGCGTCTCTTCTTCTCGACGGGCGATACGCCGGCGATATTTTCCAACCGACGCGCGCGCGCGTCGCGACCGGCGAAATCGCGCGAAATCGGACTCGCGCCGAGGATCGGGCGATCGCGATGGCACGCGCGGCGCATCGCGACGCGCGACGTTCGCGCCGTGACCATGCTCGTGATGTCGCGCGCGATGACGTGCGCGGCGACGTCGTCGTCGTCGTCGTCCTCGCGCGTCAATCGCCACGCGCGGTGCCGCCGCGACGCCGGAGACGCGACCAAAGCGCACCGCGTCGAACGCCATCGCGGCAATCGCGCGCGACGCGCGTCGACGATCGCGGTGCGAGCGTCGAACGAGAACCCGAACCCGTCGGTGGGGATGGACGCGCAGCGCGCGAACGCGGTGCTCGGATTACAACCCGACGCGTCGAGCGATGAACTCGTGCGCGCGCACAAGGACATGCTCGAAAAATACGCGGAAGACGAAATCAAGCGAGGCGAAGTCGAGGCGGCGTACGACGTGCTGCTCATGAAGTCTTTCAACCGACGAACGAAGGGAGAGAGCGTGAAGAACGAAGTGAAATACGCCGATGTGGTGCCGGCGGTTGATAAGATCAAGGCGTCGTTACCGCCGTGGGCGCGCGAGGCTGGGAAGTCTCTTCCCGCGGGACCGCGGTTCGCGGCGCCGTCGCGAGAGACGACGACTCGAGCGGGCGCACTCTTTGGCGCTCTCGCGCTCGTGACGTTGTTGCAAGGTTTCGCGCAGCCGGAAGGCGTAGAGAACCCGACCGGGCTTGAAATAGCCGCCGCGCTCGGCGCCACGGTGTGGTTCATGAACCAGAAGCGCGTGAGCATAGGACGCGCCGCGGCTTTGGCGTTCGGCGCCCTCGTCGTCGGCTCCGTCGTCGGCGGCGCCGTGCAGGGGTGGCTACGCGTAGACATCGTTCCTTTCGCCGGGATCTCTTCTCCATCAACCATTGTCTCAGAGTTTGGCATTTTGTCGCTCTTTATCGCCGCCGCTTGCCTTGATTAAGTTACCGAGAGGACTCCGAACAAAACACGCTCGCTGTACACGCTGCCACCGGTCGCCGAGATCGCAAATCAGCACTGACACATGTAATACTTTAAAAGACGATCTACGCGACACATTACACAATTTCTTGTCGTCATTTACAACTTGCTTAAGTACACATGCGCACTAATCGTACGCGATATAAGAGACTTCTAAATCACGGATGGGCGGATGCGCGACGGCTTCGTTCAGGTGTTGAAGAAGTCCTCCCATGCGGTTTTCGAGTTCACGATCATCTTCCTCGGTCGGATCTGGATTAAATCGCACGAATTTGATGGGCACGTCCAAAGCCTTTTGAAGTTCGCTCATTCTCGACTCCTCGTTAACGTAGCTCTTGCTACCTCTTCGATGACCGAACTCGTCGACCTCGACAATTAGGCCCCACGTGCTCGTCTGTTCATCCGTCACCGAGACAATCTCCAACAATATATCCGGCTTGAAGTTGACGTTCTTGCCAATCTTCAAACGATGATTTAAGCGCATCCCTCGTATGCTAGTTTGCGGGCTCAACTTCTCGGAAGCACCGTCTTTCCACCACTTCTCGATTTCATTGAACACAATTTGTTGCTTCTCTTCGTAGTTCACCGAAGCGCGCCCCCACGTGAACGTTTCATTGCTCGGTGGTTTCTTATCCTCACCGCCTATCCAGTTGATCTGCACGTTTGGACCCTTTCTTTGGGATGACATGCTCGATACAGTCCACGGAGAAACCTTGCTTCGCACACCGCGCGAAAGCGCCTTTTTTGGCTCCCATTCAAAGCCGACGGACGTGAGCGCCGAGATGCGCTCATCAGATAATTTGCCGGTGCGCTTGTACTTTCGCTGCGTGCCCACCCACGAACCTAATTCTTTATTGTGTCGCCATGTGGCAGGGACGTTGCAGTGACCGTGAATTCGCTTGAACTCGATGAGTTCCATCAGTCGCGCGTCCCAAGAGACGCGCTGCGTCATCTTGAGCGTCACACCCACGTCTCTCAGCGCCTGAATCTTATCTTTACTTAGCTTTCCCTCTCGAAAGCACCGTTGCTGATGATACAACCACGTTTTCATTCCTGGTTCATACTGATTTGTCCTCTTCACCTTGCCATCTGAAGCGACGAGCGCCTTGAGTTCATCAAGGCGAGACTCAAACGTTTCGTCGCTATGATTCTTCTTGGTAACGTTCGGCTCCCAAATCACTCCCAACTTATCTAATTCTTGTACAATGTCTTCAGCCAATTTGTCTTGGCGTTTGAGTGTGCGCATGCGTCTGACCCACCGCTCTAGCGAGCCGCCGACTGGAACTTGAACGTGGCCTTCCTTCGCCTTGAACGCTTGTAATTCTTCTAATCGAGCGAATCTCCGCTTCTGCAGCGGTTCCCAGTCCATTTCGAGCGCATTCAACGATAGTATGACGTCCTGCCCAAGCTCACCACGGCGTTTCATCGTGCGCATCTTTTTAACCCAGTTGGAGAGGGATGTTCCGGCGGGCGGCGTCGAATGCCCGTACAGCTCGTAAAACGCGACCAGCTCCTCAAGTCTACCAACGGAGGCTTTTTTCTGAAATTCAGCGGGTTGACGAGTCGCAAGGATATCTTCGGCCGTCTCTATTGACTCCATCTCGACCAAATCGGTTATCGCGTGTTGTCTGCGAGGACGCCGCACGTTGATGATGCGCTTGATCCTTGCGCGCCTGTCGGGTGAATTTGATTTGTCGCCGTGCGCGGACGCACGCGGAAGAAGCGCCACGCGAGTACGCGCTGATGCGACACATCTACGATCAAATCGCACGCCAGCGCAACGTCGAGGAAACATCACGCCGCTGAGCAGCGCTGCACTCATTCCCGCTAAATCTTTTCCCGCCAAATCTTTTCTACGTACGATTCACGCTTCGAATAGCCGACGTGTGTGCAGGAATGCAAGTTCAAGAGTCAACGGCGCGAGCAACCATGCTTGCCAAACAGTAGGGCGCGTTCACCACTCAACTCGCGCGTCTTTTGTCGCGCGCGAGGCTGTATCTGTAGTCGCCGATCGATCAGCACTTCATCTTCCTCTCGTGATAGTTTTTCTTTCGCCTTGGCCTCGAGGGGCACGTCGGAACGAAAACGACACGGCCGACGAAATCGGTCGAGAACACTCAAATCAACTTGAAATAAATACAGAAGTCGTTCGCATATCGAATCGCGCGCTCCTGAGGCGTCAACATTTCGCGTTGCGGCGCTCGCTCTGCAAAGCGAATGTCTATTTATTTCACCCGGGCAACATTGAAAAACAGCGATACACGCGCGCACGTTAAGAAATAGCATCGCAGAAGTGAGTGACTGATCAGTTATTTATTTTACGACGACCATACATTTGGAAAACGATTCAATCAACGCCTGTCTTGCTTCATGGTTCGTCACATAAACAATTAAATGAATATTGCAAAACTCGGACAAAGCTCAAGACTTCATCGTCAAAAAGCGCGTTAATCGCGCTCTGAGCACGTCAAGATTGACACAGACAGTACCATGCACGAACTCAGAGACTCTGGCGCGAATCGCACGCAATGACGCTAAGGAACACGTCCATGTCAGACGATGCGAAATATCTACTGATTTAATTATTTAATCCCAAATCACAAAAAAGAGCATTCGTCGAATAGTTTGGGCGAAATTCGACACGCGCGCGGTCGAGTCACGTAATCATCGGTGCACAAACATCATACGTCGATATCACGCGCGAAGTGTGCGAGAAACTTACGATAAAATAATTTAATTTAATTTAATTCCACTCTCAGGCACGCTTACGATGTGTGTTAGTCGCAGCGCGTCGTAGAATGTTATCATTCGTCGCGGCGAGGAAAGCGTCGAATACGAACGACAAATGTCTCGAGCAGAGTACATCTATGTGGATGGACGCTTCGATGCTGTCCCATTTACGCACGCATGCTTTCATTTAATTACAAAATTGATATCCGTTCGCACAAGTAATTACTCCAGTGTCTCATTACCCCCAAAGTGTACCGTACGATGTGTACGCGAATATTAATAACCCGAGCGGGACGAGCACGAAGAGCGCAGCGACGAGGCTCAAAATATTGAAGGAACTGCCCTTGTATTCACTCCTGCAAAAAGATTTAATACCAAGTTTTATTTAATTGAACAAGCGCCGCGGCTGCAAGTGAATGCTGGCTGCCAAAGTTGTCTTACCCGTCCCAATTGTCTGTGTACAGATCTTTCCTATCTTTCCCGTTGTTCGCCCGTCGATTAGCAAATTGGCGTCGGCCTATCTCTTCCGAAACGGTTCTCGGTCGGCGTTCCATCGCATCCCAGTCAGGTTCCTGTTGTCAAGGTTGTTACGCTTCCAATCGCCGTGATGATCACAAATCGAGATAATGCGTACCTTATTCTTCTTGAAGATGTTCGCGACAACGCTTTGACGCCCCGCAACGTTCTTCGACGCCTCGCGCGATCCGGGGGCCAGGTTTCTCGGAGACAGTTTTGGAACGCGGTGAAGTGCTCCAGAGACGCTCGCCATGACGGCGACTTCTCGCGCGCGTCGACTCAACACTCGCGTCTGAGCGCAAATATGGCTGTAAAGAGGTTTGATTCAACGCCTGAGCGATCCGACGGATCGTTCGACCCCCACGAATCAAAGTTCGCGTTTTTGCACTGGGTGCGCTCGCCCACGCCGGGAGTGCGTCTCTGGGGCGAGCCGTGGTCCGATTTGTACAGTACCTCAGTCGTGCGCGCGCCGCACGGTTCCACTGCCCGCTGGGGCGCTCAAGAAGATTGATTCGTCGCCATGGCGAGTGAATACTTTTCATCGTCTCGCTCGGATTGGTGCGCGCTGTGCAAATGTTTCGTACAGCCGCACGGGAACGCCAAGCGCATGCACGAACGGAGCGAAAAGCACAAGAAGAACGTCGAAAGAAAGTTGAAGGATATCAGGCACAAAGAAGCGAATGAGAAGAAGGAATCAGATAAATTGCAAAAAGAGATGGCAGAGATCGAGGCAAAGGCGGCGGAGGCGTACGCAGCGGATCTTGCAGCGGCTGGTAGACTATCAGAAGCGGCGGCGTTGATGCCCAATTCGCTCACCCCAGCAGCGCGTGCAAGGGAGCAAGAGGCGAACGCAAAGAGAGAGCTAGAGACTGCAATTGAGCGCGAGCTTCATGCGCGCGAAGAAGCAGAATATCGCGCCACGCAAGTCCTGGGGGCGACAAAAGATGAAACCACTGAAGAGGCGCGGAAGTCGTACGAATTCAAACACTACATTTTAGTGAGTACTTTATTCGAGGAAGACGGCGAAGAAGAGGCCGAACCGGCGGCGGGCAAGAAGCGAAAAAAGGGACAACCGACCAGGCAAAAAATCTTCCCGCGACTGGAAGAGGAAATCTTGCTCGAGCACTCGACGAATTCTTTCTTTTGGCGGGGTAAGCAGAACGAAGAAAACGACATCGCTGATTTCCTTCCACACCGTTGCTGCATGGTCGTCGAGGCCAGGGTGATCGACGCTTTCCGCAAAGACGTGAAAGATTTGTTCCAAGACTTCAAATGAATGTGATGTATAATGACAAGTTCCTAGCATACGTATCGGCGTTGTTCTTCTATTTCGCTATCCCAATCCGAACGATTTCTTCGTTCTCTCCTCTACGCGCGCCCGCGCAGCTTCTCGGCGCTTCAACGCCTCCGCCTCCGCTTTGTCAACCTTCTTACTAATCGACGAAGCTGGACGCTTACGAGTCGCATCGGCGCCCAAACTAGCGGTGACATACCCACCTACTAGTTTAGCTTCAAAATTGCGACCCCCAGACGCTGCAATTGCCCTCGACGCCGCGGTTTGCGTCTTCGCCTTCGCCGCCTCAAAGTTTGGATGGTTTGCTCCAAAACCCAAATTAAACATACTCGTTGTCGTTGTTGGCTTCGTAGACGCTGCAGCTTTGCCCACCACTGTTGATGGTTTTGAACTCGTCGTCGTTTGATTGAACGCCTTCGCCGCCGCTATGGCTTGCTTCGCAGTCGGCATTTGCTGCCCGTGAGTTGCCGCCT
>JACLAB010008816.1_pt1 | contig 10732 bp, 8 predicted proteins | sample 8027921 | NCBI WGS metagenome assembly JACLAB01 (sample SAMN15725117, study PRJNA655200) | protist metagenome | isolation source: fluorescence activated cell sorting (FACS) single amplified genomes of... | place: USA: West Boothbay Harbor, Gulf of Maine | collected 2000-07-19
TCGAGGCGGCGGCGGTCGAGGCGGCGGCCGCGGTCGAGGCTTTGGCGGCGGCCGCGGCGGCGGCGATCGCCCGCAGTTCGGCGGTGGATTTGGCGGCGGTGGTGGTGGTGACCGCCCGCGTTTCGGGGGTGGGTACTAAGATCCGCATAGCAAGAATGATACGCGTTTGGAATGACATATTTTGAGCTTTTTCGCTGACGAGGCTAATTAATCTCATTCGCGCGCTCACTTTCCCGCGCGCGGGCGCATTCGCCGCCCGTGTTTCGCGTCAAGTCAACACACAGCACACACACACACCGCATCGCTCGCTCGCGCGATCGTTTCGATCGGTGCACGCCCGCGCGCGCGTGATACGTTCGAGCGTCGCGTGCGCTTTTGGACGACGACACCTGTGTAATTGTCGCAAATCTTCCGAAACCACGCACGCGTTGACGCGCGCGATGTCGTCTTCGCGACCGTTCATGGAAAAAATACTGCAAAGTGGATTCATAAATACCGCGCGCGAGGGGTTGCTGAATGCGCGTCCGAAGTCGATCGCGTTGAGTGGACCAGGAGGATTCCTGGGCGCGCGCGTGCTGAGCGCGATTTTAGACGCGCACGAGTTTCGACGATTTAATGGCGTGGAACCGGGCGAGGTATTGCTGCTTTCGGCGTCACCTGGGAATTTAATGTCGAGATTAACGAAACAGTACGGCGTTGATCGATTGAAGACGGTGCGTGCGTCGAGGGTGGATTATTATCACCAACACGACGTCGATTCGTGGCAAGACCAACTCGGGTCGCTCGGTATGGCGGGATGCAATTCAGTGTTTATGAATCTCGCCGGTCTGGCTGGGCCCGTGAGTGGGCGCCCCGATGCAATGATGGCGGTGAATTATCGCGCGCCCGTCGCCGCGGGACGTGCGTGCGAAAACTTGGGCTTTGGGCACTTTATTCAAAGCAGTACGCAGGCGACCAAGGCGGAACGCGCGGGGCAGGTGCCGTACAGTCGTTGGAAAGCCATGGCGGACTTTTCTCTCGCACGGTTGCAAAAGTTACCAGTGACTATTTGTGCGCTTGGTATGCTGTACGACAAAGAACAAGGGGTTGTTGGACAACGTGGCGATTTGTTGAATATGATTGATTTGACGCTTTTACCACTCACGCCAATCATGGGAGATGGTTCGGCGCCGTTGCAACCACTCGAAGTCGCAGACGCAGCGAATCGTCTAGCATATTTATCGCTGACTGAAGTGGTGAATCTACCGATCCAAAGCCCTCGTGGGGTGAACGCTGACGCGATTTGGAGCCGCGAGTCGTGGGCGAGCCTCATCAGCCGAAATCAAAGGCAGTTCACGCTTCGCATGTACGATGCCGTGGGTCCAGATAAGATGACCATGCTGGAGCTGAACAAGAAATTCGCAGAATTGAACCATCGAAAGATTCGCCCGGTTCATGTAGATTACAGAAATTTTGAGCGCGTGCTAAACGTCGCGTCGCTCGGGAACTTGAATAGACAGTTTGTGTCACTGTTACGAAGCGAACAAGACGCGAAAAACCCAGTCGTGGGTAACCCGACTGATTTTGAAGCGATACTCGGGCCTAACGCTAAGCTATGCTCGCTTAACGATTTAACGTACGTCACACAACGCCGGCGTTTCCCATATGCGGCGACGCTCGGGTGGGCGCTACAAAACTACGGCGTCATTTGGCCCGGCATTCTTCTCGGTACGGAAATCTTAGTTACATACTTTTTTGGCGCCAAACGCGCTCATGGAGACTATTGGATATACACTCGCGCTGCGATGAAGCTCGCAGCATTGACCACCATCGCTGGCGGTGCTGCCATATTTGGTTCAGAGAGCGCCGCGCACATCCTCGACATCATCCGTTCGGCTACAACACCACCAAAAATGTAGATTACGCGCTCTATTTTATTCATCTCTCGTACCATTGTACGATTGTGCATTGTCTTGTAACCAATATCATTTTTGAACTACGTACGTGCGCGCGTTTGCGATCGAATCACGCGACATAACATCACTTTTCCGCGTGCGCGTCGTCTACAAAATTCAAAATCGAGCTGTCTGTCCGACGCGCGCACGTCACACGTCGTCGTGCGCGCACGACACCGCACCCCGCCTCTCTCGACATGGCAGCGAAGAAAAAGTCCAAACCCTCACCCGCAGACGAGCCCGAAGCGCCGCCGCGCGCGGCGCCCGTCGCCGATACGCGTCGTCACTGTTTCATTCAAGCGCTGCTCGCGCGCGGATACATGGAGCTCGACGAGGCGTTCGCGCTCTACCGGTACGTGTGCGGCGACCACGCACGAGACGCGCGCATCGTACTGACGTTCGCGGTTCTATCGCACAGGGAAATTGTGGAAAACTTCGACGCGACGATGCGAGACTTTACGGCGTTTTGGGGCGCAGCCTCGCGGTCGCTCATGATCTTGGATTTAGAAATCCGCACAGCAAAGTACGATTACGATGGCAAACAATACTTGGCTGTTGTGAACAACGCTCAGACGGATGTCACAAAACTAGCCACGCGTTTGAGCCCCGAACAAATTGCCCTGTTCCGCGTGGCTTTGGATGAAATTTTGAAAACCGACGACGCGGCTACGCGAGGCGTGGATTTCATGACGGCGATAAACTTCGCGTGTACGTCATCTCAAGAGATTTTAACGCAAGCCGAGACGCAAGGCACACAAATGACGCAATTAGAAAAACAAACTCGCACGGTGGCGCGCATGAATAGCAAAGAAAGAGAACAAACGTTGCTTGAGCTCGTCAAAGATGGCTGGCTCGGGCAAATTGGAGCCGAAGCACGGCTCGTGCTCGGTCCGCGTTCGTTTTGCGAATTGCGCACATTTATATTAGAGCAAGCTCCCGAAGGCGCACGAGAGCGATGGGATGCCAACTTGTAATTCTTAGATGATTCTAGCACGCATGAATGACGCTGGCGATTGGATGTCTCCGCGCGAACCGCGCGTCGTACCGCGCACGAGCGCGCGAGTGCACTTTTTGACGCCACACGTCGCCGCGCGAGCGTCTACGTCGCCGCGCGCGTTTTTCATCTCACACGCACGTAACCCAACGCATCATGTCCAACCGACTCGGAGCGATGCTTCACGTCGACCCGCACGCGCCGACGACGACGACCGAAGACGCGCCGTCTGTGGCGGCTCCCGCTCGAGTCATTCAACAAGGTGACCTCGTCGTCGTCGTCGAAGGCTTTAACGCCGCCACGAGCGTGCGCATTCGCGCTCAAGGCACGTACAAGAGCCGTTTCGGGACGTTCCATCACGACGACTGGGTTGGCGAAGCGTTTGGACACCGCTCGCGCGCTCGCGACGGCAGAGGGTTCGTATGGTTGCTCGCGCCCACGCCCGAGTTATGGACCAAAGTTCTCGAACACCGCACGCAAATCTTATATGCGCCCGATATAGCGTTAGTGTGCGCCGAGATGGAGCTTAAACCTGGGTCGGTGGTGTGCGAAAGCGGCACAGGATCGGGAAGTTTGACGCACGCGTTGGCGCGGTGCGTTGCGCCGACTGGGAGCGTGTGGACGTACGAGTTTAATGAAACCCGCGTGAACGCTGCGAAAGAAGAGTTTGAGGCGAATGGACTAGGGAAATACGTGACAGTGACGCATAGGGACATAGAACGCGATGGATTTCCGGAGGAAATGACAGGTCGCGCGGATGCAGTGTTTTTGGATTTGCCCGGGCCGTACAAGTGCGTGCCGAGCGTCGCGAGAACGCTGCGACCAGATGGCGTGTTGTGTTCGTTTTCTCCGTGCATCGAACAAGTGCACAAGACAATTATAGAAATGGAGAAGAGTGGTTTTAGTGATATCAAGACGGTTGAGTTGCTCGGGCGAGAATACGACGTCGAGGGGAGAAATTTGCAGACAGACTTGACAACGCCATTGACGAAGAATACAAAGTATGGTTGGCGTAAGGATTTCAAGCGACCGCGTGACGGCACGAATGCCGCTTCAGAAACACATGAAGAACGCGTCAAGGAATCGTCTACAGAAATAATCGTGACGTTTCCGCGACAACGCTTGCAATCGCACACGGCGTATTTGACGTTCGCGCGTCTGACGCCCGTACCAGACGGTTGGGAAGAATTAGCGGCAAAGCGAAACAAGACAGTCATTAGCGACGACCTCTTAAAGCGGGCACAAGACTTTCTGACGAAGCGCAGAATGTACGCGGATCGGCCGCCTCGCGAGGCAGTGGAGGCGAAGCCGAGTACAAATATGATAGAAAATCCTGGAGATTACTCCGAGTAGAAAGTACTGTACCAACATGTTGGTACAGTACTGCAATAAATAGCAATACAAATGTGTGGCCTACGTCTCTTTGCGACTATTTTGCCCTCCTGACCCGAGCCAAGGAGCGATGAATGTGTTCTGGATGCCCCACGCGACATTTTGTGTTTCCAAAAATGCGGCGATGACGGCTTGCTTTGTGTCACCTCCGCTGGACAATGTCTTCCCCGCCGCCGCGGCCGCCGGAGCAATCGACGCCACTAGCGTTGGACCCACGCTCAGCGCCAGCGCCGCGCGTCCCACTATATCTAATTCTACCGGCTCGTACGCCTCCAATCCATCGAGATGCGCGCGCCAATCCTTGTTGAGGTTCCAGTGTTGCGCTCCGTCTCTTAACAACTGCAAATATCTCTTCGACGGCAACTGCGTCCCGAAATTCGACAACTCCACGTGCGTCAATGTGCGGCCGGTAATTTCCCGACCATCATACGTCACGCACGTCACATCCACTACGTCGTACGACCCTTCAGTGCGCAACAAGTATTCCCATTCGTCTTGACTTATCGTGTACATCACCCCGTGCGTTTCCTTTGTAAAGCGCTCAACGGCGCCCTCGCGCGTCGGGCGCACCGCCGCGAACGCGGGTTCAACGTACGGCAATCCTGGAACGGAGAACACGAGCTCGTAGCCGGGTAGCACGCACGGCGCACTCCCCGTGGGCTTCATCCCGCGTTGGCCTTCAAAAGTGCTCGGCTTGACGTTTGAGCCAAACGCAAAGTAGTTCACGGTCGATGACGACGAGGCTGACGCGGTCACGGTGCGCGTGCGCGTGCGCCAAGCACACCGCGCACCGACTGGTAGAGTCGTGCGGGATGCGGCGGACATGGATATATGTCGAGAGGCGCGCGTTGAGGACACGAGCGTGGATTACAAGGCCTTTATGGTTTTGGTACAGCCGCGAAAGGCGTCGCGATCGCGTCTAAGCGTTGAAGAAATCTGCCGCACCAGGGCGGCGGCGTTGTTGACCTTGTGGTTGGTGTTGTTGTTGCTGCTGCTTTTGTTGCGCGTCGATGAGGGCTTGTAAATCAGCACCCGCGAACGTCGGCGGCGGAGGCGGCGGCACTTGGGTGAAATGTTGTTGTTGTGGAGGCGGCGGCGGCACGTTCCGCAAAGGCGGCGGTGGTGGCACATTCGTGTGCGCGACGTGCTGCGCTTGGTACAAGTACTGATTGTGTGCCGGTGGAGGCGGCGGCACGGTGGTGGATGGATCGTCCGTCGGTTGGTAGTCTTCGTCTTCATCCTCCGCCGGGCGTTTGGCGGCGCGCGGTTGAATTTCCTTTACGTTTGGCCCGGTACCGCGCGGGTGAATGACGACGCCGAGCATGCCATCAGATGGCATGGTTTGCCCATGTTCTAAAGGTACGTAGTGAAGTACTTTTTCTGCGTTCGAGCCTCGCGGGACCAAGTAGAATTCACCCCCGAGCGTCGTCTGCGCGAGTCCAGCACGCTTGCGTTCGCGGTAATGTTTGATGAGCTTTTCCAACGCACGTGCGGCATCGTCGCCACCGCTTGGCGCGGCGGAGATATGCGCGAGTGTCACCGCTCTAGACGTCGAGTTATGGTGCACTTGCTTCGCGAACGACTGCACGGCTTTGTACTCTACGCGACCTTTGACGCTGACGCTTTCTGAAAGCAAATCCGCGAGCGAAGCGCACTCGCCGCCGACGGGAATGACGCGCAAAAATTGATCCGGTAATCCGTGCACACTGACTTTTCCCTCCCACCCATCTATGGGGAGCGGTGTGACCTCTTCGTCCTGCTCTTCCTCAGCGTTTTCGTCGTCATCAGATAGCGCCGCGGCGGTTTCTGGTTCGTACTCAGCAACCTCTGGATCGTATTCCTCCTCAGCGACGAATTCAGGCTCTGGCTCGTACTCTGGTTCGTATTCTTCCTCGTCTTCTTCCTCCTCCTCGGCATCGCCAGAAGCATTATTACCACTATTTGCAAAGTCTTCAAAAGAAACGAACTCGTCCGTCTCGGGTTCAGGCTCACGTTCAATCACTTCAGGCTCTGGCTCCGCGACGACGTCTTGGTCGTCTTTGTCGTCCTGGTCGTCGTCAACGATTTTGGCCTTCTTTTGAGGAGATTCAGACTCCATGCCCTTCTCAGCCGCGGCCAAGTCAACCGTCGACGCCGTTTCCACCGTCGGCTGCGGCAAATCCTTCTTGATTTCAACGTGCATCTCATTCTTTCCATCCTTTTTGACGACTAAATCCTCCAACGCCACCCCCGTCAAAAAAGCATCCTCGCCGATGTTCTGCTCACGCTTCTTCCGCCATTCGATGAGTTCTTTGTTCGCCAACTCCGCAGGGGACATCATGACAAATCTCTGAGGCTTCAAATCATCCGCAAGCACGCGCGCACGAAGTTGTGGATTGTGCGCATCCTTCAAATTGAACATCAACGAACGCGCCTTGGTACGGTACTCCTTACCCACGTCGTTGGCGCACGCCGCAAATAACGCCTCCTCCACCGCTTTCGCCACAACATCCGGCTCGCCATTCGACGCCTCCTCCCCAATCTCTTGCGTCTCCTTCACCGCGAGTTCTAACGCATCCTGTACGCTCGCCCGTACTTTTTCTCGCACTTTTTGTTCCGCTTCGACGTCCTGTTCAGATTTCTCGACTGGCTTTCGCGTCCCGCTCGGCTTTCTCCCATGTCCCAGTGCTCGCCCTCGCATCATCGCCGCCGCGTGCTCCTCGTCCCTGTACACCGGCCACGACACTTCGTCGTCTAAAATCGCTTCTTCGAGATTGATTTCCTCTTCTTCGCCCGTCTCTTCGTCTTCGCCCGGCGGGTACCACAGCGTCGCCGTGCGCGACTTGGCGTTGATTTCAACCACCTTTGCGTCGTACCACACCCCGGTCTCGGGCCACGCCACGGCGATATATTTCCCTGTATCATTCACGACCGCACGCACGTCGTCACGGGTCAGGTTCAACGCGTCGTCGCGCGCGTCCGGCGCATTAATCAATCAAAAGTCAACTCGAGCTCGCGTGTGAATTGTCACATGGAAATCGTCCACCGTCCGTCGCGTCGTCGCGTCGTCGCGTCGTCGCGTCGTCGTCGTCGTCGTCGCGCACCTCTCAACCGCGGGTTTATGTCATCCAGCGTCAACAGTCGCCTGGCGCGCATTGTGTCGGCGTCGACGCGCGCGCGGCGCGACACACAGTGCGGCGTCTCGGACGCTGCGACGCGGCATTCGCGCGCACGATGGGGTTCTTCGCCACGTCCGCGGCGTTCGCGCTGCTCGAAGGGATCTTCTACGCTTACGTGCAGTCATCGACGCCGCGTGAGCGACGATCGTACGTGTGCGCGCGAGCGGCGATGCGAGCGTTCGAGTCGATGTGATTCGAGTTGATGATTGATGTTCAGGTTCTTTGAGCGGCGTATCGCGAGACTGACGGTGGTGATGGCGCGGTGTGCGTAGGTTTTTACACGTGATGTTTGGAGCGAGCGTGTTTTGTTGTTGGTTCATGTGGGCGATCATTTACATGGCGCAGATGAACCCGTTGATTCGACCGGTGTTGAGCGATTGAGTCGAGCGCGCGAGAACGAGAGACGAGAGATAGAGACGCGTATCGTCGTGTTGACACGCAGTCGATGGCATAGGACGTAGAAATAATGTAACTTTAGGACACACGTTGATGAATTTGGAGAGGGAGCGACGCACGACGTGTGCGTGAGCGTGGATTACAAGGCGTCGTCGCGTTGTCGTGCGGCGACGCGAGCTTCTACATAAAATGGGGGTGGAATGACTCTACAGCGGCTGATGCGTGGTGTACATCGCCGTGCGCGAGCGCTGGTGGTACGCAATCAGCAGCACGCACTTTTCGTTTCCGTGGTAGATCCGGTCAATTTGACCTCCACTAAATCTTCCGCGCTATTCGCGCTCTGGCTCGGCGTTTCCATGCCCGGCAACGCCGCCGCTATTTTTCTGAACAACACCTTCACGTTAAACCCCGCCTTGGCGCTTGTCTCGATGAACATGACTCCTTCTTCTTTCGCCTTCGCCTCACCCTCCGCCGCGCTCACTTCGCGCCCATCCAAATCCGTTTTGTTGCCGACGAGCGCGATAATCACGTCGCCGCCGCGCTCCGCCTTTACTTCTGAAATCCATTTCGTACTGTTCACAAAGCTCGCCCTGGAGCTCACATCGTACACAATCACCGCCACCGAACTATCACGTATATACGAAGGAATCAACGATCTAAACCTCTCCTGCCCAGCCGTATCCCACAACTGCAAGCGCACCGTCCGATCCTCCAAGTACATCGTCTTCGACAAGAAATCAATCCCAATCGTCGCCTGATACGAGTTATCAAACTTATCGTACATAAACCTCGATATTATCGACGTCTTCCCGACGCTTTGATCCTACACACACGCGCACGCACGCACGCGTCAGTCTCAATAATCACCCGCGCGCGCACCCATCATCGATCATCACCACATCGCGCGCGCGCTCCATTCGTCGCGCACGCATCGCGCGCACACGCACCCCGAGAAACACGAGCTTATACTTGGGTAACGGCGTGATCCCCGACGCGGTGGCCATGGCGCCCGTGCGCGACGCGACGCTGTGGCGCCCGCGGCGCGCGCGAACGTCGCGTTGGACGCGTCGCGCGAACGCCGAATGTCCGAACGTTCGCGTTCAAATCCCGCGAGCTGTCGCGCGTCGTCGTCGTCGGCGGCGGCGGCGGCGGACGTCAGTATCGACCCGGTCGAGGTACGCGACGGCGCGCGAACGACTGCGCCGCGATCGCTCGTTCGCTCGACGCGCATCGCGCGAGGCGCGGTGGCGACGCGCACGCGAAGACGCGCGGCGATTGCGTGCGCGTTTGAATCTCGGCACGGTTTAAAACTCACGGCGCGCGAGAGCGTCGCGCGCGTTCGCGAGACTGACGAGAACGTGCGTCGCGTCGCGCGTGACGTAGGTTTTTATATTTGTATCGCACATCATGGATGACTCTGCGCCCGCGCCTCGCGTGAATGGGGAATTGCTCGGGAACTTTATCGGGAAGAAGGTGCTCTTGGTCGGCGAAGTCACGCCGGTGGATGGCGTCAAGGCGACGTTGAAGACTGGTGATGATAAGATGATCACCGTGAACCTTTCTGGTGATGGTTCTTTTGCGTCTAAGTTTGTTGAGTTTGAAGGCTCGGTGGATAGCGCGGATACGATTACGGAGAGCTCTCGCGCGGAGTTTGGCAATGATTTTGACATGTACACGTACAACGAATTGACCAAGCAAATTTCGGGCAAGTCGCGCGACTTGTTCTATTAGATTGCGTGACGCGATAGAATTGTGATGATCATACGTTTATATCGATGTTTTATCGTCGTGATCGTGCGATGTTTTGATTTCTTACGATTGCGCCGCGAAGTGAAAAGTGGTGCGTTTTGATTCATATTAATAAATGACGTGCTTCTTTTGAGTTTACTTATCTCCCGTCCACTCGAACTGCACGCGGTCTCTTTCAAGCGCGGCACGGACGATGGAGTTTACGCGCTCGCGCAATTCCTTACCGGGCAATCGGCTGATGACTTCAACGCCAAACCCGCTGACTAAGAGCGAGCGGGCGGTTTCCACGGACAAGCCGCGCGACTGAATATAAAACAACTCTTCTTCTTCCAAGTCGCTCACCGTACAACCGTGCGTGCACTTGACGTCATCTGCTATGATTTGCAAGTTTGGTTTAACGTTGACAGTCGCCTTGGGGACAAGAAGCAAGTTTCTAGACAACTGCTTGGCGTCGGTGCGCTGCGCAAAGCGGTTCACTTGGACGTTGCCGTCGAAAACGCCTTTGCCAGAGGAAGCGCTCACAATGCACTTGTGTACTTGGTTGCTCGTACCTTCCTCAAAGTCTAACTGCAGCTTGCTGTGTAAATCTAAAGTTTGCCCCGCACCAGCGAGGTTGAAGCATCCAAGCACGGTTTCCGTGCGCGGGCCGAGCTGCTTGATGCTCAAGTCGTGTCGCGCCGTCTTACCTCCGACGGAAATCTCATTCACTTCATACTTGGACTCTTCGGCTTGCGTCACGAGTGTTGTGCGCGTGTGCACGGCATTACGCCCATGGTTTTGCACGATGGAGTGTTTGAGCGACGCGCCCTTCTCGAGGACAATTTCGCACACTCCGTTTTGCCAATACGCCGACTCCCCTTGGCCCGCAAAATCTTCAACCACCGTCAATTCCGCATTTTCCTCCACAACAATCGTCATTCGCGGCGCCGACACGCGCATGACGTCATCATCCTTCGCACCGGTGGACAAAGTCGCCACATGAATCGGCATCGCGCATTTCACCCCAGCCGGAGCCCGAATCACCAACGCGTCCTCCGCGCTCGCCGAGTTCATCGCCGAGAACACATTCCCCCGCACCGCGCTTTGTTCACCCATCACACGATCCGCCC
>JACLAB010007048.1_pt1 | contig 10725 bp, 6 predicted proteins | sample 8027921 | NCBI WGS metagenome assembly JACLAB01 (sample SAMN15725117, study PRJNA655200) | protist metagenome | isolation source: fluorescence activated cell sorting (FACS) single amplified genomes of... | place: USA: West Boothbay Harbor, Gulf of Maine | collected 2000-07-19
CGCGAGCGGACGCGATGCGGTACGTCGCGGCGTCGCCGCGCGCGTTCGTCGACGCCGCACCGCCGCCGACGTCGTCGCGTCAACGCTTTATCCGACGAACGCGCTCGGACATCACCGCGCGCGCGTTCGGCAACTTCACGCGACGACGCGACGACGCCGTCGAGGGGATGGCCATCGTGCCGAGCGAAAGCTCGGACGCGGACGACGACGCGCGGGGCTCGAGAGATTGGTCGTGGGAGGAGGGGGAGGAGGTGCCGGAGGCGTTGGCGAGCGCGATACCGAGCTGTTATTACAGCCTGCTGCAGGTCGAGCCCGGGTGCGGTCGGGATGAGATTAAAAAGAACTTTAGACAATTGTTGAAGGCGACGCACCCGGACGTCGCGGGAGAGGCGAGTGTGGAGATCTCTCGCATCATGAACGACGCGTACAAAACGCTGCTGGACGACGTGAAGAGGGAGTTGTACGACCGAGATTTGGCCGAGTTGCGATACGCGATGGCGCTCGCGGGAGAACGCGCGAGCGAAGACTTTCGACCGTACACTGGAGAGGCGTTGAGCGAGTTCGTCGGGTCCGATCCGACGGGACAGTCGCGCGCGGTGTTCGTTAACGAGTCGGTGTGCATCGGATGTCGCATGTGCAACCACAGCGCGGCGAAGACGTTCATGATGGAACAAGATTACGGACGCGCGCGCGCGTTTCAACAGTGGGCGGACAGCGAGGAGGACATTCAGATCGCCATAGACTCCTGTCCGGTGGACTGCATTTCGTGGGTCAAAAAGAAGAATTTGCCCATACTCGAGTACGCGATGCAGACGATCGAACGCATCAATATCGCGTCGATGCGCGCCGGAAACGCGCGCGCCGCGGACCCCTTCGACATCGCCAACGGCATGATTCGCCGTGGCGAAGAGGCGAGGGCGCGCCTTGGCGATTCGGGTGACACCCTAAACGGCATCGCCGCCGTAGGTTCGCAAGCGCTCGCCATTCGCGAGGCGTGGCTCTTATTGAACGAATCCACGCGCGCGCGGTGGCGCACTTACGCCTTCGCGCGCGCGAGCGTCGAGGACTCCTACGACGAGTGCGACGACATCGATTGCGAGATTCCCAGCGCATCCATCGACGAAGATTTCGCGTAGCCCAACGACCAGCCTTGTACACGACGCCGCGACGACGCCAACCGCCACACCATGTCGTCCGCGCGCGCCTCCCCCCGCGTCCACGCGCGCGCGCGCGCGCGCGCGCGGGGGGGGGGGGGCGTCGCGCGTTCACCGCGTCCACGACCCTCGCCGCGTCCTCGCCGGGCGATTTCTTCGCGAAACTTTTCGACACCTCCGCGCCGGGACGCGCGCGCGCGCCCGCGGCGTCGTCGCGGCGCGCGCGTCCGACGAACGAGGTCGTCGACGTGATCGAGGGCATCAGGCACAAGCGCTTGGGCGGTCGGTCGGACATCGTCGTGAGCGAGCTCGCCCTCGGGACCCAGCGTTGGGGCGGCGCCGACTTCAACTCGCCGGACGAGGCGACGTGTCACGCGTTCATGGACGAAGCCGTGTTAGGGCGCGGGATAAATCTCGTCGACACCGCGGAGCAGTACCCGATCCCGAGCGATCGGCGGCGACCGAAGGGAAGGACGGAAGAGATCATCGGAAACTGGTTGGCGAAGGATAAGTCGCGACGCGAAAAAATGGTCGTCGCGACGAAGATCACCGGCGGCGCGAACGTGACGAAGAAGAATATAGTGAAGGATTTGGAAGGGTCGTTGTTGCGGCTGAAAACGGATTACGTCGACGTCTACACGCTTCATTGGCCGGCGCGGTACACGCCTCAGAGTAATTGGGGACAGTCGTTGGAGTACGACGCGGAGACGGAAAAACAACCGTATTATCGCAACGCGGCGTCGTTTGAAGAAATCACCGAAGCGATGGGCTCGTTGATTCGGCAAGGAAAGATTCGCGGGTACGGCTCCTGCAACGATAACGCCTTTGGACTCACGGCGATGTGCTACGCCGCGCGGAGCGTGGGCGCGCCCGAGCCGTGCTGCATGCAGGGTGACTTTAGTTTGATAAACCGCCGGAGTCTCGAGAACGGCCTTTCCGAGGCGTCGTCGCCCGTGCACGAAAACGCGGGGTGGATGGGGTACAATTTACTGGCGGGCGGCGTGTTGACTGGGAAGTATCGCGAGGTTAAGGCGGCGGTCGACAACGCGCGCGACCGAGAGCTCGCGGAGAAGCTGCTCGCGGATCCCCGAGGTCGAATGGACGAGTACGGTTGGGGGCAGACGTTGTACCGCTACCGCAGCGCTCCGGCGCTTCGCGCCGTGGATCAATACGCCGCGCTCGCCGACGCCGCCGGCATGTCGCTCACCGAGCTCGCCCTGCGCTGGGCGCAGCGTAAATCGTTCATGACGACCGCTCTCATCGGCCACACCTCGATGACGCAGCTCAAGGAAACCATCGATTATTTCGACTCGTCCAAGCCGCCGCTCGACGACGAACTCATGTGGGCCATCGACGTCGTCCACATGCGCAACCGCCTCCCGATATTCTCGAGCGAGCGCGTCGGTTTGGACTGGAACGGTCGCGGTGAAATCGGCGAGCGCGTGCCCTGAGTGTAATCTCACCGAGCGCGCAGTTTTACGCCGCGTTCGCCGCCGCCCGCACAGCTCGCCTCGCTCGATGCCCGCGTCGCCCGCGTCGCGCGTCCACCCTTCGCGCACCCACTCGCGCGCCGCGACGACGACCGCGCGCGGCGTGAAGTCGACCATGCGCAACCTTTTCTCGCGCGCGCGCGACGCCGGCGTCGGCGAACGCCTGCCCGGGTCGACGTTCGAGCGATGCGCGTACTTGGACTACAACGCCACGACGCCCATATGGCCCGAAGTCTCTCGCGCCATGGCGCCGTTCCTGTACGAACACTTCGGAAATCCGTCGTCCGGACACGCGTTCGCGACGCCGTGTCGAGAAGCGATCGACGCCGCGCGCGAAGCGACGGCGCGGATGTTGGGGTGCGCGAGCGACGAGGTGACGTTTACTTCGTGCGGAAGCGAGAGCGATAATTTCGCCATCGATGGCGCGGTGCGCGGGTTTTTAAAGAAGAACCCCGGACGCGGATTGCCGAAAATTGTCGCGACGGCGATCGAGCACCCGGCGGTGATCGAGCACTTGAAGGCGAAGGCGGCGTTCGGGGAGTTGACGTACGCGTTGGTCGGCGTCGACGAGGAGGGGTTGGTGAGCGCGGACGACGTGATCGACGCTATCGATGAGAACACGTGCTTGGTGACGGTGATGCACGCGAACAACGAAACGGGAGCGATACAACCTGTGGCCGAAATCGCGAAACGGGCGCGAGAACGCGGCGTGCTGACGCACACGGACGCCGCGCAGAGCGCCGGAAAAGTTCCGGTGAAGGTCGACGCCCTGGGGGTCGACATGGTGACGATCGTTGGGCACAAAATCGGCGCGCCGAAGGGAGTGGGCGCCTTGTATATCCGTCGGGGTACCGATTTAGGCGATGCCAAGCCGTTTTACGGCGGTGGTCAGGAGAGCGGTCGTCGCGCGGGGACGGAGAACGTGTTGCACATCGTCGGTTTAGGCAAGGCGTGCGAGATCGTCGAGCGCGAGATGGATACGTGCCCGAAACATCTCAAGGCGATGCGAGACGATCTGCAGAAGCGACTGGTTGACGCGCTCGGTGGCGCCGACGGTTCGGGCGTGCGCGTTAACGGCCCGCGCGACGACGCCAAGCGATTGCCGAACACGCTGAGCATCGGAATCAAAGGTTTGCTCGCCTCGATAACGCTTATGGAACTCAGCGAACTGCTCGCCGCGAGCGCGGGCGCGGCGTGTCACACACCAGACGCCGCTACGTCGGGCGGCGCGACGGTATCGAGCGTTCTTGAGGCGATGAACGTGCCCATGGAGTACGCCGTCGGCACGTTACGACTGAGCGTCGGTCGACACACCGTCGAGCGAGACGTCGAGCGAGGCGCGGCGTTGTTGATCGACGCCGCGAAAAGACAAAATGCGGGCGCGTCGCGGTGAATAGCGCCGTTAGAGACGACGCGCACGAGTTCTTCTACCTAGCAATATTAAAATACACGTGTCAAATTCGCAAACTCTCCACGCCGAAATCCTCGTCTCGCGCGCCGCCGCGACGATGCTTGGCGCCACCTTTTCCTTTCGATTTTTTCTTCGTCTTCACCTCGGCCCATTCCCCGGTGTCGAATTCCTCGACGTCGATCCCATCCTCCACCGCCTTCTCCCTCGACCGTCGCTCTTCCTCCATCTCTTCCTCCAAAACGTCCGCGCACGCGTCCACGTCACCGCGACACGCTCGCAGCGTCCTCCGCAATCTCTCCGCGTCCACGCACCCCGTCCTGCGCGCCAACTCGCACAACTCCTCATCTTTCAACATCGCCACGCTCAGCGGCCCCCCTGGCTCGCCCATTCGCCTCGAATTCCTCAACCGCACGCTGTTGTAGTGATCGCACCCCTCGTACGACACGTGATACGTCTTCGCTCCCTCGTCCCTCGCGTCCGCGCCCGCCACCCACCGCGGCGACCCCGCCTGATGGATGCATATCCCCACCCTGAGCACCGCCGTCGCCGCGCTCACCTCCAGGTGTCCCGCCCACTCCCCGTCTCGCGCCATCCGCTCGACGTACTCGTCGAACGCCTCGTCGTCCTCCACGAACGGCGCGTACGCCTCCCGTCGCGCCTCCACGTGCGCCACCACGCGCGCGCGCACCTCGCCGTGCCGACCCTCGTCGCCGTACCGCTGATCCGCGAGCGCGCGAAAGAAGCAGTTCCCGTCCGCCTCGACCTCGCGTCGCTCGAGGTTCAGCGCGCGCAGCTGCGCGTCGAGTCGCGCGATCGCGTCGGACGACGGCGCGTCGCGACGCGCGCGCGCGTCCGCGCGCGACGGCGCGTCGCGCGCGCGGCGCGCGCGTCCCTTGCCCATCGCTCGGCGCGCGACGCGCTCAGCGCATCGCGCGCGTCGCGAGCGCGCGCGAATCTGTCGCCGCCGCCGCACTGATTCGCGCGCGACGAATCATCGATCCGGCATGCCGCGCGCGAAGCGGTCGGCGTCGCCGGCGAGCGACGCGAACGACGCCATCGTCGTCGCGCGCGCGCCGAAGCGGCGGCGCGCGCGCGAGGACGACGCGCGCGACGACGCGCCGGCGCTCGACGGCGCGATCTCGCTGCGGACGGCGGGACGGAAGAAAAACGTCGCGACGACGCGCACGAGCGCGCTCGCGGCGCCGATCATGGCGCTGAAGAACGGACACGGCGGTGGCGTCAACGCGGTGGCGTTCTCGCGGAGCGGCGCGACGCTCGCGAGCGGGGGACACGACGGGGGGTTGGCGCTGTGGCGCGTCGGCGAGGCGAGCGCGAGCGCGAATTTCATGACGGCGCGAGGGTGCAAAAACGCGGTCACGGACGCGTGTTACACGATGGACGACGAGTGCGCGGTGACGAGCGACGCGGACGGGGTCGTCAGGGTGTGGGACGCGGAGACGGGGGGACAGGTGAAGTCGTACGCGTCGACGCGAGGGAAGTGCGCGAACGCGGTGAGCGCGGCGAGAGGGGATTTGGTGATGAGCGCGAGCGACGACGGGAGCGCGTGCGTGTGGGATTTGAGGGTGAAAAAGCGAGCGGCGCGGACGTACGCGCACGCGGTGCCGCAGACGGCGTGCGTGATGAGCGCGCACGGGGATCGCGCGTACGTCGGAGGCGTGGACGACGCGGTTCGCGCGTGGGACGCGAGAATGGAGAATAAACCTCTGATGACGCTGAAAGGGCACGAAGACACGATCACCGGGCTGGACATATCGCCGTGCGGGTCGTTCGTGCTGAGTAACTCGATGGATAACACGCTGAGGATGTGGGACACGCGCGCGTTCGTCGAGGGCGAACGCGAGACGAAGCGATTCGTCGGGCACTCGCACAATTTTGAAAAGGCACTCTTACGATGCGCGTTCAACGCCGACGGCACGCGCGTGGGGTCTGGGTCCGCAGACTCTTGCGTGTACGTATGGGAAGTCGAGAACGCCAAGCTGAAGTACAAGCTTCCGGGGCACAAGGGCGTGGTGTCCGCCGTCGCGTTTAGCCCCGCGGAAAACCCCGTCATCGCGAGCGGCGGCGCGGACGGCGTCGTCTTCGTGGGCGAGTTGGATCGATGAGTCATCGTTTGTCATATAATTTACATACATTAGTCTATTGACGTGCGTCGTCAGCCGTCGCTGCCATAATATCCAGCGCTCGCGCGCGCCGTAAACGCCTTTGTAACAAAAAACATTTCTTGTTGTTGGAGACACTCAGTGATTGAGCTTAATCAGCGTCCACTGTTGAGTCATTTTATACTCGGGCGAGTTATCAGCCCAGTAAAAATAACCGTCGGCGATCAATGTCTTGTGGAGCCATGAATTCATGAACAGTTCAGCCTTGTCCGTGACATGGTCAAGCATTTCTCGTGTACTCATGCGTTTGCACTTTTCTTCGTCTTTTAGGTTTACTATTTGCGCGTGTGTAGTGTGTTCGCGCGAGTTGTAATGCCAACCATCTGGGTTCCCATCTGGATGGGTGAAAGATATCTCACTGAATATGACACGTATTTTCATACAATCCGTGTCATTCAGTGAATCTTCGTTGGGCTTGATTCGTTTCGTAGAAATCGCCGTCTCGTCCTTATCCCCAATATCATCGCGCTTTCCAGGCTTCGCCGCTCTTGCAGCATCAAAGGGCTCGGCATCGCCATACTCACGGAAATTCCCAAGATCATTGCGCTTTCCAGGCGTCGCCGCTCTTGCAGCATCAAAGGGCTCGGCATCGCCATACTCACGGAAATTTCCTGTTTTTGAGCAGTCTCGACGGTTATCATCAAGAGACCCGTTTGACGGCTCGATATGGCCAGGGGTTGAAAGGTATGTTTCGACCCAGGTTGCCATATTACACCAAGTTGTAGCCCTCTCAGTTTGCAAAGACACTTGGAGATGCAGTAGGGGGAGATCTTCGATATCCACATCATCGACGCTTCTCTCTTCGGTCCGGCCGCCGGGACGAAGTGGTCCGTGCTCGATGCCGACTGCCATCCAGCGCACCTTAACTTTGCGATTGATGCGAGGAGGTCCTCGTTCGATAATGGCGAGATCATCGGCTGTACAGTTGTTGAAACTTGCGCACCAGACTTTTGATTTAGCGTGATGCACGAAACGGGCTCCGTCGATCCGCACTCTTGACAGACGTGCCCACTCCGGCCGAAGCCCGGCCGCGCACAAGTCTCTCCGCAGCGCCTCGGCACACTTCTCTTGCAGCTCGAGAAACCCGTCCACCTTCAACCCCAATCGTTGTCCAAAGGCCCGCACACTCTCACCCTCCAACCCCTCCGCCTGGCGAAACTTCCAATACGATCGAAACGCCTCCAAAACCTCCCTCTTGTCCTTCGTATCCAAGCTCAAATTCAAACTCTGCAGGCACCGCTGCAACCGCCGCGTCGCGTTGAATCGAAACTTTTGCACCAACTTCCGATCCCGCGCGTACGGCGCCCGCTCCATCGCATCGCACACTTTCTTCATGTTCCCATCCGCGCTCAGATACGTCTCGTAAAACATCCTCTCCTCCTCCAGCGTCCAATCATCCTTCCGCGCGTCGCTTAGAAATCGTCGCCCGTCGTAGAAATCTTCAAACCCCTGCGTCCCGCCCGCGAAATCTTCCTCCTCATCCGTGCCTCGCTCGTCCTCGTCGCCCTCGACGTCCTCGTCGACCGCCTCGTCGTCGCTCACCAAGTTCACGACGTACGATGGCGGTCTCGAATCGATCTCCGCGCTCCCCATCGGCAGACGTCCGCTCGCGCTCGCGTCGTCGTCGTCGTCGTCGTCGTCGTCGTCGTTCGATCGACGTCTTCACCGTCGTCGACCGAAGACGGCGCGCGCGCGCGAGTGTGGTTTCGGGTGCAAACATTTGAATCGTCCCGACAGCCCGATCCCGCCGGGTGCCCGGTGCCCGGTTGCCGCGCAGAAAACAGTCGTCCTGATTCCACCCATCGTCGTCGGAACTCTCGCGGCCGCGCGCACGTTCACGGGCGATGATCTCGGCATCGTTTGTCATATAATTTACATGCATTAGTCTATTGACGTGCGTCGTCAGCCGTCGCTGCTATAATATCCAGCGCTCGCGCGCGCCGTAAACGCCTCGCCGTCCAATCCGCGCGTCGCCTCGATGACGTCAACCTTTGCGGGTCGACGTTTCGGTGTCGTCGCTTTGCTCGATCGCCGAGACGACGTACGATGGATGCCGACGCGCTCTTCCCCGCTCTCTAGCGAATCCGAGCGGTCACCGAGCGAGCGGCGCGAGCCGTCGCGAGCCGAACGGTCGCGCGAGCGACGACTACGATCTCGCGAACGGTCTCGCGAGCGACGCCGTCGCAGTGATCTGTCTCGCGAGCGATCCCGACGCCGTCTGTCCCGGTCGTCGTATCGATCGTCGTACCCGCCCGGATGATGATATCCAGGCGGTGGAGGCATGCCTGGATATTGCGCCGGCACGTACATGGGATGCATCGGCATCATCGGCGCCGCGTACGCGTAAGGCATCGCCATGTACGGCTGTGGCATACCGTACGGCTGCATCGGAGGCGGATGCCCGTGCGCGCTCGGCGGCCCGCGCGGATACCCTGAGGAATCGTACGAGGCGTGCGATCTATCGTCGCTGTATTCACTATTCGAGCGGCTGCGCGCGACGTAGCCGCCGGGTTCGCTGCGTTGCCGCGGGACGTCGTATCCACCGAAAGCGTCCGCTCGACTAAACGCGTCCGCGGACGCGACGCTGCGACTCGAAGATGGTACCCCTCGAGGAAAGCCGTCGTGGTTGGCGCCCGGACGCTGCGACTCGATCCAACGCTGCATTCGAGACTCGTGCGCGCGCGCCTTCATCTCCGGCGTGGTGAGCGTTTCGCGCGCGTCGTTCGGTTCGAGCCCTTCGTAGCAGCACAAACCGTGAATGTTCGTGATCGTGTCCGATGCGCCGAGCGAGAGTAAGTACTCGCCGAGCGCCTGATAGCCGTAGGCGAAACAAAAGTGCAAACCGGTGTGCCCGTTGTTCGTTTGAGCGTCGATGAGTTCCAATCTCGGCGGCTTTGATTTATAATCCGTGCTCTTCAGCACCAGTTTCGCCGACCGTCGCTGGTTGTTTTGACACGCGATGTGCAGCAGGGTCAGCCCGTTGCCGTCGCGAACTCTCGGATCGACGCCCGAGGCGAACAACTTTTGCAACTCCTTCACGCGACCGTGACGGGCGCGACTGAATGCCTCGATCACCAGCGCGTCACCACCCGCGCTCGAACCTCCCCAAGAGCTGCCTCCGTCGTCGTCGGAGAAGTCGGAGCGGTCGCTTGAACGCTCTGATCCGATGTCTGAGATGTCGCACCTCGTCAGACGCGCTTGATTTCTAAACTGCGTGGCGAGCTCGTCCACCCCGCCCTGGGTTTGCAGCAGCGGTCTTCGCGCGTTCGACGCGGTTTTATTCGTCAGACTTTCGTCTTCGCCGAAATTCGGCACGCCAAGGTCTTCGCGACGAGCCGCGCGCCGACTCGACGGGCTCGCCTCGGGCGACACGGAAATCATCACGTGTCCGTCGTTGGCGCCGACGGCGCCCGCGCGCGTGGGCGTCGACGGTTCCGGAACGAACGCTCGCGCTTGAGAGGTAGAATTTGCGCGTCTGCGCTCGAGTCGCGCGACTCCGACGTCGTCGTCGTCGTCGGTGTCGTCCAGGTTGCTCTCCGCGTCGTCGTCCACCGCCTCCAGCGCCTGGTTCGCCCCCGCGCTCTCCGCGTACTCCCGCACGAGGATCGCCAGTCCCCGCTCCCAGAGCGCCGCCTGCGCGACCGTCTGTCCCGTGAGCTCGACCACGTCCCCGTCGCGCTTGATCAACCGCACCACCAACCCGTCGCCTCGTCGCTCCACTCTCGACACGTTTTTAAACGCGCACATCCTCGTCAACCTCGCCTCGTCCGCCGCGCCTCGAACCTCCCCCCACCGCACGCTCGCCCCGTTCGCGTCCACCTTGGCGAACACGCACCGCGTCCCGCTCCCGCGCGAGGTCCCATCCGTCCGGTGTTCCTCCGCCGCCGCCAGCGTCCCGCCCGCGCGAAGCCTCCGCGTCGCCTCCGCGTCGCCGTCGTCGCTCGCCGCGCTCGCCCGCGGCTCCGCCTCGAACAGCGGGTTCGTCCGTCCCACGCGCATCGCCCTCGCGCGCGTCCTCGGCGCGCGCGCCGTCGTCGCTCGACCGCGATCGCTCGAACGGTCGTTCGCCCGCGCGGGAATTCGCCCGCGTCGACGTCCCCGCGCCGCGCGTCGCGCCCCGCGCGCGTCGCGACGTCGGCGCTCACTCGCCGCGCATCCCGCGCGCGCGCGCGCGCGGTCTCGGCGCGCGTCGGCGTCGCGCTGTGTCGCGCGCGCGTCGCGACGGCGTCGCCGATGTGCGTCCCGATCGGCGTCAGTCGCCGACGCCGACGCGCCCGGCGCCGCTCGCGACGCGCGCGCGCCATGGTCGACGTGCGCGCGCGCGCCGGCGCGCGCACGCGACTCGAGCACAGCGCGCGACCGCGGACGACGGCGGACGTCGAGGGATTCGACGCGACAAACCCTCGGGACAGCGCGCCCGCGGCGCTGATCGAGGCGCGCGAGCTGAGCGCGCGCGAGCAGATGATCGCGGTCGAGCGCGCGAAACTGCT
>JACLAB010004368.1_pt1 | contig 10722 bp, 8 predicted proteins | sample 8027921 | NCBI WGS metagenome assembly JACLAB01 (sample SAMN15725117, study PRJNA655200) | protist metagenome | isolation source: fluorescence activated cell sorting (FACS) single amplified genomes of... | place: USA: West Boothbay Harbor, Gulf of Maine | collected 2000-07-19
AAAGTTTGTGTTTTTGAACAACAACAACAACAACAACATAACAACGTCACAAAACGGTGGTGTGATTTTTACCAGCAGAAAAGAAAGAAAAAGACAGATCCCTTCTTCTCTGCTTGAATTGTACACGCGAAGAAGAATACGATGAACGCTTTACTCAGAAACTCTATCGGCAGAAACAAAAATCAAACGCTGTGCGCGTTAACTCGAACCTCTGGAATCGTTTCCACGAGCAGCAGCACAAGCACAAGCACAAGCAGCAGATTGTACCACAAAAACGTCGTCGACCATTACGAAAAACCGAGAAATGTCGGTGCTTTCGATAAGAAAGACGCAAACGTGGGGACGGGTTTAGTCGGCGCGCCGGCGTGCGGGGACGTGATGAAACTCCAAATCCGCGTAGACGACGACGGGAACATCACGGACTCGTGCTTCAAAACGTTCGGGTGCGGGAGTGCGATCGCGTCTTCCTCGGTCGCCACGGAGTGGGTGAAAGGACAACACGTCGACGAAGCGACGCAGATTAAAAACAGCGAAATCGCCAACCACTTGAACTTGCCGCCGGTGAAGTTGCACTGTTCCATGTTGGCCGAAGACGCGATTAAAGCCGCGGTGAAGGACGTGAAGGAGAAGCAAGCGAAAGCGAAAGAAGCCGCTGCCATGGCTGGTGGTGGTGGGAAGTAAAATTTCCCTCTCTTCTTCCGGGGTTACACAACGCAAAAGGAGCGGAGGAGAGGCACCATCGAAACATCTCATCAAAACGCACTTATCAAATTGTTATAATAAACACATCATATTTAGTAGAAGCTTTTCACACACCAATAATGAATGAACCACATCTTAAACGCGCGGAGCGGAGGAGGGGGCATCAAAACATCTCATCAAAACGCACTTATCATCACATTGTTGTTCTAAACACGTCGTCGTAGAAGCTTTTCACACACCAAGAATACGAACCACCGACAGAAGAGGTCGTTATAAAAAAAAACATCATCACGCACGAAAATCATCAGAGAAAGAGCGCGAGAGAGCAATCATCATGGCTGCTGCTTTCGCGTCGTCGTCGCACTTTGCGTCGTCGTGCGCGCATCATCATCCCAGGAGTAGTTCTTCGTGTTGCGTGCGAGCGCACTCTTCCCAGTTTGCGACGACGACGACGGAAACGATTCGAAGGAGAAACCATCCAATTTTAGTCGTGTCGGATTTAGACGGAACGATGGTTGGAGACGACCAATCGACGCTAGAGTTTCGGACTTTTTGGGAAGAAGAAGAGAACAGCATTAATAACGAGGATGAGAAGAGTAAAAGTAAACTGGTATACAGCACCGGTCGGTCGTTGGAGTCGTTTCGAGCGTTACTGAGAGAGAAAGGAAACGTGATGGTAAAACCGGAGATGTTGATTTGCGCCGTCGGTACGAAAGTGTACTCGCGCGGCGACGAGAAGAAAGAAGAAATGTGGATCGAAGACGAAGAGTGGACGAGAACGTTAGACGTCGGGTGGGACGAGGCGATTGTCAGAGCTGGGTGCGCGAAAGCCATCGAATTATGCGGGGAAGGGTCGGCCCATTTTCGACCAGAGGAGGAACAGAACGCGCATAAAATAACGTGTGCGTTGAAGGATGAAAATGTAGGCGAGTTTGTGGCGACGTTGGAGAGATATTTGGAAGAAAAGAACGTGACGGCAAAAATAATCAGTTCCGGCACGGGCGGGTGGAAGTACGTGGATTGCGTGTCGAATCAAGCCGGGAAGCTGGAAAGTTTAGAGTTTGTGAGAAAGAAGTTAGGCTTCGAGTTGGAGCGAACGGTAGCGTGCGGAGATAGCGGGAACGACGAGTTGATGCTATCGGGGAGGAATTTAGCGATAGTGGTAGGAAACGCGCAGGAAGATTTAGTGAGGTGGGCAGAAAGAGCGCTCTTAGAAGAAAAAGAAGGAAGTAGAAAGAAACGAGTAATCGTGACGAAGGCTTTCGAGGCGAGAGGGATTATAGAAGGCATACGCGAGCATTTTTATTAATAATCCAGCACTACCTGTCGCCTAATCGATGGAATCTTGCGCGGGACCATTTCGACCGTCGATCGTAACGCGTCCATATTCGCGCAGCACGGAACAACCGTCACTTTAAACGCCTTCTCTCCGCTCGTTCTACTTATAAAATATACTGCGTTTTGGCCAAAATTTCGGCCTATTTCGAGCACGCGTTGTTCCACGCTCATCTTACTCTCTTCTGTCTTGTATCCAATGAAAGGCACGAAGTATCCACATTCGATCCATTTCATTTCATCGGGGTCATCCGAGTCATATTCTGAAGTCAGCGAGCGACCGAGCTGAACGCGTGGAAATGCATCCAAGAGCTCGTGTTCGAGCGCTTTCTTTGCAATTGCGTTTGCTCCAATACCCGTATTCATCGAGTGGGGATTGTCCGCCGTGATTATCCAACCTTCTAATTCTATTGTTTTTGCACTACTACTACTTATTATATTTACATCATCACCGTCGTCATCTTTGCCTCTGCTTCTTGTCATAATTGTCACGCTTTCTCGGCTTTCATAATCCAGCGAGAAGGCGATGAGCGCGTTGGCGTATGATTCTGCCAATTCGCGAATCGTCTCTACTCCTCGTTCTTTCGGTATCATCATTCCCTTTGATATGAGACGCGCGTATTCTGTTTCGTCGTACGCCAAAGCTCTCTCTCTTCCTATTTTTGCTACTTCTTCTAATCTATTCTCGTCGATGTTTGTGATGAAATCCGCGAGCGCTTCGACGGATTTGTTCTCATAGTCGAAGGAAAAGACACCTTGGTTTTCCATGAGAAGTTCACTGGATCCTACTTTGCCTCCAGAACACACCAAACTTGGTGCTCCAAACGCCGCCGCTTCGATAACAGTCATGCCGTACGCATCTTTACGACACGGGTGTACGTTCAATTTCGTTCTCGAATAAATCTCACCGAGCTGCGTAGCGTTCAAGAAGGACTCGATGCACAACTCGGAAGCGTTCGGTATATTCTTCGTCGCCTCTCGAAATCGCGTTTTCAACCCTTCAGCAAACTCTGAAGTTGCAGGAGCGACGAGAATTGGTACCAACGTATCACCAAAAGCGTCGCGCTTGGCGAGTTCCTCGACGAGCTCGACGAACCTTTCCGGTTCCTTCTCTTTGCTCAACCGAACGACGCACGTCAAAGCGTTTCGTTTCTTTTTCGCACCAGTAGTAGAGGTAACAAGAGATGGTTGTTCTCGAGCGAGTGCATTCTTGGCGTCTCTTAAAACGTCCTCGCGCAAGGGCGGGTGAAGCACCACCGCGACGACCATCTCTTTGCCGTCATCGCCGCCTACGAAAGCGTCTCGCAAAAATTTCGCGTCGTTGATGCACAAACAAATAACGTGCGTCGAAGCGGTAATCATGCGTTGCTCTAATGCCCGGTGCGATTCGTCGTGTAACGTAAACACGCGGTAATTCAGATACGTTAAAGGAGGAGGCGGTGGTGAAAACCCGTCTTCTTCTTCTTCTTGATATCGTTTTCGTATTCTCTCGTAGACTTCCAGCGAGGACCAATCTACGCCTAAAACGACATCTGCTCGGAACTTTACGATTGCCTCCAACTGCTTCTCGGAGACGTTCGTCGCGAACTCTTCGTACGCGCACGTTTTATCTAACCTCCCCCACTTCGACTTCGGAACCGGAACAGAGAGAACACCTTTGTCTTCTTCTTCGTCTTCTTTTTCCATACGTAATTCTTCCTCCAATTCTGTTGGTCTCGCGCACACCACCAAAATCTCCGTCGTCATCGCGTCGTCGTCGTCGTCAAAGTCGGAATCGTCGTTCAAAAATCCTCTCACCGTGCTCGCGGCTAAGACACCGTTCCCAGAAAACGTCCCGAACGTGTATTCGTAGGAGATAAATAGAACCTTGGTCTTCTTTGTCTTCTTCACGATGAGAGCTCCCATTTTGGAACGAACTTTTTTCTCGCGAAAGTGTGTTTTCGTGCGTCAGCACATTTCCTCGACAGAGATCTCTACTAAAAAAAGGAATTTTTCGGCCACAAAATGCAATGAAAAAATGTGTGCCACTCGTTTTTCCGTATTCCCACACGAAGAGGAGAGCTTCCTTGTGTCGTGAGACCACAGACTCTCGTTAATACACTTTGTATCTCGCAAGAAGAAGAAGAAGATTAAAAAATCATGTCCGCTTCTTTTGCCACCGCGAAAGCGAGCGCGTTTACCACCGGGGGTACACGTTTGACCACCACCCGGGGGAAGAAGTCTTCCACCAATAACGGGTGCGTTTTTAATCGTTTGGATGATTCGTCGCGTGGGTTTCGTTTTGTGTTCGTTTATTATTTTCGGGAGAAAGAGATCCGAAGTGTGATATATATCCAATAATCATTCCGTGATGGATTGCCCGTGTGGGATATTTTTTTATCCGCGCGCGCGCTTAAAGGGGTTCGTGGTGCACCTTTTAAAAGAACAACAACGGCGCAGAGAGAACGCGCGTTCGCTCTTCTCTCGTTCGAATCGAAGCGAGGTATTGTTGTTGTTGTTGTTCTCATCTCTCGTCAAGTCTCTTCTTTTACTAATATCTCATTTTTTTCCCAAAACACACAAACTTTAAAAAACAACAGAAGAAGAATCCAAAAAACGATAACGCGCTCGGAAGCCATCGCGCAACAGCCGAAGGAAAACCAAACTATGTCGGCGATGTCAAACACGAAATCTGTGGCGGCCATCATCTTGGGTGGCGGCGCCGGTTCGCGTTTGTACCCGTTGACGAAGACTCGTTCGAAGCCAGCCGTGCCTATCGGCGGCGCGTATCGTTTGATCGACGTGCCGATGTCCAACTGCATCAACTCTGGGATCAATAAAGTGTACATTTTGACGCAATTTAACAGCGCGAGTTTGAACAGACACTTGGCGAAGACGTACAACTTTGGTAACGGGATTGTCAACGGCGGGTCTGGGTTTGTGGAAGTTTTGGCGGCTACGCAAACGCCGACGTCCACGGAATGGTTTCAAGGCACCGCGGATGCAGTCAGACAGTACTCGTGGTTGTACACGGACGTGAAGAACAAAGACGTCGAGGATATTGTCATTTTATCGGGTGACCACTTGTACCGCATGAACTACATGGACTTTGTCAACCACCACAGAAGAACGAACGCGGACATCACTATCGCGGTGTTGCCGCTGGACGACAAGAGAGCGTCGGACTTTGGTTTGATGAAGTGCGACGAAAACTTGAGAATCTTTGAATTCTCCGAAAAGCCGAAAGGGGACGCGTTGAAAGCAATGCAAGTCGACACGACTTTGCTCGGCCTCTCTGCCGCCGAAGCGAAACAAAAGCCGTACATTGCCTCCATGGGAATCTACGTCTTCAAGAAGTCTTCTTTGGACGAATTCTTGAACAAAAAATACGCGGACAACCACGATTTCGGCGGAGAAATCATCCCGTTTGCCGCCAGAGACGGCTATAACGTCCAAGCCTACCTCTTCAACGATTACTGGGAGGACATTGGAACCATCAAGTCCTTTTTCGAAGCGAACTTGAACTTGGCTGCGGATGAGCCGGACTTTGAATTCTACGACGCGGATTCTCCAATCTACACTTCGCCGAGATATTTGCCGCCGGCCAAGATTCAAAACTGCGAGGTTAAGAACGCCATCATCTCGCACGGTTGCTCTTTGTCCGATTGCAAGGTGAACGATGCCATCATCGGTATCCGATCCAACATCGGTAAGGGCGCGAACATCGACCATGCCATGATCATCGGCGCCGACCTCTACGAGTCCGAAGAACAACGCGCCGCTTTGTTAGGCGCCGGAGAAATCCCGATCGGTATCGGAGAAGGTTCCGTCATCAAGAACGCCATCATCGACAAGAACGCGAGAGTCGGTAAGAATTGCACGATCACCAACGTCAACAACGTCGATTTTGACGATAACGAAGCAGCTCACCCGAACTACTTCATCCGCGACGGGGTTGTCGTCGTCTTGCAAGGAGCGACCATTCCGGACGGCACCACCATCTAAGATGTTAGAGAGAAGAAGATAAAAAGAATACAACTGAAGGGGTTTATAAACGTAAATATATAATAGAGAGAGAGAGAGAGAGAGTGAGGAAGAGAGAGTAGTGAGTCAAACGAGAGAGAGTGAGTCAAGTGATGTAAATACAAAACGCGCTTAAATACAACAAATGAACAAAATAATTCAGAACACAAACGCGTCCAAATGCGGTGCTTTTTCCTTCACTCATCATTTATTCATGTACGCGCGGTTACATTCGATAGAAGCGCCGCTCTTCATCTTCTCCAATCATCATCGTTCTCGTTGTCGTCGTCAGTGCGAGTCGTCGTCGAGTGTTGTTGTCGTCCGAATCAGCCAAAAACGCTGTTCCTCTTCCTCTTCCTCTTGCACTTCCTCCTCGGGGAAAGTCGTCGTCGCGCGTTCTCGTTCTCGTTTGAAGAGAAGCAACGACAGTCACACCGCGAGCGAGAGAGAAACAGCTACTCCTCTGCGACTAAAAGTCGAGACTCTCTCGTCGCTCTCGTCCACGTTTAAGAAGAAGACGAAGAAGAGGCTTCTAGTAGAAACAAACGGACTCAGCGGTGGTGGTTTCCAACAACCATTTTCATCAGTAGAACAGTTGTTTGTAATCGCCATCGCGCTGAGCGCCATCGTAATCATCGCATCCGTATTGACGAGGAAACAGATCGCGAAAACGAAAAAAATGAAGGACAGGGGAAGAAAAAAAGTCGTCGTCATCGGCGGCGGGTTTGCCGGGATGCAAGCGGTGTTTGATTTATCCAAGACGTGCGATGTCACTTTGGTGGATACGAAGGCGTATTTCGAGTACACGCCCGGGGCGCTCTCTGCGATGGTTGGAGGTGGACCAATGCGGAGGTATAAAGGAAGCGAGAATTCAGGAGAGAGGATTGGGAAGTTGCACAGATCGTACGAGAAGATGTGCGAGAGAGTGGGGGCGAGATTTGCGCACGCGGCGGACGACGGCGTGAAGAGCGTGTGCGAGGAGTACGTTTCCGTGCGAACGGCGGGCGAAGAAGGAGAGGAGAATAAAAAGCTAGAGTACGATTATTTGATCATAGCGACAGGGAGTAATTACGGTGGTAGCACGTCAGGTATCAAGCCAATGGGAGGGACGCCAGGAGAAGGCGCGAAGACTGGATACGCGAGACAAAAGACGTTCCAACGAGACGCCGAACGCGTAGCGTTGCCTTCTTCTCGTAAGGATAACGACAACATTAGTAACGATGAACAAACGACTTTAATTGTTGGCGGTGGAGTCGTCGGCGTGGAATTAGCGGCGGATATAGCTTGTGTGCGTGCAAAAGGAAAACGAACTGCAACGAATGTTGTTTTAGCGCACGATAAAAATAGACTTTTGGACACGTTGCCGAAATCCGCCTCGGAGTACGTGGAAAAGTGGTTCAAGAAGAAGAAAGTTCGCGTCGAACTTGGCCAGAGATTCGAGAGAGTGAACGGCGAAACTTCTCCACCGTCGTCGTCTTCTTCTTATTCTTCTTCTTCTTACGTCGGATCTAAAGACAAAACGGTAAAAATTGAAGCGAAGGAAACGATCTTCGCCGTCGGCTCGAAGCCGTCCACCAACTTTCTTTCGTTTGAAAATCCAACCGTTTTACTTTCCGCCGCCGAAGCGAAAAAGAACAACGAGCCAATCCTCGAAATACCGCTCAGTAAGCTCGGTTATATCGAAAGAGATCCAAAAACTTTACAAGTTATAGGATTTGAAAACATATACGCGGTTGGCGACTGCGCGATGAAACCGCCGGGACAGTTCTTAGCCTCTTTCGCGCACTGGGAAGCCGAATACGTCGCCACGAGAATAAAGAAAGATCAACAAAGAAAGCAGAACGACGAATATTCTCTCCCGCCTCGATTTATGGCCATCTCTCTCGGTCCTTGGAACGGTTTATTCCTCTGGGGAAACCTCGTTCTTTGTAAAGGCGTGCTCGCGGCGATTGTTAAATTCCTCGTCGAGCTGTGGTTCTCCAACTTTTTCCCGGCGCCGTACGCGCTGTTGCGACGGTTGCCGAAATTCGAGTTTACTTTGAAAGAAAGCGAAGGAGAGGGGGACGAGATTCAATCTTCGTTCGGGAAGAGTTCGCTCGCGTGATTTTGACTGTCTTTCTTCGATTGAGTGAGCGTTAAAGTGTAACCGAAAATTTTGTATTATTATTCAAAGTGATGTGAAAAAAAGCGTTATACGAGATTTTTAAGAAAAAGTCTCCTCCTCTTCATTCCAACGCTTTCGTCGTCCTTGTTTATTTATTATTAGTAGTAGTAGTAGTATCGAAAGACAGCATCACTCATCGAAGAGAACGGGAGTGAACAGAATTATTCGTATTATTCGTATTATAATGCGTCGTGGTCGTTGAGAAGAAGAAGAAGAAGAAGAAGACTTTTGCGAATGAAGAAGAAAATTGGATTGAGAGCGCACTTGGCTTGATTGAAGAAGTCAATAATAACATGCGCCTTCAGTTGGAAACGGACGAGCTCCCGATCGATGCCGCGGATTTTTGGTTCGCAAAAAACACCCGAGCTTTTCTCACCGCGCAAGCGGAGCATTTCAACAACCGGAAGTGTGATTTACCGCTGTATGAAGTCGACGAAAAGAAAAACGAAGTCCGGTGTATAATTCGAACGCAGCCGAACACATACATACCGTCGATTGTGAAACGAGCGCTCGGATTGAAAAAAGGCCAGAGTTTAGAACTGTACGACGAACTTAAATTTAGCAAGAAGAGCGAAACGGCGCCGAAATTATTCGAGGCGGAATTAGTGAACACGAATAACATAACGAAAGCGTCGAAAGTGGAAGGTATTATTCGGTGTAAATCGGTAGGCGTGAAAGCGTGTAGGATGTATGTGGATTTAACTATCGACGTGAAGTTAACGGGTGTAGGGAGGTTAGTAGAATCAATAATAGCTAAGGAAGTTCGAACGATGTACGAAGGGTTTCGACCGCTGGTGGAGAAGTACATTCAAGCGAGAAGAGAGAGGCAGATGGAGGCGTCTCTGAGGAACTCATCTTTGGCGCAAGAAATGATGAAATCGGAAGCGTTGGCGGAGAGAGACGCGGCGCAGTTGATTCAGATGAACACCATAGATAGCGCACAGCAGCAGGCTCCGGGGAGTCCGTCAAGCGATAGCGCGGATCCAAAGAAGGACTTCCAAGATGAAACGTTTTCAAACGAGTATTCGACGCTAAACGATGATTTCGAATTCATGAGCGTGAACTCAGATTTAACCGATTTGCAAATTTTAGAGTCGCGATGGAAACGCTTGGAAGCGTTCGAGACGGAAACGAGACAAGAACAGGATTTAACAGGGTTTGAGAGTCGAAATAAGTGTTTACCTTCGTGTTTTTCGTGTTTTTCGAACAGAAGGAAGAGGAAGAAGAGAGCGCTATTGGTAGACTCGTCCACGTATGTCGAGATGGAACTTTGAAGAATTTTTGTATTTGTAATAATAGCCCCCTTTATTTATCATCATCATCATCATCATCACCACGTCGTCACAATCTTCGACGGAACTTTTAGGAACTTTGTCAACTTGAATTGATGGCGAGGGGTGGTGGTGTCATCCGAAGATGCCAACAAGGCTCTCTTCGTTTGCGCGGAAGTTGCGTGTCCCAAAGACGCTCGCGTTTCTCTTCCAGCTCTTCCGACGCCGCCTCCCCCGAACAGAGGTCTCTTCTTAACCTCTTTTATATTCGCTCGCGTCGTTACGAACGCGTGCTCGACAATCTTTGCAATATCGACTCCTTTTTCCGTCGTCTTACCGTGAATTTCCGCTTTACCTACCATTCTCCTGCGTTCATTCTCCTCTCTTCGCTTTTCTAAAAACTCTTTCCCTTCTCTCAGAGGAACGAAAATTTTCTCCTCCTTTAGGCATCCGATGTTTCTCTTGTTCATCTCGCGGAAATCCGGTCCAGGCATCAACACGCGCACCTTCTTTGGTCGTCGACTTTGTTGGTCTTGTTTGTCGTCGCTTTCAATCGCGTACGGGGTTGTCAGACCCATCTCTCTTTTCTTTTCTTGTTGCGCGCGCAGGCTATTTTTGGCACTTTTTGCAAAAAATTCATCTTCATCCATCTTGGTCATCCTCATCTTCTATTCTTGCTCGCGCGAGTGCGCGCGAGAGAAAATTTGATCCTCTGCCTCTGCCTCTACTCTCTGTTGCTGTCGTTGTTCCTACTGCTGGTACTACTGCTACGCTATCGCTATTTCTTCCCTCTGTTTCTCCTCCTTCTCCTCCTCCGTTTGTTTGTTGCGTCGGCTCCCTCGAGCGAGGCACGAGCAGTCGGTTCACGTTCGTCTTCGACGGATCTTTCACCACCAACGCGCCAATCTCTCTCGCTTTGAGAAGTTTCCGTCTGAACACTTCTCTCTGTTTCCGCAGTTTATTCAGCATCTCCTCACTCATCACCATCTCTTTCATCGTCTTCTCCTCCTCCTCGTCGTCTGAATCGTCGTCCTCTCCACTGATATTGTTGCTTTTGCTAAAATCAAACCTCTCCTCCACTTCAACTCGACACAGCGGGCACTCGTGCGTCGGCTTCGCTCTCGCTCTTTTCTCTTCCTCCGACCCTTTCGGCCAATTCATCTCTCTCATCTCTCTCTCCCACTCTTTTTGCCTCCACACGTGCCATCGTTTGAAGCACTCGCGATGGAACGCGTGTTTGCATTTTGT
>JACLAB010011592.1_pt1 | contig 10721 bp, 9 predicted proteins | sample 8027921 | NCBI WGS metagenome assembly JACLAB01 (sample SAMN15725117, study PRJNA655200) | protist metagenome | isolation source: fluorescence activated cell sorting (FACS) single amplified genomes of... | place: USA: West Boothbay Harbor, Gulf of Maine | collected 2000-07-19
GTCAATTTAACAAAATTAATGTTCTAAATTCTGCTAGAATTAATAAAGTTTTTAAAGATAATAATGTTTTACTTATAAGAGCTGATTGGACGAAGCCAAATAAACAGATAAATTTATTCTTAGAAAAATATGATCGATTTGGAATACCCTTTAATGCTTTCTTTTCTAACAACTTTCCCAATGGATTATTATTATCTGAGTTACTTTCTGAGAAAGAAATAGTAAACACTATTTATAAAATAAATAATGAATAAAAAAATACCATCAATAAAAGTTCCAGTTATACAAAAAGGTATTACTTCTATGGTAATTCTTTCTGATGAATTAAAAGATAAAAAAGTTATCATATTTGGAGTCCCTGGAGCATTTACTCCTACCTGTTCTGAAAAACATATGCCTAGCTTCATTAAATTACATAAACAATTAATTGATAAAGGAATAAACAATATTTATTGTTTATCAGTTAATGATGAATATGTAATGAATGCATGGTTACAAAGTTATTCAGATGGAAATAAAATAATAGGTATTGCCGATGGTAATGGTGAAGTTGCTAAAAGTTTTAATTTACTTGTTAATAAATCTAGTAACTATATGGGTATGCGCTCAACAAGATTTGCAATGATTGTTCAAGATAATATTGTTCAAGAATTATTTATTGAAAAAACTGGTGAATACAAAAATACTTCAGCTGAAAATTTATTAACAAAAATTTAGTAAATATTAATATACTTAACTAGAAGTTAATATTCTAAATGGTTACATTGATTTTCAATTTCAAATAAAAGAATTAACAATATAATACAATGTTTTATCAACCTAAAAAAAAACTACTTTCCATCGATCCCTTTAAATCATTAGTGTTTCCTAGACCTATTGGCTGGATTTCATCTCTTGATAAAAAGGGTATACCAAACCTAGCGCCGTATTCTTATTTTAATGCAATTGCAGATGATCCACCTCAAGTTATGTTTGCGGCAGGGGTGCCTGATAAACCTCGAAAAAAAAAAGATACTTTATCAAATATTTTAGAAACTAAAGAATTTGTTGTTAATTTTGCAACTACAACAACAAGAGAGAAGATGAATTTATCCTCTGCTGATATTCCAGAAAATGAAGATGAGTTTACTTTTATTAAGCTAAAAAAACGTAAATCTAAATTAGTTAAAGCACCATCTGTAGCTGATAGTCCTGTAAATTTAGAGTGTATATTGCTCAAAACTTTACAATTAAAATCTAATATAAACAAACAAACTACTATGATTATTGGAGAGGTAATTGGTATCTATATTAAAGATAATTTTATAAAAAATGGTCGAGTAAATAGTACTGCAATGCGATATGTAGCAAGAATGGGGTATTCAGACTATACAACAGTTTCTTCACGATTTAAAATGAAACGACCGTTAAAATAAATTTTTTTTTAAACTAATTTTTAATATAAATAAACTATTCAATATTTATTTTTTCTTCAATAGAGTGCGATAAAACACCATCATCTGACGATAAGTTCATTGAAACTTTTATAGATTGACCTTCTTTTAAATTACCTTCTATAAATTTTTTTCGGATATAATTTTCAATTTCACGCTGCGATGTTACGCCAACTTTTTTTAGAAATTTTCTGATTTCAATATTTAGGTTATCTTCGTTCAATTTATCCTCATTTTATTATACTCATTATAATCATAAATTATCAAGATGTCACTTTAGAAAGTGTAATTAAATTTAAAAAATTAAATATTAATTAACAATCTTAATGCATCATAAATTGCAGCGTGTATATTTCGTGAAGAAACCGCATCTCCAATTCTATATAGATCAAATTTATTATTCTTATTTTTAACAATATCTTGTTTTTCACCAACTATAAATTTATCATAATTTACTGAACCTTCATTCTTTGAGTAAGGGATAAGATTAAAATATAATTTATCTAGAGGTTTAACACCGTAATTTAAGAATACTTGATCGAAAGACGTATGGTATTTAAATAACTCATCATAGTCAGAGCCAATCTTAGTATCTAATTTATTTCCTTGAATTGATACATTTACTAATCTTTTTGCAATTGAATAAGTTATTTTTTTATTTTGTAGATTTTTTAAATAAGGTGTTAAATTCATACCCATTATTTCAGAACCAATTAATCTGTCAGGTGTCATAAATTCAACAGTTGAACCTCTTTTAATGGCAATTTCTGCAGCCTGCATAGCAGTGTGATCGCCAGCCTCATCATAGATTAAAATATTTTGACTTAATTTAATATCTCCCGAAATAATATCCCAACATGTAAAAACATTTTCTAGATCTTTTTTAGTTTCAAAAAGTTCGAGGTTTGGCATACCTCCTGTTGCAATAATTATAGTATCAGGTTTTTCATTAATAACATCATGATTTTCAGCCACAACATTAAAATTAAATTTAACATTTTTTTTTGTACATTGCTCTATTCGCCAATCAATAATACCCATCATATCTTTTCTTGCTTCAGATTTTGCACACAATCTAATTTGTCCTCCAGGATCTGATGCTGCTTCAAAAACTACAACATTATGACCTCTTTCTCCTGCTATTCTTGCTGCTTCAAGTCCGCCAGGCCCAGCACCAACTATAACAATTTTCTTTTTTATTTTAGATGAAGTAATAATATTAGGAAATATTAATTCCCTTCCTGTAGCTGCATTATGAATACACAGTGCTTCCTCACCTTGATAAATTCTATCCAAACAATAAGTAGCACCAACACAAGGTCTAATATCATTTTCTCTTTTTTCCTTTATTTTTGTTACTATATGTGGATCGGCCAAGTGCCCTCTTGTCATGCCAATCATATCAACTAATCCAGTTGAAATAGCATATCTTGCTGTTGCGACATCAGAAATTTTAGATGCATGAAAAATAGGTACATTTACTTCCTTCTTAATCTCGCCTGCAAATTCTAAATGTGGTGCACTTTTCATTCCCAGGATAGGAATATGTTTAGTTAATATCGGATCAGTATGTATTCTACCCCTATTGATGTTTAAATAATCTATTAAACCTGAATCAGATAATTTTTTTGCAATTTTAAAACCTTCAGTTTTTGTAATTCCACCTTCTTGAACTTCATCAAAAACGCAACGAATACCTAAGATAAATTTTTCACCAACCTTTTTTCTAATTTCTGACAACACTTCAAGAGCAAACCGTAATCTATTTTTAAAACTACCTCCATACTCGTTATCTAATTCATTTGTCAAAGGAGATAGAAATTGTCCAATTAAATGACCTTGACCTTCTAACTCAACTCCATCCATCCCACCTTCTTTCATTCTTTCTGCAGCTTCACCATATTCTTTAATTATTCTTTTAATATCCCAGTCTTCAACAATTTTAGGAAAAGCTTTATGAGCAGGTTCACGGTGCTTACCAGATGAAATAGAAGGTAACCAATCACCTTTGTTCCATGTCGTTCTTCTGCCAAGGTGTGTTAATTGAATCATTATTGCACAGTCCTGATCATGAATTGTATTAGTTAGTTTTTTTATCCAAGGTACAACCTCATCTTTATATGCATGAATATTATCAAAAGAAGGAGGGCTATCTTTAGAGACTACTGCTGAGCCTGCAGTCATAGTCATTGCTATTCCTCCTTTAGCTCTTTCTAAATGATAAGCTATATATCTATCTTTTGGAAATCCATCTTCATTGTAAGCTGGCTCATGACTAGTCGTTAAAATTCTATTTTTTAAATTCAAATGTTTTAACTGAAAAGATTGAAGTAAAGAGTCTGTCATTTAGTCACTTTCTAACTTGTTGAAAATTTATTATCTGTCAACGAAGTAGCTATCCACTTATTGAAATGGTGAGTAGGGTTATCAAGAACAGGTGAAAAATTTCCCCCATTAAATACAGGAGAATTCCTTCCGTCTTGCATACCTTCAATAATATTTAAATCTTCAGATTGAATACTGAGCCACTGTTCAAAATTTTGTTTTCTTAATGATTTATAATTTTTACTAAACGCAGCCTCTTTTCCAACATAATAAATTTCCATATGTTCTCTAGTAAAATTATGACTTACTGGCTCCAACCAGTAAGCATAATAATGATCCTTATGAATACCTAGCATAACATTTGGAAATAAAGCTACATACTCAGCGTGTTCTTCTTTTTCTTTTGACCAACCGGGGAAGGTTGGTAATTTTTTGTTATTTTTAAAACGTGGATTATATACAAGTGTGCCTTGACCTGCAAAACGATTTGGTAATCCTTGAATATGATAATGATCATCAATTTTTGAATATGCATTTAAACTTGGATGAACAAAAGGTAAGTGATAACTTTCACAATAGTTTTCGATTGCAAACTTCCAATTGCAATTAGCTTCTAAATTAAAATATCCATAATCTTCTGCATGACAAATCATAGCTTGATCTTCTTTGGTCCAAAAATTAGACCACCTATTTTCAAGGGGTTTGATATATTCACTAAAAGAAATTTCATTATCTGAAATATTGACTAAGATTAAATCAAGCCAAATAGTTGACCTAACTTCTTTTAAATCACTTTTAGATTTATCAAAATCAACATGTTCATGTTTATTAATTCCTCCTAAATGAGGGGTAGCTAATAATTTGCCCTCAAAGTTATAAGACCAAGAATGATAAGGGCAACGTAATACATTTTTAAGAGAGCATACCTCTTGAATTAATTTATAACCTCTATGGCTGCACACATTGTGAAATACTCTAACCTGATGTTGTTTATCTCTAATGATTATAAGAGGTATACCTAATAAATCAAAAGGCTTAGTATCTCCTGGTTTAGGAACAGAACTAGCTACTCCAATTGTAACCCATTTATCTTCAAAAATTTTTTTACGTTCAATATTTGTGTAAGGTCCTTTTAAATAACATTCGTTAGGTAGTCCATGTGCATTCTCTATTGATTCCCCAATAATATTTAGTTTTGCCTTATCAATTATTTTGTAAATCTCTTTTTCCATAAAAGCCTATCAAAACAGTAATTTAGCTTTTATAAAAGTCAAATTAAATGATTGATAATAAAAACCTGTTATTAGATGTGTGTAATACTGCCATTAGAGCTGGGGATGAAATTCTTAAATATTATATTGAAGATATTGAAGTAACTTATAAGGATGATGATTCCCCTTTAACAAAAGCTGATTTAGCTGCAAACAAACTCATCATGAGTTCACTAAATCAATTAGATGTAAATATTCCAATCTTAAGTGAAGAATTGATTGTTGATTGGGATAAAAGAAAAAATTGGAATAGGTATTGGCTAGTTGACCCTTTAGACGGCACAAAAGAGTTTATTAAAAAAAATGGAGAGTTCACAGTTAATATTGCTCTAATAGAAAATAATAAACCAATTCTAGGAGTTATATTTGTTCCTGCAAAATCTAAACTATATTTTGCTCAGAAAAAAAATGGATCATTTAAAATAAATACAAAAGTAGAGTTAAGCACTCTTGATGAAGCAAAAAAAATTTTTGTTTCACAAAAATCTAACTTAATAAAAATTATAGGAAGTCGCTCTCACTCTAACAGTGCATTCACAAATTGGGTTAATAAAAAATTTCCTCATGCTAAAATTATTCAGGCTGGCAGTTCACTCAAGTTTTGTTTAATTGCAGAGGGTAATGCAGATTTATATCCACGATTTGGCCCAACTTCTGAATGGGATATTGCAGCGGGACATATAATTTTAAATGAAGCTGGTGGTAAGATCAGCACCTTTAAAAATAGTGAAATAAATTATAATATGAAAGAGGATATTCTTAATCCTGAATTTTATGCTATAGGTAGTATTAATCTATAAGAATTAATGAAATTATCTCATTTAGAAAAACTAGAATCAGAGAGTATTCACATTATTCGTGAAGTAGTATCGGAATTTGAAAACCCTGTTATGCTTTACTCGATTGGGAAAGACTCTGCAGTCATGTTGCATTTAGCCATGAAGGCTTTTGCCCCTGGTAAACTTCCTTTTAAATTATTACATGTTGATACAACTTGGAAGTTTAAAGAAATGATTCAATTTCGAGAATCAACAATAAAAGAATATGATTTAGATTTAATAGTACATATTAATGAGGAGGGTGTGAAAAATAATATTGGTCCAATTACACATGGTTCAAAACTTCATACAGATGTGATGAAAACACAAGGATTAAAACAAGCCTTGAATAAATATAAATTTGATGCAGCTTTTGGTGGAGCAAGAAGAGATGAAGAAAAATCAAGAGCAAAAGAAAGAATATTTTCTTTTAGAGATTACCAGCATCACTGGGATCCAAAAAACCAGCGACCAGAATTATGGAATTTATATAATACAAAAATATCAATAGGGGAGAATGTTCGTATTTTCCCATTATCAAACTGGACAGAAATAGATATATGGCAATATATTTATCAAGAAAAAATAAAAATTGTTCCATTGTATTTAGCTGCTATTCGTCCAGTTATTAGGCGTGATAACTTACTTCTAATGGTCGATGATAAACGTTTGGATATCAAGGATAATGAAAAAATAGAAAATAAATTAATTCGATTTAGGACCTTAGGTTGTTACCCCTTAACTGGAGCAATTGAGTCCTCTGCTGATTCTGTGGAGAATATTATCATAGAGCTGTTAGAAAGTAAAAATTCTGAAAGAGAAGGTAGAGCGATTGATAAAGACCAGATTGGCTCTATGGAAAAAAAGAAACAAGAAGGATATTTTTAATGGATTTAGAAAAATTCTTTCAAAATCAAAATAAAAAAAAACAAGTTAAGATATTAACATGCGGATCAGTAGATGATGGTAAATCAACCCTATTAGGAAGGTTATTATATGACTCTCAAAATGTTTTTCTTGATCAAATGAATCAAGCAAAAATAGAGAGTGAAAAATATGGCACTCAAGGTAAAGAAATTGATCTAGCCTTACTAGTAGATGGATTACAAGCAGAGCGTGAACAAGGCATAACAATTGATGTAGCTTACCGCTATTTTGAAACAACAAATTGTAAATTTATTATTGCTGATACACCAGGGCATGAACAATATACACGTAACATGGCTACCGGGGCTTCAAACTCAGATGTAGCAATAATTTTAATTGATTCTACAAAAGGCGTTTTGGAGCAAACTAGAAGACATAGTTTTATTGTTAATCTCTTAGGGATTAAACATGTAATTGTTGCAATTAATAAAATGGATTTAGTTATCTATGAAGAAAATATCTTTAATAATATTGTTAATTCCTACAAAGGTGTAATTAAAAATTTTAATTTTACTTCTATAAATTTTATTCCTTTATCAGCTTTAAAAGGAGATAATGTTTTTTCTAAACTTGAAAATGCAAAGTGGTATGAGGGCCCAACATTAATAGAGGCATTAGAAAAAGTTGATATTTTAGATAAGAGATCAGACAAATTATTTAGTCTACCAGTTCAATGGGTCAATAGATCGAGTGCAAACTTTAGAGGTTACTGTGGAACTATAACTTCTGGAAAAATAACAAAAGGAGACTTAATCACCACACCATCTCTTGATCATCAAACTTCTATTAAAAATATTTATGGACCTAAGGGAGAATTGAGTGAGGCACACAGTGGGCAAGCTGTTACACTAACATTGCATGATGAACTAGATATATCACGCGGAGATATTATTGTCTCAAAAGACAACAAAAAAATTATTAATGCTGATCAATTCGCGGCTCATATAATTTGGATGGATCGAGAATCTATGTTGCCTGAGCGAAATTATATTTTTAGGTTTAATAATTCATTCATTAATGGAAAGATTACAGATCTTGTCCATAGCATTAATATAAATTCTTATGAGGAAGTAGCTTCTAAATCATTAAGTTTAAATGATATGGCCTATTGTAAAGTTGCTATTAATAAAATGCATGGCATTACTTCTTATGAGAATGACCATCAGTTAGGTAGTTTTATTATCATTGATCCATATAGTAATAACACAATAGGAGCAGGTATGATTGATCATGCTCTTCGTCGATCAAGTAATATATCATGGCACGAGATGTCAGTTAATAAAGATACTCGATCAAAACAAAATCAACAAAAACCCTGTGTGATTTGGTTTACGGGATTATCCGGTTCAGGCAAATCAACAATTGCTAATATATTAGAGCAAAAATTACATTTAATAAATAAGCGAACTTATCTTTTAGACGGTGATAATGTTCGCCATGGACTTAATAAAGATTTAGGATTTACGGATACTGATAGAGTAGAAAATATTCGTCGTGTTGCTGAAGTATCAAAACTTATGGTTGATGCAGGCTTAATAGCATTAGTATCTTTTATTTCACCTTTTAGATCTGAAAGAAAAATGGCCCGAGATTTGATGCAAAAGGGAGAGTTTATTGAAATATTTATAAGTACTCCACTTGAGGAATGTGAGAAAAGAGATCCAAAAGGATTATATAAAAAAGTAAGAGAAGGACAATTAAAGAATTTTACAGGTATTGATTCAGCTTATGAAAAGCCAAACACGCCAGAAATAATTTTAAATACTCAAAAATCTTCTCCTGAAGAATTAGTGGATGTGATTCTTAAATACTTAAAAGAAAAAAATAAAATTTAGTTTTTTAACTTTGAAGCAGGCTTACCATATTCAACATTAATACCACCATACCTTCTTACGCGAACATTACATTGTTCAGCATGTCCGATAAAACCTTCCAGGTGTGATAGCCTTGAGCCATACTCTCCAATTTTTGTGGCAGCTTCATCTGTAGTTATTTTTTGATAGGTATGAGTTTTAATAAATTTTCCTACCCATAATCCCCCTGTGTATTTACCAGCTTTTTTTGTTGGGAGTGTGTGATTTGTTCCAATGACTTTGTCACCATTTGCAACATTTGTTCTTGGTCCTAAAAAAAGTGCCCCATAAGAAGTCATATTTTTTAAAAACCAATCATCTCTATCAGTCATAACTTGAACATGTTCTGAAGCTATCTCGTTAGCTTTATCTAGCATCTCATCATAATTATCACATAATATTATTTCACCATAATCTTTCCAGCTAATACTTGCGGTGTCTCTTGTTGGAAGTATTTCTAACAATCTATCAATTTGACTTAATGTATCCTCTGCAAGTTTTTTTGAGTTTGTAATCATTATTGCTGGTGAATTATAACCATGTTCTGCTTGACCTAATAAATCTGTCGCACATATTTCTCCATCAACAGTATCATCTGCAATGACCATAGTTTCAGTTGGTCCCGCAAATAAATCAATACCTACTTTGCCGTATAGTTGTCTTTTAGCCTCCGCTACATATGCATTTCCTGGTCCAACAAGCATATCAACTGGTTTAATTGTTTCAGTTCCAATAGCCATGGCTCCTACACCTTGCATCCCTCCAAGAACATAAATCTCATGAGCGCCACCCATTTTCATTGCAGTAATTACAGCGGGATTTGGCTTTTCTTTAAAAGGTGGAGTTGTTGCAACTATTCTAGGTACCCCAGCAACTGAAGCAGTAACCACTGACATATGGGCTGATGCCACCATGGGAAACTTTCCTGTAGGTACATAGCATCCAACGGCTTGCACTGGGATATTTTTATGTCCGAGTATAACACCAGGATGAGTTTCGATTTCTAGTTCGCTTAATGTGTTAAGTTGAGCTTCGGCAAAAGTTTTAACTTGTTTTTGTGCAAATTGAATATCATTTTTATCTTCATCTGATACTTCATTCATTAATTCCTCAATTTGAGCATCTGTAAGTTTAAAATTTTTAGGAGAATAATTATCAAACTTTTCTGATAACTCTCTCACACATTTATCACCCTCAAGTTCAATCTTTTTAAGAGTTTCCTCAACTACCTTTTTAACTTTTTCATCATCTTCAGATCTTTGCTTCTGATTAACACTTTTTTTAATATACTCTACAGTCATAAAACTTATTTATTAATTAATTTAAATATATCAATATCTATCTGAAATAGAATGTGAGCAATATCTATTGGTACCCAATTTTCTCTTATCAGATCTTCATGGTGGTGATAAAAATCCATAACTCTCATTGTAACTGATTTACCAGTACCCTCATACCCAAGCCAATCTTTTGCACCATGAATAGCATCAATACTATGCCAACCTGCAGTCATTGAATAATTTCCATCACCAAATTCTACATAGTGTCCAATTTTCCAATAATCTCTGTCGCGAAAAGTCATACGAAAAGGTAGTTGATGATGGTTTACAAAACCCTCTAATCCCCTTGCTGTTCCTATGCCACTTGGGCCATACCACATCATTTTTTCATGCCAAAATTCTTTTTGAGGATGATTCATAAGTTTATTTCTTATATAATCATGATCTGCATTTGGATCACTTTCAGGTTTAATATTGAGACTTCTTTGCATTGTTAAAGCTTGCTCTAAAGAAGAAATTGATAATTTTTTATCAAGATTTTCAAAAGTAGTACCATCACCTGTAATTGGAGCGGTCCATAACCCTTCAGCACCATTAGATTTATTAAATGGCCAGAAACCAGCTTGTCGTATAAAATCAATAACATCTATTAAAATATGAGATTCAACAATTTTTTCATCTTTTATTTGATGAACCTCACATATTCTTAAATGTATGGTTTTGTTATTTGCAGGGATACTAAGCCACGCATGTTTATATGATCCTGTTAAAAGACTTATGGTTGAAACAAATACTTTATCTTGAAAACTTCCTC
>JACLAB010014480.1_pt1 | contig 10715 bp, 10 predicted proteins | sample 8027921 | NCBI WGS metagenome assembly JACLAB01 (sample SAMN15725117, study PRJNA655200) | protist metagenome | isolation source: fluorescence activated cell sorting (FACS) single amplified genomes of... | place: USA: West Boothbay Harbor, Gulf of Maine | collected 2000-07-19
TCTTCTCGAACGACTTTTCAGTGGTGGAAGCGAAGAAAAAAAACACAGAAAAAGAAGTGAACGACTTGTGTCAAATTTCTTCAAAAAAAACAAACCATCTTCATCATGTTGAGACGAAGCGCGGTGACGTTCGCCGAAAGAGCGCTCGCCAGCAGCAGCAGAACGAGAACGTCGAAACTGGCAACGACCGCGCAGAAGAGAGGGATGGGTGCGTTTTTTTTTATCTCTTTACTCTTCTTTCCTCTACTCTTTCTTCTCGTGAGAGAGTTGAAGGGAAATCGATCGTTTGATTTTGGTTTTCTTCCTTCTGTGCGTACTATGCTTTGCCGTGTGACTGACGTCGTCTTCTTTCTCTCTCTCTTTCAAACGCGCTCCTCTCTGATACATCTTTCGTATTATGTTCAGCTGGAGGCGAAGGCGGCGTGACGCACGAAGGGTTAACCATTCACCCGGCCGCGCCGGTGCATAAAATTCTAGGAACCGCCATGGGTGGGTTGATGTGGTTTTGGGTCATGTATAGATTTTACCACGACGGCGAGACGTTGATTTACGGACACGAACCGCATTTCTTACACGACGACCACCACGATGACGATGAGGACGGCCATAAGAAGCACTGATAGAAGAGAAAGACACACCCCTTGTAAAATCATTTATTATTATATTAAACTAACTATATCGTAGTATTTACGACTTCACCGTCGCGCGTTTTCCTTCTTCCACGGCTTGGGAAGAGAGAGAAAAAGAGAGACTTCTAATCAAAATATAGGAACAAATACGTACTACGGTATGCTGGGTTTTTCTTCTGTTTACTTTTTCTAGTATGAATGCAAGTATTGATGGTATATGTATATTAATAGAAGTTATTGTACGTGGAGGATCTGAACCAGTTATAATCCGGGAGGAATTGCGTCGCGCCGATGGAGGCAATCACCAACTCTTGATCCCGAATGTATTTCCACGCCGTCTCCTTCACCGTCTCCGCGTTTACCGCGTCAATTCTCGCAAATAATTCCGCTCTCGTCATTCTCTTGCCATACGTCAACAATTGTCTACCAATTTCTTCCGCGTTCGACGACGTGGAGGACTCTTGGTGCAAAGTAAGAGACGCCTTCAAAGCTTGCTTCGCTCTTTCCACGTGTTCCGGTTGGCTTTGGTAAATCAAGTTTTGAAACTCACGCATTACGGCAAACGCAACGTCGTCCAGCGCATCGTTCTTCTCCGTCGCTACGTGTACGCCGAACAAACCAGTGTCGGAGTAGTTGGTGTTGAAAGTCATGAAAGAGTTTCCTAAGTCGTTGGAGTGAAAGATTTGCGCCAACTTCGACGTCACATCCGACGCGCCCGGGGCGTTTTTATCCCACGAACCCAACATTGCTTGCATGACCAACAACGGCATTGCATCCGGCGACGTCCAGCTTGCACCCTTAAACGCGACCGCAAAGTTAGTCACTTTCATATCGTCGTCTCTGATTCGCACTTCCGAACCGGTGAAGTGTCCCGGGTCGGACGTGATGGCATCCTTGGTGGAGACGCCTTGCGTCGGCAAATCTTTGAACGCAGACTCTGTTAATTTCACCAACTGATCGTGATCAACCGCGCCAGTTCCGACTACAACCATTCTAGGCGCCGTGTAATGCGTTTTGATGTACTTTTCCAAATCCTCTCTCGTGATTTTTCTCACGTTATCCGCTGAGCCAAGAATGGTTCGACCCAACCCGGTATGCTGAAACGCCGTCGCGTGCAAGTGATCGAACAAAACCTCCTCGATTTCCTTCTCCACTTCCTCTGACTCTCTCAAAATGACCCCGCGTTCTCTCTCGATCGCTCTCTGCTCTAACGCCGATCTTTGCAAAATGTCCGACAAGATGTCCACCGCTTTGCCGATATCCTTCTTCAACACCTTGGCGTAATACGTCGTCTGTTCTCTCGACGTGTACGCATTCAAGTGTCCACCCATATCTTCAATCTCTTGTTCCAAAGACGCCGCCGTTCGTTTCGCGGTGCCTTTAAACGCCATGTGTTCCAGGAAGTGCGCGGTGCCGTTCGTCTCCTTGGACTCGTATCGCGATCCGGCATCAATCCAGACACCGATGGTGGCCGTTTCGCTATACGGCGTCGCTTCCGTGGCGACGCGTAAACCAGACGGTAAAGTCGTGACCTGAGGAGATAGCGTTGAGAATAAGAAGTGAGAAGAGAGTATTGCCCGCGTGAGTGATGCGTGGAAATGATTTGCCGAAAGAGAGAAAGAGAGAGAGAAAAGTTGATCGATCGGGTTAAAAATTCGATCCAACTTTTCCATTCTCTTCCCTCTGACGAACAGAGTTTGAAAGAGAGAGAGAAAGCAAGAGAGAGAGGAAGAGAAAAGATCGCCTTCGCGCTCTCTCTCTCTCTTTCTCTCCAAACCTATGTAAAAAAAGTCGCACAAACCTTGCACTCGTCTTGCGCCAAAATCCCTCTGTGCGTAAAGTTCTGCGTCTCCGGGGAGCTCCATTTCAAAAAGACGCTGTTCTCGTCTTGGCCTAACACCGGCGCCAAGTCCGAGGCGGCGATGGCCGCGAACGGTCGAATAATCGTTTCTCCTCCTCTGTTGATCGCGAAGCGTTTCGCGACTGATCGTGCGAGTGCTCTCGATGCCATCATCGTCTCTTTTTATGTATAGAATGTAAAGAAGAGTTTCCTTTTGTGATGATTTTCCTCTTTTTTTGTGTTCTTTTGGGGTTCACACAGAGAGAGGAAAAATCACTCTAGATTTCATCTCTTTAAAAAAAGGAAAAAAATACACGAACAATAACAACGAGAGAAAAGAGCACATGCGCGCGAACGAGGAGCTGTTTAAAGATGCTCTCGTCGAGGAGGAACCGACGTCGACTCCGCCCGTGGCTCCTTTAGTAGAAGGAGGAGGAGGAGAAGAACGAGAAGAAGAGGAATTAGAAGAAGAAGGGACGATGACGACCATGGCTGGCCTTCTGGAAAGCGAAGCGGGGAGAGGGATCCACGCGAAACTGGAACCGTTTCTTGACCAGTTCAAACACGCCGTGGACGAGCTGGAGAGAGAGTGCGCTTTGATCGCGGAGAACGCGAAAGCAGACGCGGATGAATGCGCGAGAGAGGCGTTCAAAATATTGAGCGATTTGGAGAGGAAAAGCGAGGAGATGGAAAAGAAAAACCTTGGAACGAGACAAGATCAACTTTTAATTAAACAGAAAAGTCTGAAAGCGATGGAGCTGCTTACGAAGATGTGAGCAAAACGTAGGGTGGTAGTACTTTAGTACTGATACAAATATTCACAGTTATATAATAGTATATACGCGCATTTTCATTCTTTACTCTAAACTACTACGTGGCAGTTATGCCAAGAATATTACCTTGGAAGGCCCCGTCTTCTACTCTAAACCACGGGAGCGAGGTCGTCACCACCCCTTCGGCTTGTAAAGCGGGTAAACGTTTCAAAGCGTCTCTGGATTCCATCCGATCATCGAACCAATACTTTTGACCTTCAATCTCGAAGAAATCTTGGTCGCCTTTACCTAAAATTAACACGCAGTCGTTCTCTTCGGCCATCGCAATCGCCGCTCGAACCGCGAAGAATCTATCCACTATGACGTATCGTCGGACCAAGTTTTGCAACTCTACTGCTTCGGATTGCGCGTTCGGATGAATCAAATACATATCTTTCATGAAAGGAATGTCGGTGATAATACCATCTGGTAATCGCTCTTTGACCTCGGGTAAGTCGTACACGCGACTCCGAAAGCCGTCGACGACATCTTCTAAAAGATCGTACGCGTCTTCGTTCTTCGGCGATTGCGTGGTGACAAAGACGACGTCGGCGTATTTATCCACCGTTTCGCCTAATTTACGTCGCATTGCTTTCTCAGTTCCATTATCAATGGTGGCGTTGATATCGTTGTTAGTACCATCCGCACCGACGACGACAATAACGCGTCGACATTGTGGAATGGCTCTCGCCGATTGAATTGCGTTCATGACATCCTCCGGCGTCTTTGCGCTATCGACTAAGGCGCAAAACTTCTGACCCTCGTCGACGAGTTCCATGCGGCCACCCGCGGGATTTGCGCGACCTAAACCTTGTGCGATATTTTCGAGAGGAATTTCTGTCGCTAATCCTGAAGCTATAGAAGCTAAGACGTTGGAAACGTTCGCATCTCCAACGAGCGCCGTTACAATCTCCGTTTCCCCAACTGGAGTAGATACTAAAACCGCAGTTTCAAAGAGAGACAAATCGACGCGCTCGCAATACACGTCCGCAATGTCTCTATGTTCACGTCTTCGCGCGTACGTTACTACTGGAACTTTGCAGTTAGAAATGATTTCAGAGGCGAAATCATCGTCCAAGTTTACGACGACGCGTTGATGTTTTGGATCATCTAGAGAACTAATAAACGCGAGCGATCTCTCTCGCCAGCTCTGAACCTCTTCTTCGGTTAAATTGCTTTCATAACTCGTCTCGAACGCATCTTCTTCTTTCTCTCCTTCTCCTTCTTTAATTAATTTTTCTTCAGTGTCTGCTTTCTCTTCGTCGTCTCCGGAGGAAGCCGAAGTTGACGTTTCTTGGTCTTCATCGTCGTTGTCCTCGCCGCCGTTATTCGCGGCGGTCATTCTCGGAGAGTTTGTGAAGACAATGATGTCTACGTTGACGCTATCGATGTGTCCTTTTAATAAACTTTCATCAGAAATTTCCACGGCGACGGCGGAAGCGCCAGCGTCTACCATCCCGGCTAGAATTTGCTGGTTTTGCAACGCATCCGGAGCGCTCTCTGGAATCTCGTACTTCCCTTGATACGGCGCGAGCCATCCGGGCGCAGAACACGCTCTGCCTTCGGTTAAATCTTGCTCCTCTGGAATCCAAACGCCGCCATGTTGCGTAATTTTCATTTCAGGAACGATCGGATCGAGATGTATTTCCTCAGCGCCGCAAGATGGACACGAAATAAAGTCGCTCGATCCCATCTCTGTTCTCACATCTTTTGGAATGCACGTCGCGCCACACTCCGCGCACGAGTGTGGAATTTCATCCAAGTCTTCTTCCGATATTTCTGGCGTGACGTAGTACCCACTCGAAGTAACAACGCCGGCGCGATTGGAGTACTCATCCTCGTCGCCGTATTCGTCTTCGTCGTCCTCGTCCTCGCTTTGGTCGTCTGCCCCGTTCTTCTTCAAGGTCCTTTCGCTTGCTTCGAAGATTGATTTGATTAAATTACACGTGGTATCTTTACCGCGATGACCTAGAACACCTGCTATGACCAACTTTCCAGATGGGTCTTCGTAAAACGCCTTTCCGAGTTTCCCGAGAATACCTTTGGTGCTCTTCACCACTGCCACGGGCGCTCCGTTGGCGTTTTCCGCGACCCCATCTTCTCTCTCGGAAACAACCGCCACGGCACCTCGCAACGCTATCGCGTCGCTCACGTCGTCGTGTCCATCGTGCGGATCTTGATCGTCGGACGAGTTATCCACGCACACGAAAAGATCACCCGGTATTGCGTACCGAGCGTCCGAGACAATACCGCTTATTTCCACGTCTTCCTCCTCCTCTAAATCTATCCATTTTACGACGTCAATGTTTGCCAGTTCAAACGTGTCTCGCAACAGACGAACGTTTTCATCACCATCATCATCTTCATCATTTTCCTCGTCTATTCCTTCTTCATCATCATCATCTTCTTCTTCGTATTCCTCGTCTTCTTGATCTTGATCTTGATCTTGATCGTCGTCTTCTTCTACATCTCCTTCTACTACTTCTTCTTCTTCATCTTCTTCTTCAAAGTATTCCTCGTCGTCATCTTGCGCTTTGCTGATGAAGCTCAACCGTCGACGATTCGGAAAACTCCCGAACGCAGCAGTAGCAGTATTCGACGACGAGGACGACGTCGTCGTCGTCGAATAAAAGGAAAGTGCAGTCGAAAAACTCAACGCGTGGTTTTTGCTCTTCAAAGAGAAGGAACCAACACGATTGAAGAAAAGACCGCAACCATAATTCGAACAACGCGTAAATCGTCCAAATCGCGCACAACATCGCGCGACACCTTTTCCTCCTCTTTTCGATGATTTTAAAGAAAAAGGAGAAGAAGAAAAGGTCGCTTTTCTTTCGCCGGACATTCTCATCGTCCCAAACGTCGTTCCATCGTTATTCGCGCGCGGTAATGCTCCGCTCAAAGAAGAAAACAACATCATCTCTCGTGCGAGCTCGTAAAACCGCCGCCAAAGCTTTCTTTGAGGTCTACTTTTTTTTTAAGGCGGTTGAAAAAGTTTTTTTCTCAAAAAAGCGACCAAAGAAAGAAAGGGAAAAGTCGTTATTCTTATTCACTTATTTTAGTATTCGATTCGTTAACACACACCGAACAACGCGCTCCGTTTTAGTAGCACAAAAACAAATGATATCACTTTTACCTGGCTCGTCGTCGTCGTTTACGTCGTTATCATCATCCAATAACGCGAATAATGCACTCTTCAAACGACGACAACAACAACAAAGAAATGGAAGAACGATCAGAGCGGTTTCTTTCCTGCGCAGTCACTATTTTTTTACAACCAACACCAACGAGAATGCGAGCAACAACAACACGAATAACAACAACGATAACAACAACAGAAGAAGAAGAAAAAGAAGAGACGCTTTATTAAAAGTCGTCCGAGCGACGAAGGAGGATAAGAAATCCTCCACGGCGAAAGAGGTGGACGAGATTACCAAGAAGTGGGGGTTAGAAGCCGGGTTGTGGAAGATTTTCAAGTCGAGCGAAAAGAACAATAGCAGTACGAACAACAACAACAACAACAAAACGGGAGGAGAAGGAGAAGGAGCGCAACAATTGAGCGGATCGCGAATGGATATGGCGAAGCAGTTGTTGAAAACCTACGGATCTGCGTATTTAATCACCTCCATCTCACTCTCTTTGGTTTCATTTGGCGTGTTTTACGTGTTGGTGAGTTCCGGCGTGGACGTGGCGGCGTTGTTGTCCGTCATCGGCATCACGGCGACGCAAAATTCAGAGAAAGTTGGTACGGTAGCGATTGCGTACGCGGCGCACAAAGCGGCGAGTCCTATTCGTTTCCCACCGACGGTGGCGTTGACCCCAATCGTCGCCGGGTGGATGGGGAAGACTGGAAATAAAGGCGAAGAAGAAGAAGAGGATGGAGAAGGCGGCGAAGAAAAGTGAGTTTTGGAGCGCGAGAGAAAGTAAAAGAGAGCGGTTGTGATTTTGAAGCGAGCGCTTCAAAATCAAAAAGGAGAATGCCACCACGAAGAGCGAGTGTGTGTGTGAGAGAGAGTGAAAGAGAGTCTCTTTTAAGCAGTGATGATGTAAAACAAATGAAACGAAAGAAAATTTTTGTCATGTCAGTTCCTTTTGATTTTTTCTTCTCGTCTGTCTGTCGACCAACTCTTCATTACAAATCACTTGACGAAACATGTCTCCTTCCTCCTCCTTCTGCGTTTACTTTTACTTCTTCATCTCGTTCGTTTCCATTTCCTCGTTCTCCCAGGAGTACCCGAAATCCTATGCCGGCAATCACCCTTTGCTCAAACTGACCGATACAACGTTTGAACATTTAACGCAATCGGCCACGGGACAAACGACCGGGAAGTGGGTAGTGTACTTTGACACGGACCATTCGTTGAATCACTTCTTAACGCCGACTTTGAAGGCGAGCTTAATGAAATTGGATAAATTGCAACAACAAAATAATGGAGACGACGGAGAGTACAAAGGCGAGCCGTTTATCGCGGCGACGATTAACGTGGACGAGGAGCATCTCACGAGAGCGAGATTCGAAAATACGCTCACCTTCCCGTGTTTGGCGGTATTCGAACGGCGAAAGATGCGACAGTTTAAAGTGCTCCATCCAAAAGGGGACGAACACAAAGCGCTCGGGAAAGGCGTGAAAGACGTGGAAGAGTGGTTAGAAATGTCCAACGAGGAATTTGAGGGAGGAGAGGTTATGTATTTGAACGTACCAAAACCGTTATCGATGGCGAAAGCGACGAGCGTCCGGTTCGGGGTGGCGACGCGAATGTTCAACGAGAGAAAGCTTCGAGCAAGAAGAGATTGGCAACACGCTATGAAGGCGAAAAGTGAAGCTGGCATGGGCGCGATGGTGCACGAGATGGAGGAGAGTTTTAAAAAGTCGCCGAAACTATACGGGTCGATATTAATTGCCATCGCGTTGACGATGATTGCGTCGCTGATGGCAATGTCGTCGGTTTTGTTCGGAGGGAGACGAGGCGCGTCGAAAAATAAAGAGGAGTGAGTGTTGAGAGCGCGCGTGTGTGTATGTAATATCAAGTGAAGGCGTATTTTATGGGCGCAACGAGTGTGTATTATTCCTTGTTTTAGAACAACGATCAAAGTAAAAAGTGACCGCGGAAATAAGGAGGTTGAACTGATTTTACGAGTTCGTAGCCTTCATCGAACGCGTTGACTAATTTCTCGCTCAGCGGTCCTTTTCTCGACGCGAGCAAATTTTCTCGACACTGCGTTATGCTACTTGCTCCGATGATGACCGCATCGCCTTTTGCGCCGGATAATTTTGAATTGAAATACATCCATCTCAAGCTCGCTTCTGTTGGCGTTATTCCCTCCTCCTCGGCTGCTTTTTTAATCACCTCCACGGCTTCGAAATAGGCCTCGTTCCAGAAGCGCGCTTTGTACATCTCGTTATTCTTGAATCGTCCAGCTTTTATCCCTTCGTCGCCGCCGCCGCTCGCGTTCAATAACTTTTCGTGCTTACCAGTCAATAACCCGCCCGCAAGTGGGTTGTACGCCACGAAGCGCATGTTCAAACTCTTCAACGCGGGAATCAATTCCGGCTCGACCTGGCGAGTCAACGGATTATACATCCCTTGGTATATTGTCGGCACGATCCACTGATTCTCTTTACAAATCGCGTGCGCTCTCACAACTTCCCAAGCGCTCATATTCGACAAACCCAAATACTTAAACGCTCCGGACCTGTACAACCCTTGAGCGGTCTCCAACACGTCGTACAAAGTCGTCTCCGAATCTGGAGCGTGTAAATACAAAATATCTATACTTTTTGGATCGAGTGCCGTTAAACTCTTTCCGACCTGCGCGCGAAACTTCTCCGCTCGTAATCCGCCTTCCCCCGCGACGCTTGCCATCTTCTCCCCCCAAGGATTCGCCTTTGTCGCGACGGAGAGTTTCAAAAGTTTCTCTTTCGGCATGCGAGAGAATATGCGACCTAATATCTCTTCCGTGTTTCCTCCCGCGTACGCTATCGCTGTGTCCAACTCAATCAAAGACGACGACGACGACGACGACGATGTTCCTTTCTCAACTTCTTCGATGAAAAAATCTAACAGCTTCTCGCTCTCGTTCTCTGCCATATCCTCTGAACTGTAGCTCCACCCAAACGTCATGGTACCTAAGATAGTTTTCACCTCCGCCGTTTTGCTCGTCGTCATCGATGTTGTCGGCACGGTCGGTTCTTTCTTGACCATTTTAGCGTCCTCCTTACAATCGTCGCTGTTGTTGTTGTTGTTATTATTATTTGAGGTGGAGGAGGAAGAGCAGCGCGTCGTAAACATCTGTAACTGTTTCGTCGACGAAGAAGAAGAATGTTTCGAAGACGACGACGACGAGGAAAGGAAGCGTTTCGAGAAGGACGACGCGCAGCACGAGGAAGATGCCACCGCTCGCATTGTCGTCGTCGTTTGAGAAGCGCTCTTGTTTTTGTTATTGTTGTTTGAGCGCAAGCAAAAGTATCTGATGATATCTCGCGGTGCACAAGCGCGTGTTTTGTTTTGGAGAAGTAGGGAAAGGTGTTGTCGTCTGCCCTCTTTTGTCTACCTAATAACTACGAACGACCTATTGTATAAAAACTTTATTTATCTATTTATCTATCTATCTATTTATTCCATGTTAGTAGGATCATTAGTCTTTCCTTTTATCTTTTCCGATTTTGAAGAAAAGAGAGCTTTCGATTGAACAATCCTGCCGGTGTCTCTCCCGTCTTTCTTCACCGCCAACGGAGCGTCGATGCCGTCCTGATTCTTGCCGTTGTTGTTGTTGTAACTGCTCTTGCTTTTGTCGTCGGTGTTTCGCTCTCAACGCGAACTGTTGCATCTTCATCTGTTCCGGGGTGAAGTTGAGCATCGTTTTCTTTCTGTCGCTGCTCCCAATCGAGGATTCCACTCCTCTCCGTCTTTTCGTCAGCGTAGTACTCGTCACCTTCATCGCACCAAAAACGTCTTCTTTGTCTTCTTCTTTGTCTTCTTCTTTTCTCGTCGTCGTCGCATTCGCCACCACCGCGCGTTCTCTTTTCCCCCACGAGGAGGAAGTTGTTGCGTTTGAAATCTTTTCTTCTGAAATCGTTTTCGTTTCTCTTTCCTTTTCCTCCTTCTTCTTCTGATTCTTCTTCTCGCTCATCATCATCATCGGGGGCAAATCCCCAAACAAAGAAGAGGACATCGTCTCTTCTGTCGTTACGCCGTCGTTGTCGTTGTATCTCCTCCTCCTCCTTTTCCGGGTGAAACTCGCACTTCAAATCGACGATCGATTTTATCACTGTTCTTCTTGGTCTTCTTCATCGCAAAAGTCCTCCTCCGTCGTTTTCGCGCGCGTGAGTTGTTCTCACAAAGTAGGGAAACGCGAGACTGAAGTTTTGACGCGCAATTTTGAACCAACGCGCTCCATTAGTTCAAGTCTCGAGGACACTCTCGAGGACGGAGAAAT
>JACLAB010013158.1_pt1 | contig 10704 bp, 4 predicted proteins | sample 8027921 | NCBI WGS metagenome assembly JACLAB01 (sample SAMN15725117, study PRJNA655200) | protist metagenome | isolation source: fluorescence activated cell sorting (FACS) single amplified genomes of... | place: USA: West Boothbay Harbor, Gulf of Maine | collected 2000-07-19
GGGACTTGGGCATCGTGTGTACGCATCGTCAATCCAAAGGATGCAAAATCAACGTTTACGCTTGAACTCGCAAAGAATGAAGCCGCGCTCAGCTTGTGCCACGTGTACATGTCTGGACCGAATGAGTTGTTATTAGCGGTCGGTACTGCCATCAGTCTTACCTTTGCCCCGCGTGATTGCGAAGGTGGTTTTATTCACTTGTACAGATACGGCACGGATGGTACGACGCTCACCTTGGTGCACTCCACGCCAACCGATGGACCTGTTGGCGCGTTGTGCGGTTTCAAGGGTCACTTGCTCGCGGGTGTCAACAATGCACTCCGAATTTATGACTTTGGTAAGAAGAAGATGTTGCGAAAAGTGGAGAATAGAAACTTCCCGAACTTCATCTCAACCATTCACGCCGCGGGTGATAGAATTTACGTCGGCGACGTACAAGAGTCGATTCACTTTGTCAAGTACAAGGCTGATGAGGGGAGCATTTACGTTTTTGCAGATGACGTGCGACCACGATACATGACGGCAACGTTACCATTAGACTACGACACTCTTGCGGGCGCTGACAAGTTTGGTAACATTTTCATCAACCGTTTGCCAAAGGATGTGAGCGAGGAAATGGACGATGACCCAACGGGAGGAAAGAACGTTCACGCCGATGGTTTGTTGAATGGTGCACCTAATAAGTCGGAGACACCGGCGCAGTTTTACGTGGGCGAGACCGTGTGCGCGCTCACGAAGAGTGCGCTTCAGCCGGGTGGTACGGAACTTGTGCTCTACGGCACTTTGATGGGTGGCATCGGCGCGCTGGTGCCGTTCAGCACAAAGTCTGAAATCGAGTTCTTCACTCACTTAGAGATGCACATGCGACAAGAAGCGCCTTCTCTCGTGGGACGGGATCACATGTCATTTAGATCGTACTACGCTCCGGTGAAGAATGTGGTTGATGGCGATTTGTGCGAGCAATTTGGCGCGCTGAGCGCCGAGGTGCAACGTCGCATCGCAGAGGACATGGATCGCACGCCGAGCGAAATCTTGAAGAAACTCGAACAAGTTCGAGCGTTAGCTGTTTAGGAGTGTTTAGAGCACTCGAGGCAGTGCCGTGAATATAATACAAACGTTTAGAAACAAATCTAAGTTAAGCCACTGACGACGCCTTGCCTGAAAATTTCTTGAGCGCCCAAACCGTCGAATCCACCGCAAGAATTTTTGTCCAGTCGACGGCAAAATGAAACGTATGGTTGATTGTGCCAATAATCGTTCCCATTGGTCCTGCCCTGTGATGTTCCGGTGAAGATCCATCTTCCGACGCGCGTCTCTCGAGCACTTTCTGTTTTGATTGAGGCGCAGGTTCAAACACGAACTCCACCGCGGATTCAATGCACGTCAGCACGCATTCGCCCAATTCTTCAATTTTCTTACTCAACATGCGCTGCGCCGTCTCACACTGCGCATCTGTAGTGACATATATCATCGATGCATTCATGCCTTGAACAGGAGGGTCTAGCCTTGGATCATGCGCGCGCCAAAAAGCGTTACTCAACTCTTCGTACGTCGGAGCGTACGGATTCGACGGATCCCATTTCACCAACACAACCTCGCTTCCCGCTGCCGATGACGACGTCGACGGCATAAACGACGTCCTCGCACCCCACATCGACGACGACGACGACGACGACGACAGCGACGACGACCTCCGCGTCTTCGAACCAAACGACAGCGCTCTCGCCTTTCTTCGACGTAACCGCCCGAGCTCAACCATACCGTGCGCGCCTACCTTCTTCGCGAGCTCGAGCTCCAAAAACGCATTCGCGCCGGTAGAAAAGTACGCTTCTTCTAACTTCCGCCCGCCGTGCGGCGTGCGCACGTCCTCCCCGTCCTCGCGCATCCAAAAAACTCAAAAAAAAATGCACAGTCAGCCCCCGAATGCGAATGCCACGTTGCTCACGCGCGCCTCGTGGCCGACGACGCCGTAGTCACCTCACGCGCGCGAGCACTCGCCCTGACGAACGCGTTCTAACGAACGCGCGATCTGCACGCGTCGACGAATGCGGGCGCGCGCGCGCATTCGCGCGGAATTCGCGCGCGATGTATGGTGGTTGCGTTCCACGTGTTACCGGTGTCGTCGCGCAACGCTTCGTCGGCGCATCGCGCGCGTCAGACGCCGACCACCGCATCGCTGGGGACGCGCGCGACGCGCCGCGAACGACCCTCGTCGCCGTCGCCGTCGTCGACGCCGGTGCAGCGTCGTCAGGGCGTGGAACGCGCGCGATGTCGGCGGTTGACGACGCGCGCGGCGCTCCCGCCGACCACGCGATCGCGAGGTTCGCGAGCCGCGGGGAGAGCGGCGATGGGTCGTCATCGGCGACATCGCGCGCGAAACGGGTGCGAGATAGTCTCACGAAGCGCATTCGAGCGTTGAGGAGGTTGGTGTCGCGTGCGAACGTCGAGAGTGAGAGCGATGATGGCGGGGAGGAGGACACGGCGGAAGAGTTGTGGTACGGGAATCAAAGGTCGATGGACGAGGGCTCTGGCGCAGGACGTAGCGAAACGTCGAGTGACGGTGATGGAGAGGGCAGTAGGCCGTGTATGGATTCACAGCACGTCGTGGATTCGTCGCTTGGGTTGTACGCTCGACTCGGAGAGCACACGAAGAGTGGGAAACACGCGCGTAACGCCTTAGCCGCAGCGAGAACGTTTGCAGCGATTCATCAGTCTGAGAGTGAAAGTGGGGACGAGGATGAAGATGAGTCCTTCGAGACGGCAAGCGGGAGAGTTTACGGGGGTAGGACCTTTATGTATTTCACCGTGGACCACCCCGTTCGCAAGCTGTGCATACAGATCGTCGAACATCCCAAATTTGATTTCTTCATTTTGGGATTGATTGCCGCGAACACCGTGCTGCTGTGTCTGAGCGAACCCGAAAAGCTCGCGGATCGAGGATGCGGCGCGCATTCCAGCATTGGTGCACGTAATCAAGCGATAGAAAACAGTGAGCTCGTATTCACGGTGCTTTTCGCTACTGAAGCGCTCACTAAAGTGATTGCCTTGGGTTTCGTGGGAAAGCACGTCTCCTCCTCGAAAAAAGTCAAACCGTACTTGAGAGACAGTTGGAACGCGATGGACTTTGTCATCGTGATTTTCTCCATTTTATCTCAGCTTCCTGGAGTTGGTGACTCAAATTTATCCACTCTGAGACTCGCGAGAATTTTACGGCCTTTGAGAACAATTTCCATGTTCCCATCGCTTCGCCTGCTGGTCACGACCATGTTGACCTCCTTGCCGATGCTCGGGAATGTTGTCGTGTTCTTTGTTCTGTTCTTTTGCATCATGGGAATCATGGGTGTGCAAATGTTTAGTGGTAAGTTAGCCAACAGGTGCTACACTTTATTGCCGGCGTCGACGTCGTGCGACAGTTACAGCGCACAGCCATACGTGAACTGCGTGGCTCATGAGTCAGGTGTGGATGCCATACTGTTGAGTGAAAATGAAGATCAAGCATGTGGGACTTCGTCAATGGCTTCGTGGAAGTGTAACGGTGATCAAGCTTGCTTGGTCTACAAGAATAGCAACTACGGATACACGAGTTTTGATAACGTTTGGTGGTCGTGGTTGGTTATTTTTCAAACGATTACACTAGAGACCTGGGTCCCAATCATGTATGACTTGATAGACTCCGTATCGCCAGCTTCGGTCGTTTGGTTTCTTCCTGTGCTCTTCTTGGGAGCTTTTGTGATTCTCAACTTGGCGCTGGCGATTATTACGATGGTTTATGATTCAAATATAGTGACCGAGCTGCAGTCTGCATCCTCGGGAATATCGATCATGAGCCCGTTTCTAGGATTACAGCGTTCATTCAGTAATGCGTCTGATGAAGCGGTTACGAGAATTTCTAAACTTTCCAGTTTCGCACCTCAAATTGTACAAAACTGGTCTCAAGTGGTGAGCAAATGGTTCATGAACCAAGTGAAAACTTGGTTTGGTTGGAAGAAAACTATTCAACCGCGAGTACGAGCTCTTGTTGAAAGCGAGTTGTTCTTCTACGTCATAAATGCGAGTATTCTAGCGAATACCTTCGCCCTAGCCATGGAGTATGACGGGATGTCAGAGTCGTATGCAGATGATTTAGAGTTGGTGAACTTTTCCTTCACCATTGTTTTCATGTTGGAGATGGTACTCAAACTCATCGGCTTTGGTTTCAAAGAGTACATTATTGACAAGTTCAACCGATTCGATGCGTCGATAGTGATCGTCTCTGCTATAGAGATGGGATTGTCTGGCGTTGGCAAATCGAACTTCACCATGCTTCGCGCATTCCGAGTTTTCAGGCTATTGAAGGTGGTACGATCTTGGACTCAACTTCAGTCAACGCTCAGAACAATGTGGAAGACCATGCTTGACTTGACTAGTTTCGTAGTCATTCTCTGTCTTTTTTGCTTGATATTTGCTTTAGTTGGCATGCAAGTATTTGGCGGCAAATACTGCAAGATAGATCCGAAGCCGCGGTCAAACTTTGATACGTTTAACAACGCGTTGCTCACCGTGTTGCAAGTTATCACGCATGAGGACTGGCCACTAGTACTATATGACACCATGTACACCTCAGGGAGTGCGTCTGTGATTTATTTCATCGTAACACTGGTGCTTGGAGACTTCATTGTGCTCAATTCTCTTATTGCAATCTTGCTGAGTAATTTTGACGACCGAAAAGAGAGTATCATCCGTGACATGGAAGCTGCGAAGGGCGCGAAAGGAAAGTCTATTTTTGGGGCGCTCGGGTACCTTTTTCCTCGATCGCAAGTTTCACAAAGAGAAGGCAATGTGTCGCGCAGCGAAGATTCTCCACTCACATCGTCACAAGAGAAATTTGCGGCTTTGGCGCACAGGCTCCTACTGCAAGAGAGACGTAAAGATGTCGCCAAGCAAGAAGAGATGAGAATGGAAAGAGCGAGAAAGCTTTTAGAGCTTGAGAACGACAAAGATGATGTTTCGATCAATCTTTTCGCCAATCGTAAAAAGAAACGCGGGTCCATCAGTCCCATGAAGTTGACAAGCTTTCAAAGTAACAGCCTGTACTTTTTCAAGCCATCGAATCGTCTCCGTAAAATCTGCTTTAGAATTGCGGATGACAAGCGTTTTGAATGGGTCGTTCTCATGTGTATAATATGCTCAAGCTTAATTATGGTGTTCGAGACGCCTGAAAATATGGAACGCGCAAGTTTTTCTCGAAATATGGATATCATGGATTACATTTTTACGGCTGTGTTCACGCTTGAAATGTTGATGAAGTGGATTGCTCTGGGCGTGTATAATCGTGACGCCCATTGTTATCTAAAGAATCCGTGGAACATCCTCGATGGTGTCATTGTAGTTATCAGTTTGATTGGACTCGGTATTCAAGCTGCAATCGACGTCGGATGGGTTCGTGCACTGCGAACTTTGAGAGTTTTAAGGCCGCTTCGATTACTCGGGCGAGTCAAAGGTCTCAAAGTCGTCGTAAACGCTCTCATTTCCTCATTACCTGGTCTCGGCTACGTACTTTTGTTATCTGCGATTGTTTGGCTAATTTTTGCGATTGCTGGGATGTCGCTCTTTATGGGTAAATTTGTATCCTGCTCGGATCCGACGATTACCACAAAGGCTGAGTGTGTGGATTCGACGACAAACGTGAGTGCAAGCAGAGTTTGGGATGTTCTCACCGGCACTTGCAACGATAGTACAATCTCAACCGAGGTGGCGTGTACGGGCTCGTATACGTCCACAACAGTCACCGCTCGCGAATGGATCAGTTCTGATAGTAACTTCAATAGTTTTCCGCGCGCGATGCTTACTTTGTTTGAAGTGACAACGGGCGAAGGCTGGACAGTGGTCATGTACAACGGCGAGGATGCGGTGGGGACGGACGTAGCTATGAGGCGTGAAGCAAACCCCGTAGCAACGTGGTATTTCGTCACGTTCATGGTGTTGTCGAATTTCTTCTTACTCAACATGTGCATCGGTATCGTTATCGATAACTTTTTGAAGATTTCAACGTCGACCATGTCGCGGACGATGATGAGCGAATCGCAGTCGCGTTGGGTGAATGCGCAACGTAACAAACAGTTCACCGCGAACACATCTTTCTTCGCTCCACCTCCAGAAGAACGATGGCGTAAAACACTGATGAAGTTTATTGAGGATATCAAATTTGATTACTTTATCATGGGATCAATCGTGCTCAACGCCGTCATGCTCATGACTGAGTCGCACACCGACTCGTCTACGAAAACGCAAGCGCTCACGATTATCAACTACATCTTTACCGGAATTTTCACCACAGAGGCGATGCTAAAGATTGCAGCGTACTATCCAAAGAGATATTTCAGTTCCGGTTGGAACGTATTCGATTTTCTCATCGTTGTTTCCTCAATCATCGGATCGATTCTCGGAACGGGTGGCGGATCGAGCGCGTTCCGCGCCATGCGCATTTGCAGAGTTTTCAGAATGGTGAAAAAGTGGAAAGCTCTCAATACGCTCTTCCAAACTTTGGTCATGACGATACCGGCATTGGTTAATATTGCACTATTACTATCGTTGCTATTCTTCACGTATGCCATTCTCGGCGTTCAAGTATTTGGCCGAATTGCGTACGGTGAGGCGTTGAGCCGGCACGCAAACTTCAAAGATTTTGGCGGCGCGTTGCTAACGCTCTTGCGTGTTTTGACTGGCGAAGGGTGGCAGGAAATCATGTACGACACTATGAACATGGAGAATTGCGATTCATCGCAACATTGCGCAATTGGTACGTGCTGCGGTACGTACGGTGCGTCGTTGTACTTTGTTTCTTTCGTCGCGTTTTCTTCATTTGTCGTGCTCAACTTGCTCATCGCAGTCGTACTCGACAACTACTCCATGAGTCAGCGGGAAGCAAAGGCACAAATCGTATCGCCAAGCGATGTGAAGGATTTCCGTAGAATATGGAAACTGTTCGATCCCGAACTCACCGGCTTCGTGCAGACGTCTGATGTTCACAACATCGTGTGCCTCGTACCGCCGCCTCTCGGTCTCAAGGGCCAACGCACGACGGATTTGGCGCTCTTGCAATTTATGAAGTCGCTAAACGTGCACGAGGGTAGCGCAAAGTTCGTGCACTATGTTGACGTCCTTCAGGCTCTTAGCGCACGAGCCATGGGGGTTGATTTCAATTATCTTCCTCTCGAAGTGCGGAAAGAGCTCGAATCCGAGCGAGGCGAAGCGAAAAAGCGCGCCCTCTCAAAAATAAAATTCAGAGCTCGAAGACGCGCCGCTCGCGCCGCCGCCGACGCCGAGATGGCTACAGATCATCATCCGGATGCAAAGTCCAAGTTGGTGTGTTCTGTGAATCGAGACATCGACGAAACAGAATTCGAGCCCATTACAGGCATAGATGGCGCGCCTTTATCTGTCAGTACGCTTTTGATTGTTCTCAAGCTACAACGCGCATTCCGCGATAGACAAGCGCTCAAAAAGCAGCCGCGCGGCGACGCACGCGCCGTCGTGAAACGGCTGTAAACCAAACGCACCTCCCTCAAAGGAGAGGCCGGCGTTAAATATTTAGCATTAAAGTAGTCATGTGTCGTGTGAGAACTTAGCTAGCATTAGCAAGACACTAGATACGCTGTAATACGGCACACCGCCCGCGGCTCCTTCCAAAGAAGTGGAACACCAAACGCGCACAAGATGCCGCACCACCTCACTCGACGACGCTAAAAATGCGTCGGTTCGGTCGCGCGTCGCGCGGCATAGTCACCCTATGTCTCATCGCGTGCGTGATTCCCTCTGCGTTCGCGATCGATCACAAATGCTCCGCCTGCAGAGCCGTCGGTCGCGAGCTCTCAAAGACGCTGCGCAACGAAGCCAACGCGACTGAGGGCAAAGTTGTCGACATGCGAGGGCGACTCGATAGCAAGGGTCAGCGATACGGTAAAAAGATATCGTACAAGGTTTCCGAACTGCGATTCATCGAGTTGCTCGAAGGCGTGTGCGATGGAGACGTGAAGAAGTATCGAGTACTCGACGAAGACGCTGGGTGGTTCCTTCCTCGAAGCGAGCTCGAGAGGACCAAGGTGAAGATGAAAGGCAAATTGCGCCTTGGACAGATGAAGTCTGAGATTGTGGAGTACTGCAATAGAGTCATCGAAGAGGCGGAGGATGATTTGAAGAGTGGAATTTACGATGAGAGCGTGAACTCGACGAATGTAGAGCGCTTCTTGTGCAGGGACACGGTCAAAGTGTGCGGAGACGATGTAGACTTTGCGCCGAAAGAAGAGGAAGATGTTGTCGAAGAACCGCTCGTTGACGAGCCCGCGGATGACGAATCGGCGGGCAACGCCACGGAGGAACGAGGCAAGGCGAAGAAGAGAAAGTTGAAGAAAAAAACTTCCAAGGCAAAAAAATCAGAGCTGTAAAAGCTACTTTGCCTACTGTCTTCGATTGATTATTAACGAAGCGGGGGTCATAGCCGGTGCAAACTAGCTTTTAGCTGCATCAGATACCGCTTTATCATCATCGCAATACTACCTAAACAATTCTATTTCGTCATCGACTACGACTGTAAGAACTTGAATCGCTCGAGTAATCACGCCTGCTGCGCTTGTGTGAAGACGATTTTTTGTGCCTTTTGCTCTTCTTTTCCTTTTTTTCCTTCTTTTCTTTTTTCTGGCGCTTACGTTCGCGGTCACGTTCGTCTTTACCATCGCGCACGCGCGTCGGCGAACCGCCGGCGGCTCGCAGGCGCGTAACGAATTCCCCGCTACCAAACATCATACCCGGGGGCGGCGCTTCCTCCTCGACCACATCATCATCAAGTACTAAATCATACTGCTGGCCACCCGAGCCGTATTGCTTGACATCACCCGCGTGATGGCCCCAGCGAATAGCGCCGGCTTTCACCGTATCCGCCGCGTTTGCCCCAACCGGCGCGTATCGATCGCCGCCGCGTCCGCCACCACCGCCGCGAAACGGTGGATCGTAATTTAAATTATTCGGGTCCCTGTCCTCGCCCGTGCCTTGATCGACGTACTTCATCGATAAGCTCACGCGAACGTCCCGGCCGTTTTCAGACTTTTCCACATCCATCACCTTGACGTACGCCGGGTCGCCGATACCCAAAACACCAGAAATAATCGCAATCTTTGCGTCGTCATCCGTATCGCGCGGAACATCCAAGTATTGCGATATTTGAGATCGATGCACTAACCCGCCGCGGCGAAATCCATCGATATCCACAAACGCGCCGACGGGTTTCACCGCGCGCACCGTCGCCTTGTACACTCGTCCAACCTCAGGCACGCCACCACCGCCGCCGCCGCCGCCGCCGCCGCCGCCGCCGCCGCCAAACCTCGGTCGACCATCACCGCCGTCACCCGCACCACCGCGGTCTCGCGTGCGCGCATTCCGCGCACCCGTGGGATCTAAATCCTTCCCCGTCTCTTGACACGCCGCCGCCGCGTCCAACGAAACCTTCCCATCGCCCCTGATCGACGTCACCTTCCCATACACCACGTGCCCAACGGGGAAAAAATACTCCAAACTATGCTTCACCGCGTCCGGGTCGTCGTCTTTGGCGAACGTGACGTCCGCGTGTGCGACATCCTTGTGCACGAGGGCGTCTTTATTCCAACCGTCCACGCGAACGAACACCCCGAACGGCTGCACGGTGCGCACGACGCCGCGCACGATGTCGCCCTCGGCGAACGGCACGGGCGCGGGCGCGGCGCGGCGATCGCGCCGGCTGTCGTCATCCGGCGGAGGCGGAGGCACGTCCATGGTGAAGGCGCGCTCGACACAAATTGTTCCGCGCGTCACACAGTGACGCCATGTCCACGCCCGGTGGCGGCGCCGACGACGACGCGCCGACGACGACGCCCGGGTACAACCCATCGACGCTTCAAATGTTTGAATTTCTTCCACCTTTGGCGCCGGCACCTTCAACTCCGACATATCAACCTCACTCGCCGTCACCTTAACCGTGCGCACTGATGTGAGCGCCTCCGATAAAAACTCACACATTTCCGGTGAACAGAGCACATCCGCGCCTCGCTCGCCTCGGAGCAAAATGTCCCCAACTTTACCTCTCACAATGCCCGTGCCTAAGATAGCCCCAAGAAAATCTCCATGCTTGGCCGGGTCAAACATGAAATTTCCCTCCACGCGTAGGACGCGCACGCTGGCCTGAATCGCCTCCATATCGATCGATTCGGCACGCGCGAAGATGGCGCGCTTGCGCTCGCAGCTCTCGTAGCCACCGTATGCGATGATGCGGCACTCGTCCCCAATCGCCGCGCTCACCGCGCGTTCGATGGATGCCATAGTTCCGGGGTCTACGAAATCACTCGCCTCTACGCCCCAACGATCGACGGCGCGCGCGGCGCGTTCAATCGCGCGCTTACACGCGTCGCGATGGTCAGCGTCGATGGTGCGCAAGACTTTATCCACATCCGTGGGCGCGGCACGCGTGCGCACGGCGCGGTTCACGCGTGGTTGACATCGAACGTGAAGATATATTGGTGTTTTCGGCGTCGCGGACGTGGACGCGGGCGACATCGCGTGTGATGACGCGCGTTAAGGTGTGAGCTCTTGTCTTCGCGGCGTGCCGCTTTTATTAAAATAATAAGTTCTTCTATTTTGCGGTGTTCAAGCGCACGACGCAATCGTACACTTCGGCGCCGAGACGCAAGGCGTTAATTT
>JACLAB010012230.1_pt1 | contig 10703 bp, 4 predicted proteins | sample 8027921 | NCBI WGS metagenome assembly JACLAB01 (sample SAMN15725117, study PRJNA655200) | protist metagenome | isolation source: fluorescence activated cell sorting (FACS) single amplified genomes of... | place: USA: West Boothbay Harbor, Gulf of Maine | collected 2000-07-19
CCAGCGTGTTAACCACGCCCGCGTCTCGTAATTCTTGGCTCACTACGCCCGGCACGTGCTGCGTGTTGTTCTTTGGCGTCCACACGTTGATTCGAAAGTTCTTCATGGCGTCGTTCACACTACGCTCATCGCGCCGATCGGTGACGAGATACGTCGCTAAAACAGCCGGACCAAGATGCTGTTCGATATACGTGGCATGCGTGGGATTCGTCACTTCGATCTCGGCGATGAGCGGGCCGAGCACTTCACCGTGAAACGTCGGTTTATTCTTTTGTACCCAGTCATCTGCCTCCTTGATGCGACCAAAATTGCGATGCTGCGACAATCTCATGATCTTTTGCTCGCGCACGGATTCGAGCGCATTGTGTTGTCGCTTCAAACGTTGGAATTCGTCATCGAGCGGGCGCTTTTCAAGTTGCGCCTTACGAAGCGCCTCGTCGGTGCCTCTGACTTCGTTATGAACCGCTTGCGTGCGAGTTCTCAACTCCGCTCGTTGTTGATCAATATCCCTAGGCACTTCGGGCACATCATTAAGTTGTGCCTTGAGCAGAGCGATCGTATCCTCGCGCTTCTGTAACTTCTTCTTAGCAGAGTTGGCTTCGTCGCGCGCCTTTTTCAGAGATCGAGTCAGCGCGTCGTGCTTGCCCGCGAGTTTGTTAAATTTTGCATCCATCTTCGACAGCGTGCTCTTCGTATCCTTGTAATTGTCACGACCTTCCTTAATCTTATCCACCATGGCGTTGTACGGCGTTTCTAGCTCATGATATTCCTTAAGTTTCTCTGCGTGCTCGAGTTTGGCTTGTTGCACCTTTTCCTTTGCCGCCTTGTACGCCGCCATAATCTGCTGCCTCTCCACCGCGCATCGATCATAAAGTAGCCAAGGAATCTTAGTAGACATATCTTTGGCCTGGTCGAGTAATTTCTCACGCGTTTGAAGCCGTTCGACGTCGCGTTCTAACTTTTCGTTGTCTCGCCCGAGCTTGTCCAAGCGCATCGTCTTTTGATCCACCGACCGCTCTAAATCTAAAATCCCATCCTTCATCTTCTTCAACTTTTCGTGCTGTTCGTACATCTCTGCGTTTCCGATCGCCTTCTCCGTCTCTAACAGCAACTCCTGCGGATTGAGCATCGAAAACGCCACCACTCTGTCTTGCGGCAAGAAGGAGCACAAATTGTCCAACTGCATGTGCAACGCCTTCATCTCTTGTTGAATTCGTTCATGCTTCACCGTTTCCCCATTCAGTTTCCACGTCGACGCCCCACCGGCGCGATTATTGAAATCTCGTCGAATGATGATCGGTTTCGCCGCGTCGCGTCCCCGCAGCGTGATCTCCGTGTACGCGCTCTCCTCGCCGCGCTTGACGAAATCTCCAAGCGATCCCGCTCTACCGAGCAATTTCGGCGATCCACCGAGTCCAACGCACACCGCGCACACGAACGCGCTCTTCCCAGTCCCATTCGGTCCCAGCACGACGTTCAACCGCGGCCCAGGCTCGAACGTCGCGTGTTTATGCGTCATGAAGTTGTGCATCGTGACCCGCATGAGCGCCCCCGGGACGTACCCACGCGCGTCGTAGCGCGCATCGCTCGCCTTGGCGCGCTTCGCGCTCGGCGACGCGTCCTCATCGCTCGAGTCACCGTGACGCTCGCGCGCGAGCGCCATCACCGTCGCGCGCGCGTCGGGCGATGGCGCGGCGCGACAGACGCGAATTTTCAAACGCGGCGCCGATGTCATTTCCTTTAATATTCAAACTAAAAACGCATACACCGAATGTCCGATTACCGAACGCACACCGCGCCTCGAACATGGACTAAAACCCGCGCACTCTACGTCGCGTCGTGGTAACACTAAACGCGCGGCAGAGCCCGGCGCGCGCGATGTCCGCGCCGCCGCGCGCGAGCGACGCGTCGTCGGCGCGCCGTCATCGCTCGAATGGATCGACGTCCGCGTCCTTCCCCGCCCCGGCGAGCTCCACGGCCGAGACGACGTCGGACAGCGTCGCGCGCGCGGTCGCCGAGCGCGTCCACGTCGCGAGCAAACTCGCCGAACACAAGCGCAACGAAAAGCTCGCGCGCGTGCGGTTGGCGATCCAACAAGCGGAGCACGAGACGGATGCGATGGCGGACGGTGGCGTGGACGCGGCCGCGCTGGAGGAGAACGAAGTGATGAGCGATGGGACGAGCGGAAGGGCGACGTGGTTGTTGACGTGCGCGATGGTGGAGGGCGCGAGCGCGAGCGAAGTGCGACCATTGTTCGAATCGTTGGTGCAGTTTGAGTGCGATTTAGATGCGGTGGGGAATCGAATGAACCATGGGAAAGGGATCTCGCCGCTCGCGCTGTTGTGCTCGATGTTGGAGTCGAGGATGCTGACGCCGAGCGAGCGGAGAACGCGAGACGCGCGGGAGATGACGAGAGACAAGCATCACGAACGGGCGTTAGAGGAGGCTGACGAGGAGGGTGCGCTCTACGCAGAGAAAGTGGCGGCGATTCGTAAGAGCGTGGGTGAGCGAGGAGATTCGTTCGCTCAAAGTTCAGGGGCGATTGTGGAATTCGCGACGGCGATGCTCGCCGCGGGCGCGAGCGCGAACGGCATGTACAAAATACAGCCGGAGACGGGTGCGATCGCAGATAACCGCATCGCGCCCTACGCCGGGGTCCCGGGCACATATGGCTCACCTCTGTTCTTTTGTGCGCTGGCCATCATCTCGGGCGCCGGAGACGACGTGCTGTCTCTGGCGGCTCGATTGACTAGTCGAGGCGCGAGCGCAAATGCCGAGTGCGAGCGACCAGGTAGGCATGCGTGCTGTGGAAAATTTCTCACTCCACTAAATGTGTGTTGCGCTGCGCTCGAGTCTAGCATTCCGTACGAGATGGAGTACGAGCGAAAATGTCGGATAGCCAAGCTTGCGGGGCTGATAATACAAGGTTGCGATGACGTCAAGCTGAACATAGATTCAACCTTCACGCACCGGCTCAGCGTGGAGGAATTGGCAGATCGCCGTATAGCGCCGGTAGAGATACACACGCTAATGCGAGGGCCAGCGATTTTCATTTTAGCGTGCGCCATCGCGGAAGGAGTAGGTACAGTCGCGATTGCACTGATGGATTTGCTTTTAGAAAAGTTGGATAAAATCACCGACGACTACGTCGGCGCCCGATCGCATCACGGCCGAAAATTACCTTTGCTTGCCATGGTGATAGACGCCATAGATGCACCGTGTTCGTTCAATAGTCTCGGTTTCATAGAAACGAGAACTTGGTGGGAATCAGCCGCCGTGAAAGCGAACGTCTCAGACATGGGAAGTGTTTTAGGCTCGCAGTTGTCCAAAGGCGAAGGGTCGTGGCGGGCACTTTCGGCCGTTGACGCCGAAGATTTGAGTGCACTGGATGAATATATACCTGATATTAACGATGCCGCGTTTGATGGTCGAGGTGCCGTGGCGCGGCGCGAGGAATTTGAAACGGAGAGGAAAAAAGAAATGATCATGACGGATGAGGAAATTGCCGCCGAGGCGGAGCGCGATAGAAAAGCCGCTAGAATTGCCGCCGCAATCGCACAGGCGGAGAAAGCGCAACAAAATAGCGTTATCGAAGAGCAGCAACAAGTATCCGAATCTGAGCCTGAGGGAGATAATGAGGAGACGCTTGCTGCAAAAGGGGCGACGCAATACACAGACGAGGATGGGAATACCTTCGTCGTTGGCTTTACAGAGGACATGATGAAATCCAAGTCGGGGGTGTTCTTGGACCATGAAGATCCGGAAGAGTTGAAACGAATGCGTGCGAAAGCGCGAGCGGCTCGTCTAGGCAGATTCGAGCTGCTTGTTGAAACGGCGAAAAACGTGACATTTTCTCTCATTGACAGCTCGGAAAAAGCCATCGGCGATGTCACAACAGCATTGGCGCTAGCTCAGGGAGAAGAAGAAGAGAAGGCCGTTGTCTTCAACAGACCGACGCAGGCGAGACTCGACTGTCTCGATCTTGCCAAATCACTGTTGAAGCGGGGCGCGAATCCGAACGTCCGCATGACGCTCGACCGCGAGTTCGCACACACGTGCGCGGAAACGACAACCACGCCTCTGTGTATGGTTAGCGGTTACATCGCAAGAGACATGCAAGAGGCGTACCCGCTCTTCGAAATGTTACTAGAAACCAACATTGACGTCAATGCACGAGGTCTAGGTCCTTATCCGATCGCCGCACCACCTCTCTTTACGCTCGCGATGGCGATTTATCACGGCGTTGATGGCGCCGAAGAAGCCTTTGAGAAGCTTTTAAAGTATAACGTATCCGTGGACCTGAAGGCACTCTTTCCGGATGGAAGTAAAGGAACAACACTAATACAGCTCATTCACGCTTTGCGTGCGGGCAAGTCGGATCGTCAGCGAATTCTTAGATTGATTAAACAAGTACTCGAACGTGGCGCCGATCCAAATTTGTGTTGCATCGAAGTTTACAGCGAGAAAATTCCAGAGGCATACATTGAGGCGATTAAGATTACAAATCATCAGGTACCGGCGGTAACATTCGCTATGATGCCAGAACGTACACTTCTTTGCGCACGTGCCGAGGAAAATGCGCAAGTCGCATCCATTGTACATCGAGTGCGTCAGCCATCAATGGAGCTCGTTCCGCCTCACCCCGGCGAGCACGAAGATCTGAGCGATGGCGAACTGAGCTCTCTGGATTTCGGAAAAGTATTCGAAGAGGTGACAAGACTAAAGAAAATCAAAGAGTCAGGCGATACTGACGATGATGCATCAGTCAGATCGTCCATGTTTGGCTCTGTGAAGAACTTTGATTTCGGCGCGCCTTTCCCAGCGCTTCCTCATCGTTCAGGCGAGTGCCAATATCCACCTTTGTTCTGGGCCATCGAGGCCGCGGCCAAAGAAGGCCATAAAGAAGCCGTGGAGTTGGTCGTGCGCCTTCTCGATGCTGGCGCGATGGTTCGGCGGATGATGCACAAAAATTTCCACTCATGGATTGAAGGCAATCTCGTGGCCATGGCTATCGCAGCGGCCGTCGAAGCCGCGGCGCCGCTTCCAGCACCAGAAGACGAAACAAACTTCGAAAGGCTCAACGTTGGGGAAGTTTTGCTTCGTTTGAATCAAGCCGCCAATCAAGAACAACCAAAAACAAAGGAAACGGAGGAAGACAAATTCGACAACACCATTTCAAATGCCCTCGAGCACGCGGCGTTCAGAAGGCAGAGTACCCGAGTATATGATCAGGGCGAGGAGGAACCGAGTTTCTACGAAAAGGTTACCAAAAGAAATGAAGCGCGTATTCTCGGTGGGGTAAATGACGACATAGATATCAGTGCGTTGCGGCGACGGACCGTGCTCGACGCGTTGCGTCCCGAGCGTCCAGACGATAGACGAGTGTACACGGTCGAGGAGGCGCCTGAAGACGTCAATGCTGATACTGAAGCTGTACCCACGAAAATTGTGCCTAAAATGAGCATGGTGCAGGGCGTGCTTCGTCCAAAAGGCTCAAGATTTGGACCAGCAAGCATCGCCGCGCGCCGAGATATTCCAGGCCTCGTGCGAACAGTGGTCGTCGGCCATACGTCTTTCGAGACGAGGGCTCTTGAGATAACCCGGAAAGAGAATGAACGAAGAGCACACGAGATACGACAGCGATTCGTCAATCCAAACAACACCGTACGTGGTGGTCAAGTATCTGCAGCGAGTTCGGTCGATAAGAACGTGTACGACTCGGATCCGCAAACAGACGATGATCTTGAAGAGCAACTCCAAGTTGCGGACACTAAAGAACTAGATTGGGCTATCAACGAAGAAGAAGAAAAGAGACGGACCGAACTCAATCGAATGGCCCATGGGATAATTCCAAAAGGCTTGCAAAATTTCGGTGTAAAACGACAAAGCGCGACGGGGTCAGATTCACAAGTCAAAGTGACTAAGAGTGGAATCGAAACGACGACGATGATTTCGTCCAGGATGAACATGGAGGTGAGACAAAACATATCCGCGGCGGTGGTTAAAGAAGAAACTGCTACTCTTCTCACCTCTGGCGGTGAATCATACGAGTCAAGGAACGAGGGGAGCGCTTACTGGCCTTCGGATGACGAGTTCCCTGAAGAATTTGATCAAACAGAGATGGACAAACTCTATGATGACGTCGATAAAATCGGTGCACCGAGCGAAGCTGACCGGGAAGAGCAGATGCTGATCGAAGCGGAGTGGGAATCGGCTCGTCCATTGACGCGGGAAGAGCTTGAACTCCGACACGCTTCCCGACAAAAGACCACTTTGGCCGTCGCGATCAAACTTTTAGAGAAGTGCAGTGCTGATAACATCGATGCCTTCGCCAGGAACCCTTTACTAGAGAGTTATGGCGTTGGTTTGGTTCCTTACGAATTCACGCCTCTATTTGCCGCGCTGTACGGCGCCGCCACAGCCAAGTCGCAAGAGCAACTGGCGGTCGGCATAACGCTCGCCAAGATTTGCATCAACAAGGGCGCCAACGTCGATAAGATTGGTTTGCATTCTGTGCTCGCCCCGGAAGCGTATTCGAATGCGCGAAACCAGCTCAAAGCGCATCGGATGCGGAGGTACAAAGAGCTACGCGAGCGATACGTCGAACAAGGCGATAAGACGGCGCTCGACGAAACTTTGAACGACAACTTCGTACTCGACCCGGAGAGATCAATCGGAATGCGAAGCTATCCACTCATGTGGGCGGTCACGGCGGCCATTCGAGCCGAAGCCAGAGAGCTCGGCTGTGAAGACATTGTCAAGCACATGCTCATGGAAGGCGCTGATCCCACGTCCATCTCCCTCCAAGCGATCGATGGACCCAGAGCCGTCGATGCGCGTGTGCACCACGGCAGTGTGCTCTACTTGTGGGGTACCGCGGAAGATTTGTTCAAGGCGTCGCAAAAGCGGTATCAGAGCGTCATCAGTACTCGACTCAATATTGCGAGGATGTTATCTGAGTTCGGCGCGCGATCATCGTACCGTTCGCAGACAAATTTCCCGTATGTCGTCAACCGCACGGAAGCGGCGTCGGCGGGCAGATGGCTCATCAAAGGCAAGGAGGGATTCGGCATCGTAGCCGCACCGCCAGAAAGTGAAAACACAATCGATCGACTCGAACCGTTCAAGAATAGAGTGGTGCGCGCCATGCACGACGGAGCCGGTCACAAGCGTCACGTGACGATTGAATCGAACCGCGAGCGCAAGGTGAACTCCATCCTCGCGGATCAGGGCACGAGCGAGACGTTTGGCACATGGATTTGGCCAAACAAGGAAGAATCGAAGGCCGATACCCTCCCTCCCGTCGACGAAACGCGCGTTCTTGGGTTTAAATCTACGGCTGAACTCGATTACGTGCATCGAAGGTTCCCCGGCCAAATCGAAGTCTTTGCGCAACGAGTCGCCGCCAAATCTCCCAGTGCGGCGGACAAGCGATCCTCGTACGACACGACCGAGGCAATCACGTTGGCGAGCGAGCACGACGTTAAAGAGGAAGCCATTCTTGCTCGGAAAGTCAGAGCGACGCAAATATCCGCTATACACGCCGCGTTTTCTGGGAAGGCTTCGGACGTGCCGAAGGACATCATCGACGAGACCTTGTTGCCGAGAAAACTGTTGCGTTGATGAGGCGTTGATGATGGCGCACCATAGTGAATTGTAAATATCATGAATGTACATTTATTTAATGAAATACATCCTCGCTACATGCTATATCGAGGAAAAGCGTTGTCCAGGGATGTATGCAACGAGGAAGCACCCGTCGTTTCAAATTTTTTCGACAGCGCCGCGCGTTTATCCTCTTTTAGTTTCGCTCTCGCCGTCAGCGTGGAGCTTTTCGACTTGAACAACTTATTAAACGATCTCGAGAGACGCTTCAGAAGCCCCCGGTTGTGATCGCTCGACACCTCCGCCGATGACGAACCTAAAACGATAATCTCTCCGTCGAGCCCTCGAAGCGACTTGGCACCGTTTGCCGGCGGTTCTTCGTCTCTTTGACGATGACGCTTTTTCACACTCTTCCCTTGGATCGCATCGTCGAACGATACGAAAGCGCGACTGCGCATGTCTAATTCCAACTCCACGTTGGCGACGTCGTTGCAACTAAACCGAGCCGCCCTCGACTCGATTCCGCGCCATTCTGGCAGCACCCATCGAGCGTGCCGAGGCGCGAGATGGCGCACGACTGATCTCGAAAACATCTCTCGCGTGCACACCTTTGGCAACCGATCGTCAATCGTGCCATCTACCAAAGCCGGCAGAATGACGTGTAGTTCGGTTGTGTACATCACGATGGGCACTCGCCGCCAAAGGGCGGCGACGTCGGATTGCTCGCGCGCGCGACTGTTGTGTCGTTCCTCCAACGCCCGCACATACTTGGACGCCGTCACCCCATCGCACCAAGGCATGTTATAATCCACGATGATGAGCGCTAAATCACACGACACATCGTTCCGTAACTCTTCGTACCGCTTGATACCCTCCCGACCGTCGTGCGCGAACTCGACGCGTACGTCGCTAAAAATCGCCGCCAACACCCTGCTCACGATGCGTAAATTCATCGAACAATCATCCACGATCAACACCGTGGGTTCTCGATCGACAAAACAGCGCTCGTCCGCAGTCGTCTCGTCGCCGCGCGCGCGCGCCGTCGCCTCTCGCGTCTTCGTCGCTTCGTCTCGCTCCGCCCTCGCGTCTTCGTCGTCGCCCGCCGCCTCGCTCGTCGCCATCGCGAACGCATCCTCCGTGCTCTCATCGCTATTTTTCGCCGATCTCAGCGCGCGCGCCGTCTCTTGACTCACGCTCGCGCGCGCTTCGCCGAGCTCCGGCGTGGACGCCACCCGTCGCATCGCCCTCGCCCTCGAATCCGCACCGAATCGGCACCGGATCGGCACCGAATCGGCACCGGATCGGCGTCCCTTATGCGACGAGTCACGACTCGTGGAAATGTGCACCCGCACGCACGACCGCGCTTTGTCCGTCGTCGCCCGGTCCCGCGCGTCGCGCGATCGCGTCGCGCGAATCCTCCGTCGCGCGCGATCCCTCGCCCGCGCCGCGCGATCTTTCGCCCGCGCCGATCGTCGCCTCGCCGACGCGCCGTCGGATTCGCGCGCGTCGGATTCGCGCGCGTCGCGCGGGGGCGTGGAATCCAAGCGTCGCGCGCGTCGAGGCGCGCGTCCCGCGTCCTCGCGCGCGCGATTCGCGATTCGCGACCGACCGACGGGTCGTCTCGAAGAGCGGCGGGCGCGCGCGCGTCGAGGCGCGCGTCGCGGTCGCGGTCGCGCGTCGTCGCGCGCGGATGACTGACGGACCGACCGACCGACCGACCGACCGACCGACCGCGCGTTCTCACTGTTTACGCACGCGACGCGGTCGCCGTAGCGTCGCGCGATCGAATACGGACCATGGGTAGACGTACCGTCTTTATATGCACTCTGAGAACGTATAGTACCTCCAATTGCGCTATATATATGAAAACCAGTGTGCCCACGCGCGATGGCCCCCCGCGCGGCGCGACGCCACCCCCTCGAGGCGCGCGATCGCGACGGCAGTCGACGACGACGACGACGACGACGACGATGCTCGCGCAGCGCGCGCAAGCGTTCGCGACCGGCGGCGCGACGGTGGCGTCGAGAACGACGAAGCGCGCGACGCGAGGACGCGCCGAGCGACGCGCGACGACGAAGGCGGGGATTCCGATCCACATCGAGTACTGCGAAAAGTGAAACTACATGCCTCGGGTGAAGATGTTCATCGATAAGACGAACGACGCGTGCCCGGGGAAGTTTGATTTCACGTACAACGTCGAGGAGGTGCTGCGGGCGACGGTGCCGGAGGGACAGGGGTGGTACGTTGAGAATAACGCGGAGAAGCCGATTCCGGGCGGGGAGAGCGCGCTGTGGAGAAAGGGGGCGTTTGAGGTTCTGCGATTGGACACCGACGAGCTTTTGTACTCCAAGAAGGCGGATGGCTCGCACTTGGTCGACGGTAAGGGTGGACCGGAAGGGAAGCTCGGTAAGTTTATCGAAGAAGTCATGAAGGCGGCGGCGTAGGCGGACGACGCGCGCTCGGATAGACTGTGGATAAAGGTTGAGTTCGCGAGGGCGCGCGCGCGATGACGGTGACGAGTGGTGCTCGAAAGTTATTTCAACGATGGTTCGTTGGACGCGTATCACTCCGATGGACGTCGCGCCGCGCCGACGCGCGCGAACGAACGGCTTTTGATTTTAACAGAAAATACACGATAAAATCTTCTCTCGCGATTCCGCCTCTAACAAGTCTAGGAAGACGACGGTCGCGCGTGCGCGCCCGACGCCAACGCGTTACGCGCGAGGCCGATATCGGTCTTGATGCGCGCCACGAGTTCGGGCAAGGAATCGAATCGCAACTCGGGACGGATGAATCCGCACACGTCGACGCGCATGGTTTCGCCGTAAAAATCGTCCTCGTACTCTGGCGTCGCGTCGCTCGCGCCCATGACGTGCACCTCGATCGTCGTCCCGTCGCCGTCGACAAACGTCGGTCGCTTACCGACGTTAAGCACGCACTCGTGCCAGTTTGACTCGCCTTCGCGTTTGGCCCAACCGAAATACACGCCGAGCGGAAGCGCGCTCAAAACCGCCTCGCCGCCGCACGTCTCCGGGTCCAAGTTCGCCGTCGGCACCCCCATCTGTTTACTCCCTCGACCGAACCCGGTGACCACGGGC
>JACLAB010002220.1_pt1 | contig 10674 bp, 9 predicted proteins | sample 8027921 | NCBI WGS metagenome assembly JACLAB01 (sample SAMN15725117, study PRJNA655200) | protist metagenome | isolation source: fluorescence activated cell sorting (FACS) single amplified genomes of... | place: USA: West Boothbay Harbor, Gulf of Maine | collected 2000-07-19
TGTTCGTAATTTTCGCTCCTCCCGCCGTCGTCGTCGCGACTTCGCTCCCGATACCGCTATTCGTCCTCAACAAATCATTCACCAACCCTAACTGAATCATCGCGCTGATACTATCCGTGTTAATCCACGTCTTGACGATCAAATCGTCCTCGAATTCCATCACCGCCGTCCCTGTCCACTTCGCTTTTCTCTCCCCTAAACTCGCCACGAAGCTTAACTGCACGGCCACTTTACACCCTTGCTCGATCATATCGTCGATGTACATCTTAATCGTCGGTAACGCTTGCCTCAAAGCGTTCACCCCGTTGCAGTACGATTCCACTCCTGGTTTTGGGTTCGGATTCGATGGATCGATCAAGATGTGCTCCGGGTGGATGTACTCCGAGCACGCGTGATCGCGGGAAATCTGCTCCGGTTGGTTCCACACTCGTCTGTACAGTTTACGAATTTGCGTCTTGTGCAAAGTGACAGTCTTCACCGCCGGTTTCTTCTTCTTACTCCAGAAGAAGACGTTCGTCAAGGTGGCGACAACCGTGGCAAGCGCGGTGGTCTTGAAAAGACCGCGTATTCCACTCTTCCTCTCGTCTTTGACCACGGGCGGCATCTCTCTCGTGTGAGCTGACTGAAATTGAATAAAAGTTGTGTTTCGTGCGTCTCGGAAGTGCGGATTTTCGCACGCGAGAGGAAAAACCGAGAAGAGAACAACCTCGATGGACGAGTTGAAAAAAGACGACGAGCGCGATGCGATGCGTGTGCGCGTATGTATTCGTTTTTTGTTATCATTAGTATTAGTATTATTAACCTACGGTGTGAAGACTCGGCACTTTGAAGGCTCCGCCGCCGACGTTTTTTAAGTGGCGAAAGTGCGCTCGCAAAGCGGCCCAAAACGTCGGGTAAACGACGTATTCCAATCCTCGTTTTTTGCACACGTCCATGACGAGCGGCGCTAATTGCGGGTAGTGGACGTGGCAAACGCCAGGGAAGAGGTGGTGGATGACTTGGTAGTTTAATCCGCCGGAGAAGTGGGTCCAGAATTTGCTCCCGTGCGCGAAATCCGCCGAGGAGGCGAGTTGCGCTTCCGCCCAAGATTTGTTCGAGCTAATGACGCCAGTTTTTTCGTCCACTTTGAAAAATTCCACGTCTGGAGTGACGTGAGCGACTTGGAACATGAACGCGAGGAGCCAACCGGTGGTGAATTCAGTCAGCGTCCACAACGCGAAGAGCTTCGCGTACGAGTCGTTGTGCGGGGAGTACTTGAAGGGCAAGTAGAGGTAGTAAAACGCCCAGACGGCTTTGGATCCCCAAAACTCGACGGCTTCTCGTCGTTCGAATTTCGGGACCGTGACCCATCCGATTTTATTGTTCTTTCTCGCGGAGAAGTCGTCGAAAAAGCACGATTTAAACGACAACAATCCGTACATGAGCGCTAAATACACGTGTTGCGCCTTGTGGAAAAACGCGTGCGGTTGCATGTAATTCACTCGTCTCACGTCGTTCTTCTCGTCGCATCGAATGTCTGGATCGATATCTTCTACGTTCGTAAACGCGTGATGTCCAACCACGTGTTGCTGTTTCCACATGAACGAACTCGCGCCGACGATGTCCAACGTCAACTGCATCGCGTGCAAAACTTTCTTATTCTTCGAATACGCCCCGTGATTGGCGTCGTGCTGAATAGACACCCCAACTTCTGCTTTACACACTCCGTGCAACACCGCAAACACGCACGCCAACGGGAAAAACGCCACGTTTGCGCTAAAAAACGATAAGTAATGAAACAAAACGACTCCGGATAAAATCGCGACCGACTTTGCCCACATTTCCGGATGTTCTCTCGGGTCTAACGCGTTCTCTTTAAAGTATTTCTCCGCCGCTCGTTTGCACTCGTAATGAAACTCGTCCTCTTCGCCGTTCGATCTGTACTTTGGTGCTTTCATTTCAGATTTTGACTTCTGTTTTTTTTCCTTCGTCGACGTCGTCGTCGTCGAAATCGAAGTCGTTCTTCTCCTCGCTCCGCGTTCGTCTTCTTCCTCCTTTTCCTCATCACCCACCACGTCTCCGACATAAAATTTCTCCAGCACCTTCCTCGCTTTCAGCGGATGGTAGGACTCAAAGAGCGCCGTGCACTCCCCGCCCGCGTTGACGTGAATCATGTTCCCCCCGGGATGTTTCGGGACGAATTTCGTCACGTCGTACGCGCGATCGTGGACGATGACCCAACAATCGTTCGAGCGATTGTGTTTCGCGACGTCATCTCGGGTGAACGATTTTTTGTTCGAATCGTCGTTTTTCGTCTCGTTTGACTTCTTCTTCGCGAAGGAAGGGAACGATCCGCTCGAGTTTTGTTTTCTCTCGGTCGTCGTGGTCGTCGTCGTCGTCGTCATCGCAGCAAACAAAAGCGGAGTTAGATCTCGTCTCTTTTTTGTTCGTCGTTCGCGGCCTCGGTCGTCGTCTGACGATGATGATGACGATGGAAATATACCTTTACAGGGTGAGAGAGAGAGAATTTCTGCGGTCTCGAGGGAACGAAAGAAAGAGATCTCTCTTCTGTTTCGGAGTACGAAAGAAGCACTCAGAGCTTCAAATGTGAGTACGACGTACACACTTAAACCCTAAATTTTTAGGACGAAAAGGGTACTCTCCCTTACTCTCTCAGTAGTCAAAGCGTTCTTTTTGTCAGACAAAAGCTTGAACAAACGAACACAAACACACGCGGTGGCTTTTGTCGCACCCACACTTTGTTGAGATCATCCAGAGCGTGAGAGGTGAATTTGCACCGAAGACGACGACGAGTGGTTAAAAGTGTTCGCCCACTCTCTCTCTCTCTGTTCGGTCGTCGGACGCGAGTTGCTCAACGATTTACTCCGCACACAAACGCACGCGAATAAAGAAGAATTACCACATGGCCCCGTTGTTGCAAAAACCATCATCATCGCTCGAACGAGGCAAGCATCTCTTCCTCCTCTTCCTCTCGACGAGAGCGAGGACTTCGAACGCGAGCAGCAATACCACCACGTTCAGAGCAGCGTTTTCGTCGTCTCTGTTTTCAACAGCGGCGACAGAAAAAGCGCAAAACGAAGAAGGCGGTGGTGGTGAAAAGGAGGACGTGTTTCACCTCCTCGCGGGGAAACTGCCGCAGCCGATGTACCGAGCGACGGTGGTAAACGACGACGGAACGACGACGCCGATCTCGGACGTGCGCTCTGCCGTTCAGTGGGCGAAAGAAGCTATGGGAGGAAAGAAGAAGTTCGACCAGACGGTGGAGATGTCCATTCGGTTAGGGGTGAATCCGAAACGGTCGGACATGATTGTTCGAGGGACGTGCAACTTACCGAACGGGACGGGGAAAAAATTTTACGTGTTGGCGTTCGCGGAGAACGAGGAGGATCGGGAGATGGCGAGACAGGCCGGGGCAGACGCGGTTGGAGGTGAAGAGTTGATTGAACAAATTAAGAGCGGGAAGTTTGAGGATTTGAATAAAGTGAACGTGTGCGTGGCGACGCCGGGGATCGTGCCGAAACTGAAAAGTTCCGGCTTGGCGAGGACGCTCGGGCCGAAAGGGTTGATGCCGAATCCGAAAGTTGGAACGTTAACCGCGGAGGTTGGGAAGGCGGTGAGAGATGCGAAGAGTGGAGGGAGAGTGGAGTACAGAGCGGAGAAGAATTCGATCGTGCACGCTGGGATTGGGAAGACGAGTTTTGAGGAGGACGCCATCGTAGAAAACGCGTCGTGTTTGATGGCGAGCGTTTTGCAAAACAGACCGAAAGGGAAAGGCGCGCCAGCGATATCGAATTATATTAAGAGGGTATATTTGAGCACGACAATGAGTGAAGGGAGTCGAAGAATAGACGCGAAAGAGTTGATGAAATTAGCGGAGGAGTATAATCAGAGGAATACATCGATGTCGTCGTCGCCGGGGGCGTAGTAACTCGTTGAACGCGGACGACGTCGAGTAAAGTTAGAAGAGAATAGCGAAAATTAGAGGTGATGATTCTGTGTAACGTGTATGTATGTGTATGTATGTGCGCGTATGCTCTTATCTTATTATATACGCCTTTATTACTAAAACATCCGGCTAATTTTTATATATGTGCGAAAAAGAACGGTGGGCGCAAACGACTTTGTTGCGACTCGCCGCACGTCGCGGCTTCATCGTCGTCCTCGTCGTGTACTCTCTTCTCGAGTGCTTCGCGCTCTGATTCGATATATTCCTCTCCTCCTCATTTCTTACTCTACATTCTCTCTTTCTCTCTTTCTCTCCCTCTAAACAAACAATCAATATTTTATTATTACTAAATACAGCTTTCTTTCTCTTCAAATTCTGATAAGACGGTTTCCTTTCTCTCTCGATCTCTCCAACTCTCTTCCTCTCGTTCTCCACCCCCCACTTTCTCTCTCTCTCTCTCTCTTTCCCACTCTCTCTCTTTCCCACTCTCTCCGTTTTTCTATTAGTTGTTTGCAATGTTCGTCGAAAGCCAGTCCAAACCTTCGTACAAGCCTTCGCCCGAAGTCGCGCACGTAGATTGAATGAACCAGTGTCTTTGTCTCAACGAGTGTAATCCGAGTTTGTCCGTAATTTCAGCCGCAGTCATCGCGTTCGGCAAATCTTGCTTGTTCGCAAAGACCAACAACACCGCGTCGCGGAGTTCGTCTTCGTTGAGCATGCGGTGAAGTTCATCTCTCGCCTCGGAAATACGGTCGCGATCGTTACTATCCACGACGAAGATCAAGCCTTGCGTGTTTTGGAAGTAGTGTCTCCACAACGGACGAATTTTGTCTTGTCCTCCGACATCCCACACCGTGAACGAAATGTTCTTGTATTCGACCGTTTCGACGTTGAAACCTGTATCGTTTTCAGTGGTTCGGTAAGATCGTGGTGAGTTGTTATATTGAACGCGAGATAGTAAAAATAAGTTTTTTTTTTGACTTGCAACTCCCTCCTCTCTGTTTTTGGTCGTTTTCGGTCGCTCAAAGTCGAAGAAAACGAGTGGACGAGAGCTTTTGCGGTTTCTCGTTCGCCCGCTCGATCCCAATTTTAAGCGCAAAGTAGTGAAAGACAAAAAAACGAGGGGAAAAGAACCCGTTCGTAAAGACGCGAAGGAGGAAAACCGAAAACGTACCGATGGTCGGAATCGTCGTCACGATTTCTCCGAGCTTAAGTTTGTATAAGATGGTGGTTTTACCGGCGGCATCGAGACCAACCTGTGTGTGTGTTCCGCGTTTGGAGTAAAAAAAGAGAGATGAGAGCGTCAGTGCTAAAATCGACTCGAAAAACGTCTTCTCGTAAAAGTGAACCAAAATTTTTAGGCGAAAGAGGGACTCCTCCGTGCTGCACGCGCTTTGAAAACGAACCGACGAGATTCGCGGTTGGTTCCACGTCTTTCCCGCGAGAATCAATTCGATCGAACGATGCGTTCATATTGCGCGCATGTAAACGCGTCTCATTCTCCCACGCGCGCGCTTCGCATCCAAGCGCGGCACGTTGAGGAGGAACACAACGCGTGCGTAAAAATCATCGCGATTCAAAAATCTCTCCTCTCTCTCGCTGCTCTTTCGCCCACAAAAACGAAAGAGCGAACGAATTCGCGCGGTAGAGAAAAAATGAAAGAGAAAGAAAGAAACCGCTAAACAAACGACCGAAAAACCAGAACGTCTCCCAAACGCACCATCAAAATGCGCATTTCCTTCTTCGAAAAGAGGCGCTGGAACAATTTCGCGAACGTGATGCCCATGGTGTTTTAAATATATAGAGAGTGTAAGAGAGCGTGTGTGTTTTGTGATGATTGATGAGGCGAAGAGGCGATCTCTGCTTCTTTTCTCTCTCGTTGGTTTTTTTGTCCTCTTTTGCTTCTTTTTCAGTCGATGTTTTGGTCCACTTTTGCTCTCCAAGAAGAATAAAATCTCTTGTTGGATAAATCGCCATTCGTAGTAGTAATAACAGAGAGCGATCAATTCGAGCTCACTATTCGTTGAGCTATCGGTGTCGTTGTTGTTGTCCTGGAGTCCTCCTCTCGTTGTCATTCAATCTGAAAGACGCATTTTTCGACGATATTCGGAGTGCAAACGTAAATCTCGCAAAAGGAGAAAATTCAGTTAAAAGCGAGACGACCCAGAGATGAGAGGAAGAGGAAGAAGCGGCGGAGAGTCGCGGAAGATGACGCTTCTTTTTCTCCTTTTTCTGGCGTCTGTGTCGTCGTCTGTATTCGTCTCCGGTCGTCCGTATTCTTCTTACGACGAGAAAGAAGACGTCGTTGACCTCTTTCCCGATTTTGAGAGGAATGAACGAGATCTCCTCGTCTTCGCCGGTGCAGTTGGAGAATCAAAGAAAACAGACGATGACGACGGTGGTGTTCTTTGGACGCAGAAAACGAGTCGGTTGCGAGAGAAATCGATGGCGTTTCCTCCCGGGAATATCATTTTCTCAGACGAGGAAAAGGAGACGGCGAGTAATACTAACGCTACGCCTTTGGAACGCGCGGCGGGGTATTTTAAGTTGAATCGAACGACGCACGACGCGCACATGTTTTACATGTTCTTTGAACACCGAGGAGGAGGAGAAGCGAGTAAAGGAGGTAGAAAAGGAGGCGAAGAGAAAGTTCCGGTCGTACTTTGGATGACGGGAGGCCCGGGTTGCTCCTCTGAGCTCGCCGCGTTCGCGGAAAATGGACCGTTCGAAGTGATTGAAAACAAAGACGAAAATTCGGAGGATAAATACGTTTTGAAAGAAACGAAATACGGATGGGATACGGTCGGTCATCTGCTCTACGTCGATCAGCCGGTAAACACTGGGTTTAGCTGGACGTCGGATAACACGGACGAGGCTCGCGATGAAGAGACGGTTTCCAACGATATCTTTGAGTTTCTTCAAGACTTTTTCCTCTCCAGGCCGGAATTGGCGGATAATCCGTTATTTATCACCGGCGAGAGTTACGCGGGACATTACGTTCCGGCGGTCGCTCACAGAGCTTTCGTCGCGTCGAAGAACGACGAAGGGAGCGTGAATTTGAATTTGAAAGGCTTCGCAATTGGAAACGGTTTAACCGATCCGGAAATTCAATACGCCGCGTACGCGAAGTATTCCGTTGGAGTTGGAATCGTGACAGCGTTACAAGGCGAGGATGTGAACGCGAAATATTTAGAGACGTGCGAGAAGAAAGCGAAAAAATGTAACAACGAGAACGGTAAGAGATACTCCAACGCGACGGTATCGAAAAAGTGCATCGAAGCCGTGGAGTACTGTCAGAACATTCCAAACGCGTTGCTGCAGATTGCGGCTGAGAACAAAGGCGGGAAGCCGATTAACGTGTACGACGTTCGAAAAGAATGCGTGGGCGATTTATGCTACGATTTCTCGCCAATCGGGAAATTTCTGAATCAAAAATCGACTCGAGAGGCGCTCGGCGTCGGCAATCGCAAGTGGGAGACGTGCAATATGGAGGTTCACGAGAAGATGATGGGGGACTGGATGAGAGATTACGAACCGCTCATTCCGGACATGTTGGAAAACGGCGTGCGAGGGATGATTTACGCCGGCGAAAGCGATTTTATTTGTAATTTCGCCGGCAATTTAGATTGGACGCGAAAAATGGAGTGGAGCGGCAGAGAAGAGTTTGCGAAGAAGTTTTCGTCGCCATTCGTTATCGACGAAGAAGAAGGATGGACGGGTGGAGAAGTCATAGAAAACGACGACGGACGATTCTCGTTCGTGAAAGTGAGCCAGGCCGGGCACATGGTTCCTTTGGATCAACCAAGAGTAGCCCAGGAGATGCTCCGAAGATTTGTAAACGAGGAAAACATTGCAACCGGGGGAGAAGGAGGAACCGGGGGAGAAGGAGGAGGAAAAGGCGAGGTTTGAGAGAGAGAAGTAGGAGCCCGAGACTCACTTCGATGGAATTTTTTTTGCTGTAATTTTACATAGATACACTCAATACACGATACAGAAAACGCATCAATCACGCCGCGCTACTACGAGTTGGACGTTTTCTCCGTCGCAGATTCCTCCATGATTTTCTGTAAATACTTCCCGTGCTCTTCGATGGCCGTTTGTAACTTTCGCTGTTTCAAGAGTTGTTCGTGCAGTTGTTTTTGCATCTCGATTTGTCTGAGCAGCACGGCCGAGACGTCTTCGGGCAACTTCGCGCCGCCGCCAACGCCGCCTAAAGCTGATTTCATCATCATCGGCGCCTTCAACGGCGACGAGATGTGAGGAAGAGCCGCCGTGAAGACGTCCTCGTCGTCTGTGTCGTTGTTATTCTTAAAATTGTCGTCTCTGGGAACGTCGTTGGTAAGGATCAACTTTTTATTCACAGCCGCGAGCTTTGCCAATTCCGCGGAGGTATTTACATCCTCGTCCGGGAATCGCAAACCTTTATCCCTCTTTCTCTTTGCCGAAACAGCCATTCGCGCGGCTTTGATGTGTCTGCGTTTCTCTTCCTCATCCAGTGGCGGTACTCCTAACATGATGGTACCGTCGCTATTATCTCCTCCTGGCGTACTGTTTCTATTGCCGGTGTTGTTCTCGGTACCTTCAGGACTACTACTAGTATTTTTATTCGCGGTGGCGTTTGGAGGCGAAGTAGTCGCCCCGGGTCGTTGATTGTTCATAATCGAGGCGACTTTCGCTATGACCTTCTCCTCGTTGGCGATTATCGGAGGCAGCCCGACAAACGTGGACGTCAAAAAACTCCTCTCCCCGATGCTCAACGCCTTCGATCGCGCGTTGGACGTCGCTTTGCTCATTTGCTGCTCTTGTAATCTGTACTTTTGCAAGTGTGATTTCACGTGCTGAATAGTCACCCCTTGCACTCGCATCAGCTCGACGACGCCTTTCGGCGTGGCGATATCCAAACCGCCGAGCGTTTTCACCGATCTCAAAAACCGCGCGTGAAGCTCCGGCGTCCACCGCAATCGACACCGATCTGAATCCGCGTTATTGTTGTTGTTGTTGTTATTATTATTGGTATTACTAGTGCTACTCTTCCCGTTGTTGTTGTTGTTGTTGTTGTTATTACTCGCCGCTTTCGTCGTCGTCGTCTCCGGCGGCGTCGTCGTCTGAATCGTTTTCTTCTTACTCGTACTGCTCGCCGCGTTTTTCTTCTTCTTCTTCTCCGCCGAGGACGCCGTTGCCACATCTCTCCCTCTCTTCACGCCGGATTTCCCTCCTGTCGTTTTTATCGCCTCCGTCTTCCACGCCGCGCCTTTCCCCACCCCCCAAGCTTGATCCGCGTTTTGATTTTCGTTCTCCTCCTCGTCTTCGTCGTCTTCGACTCGCAAAAACCCATCCAACCAATCCAAATCCCCGGGCACATCGACGTCGAAATCGAACGTCGACATCCCGTTGTTGTTCGATTGGTTTTGGTTGTTCTTCTTCGCACCACTCCTCTCCTTGGCGTTCTCTCTCGATCCGATTTTGTTGTTGTTATTGTTATTCGTATTCCAGGAAGGCCAGAGCGACGCGTTCATCGGCGTCGGTGGTTCTTCCTCCTCCTCTTCGTCCTCATGATGATGGTTTCCCAGGGAAAACATGCGAGTTTTCTGTTTTCCGAGAGAAAGGAATATTCCGTCTTCCGTGTGGTGGTTAATTCCTCGCGGTAATGGCGGAGAGAAAGAGCAAAGGAGAGAAACTTCCGTCGGTAAAGAGTGTTCGCTCGCGCGCGCTCTCTCTCTCTCGTCTCTTTCTCTCTCTCTCTCTCTCTCTCTCTCTTTTCTCGCGTTGAAGCGCGCGTTTCTGAGCAGCAAAGTGGCGCTCTCTGAAAACCTCTCGCAGATTCATCAGAATTGCGGGAGAGAGGGAAACGAGACACGCCTGAGAGAGAAAGACTTCGAGAGAGAGCACGCAGAGCCAAAAAAAGCAGAGCCAAAAAAAAAAAACAAGAGAGAGAGAGAGAGAGAAACAGAAGAGCAAAAACAAAGAGAGAGAAGAGAGAGAGCTTTTTTTTCTTTTTTCGTTCGCTTCTCTCTCTCTCTCTTTGTGTGTTTTCTCTCTCTCTTTGCTCTCGTGTTTCTTTCGATTTTTTTTCTCTCGCGAGGAGAGTCTTCTCCGCTCGTCAAACATTCAAACGCACCATTCTTTTCGCACGACGACGCTTGTTTTTAGCACATCACACCCTTTCTCTCTCTGAAAGTCTCTCTCTCGGTCTCTCTCGGTCTCTCTCGGTGTCGTCGCTCAGAAGAACAAATTTGAGCGTTTGGGAGTTTTGAGAGACAGAAGAGCGTGTGAACGCATTCCGAGCGAGCGCGAGAGACGACGATATACATGATTTCCTCCTCGAAGAAACAACAACAACAACCTCCTCATCATCATCGTCATCATCATCCAACGACGACAACAACAACACCAAACGCTTCAAAGAATTCGTACTTTCGATTCACGAAAACAGATCTAGAAACGACCGAGCGAGAGTTACTCCTGCAGTGCGAAGAGACGAAACGAGGGAACGAAATAAACGCGATACGAGCCGTCGTGGCTGGTGGCGAGAGAGAGGCGATTCGGTCCGCGTTGTCCCTCGTTGGTGGTTTTGGTGATGTCGTCGGGAGGACGACCGCCGCCGAAGGTCGAGCACGTCGAGACGACGGAGACGATGACGATGGAAGAGGAGGAAAAGGAAACGAGGAGGACGACGAGGAGTCGATTTTAGCCAGGGAAGGTCGGATGGTTTTGAAGATGGCGAGGCA
>JACLAB010007171.1_pt1 | contig 10671 bp, 12 predicted proteins | sample 8027921 | NCBI WGS metagenome assembly JACLAB01 (sample SAMN15725117, study PRJNA655200) | protist metagenome | isolation source: fluorescence activated cell sorting (FACS) single amplified genomes of... | place: USA: West Boothbay Harbor, Gulf of Maine | collected 2000-07-19
AGCCATTCAATTGGGCAACTTAGTGACATTGTCATAGCCCTCCAAAGAAACATTACTGGGGGAGATGGTGGTACTTCAGTTGTTGTCTTGAAGAACCGTTTTAACGGTTGTACGGGGCCAGCTTCAGACCTTGCTTACAACCCTGAGACCGGAAGACTTCTACCCGCTTTATTTGATTCCACCACTACCACTAAGCCAAATGACTACCAAGATTTTTAGGGCTGTTCTCTTCACAAAAGAGGACTGCTTGCCATGTGCCCTGACCAAGGACTGCCTCGAATCAATCAGAGAAGAGCACCCTAGTTATGGCAACTCAATCCACATTCTTAAGCGTGAGTATCACCCCAGTTTGGTTGGTGCTTACAAAGTAGAACTATTTCCAACCCTTGTGATTGTTGATAGGCTAGGGGAAGAAGAGGCGAAGCTCGTAGGGGGTCAGTCCATACGTGAACACCTCAAAGGCATCTTATTTACCCTTAGTGCCATCCAATGAGACTTGTCTTTGACATCGAAACAGATGGTCTTCTTAGAGGACTGTCTGTCATTCATTGCATCGTTGCCCGCGACCTTGATACCAACAAGGAGTGCAGATGGGACAACGGAGATATCCCCGCTGGTCTGAAGTTTCTAGGTGAAGCTGATGAACTATGGGGGCACAATATCGTAAATTTTGACTGTGAAGCGATCAAGGAACTTGTCCCTGATTGGACCTACAGAGGAAAATTATTTGACACACTCATCCTCTCAAGGCTTTTTTTCCCCGATCTACTTGACCGGGACTTCCGCTGTAAACCAGCAAATATGCCTGGGAATCTTTTCGGTAGGCATTCACTGGAAGCATGGGGCCACAGACTCGGCATACATAAGTCAGAGTTTGGTAAGTCACTCGACGGTGATTGGTCTGCATATACGCCGGAGATGTTGGAGTATTGCGCTCAAGATGTACTGGTATCAGTGCAAGTTTGTAAAATGTTTGAGCCTAAGCTTGAGCAATACAAAGACTGCATCGAGACAGAGCATCGAGTTGCGTTGCATATGGCTTGGCAGGAAAGAAAGGGGTTTTCCTTTGACGTTCCAGCTGCACAGGCACTCGAATCAAAGCTACGGACAGAACTTGACCTGATCTCAGACGAGATGAGGGGCACATTCTTATTTGTAGATGGCGGTCTATTTACTCCCAAGCGTGGTAATTCCACGAGAGGATATGTAGATGGTGCTGCTATGTGTAAGTTAAAGGAATTTAGTCCGACGAGCCGTGACCACATAGCGTGGGCCTTTGAGACATTCAGGGGTTGGGAGGCTAAGGAGCGTACTCCTAGTGGTAGAGCAAAGATTGATGACACCGTACTTAAAGAGATCGGTACACCTGAAGCCCTTAAATTCTCCCGAATCCTTGAACTGCAAAAACATCTCGGTCAGCTATCTGATGGCAAGAATGCTTGGCTCAAATTGGAAAGAGCCGGCAGGATCCATCATTCCTGTGTACTCAACACCAACACTTTTCGACAGGTTCATTTGCGGCCCAACATTTCACAAGTTCCGAGTGCTGCGGAGTACCGCTGCTTATTCGGTCCTGGCGAAGGCCGTGTACAAGTTGGAGCAGATGCTTCGTCATTGGAATTGAGATGTTTAGGTTCATACCTCCAACCCTTCGATGGTGGAAAGTTTGCCAAAGAGGTTGTTGAAGGTGACATTCATACCGTCCTATCTGAAATCTATGGCACCTCAAGAAAAGCTGGTAAAGGTGTTACGTACTGCCTTATCTATGGTGGTGGTAATACTAAGCTCGGCCTTACTGCGGGCGCGAGTAAAGGTAAAGCAGCATCGAAGGGTAAGGAGATCCGTAACAAGATTATGGATGGTCTTACCGGGTTTGCTGATCTTACTAAAGCTATCCAAAAGCGAGCTGCAGCAACTGACACGTTGCTTGGGCTAGATGGCCGCACCATCAGATTGCAAGGTAAGCACCATGCTGCTCTTAATTATCTACTTCAGAGCGCTGGAGCGATTATTTGCAAATCTTGGCTAATTAGATCCTACGAACTACTAGACGAAGCAGGTATTGATTACTGGCCCCTGGCATTCGTACACGATGAGCTTCAAATCTCAGTCCCACCTAACCATGTGGAAAAGGCTGAGTTCTTAATCACCGCTGCTATTAAAGATGTTGAACACCAACTTAATTTCAGATGTGCTCTCGACGCAGAGGCACAGCACGGCAACAACTGGGCTGACTGTCATTGACAACAACCGCTTAGGCGATCTTGCTGAGCAATGGGTGTCAATACTTGCTGCTTGGAAGGGAGCCGAAGTCTTCCCAAATAACAACTGCACAGGATCAACAGACTTGGTGATCTCCTATAGGGGGTCTATCTACATGTTGGATGTGAAGTGTTCTTCTTGGCGTGACGATAGAGCTTTGTGGGATACCAAAAATACCTGCAGAGTTAAAGCCCCTGTCTGGCCTGTAGTAGTTGAACCTGATGGTGACATTGCTAATTGGCGTGTCCGTTGGGTTCGTAATCGCTACCCACAGGAGTTGAAAGACTTTTGGACTAAAAATTACCGTATCGTTTCCACTAAACCACATGACACCACCACCAAAGCTTCTTGTTGACGCGGACTACTTTTTCTATAGAAGTGCCTGTGCTGCTGAAGAAGAGCATGAGTACAGCCAAGACCTAACGGTCATTGTTGGCTCATTTACTAAAGGCAAACAGGTTGTCGAGCATGAGCTTAATAAGCTCCGGCAGCGCTTCAGTACTGATGATCTTGTCTTGTTCTTCACAGATCAAAAGAACTTCAGGAAGACTGTTGATCCCAGCTACAAGGGCAACAGAACAAAGCGCAAGCCCTGTGGCTATCTCAAGTTAAAGAACTGGGGAATAGAAACCTATCCCTCAGAAATGTATCCCAACCTAGAAGCAGATGATGTACTTGGCATTGTCGCCACGAATGGTTCACTCGATAACTTTGTTCTGGTCTCGCCAGATAAAGATCTTGGGCAGATTCCTTGCCGGATCTTTGACCTTAAAGAGGAGTACACACAAACCCCAGAACGGGCAGAACGACTCCTCTATAAACAGTGCCTGATGGGAGACGCAACTGACGGCTACAAAGGTTGTATTGGTTGCGGCCCTAAAAGAGCTGATCAGCTCTTAGATAAGGTCAAAGATAAGAACTATTGGCCAGCTGTAGTTAAAGCCTATGAGGAGGCTGAGATGACAGAAGACGATGCTCTCAGGAATCTACGTCTAGCAAAGATCTTGCAGTCAGATGGCTGGGATCCAGTTAATCAAGTACCTATCCTCATCACACCTAATGTCTAAGTACAATCCAGAGCACTACCGCCAAGGTGATATCGAACCTTGGGACTTCATTGTCTCTCAGAAGCTTGGCTTTCTTGAGGGAAATGTTATCAAGTACATCACCCGAGCTGGTAAGAAAGGGAGCGAATCAAGGTTCGACGATCTTCTTAAAGCTCAAGCCTATATCCACAAACTCGTTTTAGTAGAAGTCAATGCGAAGCCCACTCCAACAAGCACTCCAGTTCAGACAAGCCATGATGCAACCATGCGGGAACTTTTCCCCGAGTGGTATGAGGACACAATTGAATCTGATCTCGGAGGAATATGCCGAGCTTAATGAAGCCTTTGTGGCTGTTATTGCTGACCTCCAGAACAAACGTGCTAAGGAGGCATGTCTAAAAGAGGTAGCTGATGTTGTCTATACTAGCTTTCAGTTTTGTGCTGCAGCTGGTTGGGATCTTGATGTCGCTTTAGATAGAACTCATCACTCCAACATGAGCAAGTTGGTCGATGGTAAGCCTCTTAAGAGAGAAGACGGGAAAGTACTAAAAGGACCTAACTACAAACCACCCACCCTTATTGATCTTGTTTAATGTCTAATTATATTGCCAGAACAGGACGAGTACAGAGCTGGCTCGATAATCCTGAATCACGGCTCCCGGTGAGCTGCACAGTTGTTGAAGTAGTCGACTCGATGGAGGGTGATGATGGGATACAAAATTCTTGGAGATTCGTGTCTCATGCTCTCCGAAACGCAGCAGGAGTTGCTGTACATCTATCTAAGCTCCGCCCCAGAGGAACAGAGAATGGAAAGGGCCTCGTGGCTTCTGGCCCAGTGTCATTTGCCAAGATCTACTCCGTACTTAACGAGACTCTTAGAAGAGGCGGACACTACAAGAATGGCGCTTGCGTTGTAGTACTAGACGCCAATCATGCTGACTTAGAAGAGTTTGTAGATGCAACTCGACAAGAGTTACCTTGGGTCAAGAAGTGTATTCAGATTACTCCTGAGTGGTGGTCTGATTTGTCTCCTGAGCTTCAAGCTAAGATGCTTAAAGCTATCCAAGCTGGTGATCTTTGGCTTACAAAGGTTAAGTATGATCAGAATGGTGAGCGAATTTTTTCGAACGTTTGTCTTGAGATTTTTCTCAAATCAAGAGGCACCTGTCTCCTCGAACACATCAACCTTGGTCAATGTGAAATTGATGGGCTTGTCCCCGCTTTCTTTGAAGGTATGTCCAACTTGTGCAGCCTCCATCCAAAGACAGGTGTCGGAGCAACTGGAGAATATCTTCCCCCTGAGGAAGATAAGCAAGTGGGTCTTGGAATGCTTGGTCTTGCCAACTTTCTACGGCGTCAAGGTGTCAGCTACGCAGCTTTCGGAGAGGCACTAAGCCTTGTCGATAATAAGGATGCTGAATGGACTCCTGCTCTTTGTCTTGCACGGGAGTTTGCTTGTGCTATCGCTGGTGCTGCCAACGTTGCGCGAGCCAATGGAATGCTTCGTGCGTTCACTATCGCTCCCACTGCGAGCTGCTCCTACAACTATAAAGACCTCGACGGATACACAACAACCCCCGAGATCGCCCCACCCATCAGTCGTCAAGTAGATCGTGACTCAGGTACATTCGGAGTTCAGTCGTTTGATTACGGGCCGTGTGAGATTGCTTCAGAAGTAGGGTGGGACGCTTATAAATCAGTAGCTGATGGTATTTGTCAGCTCTTTACTAATACTGGCCTCTTCCACGGATATAGTTTTAATACATGGAGCGACGTAGTTACATACGATCAGGCTTTTATCGAGGAGTGGTTTAACTCTCCTCAAACCTCCCTCTACTATGCGCTCCAGGTAAGCCCAGACACACTCCGAAAGGATGATGTCAGCTCGATCCTCGATGAGGACTACCACGATATTTTCGGGCTCGATAGTGAGGAAGACTTCTGTTCTTCTTGCGCTGAATGATTAATGTCTAAGTACACACAACTTGTATCCAGGAAAAGAACCTGGACCCCACTTGCCGTCACTAAAGGCGAGTTAAAGCCTGGATCGGAAGAGACAATTTTCCGTTGCCTAGCCCTAAGAACGCTTGAGTTGCCCGTTAAGGAAATGCTCTCTCAAGGTCTTGAGAAAGAACTTCCAGACGACCCTGGTGTTTTACCTGCCCTTTTATCAAACATGGCTGATGAAGATAAGCATGATTTGGCTTTGTCTATGGTGTGCGACGCTCACGGCACTGACGCTAGGGCTGAGCGGGAGGCACAGGCCATCCGTAAGGCATGGCTTGAACTGCCAGAGCACCCGATCCTTAAGACGGCAATCCTCGAAAGATCGGTCTTCTTTGTTCTACTTCCCTTCTTCCGATTCTGTGGAGATGTTGGAATACGCTGCGTTGCAAGCGATATCAGCCGAGACGAACAGACCCATACGGCTCTCCATGCCATGTGTGCCTATGACCTTGGCTATCAATCCACCCCAGCTCTCAATAAGCTGCGACGCGCAACAGTTGCGTGGGCAATGGACCGTTTAGGCCACTCAGCCGATAAGTACCTTAATAAGGACTTCTGGTTGAGACAGTCTGATTCTCTCTACCACCAAGGAAAGGCCCCTGGACTTGCTGATACGCAACGAGCCAGGATGCCTAGCTTTTTTGAAACCTCTAACGTAAATCTACCTAAGTATGGCTAATCTCGAAGCCTCTGATGTATTTGGTACAGCAGCACCTCTTACCAAATTGGTCGAACAATTAGAGGAAGTGTTTCCACATCGCACCCCCACTCCCCAAGACAGCCTTGCAAAACTGATGTATGAGGCTGGTCAAAGGAGTGTGGTTGATTACATTACAACCCTTAAAGACAATGTGTAGTGCTCCTAAACCAAAAACACCAAAGGTCAACCCTTATGTGGGCATGACTTCTGATCCTAAGTTTGCGTCTGCAGCAAAAGAACTTGGTATTAGTAATGTTAATAAAGAAGACGAAGTCAGGCGGATCAATGAATACATAATGCAGCAAGATGTAGATAGAGCAGCTAGAGACCCTAATTTTAATCCAGCTAGGGATCAGCTACTTGAGGAGGGTGTTCTTAAGCCAGAGGACAAGTTAGATGCTTGGTATCTTTCACAGGTCCAAGACCGTATGTATACCAATACCCAGGATGCAGCATACGAGCAGCAGAAAGCAGATACTGATAAGCAAGCTCAGGATTTTAAAGACATGATGTCTGAGCAATCAGAAGCCCAAGCACAGATGATGGAAGACATGATGAATGCTCCCACCTATCAAGCTAGGCGGGGTGATGTCGCTCCAGTCATGGCTCCTGTTGTTACGCCAAAACCAATCCCGGTAGCTCCACCAACACCACGGATGGAGATACAAAAAACTCCTCCTCCTCCTGAATTAACCCAGACACCTAATAATATGGCGATCATCAGGCAATCAAAGTCTGCACGGTCCCGCCAGCGAATTAGGAGTCGTGGCACAGCTTCACTCAGTACATAATTATGAAAGCAGAAGCATTAAGCAGGTATCAAGTATTATCCACTGATAGGGAGCAGTATTTAGAGGTTGGTCGTACTTGTGCCAAGCTAACTCTCCCCTACCTATTAACAGAAGAAGGGCATACTCAAGGTGCATCCTTTCATACACCTTGGCAATCGATCGGGGCAAAAGGATGTAATGTTTTAGCTTCAAAGCTAATGTTGAGTTTGTTCCCCATCAACACAGCATTTTTTAAGCTACAGATTAATGATGTCGAGATGGCCAAGATCCCCGATGTCACCCCCGAGATGCGTTCTCAAGTAGACCTATCTCTCTCCAAGATGGAGAAGATGGTAATGCAAGAGATTTCAGAAACCAATGATAGGGTTTCTCTTCACTATGCAATGAAGCATCTTGTATGTACTGGCAATGCTCTTGTATATGCAAGTAAGAAAGGTTTAAAGGTATACCCTTTAGATCGCTATGTCGTTGCTCGTGATGGTAATGATACTGTTCAAGAGATCGTTACTAAAGAGATAGTAGCTCGCGAACTCCTACCCAAAGACTTCCAGCCTCAAAACCCCGAGCAAGATGTCAATTCTCCTGGCGAGGATGGGCCTAAGTTCGGTGTGGCCTCTTCAATGAATAAGGGTCAAAACGATGACGCTGTGGTTTACACCCACGTTAAGTTCGAGGACGGTCAGCATAAGTGGTATCAGGAGTGCGATGGGAAGATCATCCACGGGAGTAAATCATCTTCGCCTGTTAAAACATCCCCCTGGTTGGCATTAACTTTCAATCACTGCGATGGTGAGAGTTACGGTAGAGGACGTGTAGAGGAATTTATTGGGGATCTAAATAGCCTCGAACGGTTAATGCAGGCTATGGTCGAAGGTTCGGCAGCAGCGGCGAAAGTAATTTTCTTAGTTTCACCATCCGCTACTACGAAACCTCAATCATTAGCACGGGCTCAATCTGGGGGCATAATCCAAGGCCGGCCCGATGATGTGGGCGTAGTGACTGTGGGCAAGACTGCAGATTTTAAAACAGTTCAAGAGATGATTGCAACATTATCTCAACGACTATCTGATGCATTCTTAGTCCTGTCTGTACGTCAGTCTGAGCGCACAACTGCAGCCGAGGTAAATGCCACAATACAAGAGCTAAATGAGCAACTTGGGGGAATATACAGCAACCTTACTGACTCTTTGCTCCAGCCTTATCTTAATCGTAAGATGATGATGTTGCAGAGGCAGAAGGGGGTCCCAACCTTGCCTAAAGGCTTAGTCCTACCCACAGTTGTTGCTGGCTTAAATGGTATTGGACGTGGTCAAGACCGTCAAGCATTGATGGAGTTTGTCACGACTGTGGCTCAAGGCTTAGGCCCAGAGGCCATGATGCAATACATCGACGCCAGTGAATTTCTCCGTCGTCTAGCAGCTAGTAGCGGCATTGAATCTCTCGGATTAATTAAGACAGAAGAGCAGCTAGGCCAAGAACGACAAGCTGCACAAGAACAGCAGAACCAAGAAACCATCATGAAGCAAGCTGGGCAACTAGCAAAGTCACCGATGGCTGAACAAATGATGATGAACCCTAATGGACAACAACAACAACAACAGCCCCAAGCGCCGCCGAGCGCGTAAGCCTGATGGATCCTTTAAAGGAGATGCTGGCTTGAATGAGGCTTGGGAACCCACCCCTATTGATCGTGTGGTGTCTGATAAGAGTGTTGACTTTTCAATTAAGCAGCAGGTATCTGGACCTAGTGCTCCTAGTGCTGGTAAGTACGGCAAGAAAGATAAAGTCCGCCCCACTTTTGGATCAGTAACCACCACGTTTAACTAAATGAATCGCATTACCTTTGACCCTTCCGAGGGTCCCACGCCTGAACAACAGGCAGCCGAAACGGCAGCACTAGAGCAAGGTGAGAAACTCATTAATGCTCAAAATGAAGATAAGGCACGAGTCTATGAGCAAGCAGATGCCGGGAATGAAGATGTATCTCTTATCGGAGGTAAGTTTAAGACTCAGGATGATTTACTCAAGGCTTATAACGAATTACAATCTAAATTAGGTAAACCTAATGAGGTTACAGATGATGATGATGATGAATCGGAAGAAGAAGGGCTGCAAGCCAAAGGGGAGCAAGAAGAAGAAGTATTAGAAGAGAAGGCTGAGGTATCTGAAAATATCCGTAAGTTTGTTGAGATCAACGACCGCTTTGAAAAGAACGGTGGTTCTGTTACAGAGGAGGATTTCGAGTCTCTTTCTCAAATGAGCAGTAAAGATCTACTTGATACTTACTTCAAATACCATGCGACCCAAGTAGCGCAAGCTAAGCAAACAGCTGCAACTAATGATCAGCTGTCTCAGATCCGTGAATCAGTTGGTGGTGATGATGCTTATGCTTCTATGATTGAGTGGGCTGGTTCTGCTTTATCTGAAGCTGAAACAGAACAATTTAATTCTGTCATTAATTCCAATAATGCAGCAGCAATTGGTTATGCAGTAGAGGCTCTGAACAATCGATACAGGACAAATGAGGGTTATGAGGCCCCACTTGTGACTGGTAAGAAAGCTTCAAACTCTAAGAAAGCATTCCGTAGCCAAGCTGAATTAGCTAGAGCTATAGCTGATCCTAGGTACTCCTCAGACCCTGCTTACCGTATGGATGTAGAGGAGAAGCTTGCTAGGTCTGGAGATCTTCTTTAATCCATAGTTCGTTCATCCCATAAGGGACGCATCTAACTCAGTGCATGGAACGGGGCCTGAGCCTATGGAGAAACCCATGACCTCTAATCAAGTTCGTTATGCAGTTCGCCTTCAGAAGGCTGCTGAGCGCAAAATTAAGCTCACCTATAGAGGTGTCCAATACTTACTTGTTAAGTAAGCTTAAAAACTTTTCCTTGTAAACTCCCAAGGATGGTTACGGAATCGAGGACCGGAAAAGCCTCGATGTCTGGAAGGGGAACACCTCAGAGTCGGACTCCCCTTCTGTTAGCCACTGCGGCCCGTTAAGGCGGATAACCCTTTGGCGAAGCTTCGCTCAAGTTAAAAGAGCATATGTCTATAAAATTGAATACTTCTAGCGCTAGAGGACTTGTTGATAACAAACCTCTTTAAAAACCTACAATGACTTTTACAGCATTTCAGGGTAATAACGTAGCCAATGGCTCACGTACACCCTCACAAAATTACGATACACGTTACGCTACCAGTCTTAAATTATTCTCTGGAGAGGTATTTAATGCCTTCAATTCAGCGACAATTTTTAAAGGATTGGTCCGTAATTACTCCCTCCGTGGTGGTAAGAGCAAGCAGTTCTTGCTGACCGGAAAGTTAGATAGTGGCTATCATACTCCTGGCCAAGCTATTACTCCAGCTGCTGGGATGAAGAGCAACGAAAAGACCATCATCATGGATTCGTTGTTGACTAGCAGCCAATTTGTTTATGACCTTGACGAGATTCTGAGCCAGTGGTCCAGCAGATCTGAGATCTCAAAGCAAATCGGCGAAGCCTTAGCTCTTCATTATGACGACCGTATTGCTCGTATCCTTGCTAAAGGTGCGACCGAAGCTTCTGTTGTTACTGGTGAGCCTGGTGGCTTCCAAGTAAACATTGGTTCTGGTAACACCAACAACGCTCAAGCAATTGTTGATGGCTTCTTTGAAGCCGCTGCTGTGCTCGACGAGCGGTCAGCCCCTATGGATAATCGCTGTGCCGTATTGTCACCTAGACAATATTATTCGTTGATTAGCAGCGTCGACACAAATATTCTTAATCGAGAAATTGGCAACTCACAAGGTGACATGAATAGCGGCAAGGGTCTTTACTCTATTGCTGGTATTCGTATCTATAAGTCTAACGTATTGGCTACCCAGT
>JACLAB010013480.1_pt1 | contig 10663 bp, 6 predicted proteins | sample 8027921 | NCBI WGS metagenome assembly JACLAB01 (sample SAMN15725117, study PRJNA655200) | protist metagenome | isolation source: fluorescence activated cell sorting (FACS) single amplified genomes of... | place: USA: West Boothbay Harbor, Gulf of Maine | collected 2000-07-19
ATCACCATCGACTATTTGCGTTCGTACCGATCCGGTGGTTATTTAACCAACCCTTTGGCAAAGAAGGAAAACTTTCACGAGGAAGCCCGAGTGCCGCTTCGATGAGGGAACATCGACCAAGCGAGTCCCGACGGAAACAAACGACGACAACTCGCACACATCTGTATTTTTACATTTCAACAAGACTTTCTATTCTACGGTACTATACTACTCTTATTACTCTAAAACCTTCACCTTACCACTCTCTCTTTTCCTCTCCAGTTCCTCTCTCACGAGTCGCTCGACCTCTTCTCTCCTCCTTTTCGCTTTGTTTTCGTCGTCGTCCTCTTTATTCTTCAATGAAAGTATTCGTCTCATCACGTGGATGGTGTTCGCATCATCCTCGTTCGATTCTTTCCTCAAGACGTCCGCTTTCAACAGGTCGTGCCTCCACTCCCTCTCTCGACGAGACGTTGAAAACACGACGGCTGAGAATCCAATCAAAAACGTCGACGCGAGTGAGAGTTTTTGCCAGTTCTCTTTGTTCGAGAATCTCGGACTTCTCATATCTCTTCTTTCTTTTGGGGAAGCGAGCGAGTTGGAAATTCGTCACTTCTTTTACTCTTTGAAGTCTCACTCTTTCTTTTCCTGTCGCGGTGACTCAGAGAGAGAGCGCGTCAAAAAAAGCACCGCACACATCGGAAAGAGCGTCAGACAGAGAGCACGCATCGGCGGTGTTCTTTCGGAAGGGTTCATCGAGGAGAGAGAGAGAGAGAGAAGTCCAAAGGGACGTTAGTAGGGGGGGAGAATTGGAGCGATCGGATGTTTTTCCACGTGCGACGAGAAAAGAACGTCGTTCTGGAACCGAGACATTTCGGCGCGAGAATGAAAGACGTGATCATGGAGAAGATTAAGTTAGAGGTGAGACTGTTTATTTATTGAATCGCTCGATCGCATCGGGGGTGATCATGGAAACGAGAGATTTGTTTTAGTAAAAGCTCTTCTCAGAGAGAGAGTTGGATGAGTTTTTGGACACTTGCTGGATGGACATTTTTTGTGACTTTCGCCTCTCTCTCGTTCGATTTGTTTATCTCGTGACATCATCACTCTATCTTCGCTGACGCGCTGCCATACCCTTTCTCTCTCTCTGTATCTCTCCTTTCGTCGAACAACAACAACAGATGGAAGGCACGTGTTCGGGACGGTACGGATTTATCGTCTGCATCACGCACATCGAGAACGTTTCGGAAGGGATCATCACCGACGACGGCACGGCTCGAGCAAAGTTCGCGGTGGAATACGACTGCGTCGCGTACCGGCCATTTAAGAACGAAGTGTTGGACGCGGTCGTGACGCAAGTGAATAAGTTTGGTTTCTTCGCGGAAGCCGGGCCGTTGCAGTTGTTCGTGAGTAATTCGTTGGTCCCGGACGACGTGAAATACGCGACGGATGAGAATTGTTACAAGTCGGACGACGGGCAGATTACGATTGGGGTAGATTGTGAAGTGAGGGTGAAGATTGTCGGAATGAGAATAGACGCGAACGATATTTTCTGCATAGCCACGATTAAGGAGGATTACTTGGGGTTGATTGGTTACGCGGAGGGAGATGCGGCGGTTGGCGCGGTATAAATATAGAAAAGAATACGACACAAACAGAACTACAACACGACGGAAAAGATTATTATAGCCTACAATACAAAATATAACGTACATTATTAAATCTTGAACGAACCCGTGCCTTTCATCGTGAACTTTCTCGACAACCCGCGCATAAACGTGTCTGTGTTCTTCGACGGCTGCACTTCCTTTTCGGCTCGAGAAGATAAAGTCCTCCCTAATAGAGACTTTTGCGTCGGTAACGCATGCAAAAATACTCCGGCTTCGATAAACTCGTCAAAATCGAGAGAATCGACGTGCTCTTTATCAAACTTGGCGAAAATTTCGTCGCAAACGTCGTCGCTGTCGATCTTATTCAAGTCGCGCAAAAGCATCTTTAATTCGTCCCGGTCCAAATCACCCGACATGTCTTCATCGTACTTTGAAAAATCTGCCCTGTTCGAGCCCCTTGAGAAAAATATATAGAAAGCCGAGCCGATACATGTGGCACATACCGTCACGACCGCGAAGAGAATCAAACCATCGACGATAGATTTTGAGCCGAGAGAATCTTCTCCATCGTTGATTGCAATTGCAACGAGCGCGATAAAGCCCAACTCCATGTTTATGACTTGAGACAGGACGTTATCGTCCTCACGGATGAAAGGTTTGAACAGTCCCAAGATTAACGCGAATAGCATCGAGCTAAAAACAACCACGTAGAGCTGCAAAGAACTCTCCTCATCGCCGACAAAGATAATCACGGCCCCTAAAAACAGCTTTCTCATCATATCGATGATTTCAAAGTACCAGAACTCCGGCTTGTAATCTTTTAAAAGAAAGCGGAAATGTTTCGAGTACGAAGCCGTGGGCATCATCGAGAGAAATAAAACTGGAATACCGATAACGTACACGGTGAGCATAAAGTAAACTATCCCAGCAAAATCATCGTATTTTGAAGTATCGCAAGAAGTTTCAATACTAAAGCGCAAAAAATTCACGCCACTACCGATATCTCTGCACGGAAAGTACTGCAAAATCATGCCAGAAACCGATGGATAAATAATAAAGAGAAATAATATGCAAACTTTCACGCCGTAGCCAATATAACGACGAGATCTTTCGTTATTCTTATCTCGTATAGAGAGATAAAGAGACGCGATGCCGAAAGAAATCATGATGAAGAGACACGTAACCACAGGACTTAACGTTGCGGCGAAGAAGTTTGCGTAATAATCTCTTTGCACGACGCAATCAATCGGCAGGACTTCAAAGTTCAAAGAGAATATCTTCATCGCAGTTACAAAGTTGTTCAAACTTTTTGGCCACTCAACAAAATACAGAGACTCGGGCCAAAGAACTATAATTTGAACAAACCCAACGAGAAGCTTCATTTTTGGCGAGAAGTCGTTGAGGAAATTATATATCTTCTGACCAACGCGAAAACGCATATTATTTGGCATGTGAGGTGCATACGAAAGTCTCTCCTTCAGAGTGGTACCTTCAGTCAAAAACTGTAATTCCTTTTTACCCGTAGCCACTTCGCTTTTGAACAAACCGAACCGCGTGCGGAACTCTTGACGAACTCGGTTACGGAAAATCTCTATCTCGTCCAACCTGTCTCGAATGGGAACAATCAGAAACGCCATGCCAAGAATAAACGCAGTTGTAGCAAAAGTCATCCCGAGAAATTCAGCCGAAAAATAACCGTCCGGATTACTTGAGCATTTCGTGCACATTTCGTCATCTTGATGCCAAAAATAGTCGTCTTCACAAACGGAACACATTGGTCCGATGCTCCCGCTTAAACAACCCGTCGAATCCAATCCCGTCGCGTTATATTCGCAGGTTACACCTTTGCAATTCAAAACTGCAACAACAGGCTTCAGTTTCGTCAAGTGTTCGTCTGTAAGAGTGAGTGTCGCTGTTTCCTGACCGGGAATGACGAGTTGCCAAGTATTGAATTCGTAGCGATAGTAATTTTTCGATATTCCTACGGGTTTACCTCCAACGAAATCGACACATTGTTGATACTCGCCCAATTCTACGTCAAAAACACGTTTTTCACAATATAACGATGCCGATAGACAGGGATAGACATCAACGGGCACGGTGTAAGTGTCGGATAGAAATCTAGACAACCTAATATCGACAGTGTTCAAGGGGCAAACGCAGTCCAATAAAGATTCAGCCCCAGAAAACGCAACCGTGCCAGTCGGACAGGCGATGCATTTTTTTGTTTGCTTTCCAGTGTATGTGTTTTCGAGCTCTGGGACTGAACCTACACCGCAGATAACCTCCACGTCGACTCTATCCTCGGCAGGCTCGTATTCTTCCACCCATTTTCCTCCTTGGGGTACCACGATTTTAATACTTTGAGTGCCAATCTCTACACCATAAATGATCAAAGATGTTTCCAGCGACGCTGAATCCAACGTAAGCTCCGGTTCTCCGGTACTCGTTCGAAAGATAAGAGCGCTTGAAGTGACACTCAATGCGAAACTTTCTCCACTATCGAGCAAGTACTGCGACGGTAACACCTCGAGCCGAGTAGTAAAATTGTACCGCTCCAAGTAGTCTAGACTTTTCCCGCTGTTGATAATAGGGGTATATATTTTCTTCTTCCTCGCTGTTAATGTTTTTGGAGAATAAATCGCGTAGCGATTGGGAAGATTATATGCGCCACCAACGACAGTGTTTTCAAATACAACGTACAAACCCGTCGCGACATTACTCGTTTGTGTAATCTTGAACGGCTTGGTCGTTTCGCCCGGAAGGAATGTAAGAACGTTGTTCGCCATGGAGTCAGTTATCAACTCCGAGCCGGTATCATCCGCGGCGTGGATAAAGATCGTACCCTCTTCAAGATCACCGCCACCACCGCCACCGCCTGTATGATTAAGCTGAGAATACAACTCAAAGCGAAGCTCGTTACCCGCCGGAAGAGCTTCTGGCAACGTCAATGTCATGGTTATCACGTCGCGTATTAAAATATCACCCTTTGAAGTGGTGTCGAGAGTGTAGCATAGAGTAGCCAAACAACTACTCGAGCCAGTGCTGTCCCCGCCGAGCGAACACGTTCCTTTCGGACAGGTTTTACAATCCGGAAAAGTTCCATAGGTACCCGAGACGCACTTGTACTGTCCAATATATAAATAAGATGTCGACCACGACGCGAGAACGTTTTTACCATCGTTTGACATGCCAATGCTCGTCCACGTTCCTCTACCTTGATCTGTCAAATATGCCCAAGTGGCCCCGTAATCCGTCGAGCGTAGTAAATACCCGTTAGTTACCGCGGCCATCATCGCGCTTCCATCCTCTGAAACAGCGACGTATTGATAATTCAAACTATCAATACACGTTGATGCATCGAGGCACTCATCCTCAGCCACTTTTTTCCAGCTGACTCCGTAATCTGTTGATAGCGTCAGATGTCCGGTCAAATAAACGCAAGCTAACTGGTATTTCCCATCCTCGCTCATTTTCACAGTTTGCCATGAATCAACTTTATTCCCAACCGGGTTCTGCCCCGCAGTTCCGTCATAAAACGGAGGAAGAAATGTGTCGCCGTAATCATTCGATACATAAATTAAACCATTGGATACCACGGCGGTTTGATATCTTCCGTCGGCGGACATATCGCAGCTGTAGTAATTTTTCGCCCCGATGTCCCCGCCGGTGTAATCGCCGATAATATTCCCATCCGTATCTTGCAATCTACCAGTTGCAGTGCCAAGTTGCGCTCGACTCCATGTCGCTCCAAAATCGCTCGATTTAAACATGTGTCCACTGAAAGAGTTCACCAGTTGATACTTCGCGTTCGCGGAGAGAGCCGTACCCTTCCAACTGGGCCACGCTCCGCTACTTTCCAACATTACCGCTTCATTCGTAAACGTCGTCCACGTGGCGCCGCCATCTGTCGTGCGATACAAATGTGAGCGAATAACGCATGCAATCATATAATTCGGATCGTCGTCCGCGATGGAAACGCCGAACCAGTCCGCGTCCGTCGGCGCGCCTTCCGAGAGTGTCCACCGTTCGCCCCCATTTTTAGAAATCCACAACCCTCCGTTTTTCACCACTGCGGCCATGACGACTCCGTTTTTATGAACCGCGACCGATCGCCACGAACGCGCGCCCCCGTTGTGAGAGATAGAATACCACGTCGGGGTGACCGTCTCCGAGCGCGCGCCATCGAGCAAACCCAGGAGGAAGCACGCCAAAACGAGCGAGGCGCAGATACATCCGCGCACGTTGAATTTCATATTCATATGCACAGTGAGATATGTCTTTCGACACCACAATTAATAAATCTCCCTCCGTCGCGCGTAGTAAATAGTATAAACAGAACCTTCTCTTCTTCTTCGGTATCCGCTTTTTTGTCGTCTCTCTTTCTCTGTCTGCCCGTCTCGCGGCTTTCGCGATGCGTTTGCGCTCTCTGGTGATGCGCGGACGATGTGCGCGCGAGGTAAAGAGAGTGAGTTGTGGTGTAATTGTTTTAACGGAAAAATTAAAAAATTCCTCCTTTTTCCCCCTTCGGTTGAGGAAAGGAAACAAAAGGAAAGAGAGGAGGACGCGCGTACATGCGAAGGTACGAGAATAAAGAAATTGTATCACATCACGCCAGCTTTCCTTTGAGATTCGAACAAATCAATGTCAAACGCCAAATATCTGTTCAGTTGTTCGACATCGGGTTCAGTCGCGCGTATAAACTCGTCGTAATCGATGGTGCCATCTTTGTTCGTGTCCATGTGCTCCGCTAACCGTTTCGCGCTCGACTCGGTGAGCACGTTGAGATCGCCGTTGATCACCTCGTCTAAGGATAACATGAGATCCACAAAGTGTGCGTTAGATATGGATTGGTGGTGCGTTTCTTTCTTTCGCTCGCCTCCAGCGGCGGCGATGATCGTGTGCCACACGTGATGCAACTCTTTTTTGTATCCCGTGAATAATTTTGAAATCGCTCGTTCGATGTCGTCGTTCCATACGTCGCTTATTTTAACCTCCTCTTCGTCGTCGCCGTTGTCTCCTTCTTGTTCTCCTCGTCCTCCTTTGCCGCCTCCTCCGGAGAGTATTTTCTTCAAAGACGCGATCGATTGTAACTCTTCCTCGGTCGCGCTCCCTCGCTCTTCCTTCTCCTTGAGAGATAAAACGCGATTGAACGAACGACTCAAAGAAATCATTTTCGCGATTTGCCCTCTTCCTTTCGACGATCGATCTTTCCACAACACGGAAACCTCGTCGTTTCGTGCTCTCGTGCTCGGCGATCCAGGCGAAGAAACATCTGGTAAAAATTCGTTTTCCGCCTCTTCGCTGACGAAATCTTCAAACATGGAACTAAATTCGCCTAAATCGAGCGTCCCGGAATCGTCTACGTCGAACGCGTTGAACACGGAGAGAATTTGCGCGTTGGAAAGCACGTCTAAATTTGGAATGTTTCGTATGGCTTTCGTGAACTCTTTCGAGTCGATGGAACCGGAACCGTCCACGTCCATTTTTTCGAACGCGGAGGATAAATTTTTCGCCTCAGTGATCAGCGCTTGTCGAAGTTCGTCCAAAACTTCTTCTTGCCACTCTCGGCAGCCAGATTTCAGCCTCGGCGTGTATCGCGCCAAGAATTCCGGGAATTTCACGTATACTTTCTTAAACGACGAGGAAGACGCTTTTTCAAGAGTGTCCATTGATTGCGTCTTTTTTCTTGGTTTCATGGAAAACAAGCCTCCGGTCATGACTTCGTTCGCGCTAACTAACATCGGGAACATTTTTTTCCACTGCGAGCGGAGCTTCAACACCGTTTGTAAACCATCCGCCCACTGTTCGCGAGTTATTCTACCTTTCCCTTTAATGTCTATGCTCGACCAGTGGTCAAACAATTCTCTCTTGTACTCGATGATGTACTCGCTCGCTTGCATCGCGGCCATTTGCAAAGCGCGTTTCTTGTCTCCTTTTTTACGATGAAACGATACTTTGTGCCGCAAGTCGACGTTTACGCAATCCTCGTTTTTCCACGTCATGGCGTATTTCGGTTGCGGGAGCTTATCGTTTCGTTGTAAACGGAGTATAGCGCCTCTGTTCCCGGATTTCCCGCAATAGTTACTCGCCGAAAATACCGTAAACAGTCGACCGTCGTGACACGTCTCGATGCCGCTCGCGACGCACTGGTGCGAACGCACAAGGCAGGATAACTTGTTCTCTTTAAGGAATTCGTGCGTGACGTTCGCGCCGAATAAACCGCCGGCACCTCGTGTGGAATTTTCCACGCCAACGAAATCATCGTTTGGGTGTGGGTCCGACCAGATCATAGATTTACAGATTAGAAATTCTCCTTCGGTTTTTAAATCGTATTCGTCGTCGCTCAGTTCATCGTCGTCGTCGTCGTCGTCATCGTCATCATCGGCATCGTCTTCTTCTTCTTCTTCTTCTTCGGGGTCCTCTTTCTTTCGTCCCGCGTTATTACTATTATTATTACCCGCTACATTCGCTTGTTTTACGCGTTCATCTCTCTTCTTCTTCAGCATCATCATTTTCCTCGTCACTTTCTTCTGCTTTTTCATCGCCAACCGTCTCGCGCTCTTCGATTCGAAAAAACTCGGTCCTTTCTGGATTTGCTCCAACCGCTTCACGGAAACTAAAGAGCCATCCGCTTCCATCGGCGGTCCTCCGTGACAGATAAACGCGCGGTCGTTTACGATCGTGCATATCGGAAACCACCTAAAACACTCGTGAAACGCTTGAAACACGCCGTGGTCGTATTTTTTCAAACACTCCTCCTCGAAGCCGCCGAAAATGTTAATGTGTGGGTCCTCGTGGTTCCCTCTGTTCACGTGCACAAACTCTGGATGTTGCAACTTCATGGCTAAAATCAAAAGCACAACCTCGCACCCGTTTCCTCCGCGATCGACTAAATCACCGTTAAAAACGTATATATTCTTCTCCGATGGCATCCCGCACACCGTCAACAAGTGCAACACATCCTCCAACTGTCCGTGGATATCGCCGACGATAATCACGAACCCGTCCTCGTCTTCGTGCGAATACACTCTGCACACGTTCGGTTCTCGAGAAAATAACACAGTCGCGCCGCTTATAATACTCATCGCGTCCGTCATGGAAAATTTATCTCTTCCGTGTCTCAAATCTTCCACCACCGCGGCCAGCGCGTCCGGCGAAAGCTTCGGAACGTCGTGCTCTTGGATTATAGGCCTTTCCATCTTCTTCTTTGTTTTATTCGGAGACGCCGGGGCCGTGTTGTTACTCTTCTTCTCTCCCGCGTCATTATCTGTCCTCCCCTCAGTCTTACTATTACTGCTCCCGTTCCTCGTCGTCTTCTTCAAATCCTTCCTTTCCTCGTACCTCTTTCGTAACTTCTCCAACAAAACCGCCCTTTGGTTGATGCGTTCTTCGTCGTAATTTTCTAAATTCTCAAAAAACGTCGCTCGTTTTTGCTTCCTCTTCGCCGCGATCGTTTTGAACGGGTGCGAGACCGCGTCTAAGATGGAAAACTTTCGGTTTCGGATCATCATCATCTTTATAATCGAATCGTAGTATTCTCTCTCGTCTTTTGTCTTTGTCTTCTTCTTCTTCGATGAGAAAGAACTCTCCTCCTTTTTTCGGGATTGATGAGTTCTTTCGCGACGACGTGAGAGATCAGAGAGAGAATAAGAGAAAGGATGAGAAAGTTTGCCCGCGACGACAACAACAACGAACGCCTCGTCTGTGATGAAAGATGCGTGTAAAAGAAGTAGTCGTGTGTTTGCGTGTTGTCTGAGAGAGAGATGAATGAGGAGGAGCAATACAAATGTGACACAAAAGGACAGACAAAAAAGAAGGAAAAATTGGTTGCTTCATTTCTTGCTTCACGGGGCGCGCAAGACTGAGAAAGGGAAAGTGCTGGCGTGAAGGTACTTTTGTACGGGTATATATTTATGCGCTAAGGACTATGAGAGAGCTAATGTTGAGTACGCATGTGGTATTTTAAACCATGAGGTTGACGATACCTCTTCTCGCAAACATGGCACTCGTACGGTTTCTCGTTCGTATGAATACGCTTGTGGCTTTTCAAATTACCAAGTTGACGAAAACGCTTCTCGCACACATCACATTTGTACGGTTTCTCGTTCGTGTGAATACGTGTGTGCCTTTTCAAACTACCAGCTTGATTAAAACGCTTCTCGCACACATCACATTCATACGGTTTCTCCTCCGTGTGAATACGCTTGTGGGTTTTCAAATCACTCGAATTACGAAAAGCTTTCTCACAAACATCGCACTCATACGGTTTCTCGTTCGTGTGAATACGCATGTGGGCTTTCAAACTACTAGATTGAGTAAAACACTTCTCGCAAACATCGCACTCGTGTTGCCCTCTCTTCCTCTTCGTTCCTTTCTTAATACAAGTCGTTTCTTCTTTTCGCATCTGTTGACTTGCCTCGAGATCATCGTCCTCGTCAGGAATCCTCAAACACAAAACCGGTTCTTCTTTCTCTTCTTCCTCTCTCCTACCCTTCACCACCTTAAAAACCGTCCTCGCGTTCACCGCTCTTTTCGGATGTGGATTCTTTCTTCGCCCCATATGTTATTATTATTAGTAGTACGCGAGACTTTAAAAGAGAGTCGCACGAGGAGGTTGAAGACTAATGCGCATGTGATGTGTGATCAGAGAGGAGAAAAAAAAAGTAAGAAAGTCTCTCGCTTCGATGCATTTTTGCTCGAACAACAGTCGAAAAAAAAAGAAGGAAATTTTTTTTTTCTCGCGAAAACTTCAGTTTTTTTTCCTCTTCGATCTTCTTTCGAGAGAGAGAAAAGGAATATGACGATGATGATGATGTGTGCGAACAGTGCGAGTACCACTGGACACGGCGCGCACGTTAGGCGCACGAATACTAACACTAACGCGAGGAAACTACTGTTTCAGAGGCGAAACTGTTTCACTTCTTCCGGCAAGTGCAGTAACAACAACGGGCGAAGATTGGCGACGATTGTCAAAGCGGGGTGGGGAAAAAAGAAAGAAACGATCGAACAATCATCATCATCATCGAATCCAGCGATGAGTATTCCGCAGCAAACGACGGGAGGAGGAGGAG
>JACLAB010003547.1_pt1 | contig 10655 bp, 5 predicted proteins | sample 8027921 | NCBI WGS metagenome assembly JACLAB01 (sample SAMN15725117, study PRJNA655200) | protist metagenome | isolation source: fluorescence activated cell sorting (FACS) single amplified genomes of... | place: USA: West Boothbay Harbor, Gulf of Maine | collected 2000-07-19
AACATGCAACGAACAAAAGCAACTTCGAACTATTCACGTACGAAACGAGAGTTCAAGAAATACTGACGGACAAACAAACTGGTATGTTCAAGTCAGAGAAGTTCAAAGAGTTCATGCGAACATTTTGGTCCAAGAAACCAGAATCAAAAGAAGAACCATTCTTCACCGAGAGCGTTCTACAATTTGTACCGCGAGACAAACACGCTCATAACGGCATCGCCGAAAGAAAGATACGAACTCTAAAAGAGAAAGCAATGGTTAGCCTCATGACCGCTTTCGGAGAAAAGACGCTAGCGGACTTAGACAGCTTTGTTTACACCTACTGGTTCTCAGTCGTCAAACACGCAGCGATGATATCGAACCTCATGTCGATAACGGTGAAAGGCAAAGCCGAAGTGAGTCCGTACACACACATCACCGGCAAGATATTCCCAATGAGCCAACTATATCCGTTCTTCGCACGGGCATCGGCCATAGTTCAAAGCAAACATGACAACAATTTTGAGAGACGACGTAAAAGCTCTCGAATCAAAAAACCAACTGAACGAGCGTCACAATCGACATCCAACGATAGACAAAACAAAGCGTCAAAAGCACTTCCTTACATCAATAGGGAGAAGGTGCGATATCTTTATACCGACCTCAGTAGCTCGATAATACAACCAGTGATTCTAAATGAAGATGCGTGGGAGATCAACAAACACGCACTCACATATTTCCAAAACGCAGACCATATGAAAAATATTGTGGTCAAAACAGAAGTAGATATCGACGCCAGATCGTTTATCAACTTAAATCCAACGAACCAACCAACGTTGGAACAAATCAAAAACTATTCAAGCTACAAAGCACTCCTTTACCCCGAAGGAGAAAGAAGAACAACCGATATGGAAGATTTAGAAGTATTTCTGGGCTTTGAGGTACCTCGGGCGATATCGCTCCCGGATCCGGCGCAAAGGCGAGATGAACAACATAGTGGACAGGCACCCGGCGCCGAAGCGTTAAATAACGCCGAAGACGTCGAGGAAGAATCCGCGACTTGCTCTGAAGTATATTACTGCCCAAGCGTTCAGGACGATGAACTCGACATCATCATCAAACATAACCACATCGATACTACTTTATCCGACATGGAGGAAAATACGAATAAGACCAAAGAATACTCAGCTTACGCAATCAACTGCGAATCAAACAACTTCAATCCATACGAAGTAGATAGAGAATTCATGAGAACAACATCAATCCATGGTCATTACCCGCACGAACCATTGTGGGCATACGCTGTCTCGAGAATAAACTCAGAAAGCGGAGAACTAACAAAGAGACGTACAATCTCGGAATTCTCCCAACAGGAGATCAAAGCAGCTATCAAGAAAGAAGTCGATGGCATCCACGAGAAAGAAGTACTACAACACGTACCCTCCGACGAATGGAGAACAATGTGGAAGAACACCAAACCTCCAAAGACGTGCGAAACTCGAATCGTTCTAGCAGTCAAAGAAAACGGAGAATTAAAAGCGAGACTCGTCGCAAAAGGCTTTCGCCAAAGACCAGGGGAGAACTACTTCCAAACATTCTCACCTGTAGTCGACAGAACATCAGTTCATACGATTCTAAACATTGCAGCCATCAAAGGCTTACCACTATATTCCCTAGATGTTTCCCAAGCTTTCCTACAAGCACCGATCGACGAAGACGTCTACATCAAATACGAAGGAGAGATTTACAAACTCAAAAAAGCTCTCTACGGGACAAAACAAGCTTCTAGGATGTGGAACATGGAACTAACAAAGACACTTCTATCTTACGGGTTGCAACAATGCAAAACAGACCCATGTGTATTTGTCAAGTTCGAGGAAACTCAATCAAAGATCGAGGAATCCCAACCAAAGTTCAAAAAAAAGCAACCGACCGTATTCGTTTGCGTCTCCACCGACGACCTTCTAGTCGCAACGGAGAACGAACACTGGCGGAAATTAGCCGCTTATTTATCACATGATTACCAGGGGAGATTCATAACGTCTCACGCTGACATGGAAAAAGAATGTACCAGCTTCAACGGAATAGAAATCAAGCGAGAAAACGCGCACAAATATTCCATCAACTTGAATACGTACACCCAACAACTGCTCTTGGAGTATGATACAGCATACACAAATATGAAACCAAAAGCAGACATTCCTGCGCATGGAAGACAAGTCTACGACAATTTCACGCCAGAAGAAAAGAAAGCATGCACCGCAAAAGAGATCAAAGAATATCAATCGATCGTTGGACAGATTACGTGGTTGTCAACCAACACACGCCCAGACCTGGTCCACTTTACGGCGAGCGCCAGCCGAGCGGCAAAAGATCCAAACAAAGGACAACTAAAGATCCTAAGACGAATCATAGGATATCTAAAGATGACACCAAACCGATCAATCACTTTTGACGGCAACGGCATCAACGAAATACGCATCGAAGCGTTCACGGACGCCGGTGAAAGCACAACCGCTTTCTCCGCGAGTCTACCGACGAGCAACCTAAGTCACTCAAAACACACTTCCGGATACGTCATATCTATGGGATCTGGAGCATTAGCGTGGAAGAGCAAACTACAACCACGAGTATCAAGCAGCATATGTCAAGGAGAATACATGGCAGCAGAGCTATGTCTCCATGAAGTAAAATTCATACATGACTTGTTAGCCGACGTAGGATTCCCGCAAACGCATACTTTTATGTTCATAGATAATCAAGCGAGCATCAACTTGATGTTGAACAATACTTCACTCAAGAAGCATGATAGAACGACCATACATGTTCTACAAGAATCAGTGGATGATAGGGTAATCATTCCCATCTATATCCCATCGAAGTTGAACGTTTCCGATATGTTCACCAAGGCGAACGCAGCCAAAATCGCTGGTCAAGATAAAGAACTCATACAGATGATAAACGGTAGTAAACTGGACGCAGTAGATTATCGAAAACACATCGAGACGATAGTTAACAACAACTACATCAAGACCAACAAGATCTCAGAGTTTCCCACCGCAGAGATACTCTTAAAACACGTGTCAGAGTCACACAGGATTGGGAAGAGAAAAAACGACGAACCCGATTTTCGTTTCCCTAAAAAACAGAAGAATTGCCGATAGTAACGTTTACTACGAGCATCAAGACACTTATCAAGACACGCATAAAGAGCAGGGGAGTGTTAATATTATTTGGATCAAACACCCCAAATAATATGATCTCTCTTTATTCGCTCCTTCAAGCGTCACTCTAAATACTTCTTTATACTCGATATAAAAACAATTATATAAACCTTTTACACCGTTGTTCTTACAACGGCCAAGCTCGAGAATATAAGACCTTAAACAGACGATTACTTTAACAAACTTTCATTCTCGTGCGTTTCTGAAGCTCTTTCTTTTTAAATAAGATTTCTGTCTTTGTAATGAAACAATTTACACACAAACCACAATCATTCAATCATACCACTTTCATACCATCATACCGTAATCATACTAAATTCACACAATCTTAGAAACATAAGTATTTTAGACGACACTTTTTTCAACGAAGACTCTTAGTTTAGACTGGTTTTGTTACTATCGAAGAATATTCATACTCCCCTAAATATTACGTTTTGGTCATTGCGACATTGCGATACGAGGTTGTCACACAGGATTGTGACTCTAACACCAGGGATACTAAACGAGCTTCGATTGCACTCAAACTTCATACATAAAGAAAAAACACCTACTCTCGCTCTGTGCCAAGTTTCGTGACCATTGACGTGCCAAGGAAAGAGCGAATCGCGTATCTTATATTTGATTGCAGATCATATCTATTTCGCCCTTTAACATAACAAGTACTGGTAAGGTTTATAGAATATCATTAGTCAGCTACACTCTGAAAGAAGGAAAGAACTAACACCCCTCTTCTTCTCGACATAAACAACATGATGCTGCAGTAGAAGGCAACGTCGCTTTGGCTTTCGGATTAGTCGTAATGGCGGGTTTATCTACCACCGTTGGTTCAATGTTCGTCTTTTGCTCAAAGTCTGCCAATGTGAAAGTCCTTGCTGGTGCACTGGGAATTTCTGCAGGAGTAATGATATTTGTATCGTTCGGGGAAATATTTGGAGTGAAAGCAATTGACTCTTTCGAGGAAATTGAGGGGACCAATAGAGATGAAGCGTCTAGATACGCAACATTTTGTTTCTTTGGAGGCATTGCTACCACGTATCTTCTGGATTTTCTGGTGCATGTGATTGCGAGAGTGCACGAGCAAAGGACAAGTGATAAGATATTGATGCAATGTTCAGTTTGTCAGAAGGACACGCTCGAACATTTTGGTACGATCGGTAGTAGGTTGGCAGATATTAACCGGAGACAGAGTCAGTCCGACATATCACTTGGGACAGTGGAAGTAGAGGCGAACAACGAAAGGGAGCCACAACTTATGATTCAAAGAAAGAACAGTGGTTCCACTACTTCACAACATCAAGATCAAATGCGGAGATCAGCATTGAACAACCATGAACAGAACAACCATGCCAGCAATGTAGATTTACAAAATGTAGATTTATCGTCAGTTCCTCATACTCCTTTAGATGCACAAGATCGTGTGGCGTTAAAAAATGTGGGGACCCTCACGGCAGTAGCCATTGCCATTCACAACTTTCCGGAAGGATTGGCCACATTCATGGCAGCTCTAGCAGATGAGAAACTAGGAGTTGCTTTAGCAATTGCTGTTGCCATTCACAATATTACGGAAGGCATATGCGTCGCAATGCCAGTGTATTATGCCACTGGCTCGAAATGGAAAGGCTTCTGGTGGTCCTTCATTTCTGGTGTGACTGAACTCCTTGGCGCTTTAGTCGGCTATTTCATCATGAAAAGTAATGACATGTCCGCAAGAGCGTATGGATTGCTCTTTGGCATCGTTAGTGGAATGATGGTGTACATATCTCTGCGAGAGTTAGTTCCAACTGCTTTAAGATATGATCCAAAAGATAAGTTCGTCACCAACTGCATCTTTATGGCATGGCTACTTCGCTCTTGCTCTTTAAAGTATAAAAGTGATCAGTGATATTAAAAGAGGTAGAAAGCAACGCGAGGACAAAAAAAGAGATATTCAAGAAAAGAGAACGTTTTGTGTGCTGTTTTTTAAAACTTTTGTATGAGAGTTGGGACACTATTGACTTGAAAATCAGATTTGAGTTATACTTTTCCAGTCGCAGTCGCAAACTTCAATATCAAAATACAACGTGTTATTGCTAAAATCAGGCCTTCTCAGCATATTAAACTTATCTTGCATGAAAAACGAGCTTCTGCCTTGAAAGCGCTCTTCAATAACACTGGATGTCCAACTTGACATACTTGTACCGAGGAATATAGCTGAATCACTACAGATCTGTTGCTCAATCCTACTCACAACATCGTTGTCCTCTATTGATACAAATTGTGAAAGCAATGCCTTTATATCTGACTTAGTTCTAGAACCTGTTCTAGTCTTGATCCACCGAAGAAAACCTGGCTCATCACAATCTGTAGCTAAATAAACATTTTTAATTTTCCTATCTTCCATGAACCATTTAATCCATTTTACTACGGCAGCTCTTGACACAAGTCGCAACCAAATGCCTTTCTTGTGTGAAAGTCTTGGCAATTGACCTGCATAAAAACAAAGATCAGCTTTACTATCACTCTTTCGAACATATGGCCGTTTATTGATTTTAATTGAGCTCTTGCTCACGGATCGCCCAAAACCTATCCCCCTCCCAATACCAGCACATTTGCTCTCTTCAAATCTCCAGTGAATTGAAATGTACGGTTCCCCATGAAAAATATCTTTTTGAATTTGTTTAACTGCATTCCTAACATTATGACTAACTTTTAAAGCTCTAGACCACTCCAGAAACTCAATTGGTATAGGAGGAACAGTTCCCAAAACAGAAATGCACCGATTTTTGGAATATTTTGACAGTTCAACTCGAATTCCTTCAAGGGAACTAAATGCTGCAACTTGTTTTGAGGAGTTAATGTTTATATTTTCTAAGCTTCGAAGATATTCAAAACCAGTAGAATTTAGAAAAAGCTTGAGTGAACCTGGTCTCCAATCTGGAATAGAAAAGAATTCTGTTTTATCAATTTTTGTTCGAGCTTTTCTAGTTAACTCAAGATGTTTCTGAACTCCTTTGCTACACTTCTGCAGACACTGTTCTTTACTTGCAACTGTAACGAAAGACTCCAAGCTTTGCTTATCGAAAAGGTCCTCGAATGGAATGAATTTTCTTCCATTTTTTTGTAAGTAAAATCTATGGAAAGGCTCTAAACAAAGTGATCTATTTGTTGCCCGCGCTATTATCGCTGCACTTCTATATTCCCAAAGTTGATTATTTAGTCCTTGGCCACTAAGAAAAGGAACCAAAAATTTATCTACATTTTTTAAACGGCTAGGAATTGGTTCTGCTCCAGGATTCCTCATGGAAAGGAATAGAAGAAGCGCAATAAACGAACTTCTCGCCACTTTTTTTCGGATTTTACAAGCTTTTATGTTCATCTATGTGAGCGAGATAGGTGCGAAGAAGCAACTCTACTTCCGGTAAATAGTAAAATTAAGAAAAGTTGGTATCCCGTGTGTAAGAATCTCATTTTTAACTTACCAAAACCCTAAATACAGATTTAGATAGAGAAAAAAACTGATCGAGTACAATTTTGGCCAAATTGTACTGATCCAGTACATTTTTTGTGACTTGGGAAAAACGATAACGATATGTACTCCTGAGCGCGACTCATCGCGCTAGAACAATCGCAAAGCAACAAACAACGATAGAGAAACGCTTTTTTTTGTTTTCGTCGAAATATTTGGAGTTTAGCGATAGCTAGGTTTCGTTGAGTAAAGATGAGAAGAATTTATAAGGGAAAATCGTCTCTCAAGGACGTGCGCATTCCAATACCTCCCCATGGACAAATACAGATGATTAAACGCAATAAAAATGATCATGAAAGAACAAGTGATGCTAATGATGATGTTTGAACGCTTTATCTTGTTTTTTTAAGAAAATTGCATCGCGACGTTTCGCGTGTTTCGCGTGTTTTGCGCCATTTACCCTGGTTTTTAGCTGGTTTTGAAGTAGAGTCAGTTCTTTTATCGAGGCGCGCGAACGCGGTTTCTGTTCGGATTGAGAGCATTCGTGAAGAGATTTCGGAATACCATGTCATTGAAGTCTTTCCAATCAAACCAAACTTCATAGTACTCACATGTAAGTTGATTGTGACCGCGTTGACCGCAGATGCCACACCGCGTCGTGGCCGCCGCTGCCGGGTTCACGAAGCGATTCTCGTGCGGGCGACCTGGCTGAGTCTTAGCAAGTGGCTTCGGTGGATACTTATTGACGTCAAATACGTAAGTTGATTCACATGGTAGCTTGATACGTTTTGTTTTGAGATCATTTGCAGCTTCAATGAATACTTGTGTAAGAAAATACGGTTGGTCACCGACCGCAAAACGCGCACGCGCTTGGATGTACGCATCGGCTTCCATTCTCGCACCATTCACTTCCTCCAACTGTTCTTGATACTTCTCCCACATCGAAAGAGCGTGTTTGCATGCGATTTCATAATGCTGCCAGTGCCCACATCCACACGTACGCTTGTTCAAGTTGACATCATAATGGACGAACTCGTTTGGTTCGACTTCGTCGGTAACCATCGCGGCTTCGGCGGGATCGATGAAGATTTGTTCATCAATCCTCACGCTCACCATTCCATCCGCCGCGTCTTGATACTGTTTGTTTGCCCATGGTGGCAGAATCGCATCTTCGTCTTCTAGCTCTTGCGCCGCTCGTATAATTTCTCCTTCAACTTTGATAACCTCCGCAACCCAGGCGTATACAAACTTGAACGGATTTTGCCCGCGGTCCTTCAATTGCTTCGCATGTTGTTGCTCCACGGGGTTATTCGATCCTTGACGTCCAAACATGCACATACCTGCTTCGATATGTTTAAGGAGAGTCCACGAGAACGCACCATTCTCCTCCTTTACTCTTTGTAACCGAAGCGACTCGAACGCCAGACGGGGCAGGTTTCGGCGGAGCTCCTCCCACCGCTCGGCCCGCTCCAGTTCGGTCCGCGCGCCTTGGTACGGCCAAAATAACGTTTTATCGTCCCAACCCTTCCCTTTTTTCTTCGCATTATACATCATATGCCACGAGCACGTCGCGAATCGGCGATCATTTCCCAAAACCTGCCGGGCAACATTTCGAAACGCGTTGTTGTCACTACAACTTTATTGTTAACTTGAATGCTCGACATCACTTCGCGCCCGCGTGTTTTCCGGTCGGTAAACGCGTTCACCGTCTCCAGGTTTTTTAGGATTCCCTTTCGTACCGTAGTGTTACTAGGACAGTTCTGAGTACCCAAACGACACCAGCCATTGTGCTTAAGCACCGTGTGTTGTTGATCGATGATCCAATCATGATGGTCATCCTTCTTGCGGATTTTTCTGATGTGCGCACGGTACGAGCAACAATGGCTGTTCCTGCCAATCGGTTGGTACTTCTTCAACACTTTGTTCCATTTAATTCGACCTACATCACCCCTGCAGACAACTCTGCACTGAGTACCGCTTCTGGCTAATAGAAAAGTACCATTTACTTTCTTATTGACAAAACTTTCTAGTTCAAGCGTTGCATACGCGTCGCTGCAAGTTTGAAATGGATTCCATAACGAACTCTTGTCGAACGTTCCCGAGTTCACAAGATTTGAATCTCGAAATTGTTCCTCTCTATGTATTGGTGCGCCTTGATACGGATTCTGTTGCTCCAGCAGAGCCAAACCTTCGAGAGCATCATCCGCATTTTCATTATCCTCGTTCGCTTGCATTCTGACGCGTATCTGAGGTCTTTAACGCTTTCTCACAAAATGGGGGGAGAAAAAATGTACTGGATCAGTTTTTTTCTCGATTTAGATATGTGAGAGATTTAAGTTTCCGAGAGTGAGTCTTTTTGAGAAAGACGAAGCTTTTTTAGTCCCCACTCTTTTACTATGTAATAGTTAACACTTGTTGTAAAGAAGAACTATTTACTCGCCCATAAGAACCGAACTGCAAAATAAGCTCGAAATTTTAGTTCGTAAACAAAACTCGATATCACATAAGATACGAGAAAAAAACCAAACCCGTACAATTTTGGCCATAAAGGTTCAGAGCACAGATAGATCAGCTGATCAGGAAAAAAATAGAAGAACTTCTGTCTTTGTAATGAAACAACTCATTCACAACTCACAACTCACACTTCACAGTCTCACTGCGTATATTTTAGCTTCTTCGAGTTTCTTCTGTTGAGAGTTTAGGTTCTGTTCTTGAAGGGCTTTTGAGATCTAGAACTTACAATGTAGCAGTAGAGAAGCGGCAGACAGCACTTGAATTCCCTCAGTTTTAACTTCACTGAACAAAGCGAAGAAAAGCAAATTTTCAGCACAGATACTCTAGTTGAGATATTGTTTTCATTCGTTCAATCAAACTCTTTATCGGTACACGTCATAGTTTACCTCATAACAACATGTCCAGTTCGCCGAGGTCTTCATGACAAAAATGAGCAATATTTAGTATTTTGATGAGGCAAGATCATATTTCTCCATTTTTCGAACGTCATAATAATTATCAACCTTGTTCTGGATATTGATTTTTAAAAGTCTAGCAGCACCATATCTATCTCCATGTTTTTTAGGATCAAGCCACGTAAAATTCTTCTCCCAAATATATGGACAGATCTCGGTCACGGGTATATGAAAAATTTCATTGTTAGTTCCCACAAGTGTTACATGAGCATTTACTTTAGCAGGTTTCTCTAAACCAGTAAACCAGCCATTTCTGTAATAATCAGAGCAGCCAGCCTTGTACTTCGAATTTCCATTGAAGTGATACATGTGAGTAGAGGATGATACTCCACGTACTTGAACTTTTCCATCATCAGTAACTTTTAAGTCCTGACATCTAGGAAATGCAGGGTGAAACATCACTTGCCTTTTGTCCAACACACTTTCTGGTCCTTTGCGCGAAGTGAAAACTATGTGTGCTGCGCCTTGGTCTTGTTCTGGTGTCTTGCATTGCTTCAAGTCAGAGCAGCCACAGAAAGTACACCTTGACAGCTGCCGTGCGCATAGTTGAAGAATCTTACATGCTTCTTTTGCTCTTCCTATCCAGCCTCCATAGTTTAAATATCTGAAAGGAGAATAATTTCGCTTTGTTTTGTGATAGAAATTTTTCACGAAAGGCGGTAAGGTACTGAATTTTGGCCACATGTGTCTTTCTGCAGACCAAATAAACTTCGAATTAAGTTTTAGGAAAGAGTTTTTAATGTCCTGTGGTTTTGAATTAGCAGAAAATAACGTATCAAAAGCATCTGCTCCCAAGACTATAGTATCTTCACACAGTGTGCATACATGTGAAGCAACAATAGTTGGAGTGATTTGTACTATGGAACGTTCTCTACCGTTAAAGTTAACGAACCCGTTTCTAGAGTACGTCAAGTTCCAACCAACCAAGTGAACGTTTTGTAAGTTAAGGATCGCAGTCTTTAGTAAGGCGCAGAGCTGTGGGTTAGACTCCGTTGCAAACAACACAGTCACAAGTTTACCGCATTCTCTCAATCTGCC
>JACLAB010001642.1_pt1 | contig 10650 bp, 4 predicted proteins | sample 8027921 | NCBI WGS metagenome assembly JACLAB01 (sample SAMN15725117, study PRJNA655200) | protist metagenome | isolation source: fluorescence activated cell sorting (FACS) single amplified genomes of... | place: USA: West Boothbay Harbor, Gulf of Maine | collected 2000-07-19
ACGAATATGAATGCGAATGAAGTCATCTCGAATCTCGCGGCGATGCATTTGGGAAAGCCGATTGGGGTGTATGACGTGGTGAATCCGAATGACCACGTGAATTTATGTCAATCGACGAATGATGCGTATCCGAGCGCGGCGAAGCTTGCGGTGGTTTTGAAGCACGGAGGCGTCGTGGAGGCGTTGACGGCTTTAATATCGTCTCTCCGCGCAAAGGGTGATGAATTCGACGGTATCGTTAAGATGGGTCGCACTCAGCTTCAGGACGCGGTGCCGATGACGTTAAAGCAAGAGTTTCACTCGTTTGCGGCGACGCTCGAGGCGGATCTGGTGTACCTCGACCGCAATATTGACGCGTTGTACGAGATGAATCTTGGCGGAACAGCCATCGGCACGAGCATTTGCGCGGATGAGTCATTTTCTTTCGAAGCCATCAAGGCGCTTTCCGATCTCACCGGTCTACCACTGCGTTCGCCAAAAGATTTCATCGAGGCGTCGAGCTCAACGAGTTCATTCTTGTTGTTTTCAAATATTCTACGTCGCATCGCTATAAAGACGAGCAAGATTTGCAACGATTTACGCTTGCTATCGAGCGGTCCGCGGTGTGGATTCAATGAAATCAACCTCCCACCAATGGCCCCTGGGTCATCCATCATGCCTGGAAAGGTAAACCCAGTCATTTGCGAGGTTGTCAATCAAGTATGTTTTCAAGTGTGCGCGAATGACCAAGCCATCGCGCACGCGAGCGAAGCGGCGCAACTACAACTCAACGTCTTTGAGCCTTTGATTATTTACAACTTATTGAATAATTTGGACATGATGGAGCGAGGATTGAACACGTTGCGGACGCATTGCATCGATGGCATCACGGCTAATCGAGACGTGTGCCGGGCATCGGTTGAAAACTCCATCGGAATTGTGACGGCGTTGTTGCCGCTCGTCGGGTACAAACTCGCATCGGCCATTGCAAAGGAGGCGCTGGAAACGGGCGCACCTGTGGCGCAAATCGCGTCGCGTTTCGTGCCTGCGCATGAAGTCGCAGCTGTATTGGATGTTGAGGCGATGACGCAACCTCAAAAATTGGAAGCGCGAGGCGTGTGTTTGGAATCCCCCGCGTCCACGACGGCGTGAGCGCGCGTAGAACTTTAGCGTGTTGTTCTGTTCGATATCCTTGTAGTAATACTATTTCAAAATTATTGTTCGTTAGCGTTGCGTCGCTTCTTGCGCTTGTTTAAACCAGGGGCGTCGTGCGTTTCTTCATTTTGCGTCTTCGCAAATCGGATAAACACTTGTTCGAGCGTCGTTTGACTGACGCTGTAGTCGTCAATCTTAAACGTTTCATCCGACGCTGTCTTTAAATCCTCTACGGCGTCGAAAATCCTCCAGAGCTTCATCTCTGGGTTGACCACGCGAAGTTTCAATTCCGTCCCGTGAGCTTCCATGAGCTCGGCGCCTATTTCGGCGTGGCGAGATTGCAACGCGGCGAGCACGGCGTCCGCTTTTCCGTCGGCGAAACGCAAGTCGATGGAATAACCTTCACTGAATCGCGACTTTAAGTGCTGTAAAGATCCGAGGCACTTGAACTGCCCGCTCACCATGATACCAATGCGATTGCACAGCGCTTCGCATTCTTCCATGGAGTGCGACGTGAGAACAATCGTGCGTCCATTCGTCATGGCGCTGATGACGTCCCACATGAAACGCCGCGCCTCGGGATCCATACCCGTCGATGGTTCATCAAGGAATACCACCTCGGGTTCACCAACGAGCGCGAGTGCGACGGAAAGTTTGCGTTTGTTACCACCGCTATACGTGCCCGCGTGGCGGTCGGCGTACTTTGTCAAATCCATGCGTTGAATCAAATCCTCCGTGGTGCGCGCAATCAAGTGCGCGGGCATCCCGCGAATCGCGGCGTAAAACTCAATGTGTTCGCGCGCCGTAAAGTTTGGTTGGAGACCATTGAATTGTGGGCAGTAGCCCATGAGCTTACGAGCACCATTGAGATCCTTGCTCACGCTGTGCGCCGAGCCGTCTCGGGCTTGCACGATGGCGTCGCCCGCGGATGGCGGGAACTCACCCGTGAGCATTTTAAACGTCGTCGTCTTCCCCGCGCCGTTGATGCCTAAAAGACCAAAGCATTGATCGCGATGAAGACCCACGGACAAACCTCTGACGGCGTGCTTTTCTTTGTAAGATTTTGCCAATCGTACGGTGACGACGCCGTCGTTACTCGTCTCGCCTCTCAACACGCGCTCGCGCTCGTCTCTCACGTCTTCGTCTTCATCGGCATCCGGCGGCGCTGCGACGGCGCTCTTTCTACGTCGCCAAGACGCAAAGTTTTCTTGGTACTCCTTGAATAGCATCAACGCGGTCCATATGAAGAACGTAGCGATTAAGAATCCAATATCGTCTTCGATGACGGTGTACGAGCCCTTTGGTACGACGCTCACGAGGCAGTCGCACGCTTCGACGTACGTCTGTCGCGAACCATCGAGGCCATTCTGCGCCAAGTCATACAAGCCCTTACCAAAGCTAAAGTGCGGTATCACAAACGGAAACAGGTTGCAGAAGAGCTTGCTCAGCATCTCGATTGTACTACTCACATCCTTGAGGGCGGTGGTGACGATGCCGGCGATTGTCGTCACGACGCCGAGAAACGTGTTTGTTCCAATTTGCCCGACAAACGTGTAGTAATCGCTCGAGTAATAAAAGCCCATAAAGTGCGCATGCGGAATGGCGGTCAATAAGAACATAAACAAGAGTGAGCACACGGCACCGAGTTGACCTCTGAAGTACGTCGCATCAAAGGCGACAAAGATAATCATGATGATGGCCAGCGGCAGGGCGAGCGTGACGATGTCCGCGAAAAAGTGCGCGAGCCAGTACATGCGCTTGTCAATACCACTCACGAGCTGCAAGTGCTTGGAGTTGTTGCAACGTTCGTACACGGGGAAAATAGAAATACTCGCAGTGAGCACGGCGAGACCCATGACGATGAACATGGCGACGATGTACGTGGTGTTCGCGTTTGCGGGTTCAATGACGTCTCCATCCGACAAGCTACTCAGCGACGCGCTTGGGTAGTAGTGAATCGCAGTAGTGATACTTGCGCTCGGATTGGACGTGCGCGTTCGCAAAATTGCCTCGTTGGCTTGATTAATCACCGTTGGTGCACCGTGATACGCCGTTTGAGATGCGTAGAGCGTGTGCGAGTACACGCCAGTTGAGCTGTCGTACGAATCCACGTAGAGCGCGTCGCACGACGCCACGCTTTGCATGTTGCACGGTGCCGCTGCGTCGAGTATCGAAAGCATGTACCCGTCGAAGCTATCGTCTATAAGACTTGAACACGTCGAGCCCGAGACGAGGAATGTGGAAGGTTGCACATCCATGTCATACGTCGCAGACTTGGCGCACGAGGTACCAGAGACGGCGTTTTGCAACTGCGTCTGACACGCTCCTTCGTTCGATCTGTCGTACGCGCAACACGTGTATGGACCCATGAACACGCTTTGACCAGACGCCACACAACTGCACATGCATGATAATTCAGGCTTGTGCGAGCTGTATACGTCGTACGTGCCCTCGTCGCGATTCGCCAATACTGCTGCGGCGTGCGAGTCGCTCGGCGCGTACGTCGCGAGCGTCCTCTTGTTCGCGAGCAGTGATCTCGAGAGTACTTTAGGCGACAAATCGCTCGTCGCTGACCACTTCAATGTAGTCATGTATAATGCCAAAACTGTAAACAAAGAAGGCACGATGAGCTGCATGAGAGTAGAACGAACAGTGCGCCTGTAGTTGAGTACGCGCTTCCACAGCAGACGCTTGAATTGAATAAACAAAAGCGCGTTGCCCTTGGCAAAATGCGCGCGCATTTCCTTGCGCTTGATGGATAGCATGTGTCCATCGATGCCCTCTTCATCATTTGCGGCGACTTCGTCGGAGTCATCTGATTCATCTCCCGTTTTGACAATTTTTTTCACGCCCCCGTGCGCGAGCGACAAGAAGACTTCCTCCAACGTCGTACACGAGATTCCGTACGAGGTGTACCCGAGATCGCTAAGCTGAGCATCAAGTGCTTTGAATAGCTCAGAGAATGTAGACGTGGATTCAAAAGGCAATGAGAAAGAAAGTTCGGCGCCGACATCGCTGTGAACGACGGCACGCGGGACAAATTTCTGAATCAATCGAAGCGTGTTGTTCGTGGTGTGTTGTACGAGCGACGGCAAGTGCGTGGTTGAACCGCTCCCTCGTCGTGCAAACGTAAGCAAGTACCCAGTTCCGAAGCGACCTTTAAGGAACAGCGGTGAACCGATGCACGACAGATGCCCTGCAGTCATGATCGCGATACGGTCGCACAGTAAATCTGCTTCGTCCAAAAAATGCGTCGTGAGCAGCACAGTGGAATTCGTCGCGCGCTTACGAATCACCTCCCAAATAAATCGTCGCGAGTACGGATCCATTCCAGACGTGGGTTCGTCCAAGAACACAACTGAAGGGTTTCCGATAAATGCAATTGCGAGCGAAAGTTTGCGCTTCATCCCTCCTGAAAGGTCGGATGAGCGGTTGTCAATCTTCTCCGTCAACGCAACTTCTTCGACAGACGTCGTCAGCTCACTTTCTACTTGCGCCTTCTCCATGCCTGCAAACGCGGCGTATAATCGCAAGTGCTCGCGAACAGTGAGGGTGGGCCATAAAACATCAAACTGCGGGCAGATGCCGAGACTGGCTCGAATTTCATCCATTTGAGTTTCAGTGTCGTAACCATCAATAGTCGCGCGTCCAGCTGAACGGCCAATCATACCAGTGAGAATGGAAATAGTCGTCGTTTTACCGGCGCCATTATGTCCCAACAAACCACTCACTTGACCAGGAACAAACGTCACGCTCAAATCGTTGACCGCGGTGACTTCACCAAAACGTTTCGTCAAGCCTCGCACGACGACGCTCGCGTTCGCCATTTGTTGCGGCGTCAATGGCTCGACTGCGTCGCCAGATTCTTGCTCAGTCAACTTAAGGGCACCATCATCGGATCGCGATGATTCAGTACCGAACCAGTACTTTTTGGTAAACAAGAACCATGGCGGATGACGCGTACCGTATTCAGTCGGCCACACCGCGTCAAAGTACCACGTCAGCAACGCGTAGAGAAAGCAGTCAAAAATAACCATACCCAAGATACCGGCGCAGGTAACGTTACCACTCGTGGTTATGTCTTCGCTAAAAGTGTTCCACGTAATACCGGACTTGCCTTGTTCCAAAATCGCCAGCGCAGCGCCCCATTGGTTCATCGCGCCCGCAGGGAAAATGCACGCAGCGAGCCACGCGCCAGAACCATTTGGAATGGTTATACGCGTCACAATCGCAGGCACTAGCGTCACCGTGTACGCGAAACAGCCCACGATTGTGGCCGTGATCGATCTGGAGAAGAACGTGGATATGAAAAAGTTCCACAAAATCAAAGAAGCCACCCAGAAGGTGTAGAAAATGAACTGAATGAATTGATTCGTGTACTCGAATGGATACAGTCCAACGATGCAGATCATAACCACGCTAATCATGGACGAAAGCCAGTGTGTCATGAGCCATGATGACCAAAACATCGTGTTTGACATGCCCATCATTTTCATTCCTTCGCGTAACCGCAGCTCCTTCTCGACGACGATTGACTTCATAATCAACACGACGTTGGACTGGAAAGCGAGCGTGCCAACAAAAGAGTAAAACGTCGCGGCAATAACCCCACCAATGTTATAGTCGAATCCTTTCCATGGAAATGGCTTGACAGATGCGTCCAAGGTTACTGAAAATGCGTTTCCGCCATCCTTAATGTCAATAATGGCCGCGTCAAACGCGTTTTGCGCGTACATGAAAGCCTTGTAATCCTTCCAATAATCCACATTGAATTCACTTTCCCATCGGTTCGAGAAATCTTCACCCATGTATTCCGACGTTACTGTGTCATCATATCCAAAGTTTGTCGTGTTCATGCGCAGCGTGTAGTCAAAAGCAGTCGTACTGCTAAAGTCGCCGCCAGAGTCAAACCTCGCGTACGCCAAAACCTCCCCTGCGTTGTCATTAATGTATTCCAACGCCTCGGTCTCATCCGCTTTGGTCACGACGACTTCATCCAAGATCGCATCCCACGTCGTTTCAAAGCAACCACCTACGGTTTGGTCTCGTAAACACGCGTCGCCACACGCCGTCGTGAGCCTTCCGCTGTCGTCGTACGCCAACGTATTAAACGCCGATTTCACCCCAGTCGCCACGTTTGACGACGCATACGCCTGATCAAACATCTGATTAAAGAACGCCTTACTACCTTGATCCCTACTCGTCGCACTCGCCGCATCAGGCGCCACCGAACGTAGGCTCAAACAAGACGCGTGCACGTACGCCCAGCGCGCCGCCCGCGTCGTATCCGCCGTCGCCGGGCTCGCCACGAAACGAAACCCCTGCAACTGGCGATACGCAATCGACTCAATACCACCCGACAACGAATACGGTCGCGTGAGTTCATCATTCGATCGCGAATCCTCCACGAACATCTTCGGTAAGCACATGAGACCCAAGAAAATCACCGGCACGATAATCTCACACAGCGTGCAGCATCGCAACACGCCCTTCGTCTTCAGCAGATAGTTCTTCTTCATCAGCGCCTTAAACTGCTGCGACTTCCTGTGTGTGTGTGGACGCATCCCAGGGGCGAACGCGGATGTCAGTCGAACGCTACGCGCGTCGCGCGCGCGCGGGCCCGTCGCGTCACGGCCCCGCGCATTGTGGACCGCGCACACATCGCACCGCCACGCGCCGCGCGATCGTCATCCGCGGCATCTAAGGCGGGAAACCCACGGGGTAGAAATTCATCAATGCGCGGTCGCGTACCTCGTCGGCGGGCGGCGCGCGCCATCGCGCGTGGGCGACGACATCGCGAGATGCGTCACGAAGTGTGGCGTTCCGGGTCTGGCGCCTCCGAAACGTCGCGTGTTGTCCATAGACATACACGTCTTCGTATACTGTCCGTGTGTCCGAGTTTTTCATGTATCTCTCCATCCACGTGGCGCTATTCGTTACAATGGACATACACGTCTTCGTATACTGTCCGTATGTCCGAGTTTTTTCATGTATCTCTGCATCCACGTGGCACCATTCGCGCCCCCACGCGCATATTCCTTTGGACCGCTCGAGCTCGCGCGCGCGGTGACGCGCCGCGCGGCAGTGCATGCGTCGCGATGCGAGCGCCTCGGCGTTCGCGCGTCGCGCGCGAACGTCGCACGCGCGGGAACACCGCCAACCAACGCGCATCGCGCGCACATCTCTCGATGGTTCTGCGTCAAAGTGCGTGCTGACGTTTGTGTTTACACTCGTCGTGGTCGCTCGCGGTGCGCACGGAAGGCCGCTGACGACGACGGCGGCGATGTTCGCCGACACACAAGGGGACGCAACGAAATGTGCGTGTGTGAGCGATGCGCGCGTACGTTTTCGCCGTAGTCGGTGCGCGCCGAAAGTTGACGAGCAGTTTGCGCGAGACGACGACGTCGCGGCGGTGCTCGCGTCGGCTAAAGCTGGGCGGTGGAGAGTTAAAAACGAAGCATATCCCACCGTGGACGTCGATTTCCACGATTTGAATGCACGTGCTCGCGACATCGTGCATCAGAAATGGTGGCCAACGATTCGAACGGCAATGAAAACGTACTGCCAGTACGACTCGGAGGAATTCATCACGCCGTATCGAGTGGTGGTGTCAAAGTACGCGGGTGGCACAGACACAAGCGTTCGTTCGATAGACAAGCATGAAGATTATGGAGAGATGACTTTCAGCATATTATTGAACGATCCAGGCGAATTCGAGGGCGGTGGAACGATCTTTTATGATGAGGCGTGGGACCCAAAGAACGACACGATATTCGCGCTTCCCGCGCGCGGCCTTACAATCGCGCCCAAACGTCCCGGAACTTTGATTTTTCATGGAGGACAAGTCACGCACGCTTCGATCCCAGTGAATTCTGGAATTCGGTATTTACTGATTGGATTCTCGACCGTAAATAAAGAGTGCTGCGCGAGCCTAGAGCGGGCGCAAGCGGCGGCGTTTATTGGACTGTGTTTCGCCGCGCTTTTCGCGTTGATATTTTGCTTCAACGTTGACGCACCACCAGCGCCTCACCGGAATCTGCGGGTTAAAGCGTGTTGAGTTTCATGCACCGGCGCACGCGCGCGTCCTCGCGAACGCCCTCGCCCAGCGACAACGCGCATCCCGTACTGTATAATACCATCTGTACACCCATATAGAGCAGCACTCGTCGACGTTCGAACCGCCGTAACCCCAAATTGATAGACGAATGGGTCGTCGAGTATGAGATTGCCCCGCGGCCCGAATCCTCCGCAGCGGCGCGGTTTTTTAGTTGAAAAGAATCGTCACTTCGCGACTCTCGTCGCGTCGAACACCGCGCACGCGTCATGGGGTACGTCACGCGCGCTCGATCGTACGCGCGGAACGCGTCGCGCGCGCGCGGAACGCTCGATCGCGCGTCACGCGCGGAGGCGTCGCGATTGGGAGCGCGCATCGGGCGCGAGCCGTTCGATCGTGCGCTGGAATTAATGCTGACGCACGCGCGACCTCCGGGGCGCGCTGCGGGGGGAGGAGCGCGCGTGGGAGGGTGGTATGCGTTGTGGGAACGTTTCGCGTGGGCGTCGCGCGCGTCGATGGCGGCGGTGCGCGGCGTCGCGCGCGCGGGCGAGGGGAATTCTCGGGCGTGGAATGTGCCAGGTGGTGGTTAACGACGCGGGCGTTCGCGCGGCGGCGAACCGTGGCGGATCGATGCGTCGAACGCGCGACTGACGAATGTATGTTTTTGTGTTTTCTTGTATGACTGCGCAGTGCACCGGTTGGGGTGGATTCCCACCTTAAAAGTCCGCGAAGATGTACGGATTTGCTGTTTTTGATATTTTACGCCGCGTTTTGGGTCACCATGCTCGCGTTGGGCGGATACGGCATCAAGAATGGTAACCCCGCGGCGTTAGTGTTGGGCACGGATTACCAAGGTGTGATGTGTGGTGAAGGCAACAACACTGGTCTCAGTAAGCGGTATTTCTTGAATGTGGCTGAAGTCGCGTACGCGGTCAACGCGTTGGGGTCGACCATCTCGTCGACGGCGGTGACGAGCGTCGACTACAACTTGCGCGATGCAAAGAGCATTTGCTTGGCGGATTGCCCGACCATGTCCAACGCCAACTCGGCCTCGGGCTTGTCTTGGGTATGCAACTATCCGGAATCTGTGGAGGGGCACCCCAACTCCGCGACGTACACGCGCCAAAACTGGATCGACGACAACTATGACTATTTTGCCACCTTGGCTGGCACCGCCGAAGAGACGTCCTCGTACGAATGGAAGGGACCATGCTACCCGGTTCTGTTTGAAACGGTCAGCACTTTCAACACGTGCCAATACTTTGGTACTGGTGCCGACGATGCTTGGACGTATTTCAAGTCTCAAACGAACGCTGTCGACGTCTTCGGCGGCACTTCGCTCGACGACATCGCCCCACAAGTCAGCTCCGCCATTGAAGGTTTCCTCGGTGGCGACAGTCCGCTCTCGCAAATTGAACGCTACATTGACGATTTCCAAGTGGGCTGGAAGGTGTTGGTTCTCGCGGGCGTCGTCGCTCCGATTGTCTTGTCCATCTTGTACTTGTTGATTCTCCGTTACTTTACCGGATTCTTTGCGTACTTGATTTTGTTCTCTGTCAACGCGCTCGCTATTGTGGTGACGCTTTACTTTGCCCTCAAGGCTGGTTTGATCGGTTCTGACGTCATTACGTCGTACACGTCCAAGGTGTCTGGGTCGGCTTCGACTGCGATTACCAACTTTGCGGATCCGGCTGATTCCAACATCGCCGTGCTCAAGATTATCACGTACGTCATGATTCCAATCACCGTCATTCTGTTCCTCTTCACTCTCATGATGCTTCGACGTGTCAAGGTTGCCGTAGGCGTCATCAAGGTGTCCGTGGGCGCGTTTGGTAAGATTCCATCCTTGATTTTCTTCCCGCTCGTGCCGACTGTCATGATGATTTTGCTCGGCGTCTACTGGATGGCGACTATGGTCTTCTTGTTCTCCTCGGGTGAAATGAAGATGCAAAGCTGTACCATGGAAGCTGGCGCTCCGCCGATGTTGTTCTGCAAAGACACAACCAACTCTGACACGTGCCACTGCGGTTACGCCACGACGTGGGATCGCAACTTGCAAGGCGCCCTTCTCTTCTACGTCTTTGGCTTTTTGTGGAGCTCGCAATGGATCATCGCCATGTGCTACTTGGTTGTCGCGTGCGTCTTCACGCAGTACTACTTCTTGGGTGGCAACTACAACGCGGTAAAGAACTCTCCAGTGCTCACAGCGATGAAGAAGATGACGTTTTACCACACCGGCACCGCCGCCGTCGGTTCCTTCTTTGTCTCGATTTTGCAATTCGTGCGCCTCGTCATGGCGTTCATCTTGCGACGCTTGAAGAAGCTCGGCAAGGACAGCAAGATCATGAAGTACGGTGCATACTACGTCCAGTACTGCTTGTGGTACTTGCAAAAGATCATCGAATGGATCAACCGTCGCGCGTACATCATGACGTCCATCGAAGGCACGTCGTTTTGCACGT
>JACLAB010007422.1_pt1 | contig 10645 bp, 6 predicted proteins | sample 8027921 | NCBI WGS metagenome assembly JACLAB01 (sample SAMN15725117, study PRJNA655200) | protist metagenome | isolation source: fluorescence activated cell sorting (FACS) single amplified genomes of... | place: USA: West Boothbay Harbor, Gulf of Maine | collected 2000-07-19
TTTAACACCCCATCATTAGCATTCTTCATCACCGTTCGTCGCCCCATAGCGGCATAGTCGTACTTAATCCCAACCGACGACGTCGACGTCGACGTCCTCGGGACGTCGCCTCGTCCCTCGCGCGCATTCGCCTTTGACAACCCCCCACTCTCACTCTCCGTCATCGAAGAACCACTCATAGGAATACTACTCTGTCCATCTCTCTGACTGTCATTCGTCGATGGTTTACCTCCTCCGTGTCGTCGTCGCCATTCCTCCAATAACGCCCGGCGGTCCCGAACTCCAGCGAGCGGTTTAAACGTCATGCAGCGCACCACAGATGACTGACTGACTGACTGACGGTGGTGGCGCTGACGACGACGTCGGTGTCTGTGTCTGTATCAGTGTCTGTGTACGAAACCACACAACGCACGCCGCGGTGTCGATCGATCGATCGATCGTCGATCGTCGACACGCCGCGCAGTGGAGCGCGCGCGGTGCCCCCAACGGTTGGCTCGAGGCCCCGCAATGCGCGCACGAATCACCAATCACGACCAGGAGACCGAGGACACGACCGAGGACGCGCGCGGCGCGTGGGCGACCGATCACGCCGCGACGGGCGTGGACGTAAAGCGTGGGCGTGGGTGTTGACTATGTACAGTGTCACACAGTGTTACAAGGGTGGATGGTATGGCGTACTCGGTTGTGACGGAACCGCACGACATCACATTGTAAATGGTCGGTCGGACATAGGCCTATACCCCAGGCGCGTGAGCTCGCGTCGCGCGCGCGCGCTGGAATGATTACGCCGCGCCCAAGACGACGCGCCATTGACATATCGTCATATCCGCCCCGACCGTAATGACGTAGGAATCATCAAATAAAAACTTAACCTGAGTGATTGCCCCAGAGTGCGCACCGAATGAACGCGATTGGGCGTTTTGATGGGCGGGGTATTGGAAGACGCGCAAGACGCCGCGGGCGTCTCCGACGGCGACGCACGTCCTCGTATGCGAGCGGTCGCAACACGTAATATCGTCCCCGAGGGAGTGATTGGGGATTATGCCCTGTACGGGCCAGCCGTAGGTGGAAGACCACGTGTACCACTCGACGTTTCGTAAGTCTGCTGGGAATTTGACTTGAGCGCCGTTTGGCATTTCCCAAAATAACAACTCGGCGTTGGCGCTCGCGGATTGTAAGAGCGCGCTGTCTGTGGACCAGTCGAGTTGAATAACCTTTGAGGAGTGACCTTTGGCGACACCAATTCGGGAATATTGCTTGCCGACGTCGTAGATGTCGATGATATTTTCATCGGAACCGACGGCGATGTACTGACCATTCGGGCTATATTTGAGCACGCCAATCGGCTCACCCCGGTCTTTGCGCAAGTGCACCGTGTCGAGGGAATCCGAGCTGAAGATGATGATTCCGCCACCAGCTAAACCCACTGCAATTTGGGTACCATCTGGGTGGTACGCACACGAACGCGCTTTCGCACCCAAGTGACGCACCATCACCATTCGACGCGACGGGACGTCCCACACTCGAACCGTTGAATCATCGCCGACAGTGCAGATTTGATGATCGCTCGGATGCGCGTCGAGGCCCCAAATAGTGCCATACCCATGCCCTTGGAAGAGTAAATTATACGAATACGACGTGGTATTCATCTCAAACACTTCACCCGTACGAGTACCCAACAGCAACATCTTTCCGTGCAAGTGCATAGATTTCACACACGCTGTGGTGACGTTTGGATATTCGATCGAAACACTTCGCAGTAACAAGCTCAAGTCTGCGGTCCAAAATTTTACCACGCCCTCTGAACCTGCGGAGATTATCATATCTCGCGTAGCTGTAATAGCTTGAGCAACTTTGTGCACCCGTCGAGCATTCGTGCCCAGCTGGTAACCGCGGAACAAGTACAAGCTTCCATCCTGAGTGCCTACGACTGTGGTATCTGCCGCCGGAAATCCACAACACAATGCAGTTTGAATCGTGCCTCTCTTAGAAAATACAGCTTTGCGTCCTTTCAACGGGTCTGATGACCAAAAGACACAATGCTTTACCCCTAGAGTAACGATGTAGTCTTGGAACGGCGACCACGCAATGTTTACAATTTTTTCTGGACTTCCATCGCAGCTCGACAGAAGCTCCCCGGTTTGCCAATTGTAAACACCGATCTTGTGACCAACGTCACAATCTACTGCACATAATTTCGAACCATCTCGAGAGAACGTCGCCGATGCAATCGCCTTCTTGAAGTAACCCTGAATGATCACGACTGGACGCTTTGTTGCGTTGCTGCTCCACACGATTAATTTAGGATTGCAGCCGGCTTCCCCGGTGGCGAAGATGACCCCATTGGGATGGCGTGCGCAGCACGTCACGTCATCAGTGTGCCCGGATATTTCTTCCGAGGCCGGGTTCTCCCCCATGAACACCTGCGAGTGTGCCTCTCTATTATACACGATACCCAAGCCAGCGGTACTGTACACGACATCGCCAAACGCTGCGTAGTGTAAATTATCACGGGCGTCATGCGCGCGGTATCCGTGAGCGAACTCAAGCTGCACGGCTTCTAATGGAGCGGATAAAATGTCTGGTTCGCGCACATAGTCGTCAGGTGCGTATATGCTACTGGCGCACGGCAAGAATGCGAGACGACTTCCCGCATCCAAGCCGCTGTCTGGTGGAATGTCGTGCATTGGTGTCGCCTTGTACACACTCAACGGCACGTACTGCGGAATACCTTTCAAGTGCCCGGTGAAGACCATTTGCTCCATCTTATTTGTTATCCCAAAGTCATCGTAATCCTCGACTGCTGTAAAGATCTCCTCTTCAACGTCGCTCGTCATTTCTTCATCGCCTTCGTCGGGCTCATAGTGTCGCCACTGCAACACTGTTCGATCTTCCCCTCCGATGGTGACTAAAAATTCATCGTTATAGCTGAAACAACACTTGGTGACGTGAAAACTGTGTCCTACGAACGTCTTATGGTCAGCTCGACCGACATCACTCGGATAACGGAATAAGCGCACGACACCGTCTTCATTCGCCGTAGCAACCACCCGACCGTCACGACTTCGTGCCAATCCATTCACATCAGTCCCATCGCTGTGTTTTGGCCAAACGCCTTGCACAGGCCAGCCAATAGTACACGTCCACGTCGCCCATTTCACGTCTTTCAACGCCGCCGCAAACTCAATCAACTCGCACGAAGGAATCTCCCAGAAGAGCAATTCAAAATCTTGCGACACCGATTGTAAGTACTTGCCATCCTCACTCCAGTCCACATTCGTCACTGGTGCACCGTGACCTTTGCACACACCGGTGCGTTTATAGTGGCTTTTTGTATCGTAAATATCAATAAAGAAGTCATGACTTGCGACGGCCAGCCAGCGTCCATCTGGACTAAACTTGACATCGCTGATGATTGAACGACGATGCTTCTTCGCCGCGACTTCCTGACCAGTCTTTTCTTCGTACACCATGAATCCTCCACCGTAGAAACCGACGGCTATGTATTTACCGTCATGGCTATATGCGCATGATCGCGCGCGGCTGGCGACGTTCCTTGAGGATAATTGTCGTCTAAGATACATGTCGTACGTTCGCACCGTTCTATCGTCGCCAGCGGTGATAAATTTTGCTTGCGATGGATGACAGTCCAAGCCCCAAAGTTCAGCGTTATATAGAGAAGCATTCGCATCAAACACATTTGCATGCCCTTGCGTGATGATTCGTCTGTTTCGTTTCCACGCATCCTCAGTGCTCAAATCGAATTCAAAGAGTTCGCCAGTCGCCGTACCGACGAGCAACTGCACGCCATCCAAGTATAACGATTTTACGCACACCGCTTTGCCGTCGTAATAGCACACTGGTTTGCCTTGGTCATCAACTATGCTCTCAACTACTTGTCCCATGTCCACAGAGAATATTTTTTCCATGTACTGCGTGAAAAAATTTATCTTTCCATCCTTTCCGCCGCTGATGATGTAGTCTTCGCTAATAAACAAGTCGTGCACTGGGCCTTGATGGACGTTATCAAACTTTTTTATACACTCCTCGCCGCCATCGGCCCATTGATAAATGACCCCGTGCTGATTACCAGTGTATGCGCTGCCGTCAGAGCCAAATGCGATGGATAAAATCGTCGACGGCTTCCCGAGACGCCCGTACACGCCATTCTTTCCGACGAGGTAGCCATTCTCCATGACCCAAAATTTGATGTGATTTTCACCCACAGTGACGATGCGCCCATCGTATGGATTATACTCGCAGTTAAAAATCCGTTTAACGTCACCCTTTGAGTTTGCCAACACCTTTTTGTTCTCCCAGTCGTACACGGCGATGGAATGTTCGTCGTCCAAACCGACTGTGGCGAGAAACTTTCCGGTTGAATCAAAGCTCAAGCTCACCACGGCGCGTTGATGAAACCCTCTGAGTTCGGCTAAAATCTCACACGTCTTCGTGCTCCATACACACACCACTGGGTCACGTCCAGCTTGACCAGTGGCGACGATATCGAGCTCTGGATGTATCGCCAGGCATAAAATGTCATCCCCGTGAAACGTAAAAAACTGTTGCACGTGTTCGTTCCCGTCGTACACCACCCCCGTAGCCGCGCTGGCATACACCACCTTTCCATCGACATTATACACCACATTATGCCTTGTATCATGTCCTCGATACCCATACGCAAAATCGAGCTGTAAATCATTCTCAGGCACCGTGTGCGCGTTGAATGCGCACACGTGCGACGTCGGCGCGTGCAACTCCCCCGCGCACGCCTTCTTCGCTAAAACCCCCCCACTCGTGGGTTTAATCACCCCGCTCTCCGCCGCAAACGTTCGTCGTCCATATCGTTCATGTAATTGTCCTAAAACATTCTCATCATCTCGTTCTTCCGTGGTAAATAATCCATCATTCGTCCCATCGAGCCGCGCCCCGTGGTCGTAGTAATCGCCACCACCATCGTCGTATTCGTCGTCGTCGTCGTCGTTCGCAGTCGTCGCATTCGCATTCGTCGCAGTCGTCGTCGTCGTGATCCCCAATTGGGGTTCCCCTCCTCGTCCTATCAATCGTTTCACGAACGCCATCGCCGTCGGGTGCGGTGTGACGCACATCGCATGCATCGCACACCAATGCAACGCAGCACACGAACGACCACGACGATGGCGTGGGCGTGGAGTACATACGGGCGCGCGCGGTCGGGGGCACCTATAGGAGGACGATACATGACAGAAGACACGCAGAGAGCGCGATAGAGAATATACTACTACTAGTAGTACTTGTATAGCATGGACTCAATATATATACACCAACCAGTACCCAACCCCAACAGAGAGATACAACCTAGAGCTACCTACCCACCGACGACGACGGCGTCGCGCGTTCAACCGCGGACGCGGGCGAAGAGGGCCAATCCGCGATTCCAGGCATCCGCGGTCATGCCTCCGGGACAATGGACACATATCACGCCGAGCTGCGCAACATCCACGCAATTCTCGCCTTCGTTATCAAAGAATAACATGTCTTCGTATTCCACGCCCGACGCCTCGCGCAGGCGGGCAAAGTGGGCCTTTTTTGTCCCGCTCGCGATGTCGACAAAGGAGACGCACTGGGCGAGCGAACGCGCGCCGTCGTCATCGGCGATGTCGAACATGGACATGAGCGTTCGTGCCCATTGACCGCGATGGGTGCGAGAGGCGACGGCGATTTTTGTACCGGAAAACGCCTCGTGAGTGTCCACGAGGGAGATTGACGCGCGCGCCGCTGGGTAGACGCGCACCTCGACGCCAGAGCAATCCGTGGTCGTTTTCGTCGCCGGATCTTTCACGAATGGTGCACCGGCAATCATGTACAGTTCTGGAAACCATATGGTGTCATCTAAGTCGTACACGATGAGTTTCGGGGTCTCTCGCGACGACCGGGGAAGGTCTAAAGTCGCACACGGGTCATCCATGAAGGCGATATCCATGTGCTGGGCGATTCTTTTGGCGTATTTCGCCTTACCCGTGGTTTTCTCCCGACGACGTCGTGGTGCTGACGCATTCTTAGGGGTACGTTGACCACGTGCATCCGTGGCGCGTGGCCTGGATGATGACGACGCGCATGGGGAGAGGGTCACGCCTCGACGCATAGCCGCCGCGCAGAGTCGAGGAATGGCGCGCGCGGCACATCTTGAATACAACTACTATTGCTCTCTACTCTCTACTCAAATTTTATAATAATAATAATCTTTCTTCTCGTCATGGGGGCAACGGCGACGTGATGAGAGTGATGATGACGTACGCGACGCGACAGAAGATGAGCGCGAGGAGCGCCGGGGAGACGTACGAGGTCCACGTCGACGCGAGGGAATTCAAAGCGTCTCGACGACCGTGTACGTTTGCCTTTGCCTTTTGGCGTTCAAAAAATTCCATAGCTTGCTTGACTCGTTCATCGTTCAAATCGATCCCGAGATCCTTGGCTCGTTCGAGTTTGTCTCGAAGGATTTGCTCTCGCACGCGCGCCACGAGCTCCTCTCGAAACGCGTCTTCATCGACGTCAAAGCCCATCGCTCGAGCCTTCTCCATGAGGTCTTCATCGCGTAGCACACGCTCGACTTCATTCGAAACTTCCGAGTCATACGGTAGCGATCCACTCATCGAACGTTTAGATGTCAAAGGCGATGCCTTCTCGTCGTTATTTGCATCGTCGTAGAGCGGAGCGCCGGCGTTGAACATTTTTCCAAACACGCGTCGCGCCTGTTGCTCGCAGTGAACATGCACGCGCGTACACTGCGCCAGTGTTCGCGCATACTGTGCATCGGCTGGTGCGAGTTCAACTGCACGTTTCAAATCTTTCATAGCCTGTTCGTGCTCCTCTAATGCTGCCAATGCTTTTCCGCGCCTGTAATACGCCTTGGCTGAGCGCTCGTCCACGCGCAACGCGTGCCCGCACGCCCACACCACATCTTTTGCATGCGTCTTAAGATCTTTATTCATCAAGCACGCCGATGCGTTGAGCATGATAGTCTTCACGATTTCCCTACCCTCATCATCCCCATCGTCGTCTTCTAAATAATCCGTATACGCGAGCGTACTCGTCGACGCGCCTTCACCGCGCGCAAAGTAACAAAACACCGCCAACGCGTCGGTGTAATGCTCCATCGCATCATCATACAACTCGTCTACTACCGCCTCATTCGCTTGTGCAATGTATTTACGACTAAACTCCGCCCTTTCGTGCGTCGATAACGCCCTCACCGCTCGATAACGCGCATCAAACTCGTCGTGTATCACCGTGCACTGCACAAACGATGGAGCTTCTTCGTACTCGCGTCGAGCGTCCGCGAGCATGGCGCGCTTGACGTCCACCGCGCGCGCGAATAACGTCGCGGGTGTGTGTTCAACAGTCATGTCCACGTCCTTGATTACACACGCACACTGTGGTGACAACGCGCGTCAACGTGTCGCATTTCAAACCGTCGCGCGCTGAACTATGCGGTTGCCTGACTCTTATTACAGACTCTTATTACACACGTGCGTGCTACATGGGGTGCTAAACAACTATGGAAAGTTCTACGTATAATTCTACGACCACGCGCAGCGCTGTCTGCTACGAAAACGCGCTCCATGGATCAGCCGTCATCGAAGACTGCGCGCGAGCAAGAGCGCCGGTTGGTTGGTTAGTGTCCTTGACCGCGAAACGCGTAGCCGCAGGCGAACGCAGGTCGATACGAGACGCACGACGCGGCGCTCGACGGCACGTATCCTCGTAACATACCTTGTAATATTCTGCGGGATTGATTGTTTTCACGTACCCCGACGTCGTCGTTCGTGCCGCCTTGTTTCCGCGAAATTGACCTCCACCTCGCCCTCCTCGGCCAGAGACACCACCCTGGTGAAACTTGGGGCGCTCCTCCGCGGCGTTGTTCACCCAATGCGCGGGTGGTGGTGGTGGTGGCGGAGGAGCGCGGGTGGCATTCGCAGATGGCACAGATGGCGTCGCACCGCCCGCGCCGGTGTAGAATCCAGGACGTTGGCTAAGGCTGGTGGCCTCGTCCGAAAACGGCGCTGGCAGGGACGATTGCGCTGGCGCTGGAGCGGCGTCGGGTGCTGTCGATCCCGCAGCAGCCTCACGCATGGCTCGTAAACGATCGGCACGGGCTACTGACTCGTCCATATCTACCTCTTCGTTCGATGACGTTAATCGTAAGCGTCGGAGTCTGAGGTGCTTGGTACGTAGCGAGACAGTTGACGCGCGCCGAGCAGACCGACAAGACGCAGCATGGAGGACGGTGAAGCGTTCTATTACGTGTCTAAAGTGCTATGCAAATCGTAACCGCCAAACTAGCGATGAGATGATTGATGTTTACGTATCTTTGATGGTGTACTGGCGAGCATTGTGCAAATGGAGCGCCTCTCAAAAAATCCACCCCTGTAAACGCAAGCGCACACGTCAGACAACATGTGCGAGAAACGTTGGAATGAATAAAACTTACCCGACAAGTGGCGTTGGCCTCACCGATCTTGGGATTTCCACAATAGCACACCAGTTCTTTGCGCATCCCAGCTGTGTCGCGCTTGGGCACGTAGTCGATGCAGAGCTCCTCTCCCGCCTGGAAAAATTAATTAATTAATTTTACCAAACAACGACATGCAATTAATTCACAACGAATTAACACACGAATCATAGTCGAAGTAAACGTACCTTGATATCACTGACCGCAAAGAACACGACACGTGGAACAAGGCTCGGTTTACCGTTGAAATCCATCTAAGTAATAATTAACTCGTCAGCACGTGTAAAATTAATTCATCCGCGAACATGCATACTCACCAAACTATCTTCAGAAGCCGCAACCTCGATCGTAGTGACATTCGGTACGCAGCTATGATTGAGCATGCGAGCGAGGTTGCCTTTCGTTGTAGGATCAATGACGTAGCGTTCATATGATGGGTGATTTTTTTTCCCTGCGGCACGAAAGTGTCAATAATTAATTCATTTCATGCTTGCGTCGTTTTCAGGACTGTGGTTCACTGAGCGTGTGTCGCACGTACCATGAATATCATGAAGATAAAATTGTCTGTTAATTCGCGACAATTAAAGCAACCAGGTGAATTTATGTCATGAGTTGAATTAATTAATTAATTCGCACCTGTTCTCGGCATATTTTATCTCCCTGTCGCTCGCTTCATTCTTGCTAATAATTTCCCTAAAATGCACAGATTGAGTTCTGCGGTAGTGATTCACCGATGACGCTAAACGTACCCAACGTATTCGAAGAGATAAGCACCCTTTTCGATGTTTTCTCGCGCGAAAATCCCATATCCTTTATTCTCAACTCGTCGCACTGCGAGAGCATGTGGAATACGACCACACTGCTCAAATGATGAATTCAGTGTGTGGACTTAATCAATAAATTAATTATCTCATACTTTGATAGCTTTACTCGGGCATTCACCGTCACTAAACGCGTGAATTTTATTCACATCCAAACTCTCAAGAGCGAGTCGTTCCTGGAATTAAATACATAAATCAACAGCTTTCTTTCGTAAATCGATCGCTTGCACGCACCTTCAAATGCGGCACAAAAATCTTACACTCGCATGTTGTCTTCTCGTACGACGGTCGAGATTCCGACGTACCGCTGGATTGACGCTGCGTCGCGAAACAAATTTTGTTAGTCATGGAAATCGAGAGCATAGTACGTTTGAAAGTGTTTCGACACTCACCAGGTTGATATAATCGAATGGATTTGAGTCAATATCACGTGACACAGACTCGGCAATCACATTCTGTTCCCATTCGACGAATCCATCCGGCACGGAGTTGGTTTTGCGCTCTTTCTTTGTTTTGATCAAGCCAGGAGTGCTTTGCACCTTGCGCTTGGTCGCGACTACACAACGTCCAGCGCACGTTGCATCGCGGCAGAAGACTTGACCAGCAGGTTGAAAGCCCGGACGAGATACCTGTTTGTAACGAACACGTGCGATTCGCTTAGTCTTTGCAGTGAAAAATACTATGCGAGTTGTCGCGCGAAAAAACGCTTGACAGTGTATTCCTTTTGGAAAACCAGAGTGTAAAACGTACCTTGTGAAATAAACAAGGACCAATCTCGATCAAGTTTGCAACTTCGATGTCATTCGCATCGTGAGGATCCCACTCATAGAGATCAGTTTCACCAACGTCCTATGCGAAGAGTACAAATTAGTTGGATGTGCTGCAAAACTACACATTCGCGTCACATGATCCATGTTATGCGTTCGTTCATGTCTTCATCAATCGTGTTCTGCGGTTCTGCGCGCGAATCCGTTCAGCACTGACGCACCTCTTCCGCACATGACGGAGTCCATTCTCTGAGCCATCGAACACGCAGTCGACCTTCGACTTTTTTGATAATCTACGTAAAGACAGCCATCATGAGTTTGTGACGTGTATGACTTGTCTGTGCACGCGTGCGCACCTTTGCCTTCCACTTCTCGGCCTCGCCGCTTTCAACAATCACAAAATCATTCACATTGCATTCCTATGTGTCACAAATCGTCGTCAGTGCTCGATATCATCTTCACTCGCGCGCTTTCAGCGCACTCAAACGAGTGTCTGTCGCCTCGACGTACTTCATATTTTATGACGTCGAGCGCTTCGTCCGCGGGACTCATGTCGACGCAAAGAC
>JACLAB010004220.1_pt1 | contig 10633 bp, 6 predicted proteins | sample 8027921 | NCBI WGS metagenome assembly JACLAB01 (sample SAMN15725117, study PRJNA655200) | protist metagenome | isolation source: fluorescence activated cell sorting (FACS) single amplified genomes of... | place: USA: West Boothbay Harbor, Gulf of Maine | collected 2000-07-19
ATATAATGTACCAAGTGATGTTTCTAAACAATAAATATAAATGTACTGAACGCGTAAGCATTCAGAATCTGAACCGAATGATTAGTCATTTGGAGAAGACCCCTAATCTCCAACAAGATGAAAAAAAATACAACGAGTTCCAATTACTCAAAAAGATAAAAAAACGCGCGGGTAGAGACGGGTCGTACGATGTTAATTTTTCGCTAAAAGATTACGACACGGCGAATACGAGAGCCTTAGGCCGACTGTACCCAACGGGTGCTTCTTTACAGTACCTGGGTAAAGACTACCGCAAAGCGTTGGTGTGTGATGAATACACCGATATTGATATTGCGAACGCACACCCTTCGCTTATCAATCAAGTTTTCAAAAAAGAGAATATTGAGTGTAAGATGCTAAACGACTATGTGGAAAACAGAGAGAAGTTTCTTGAAGTTGCGGACAAGACAGAATGGACGGCGTTATTGAATAACAGAGTTCCAAACGAAAAGGCAAGTGATTTGGAGAAGGCATATTGGAATGATGTTATTTCGTGTGCCTTGAAACTTTTTGAACGACCTTTCTACACGACCTACCTAAAGAAGGGCGAGAAAAGAAATCCAAACAATAAACTCGGGTGGGCGATTTCGCAACTGGCGACCGATAGAGAACGCGATACTGTGAGTGCGGCGATGATATGTTTAACAAGTCTCGGGTACTCGCTTGGGACGCTCATACACGACGGGTTCTTGGTGGAAGATTTAAGTGTAAGGGACGAGGATTTAAGAGAAGCTGAAAAATACACGGAGAAGGCGACGGGCTACTCAATACAATTGGTTCGAAAACCTTTAACCGATTTTAATCGAGAGGAAGTGTTTGGAAGTGATGATGAGATTGATGAAAACGGAGATACGCTCGGTGGAGACCGCGAGAATGCGGAGGCATTCTTGAAATGGATGACGGATGAAGGACACGCGTTTGTTCGAAATGGGAAAGAAGTGTGGTGGTATTGTCCCGAAAACGGGGTGTATTCCCAGGATTTAATGGGGTTGCGTATGTTTATGGGCGATTGTCCTTTGCTGGATGACGAGTACAGGTGTATGACGAAGAAGCAGGATAATATGAAAGTTCAGTTTATGGAAATGATTCCAAATGATAGTGAATTGTACGAGAAGATGTTTCATTCGACTTATCGAAAACTCGCGTTTCAAAATGGTATTTATGATTTCGAAAAAGCAATGCTCGTGGAGTTTTCACCCGAGTATTTTTTTACTTTCAAAGCTCCCGTGGAATTGAAACTGAAAGGCAACGAGAAGATGAAGGACGAAGTCTATCAAAAGCTTTTTGTTGATGTATTTGGAGACCCAGGTGTACGCAAGGGAGAATTGAACTACGCCTCGCACGACAAGGCACAGTATTACCTCAAGGTTCTCGCGAGAGCTATTGCTGGTGAAATATACGATAAAAAGTTCTTCATCGTTGTCGGCGATGGAAACTCGGGCAAGGGTACAAACACCGACGGTCTCTTTGGTGCTTTCGGTAGGTTTGTTGATAATGTGAATGCTGGTAGTTTGGCGAAGAAAGTCGGCGACGACCAAGCAAAGGCGAGGTCGTGGATGGTTGGGTTAAAAAACACGAGGATTGCCGTGGCGAATGAAGTTTCTATGGATGCTTCGTTGGATGCGTCCGCGATTAAATCATTGTCCTCTGGTGGCGACCCGATGACGGGTCGTCAAAACTATCAAGATGAGAGTACCTTTCGCCTTCAAACGACCGCGCTCTTCTTTGTAAATGATATGCCTAAAATCAAGGGTATGGATGAACCTACATCTAATCGTCTCAGGTATATTGAAACGGAGTATTCGTATCTCAGTGCCGAGTTATATGAGAGTAAAAAGCACAATCCAATTGTGAGGAAGGCCGACCCTGACCTTAAACAGGTTTGGTTGAAACGAAAGGATGTGCTGGAAGCCTTTGCCTGTTTGGTAGTAAATGCCTATGAGAATGACGAACCAATCGCACCCGAATGCGTTATGCGAGACAGTAGGGAATGGACGGATTTTGACGATGTAAAAAACAGATTATTGGGACTGTTTGAAAGTACTGGAGATGAAAGGGATACTATGACCCCTGAAGCTATACATCAGGTCTCATATATGAACGGGATTGAAGTCAGTAAAACCAAAATTGGTCGGTTATTAAAAAGCAACGGATTTTCGCAAACTAATAAGAAGATTAATGGGGTTACGAAACGATTTTATACAGGAATTAAACAGATAATAATATCTAATGATTATTAAGGGGTTACAGGTTCGCGGTTACAGGTTGTGTTTAGAAAGTACCTATAGAGGGTGCGAAAATCTAAAATAAAATAATTTCTCGCAATAGATAGTAGAGAAAGTTTGAAAACAAACTTGTAACCACAAACTTGTAACCGCTATGAATACACTCAACCCGTCATTCCGTCTCATTCGTGTATGATTCGTGGTAAATGAAAAAATCCGCAAAAAAATATAAAGTTTCCATTACAATATATTTTCCGTGTGTATTGTAATGAAGACCAAGTCCATACCAAACTTGAAGTTCAAAGACTTGGGGAACGACGCTTTCAGCGTATCTACCCCAACCGAACACATCTCTTTGAACTCGGTTATTCTTCTTGTCGCGAAAAAACAAAGTGGTAAGACTTTCTTTGCGTCCAATTTGATGAACCAACTGAAACAGGTGAAGGCGTGTGATAGAATATTTGTGATAAGCGATACATTCAATTCCAATAAGAAGATGATGGAGCATTTAGATATAGACCGCGAGGACATCTTCTCGCCGAACGACCCGAATGTTATTCCCGAGATTACAAAACGAATTGAAGCGGAAAGAGATGACTTGCTTGAGTATCGCCAAAACTTGAAAATGTATAATCAGTATAGACAAACTTTGGAACAAGCAAACCGATACGACACAGATATAACAGAAGAAATGCTCTTGTTCTATAATCCAGATACGGGGAGGTTTGAGAAGCCAAAGCATAAGTATAACGGGAGAAAACCCGCGATTTTTATATTTTGTGATGATATTCAAAGTAGTCAATTGGTTGGCGATAGAAAGTTTAGAAACTTTGTTATAAAACACCGACACATAGGCGCATTTGAGAATGGTGAGCCGCCAATAGGCTGTAGTATGATTGTTGCCGTCCAAAACTATACGACTCAGGGGAATGAGGGACTTCCCAAGGCGATTAGAGGAAATGCGAACTGCGTCGCCGTTTGGAAAACTGGAAATGTAAAAGAGTTGGACTTATTAGCCACAGAATTGTCCGGTCAGATTCCCAAGAAAGATATACTTGATGCTTATGAATACGCTATGAATAAAGAACCAGGTAATCGCCATAACTTTCTCTTCATAGACCTTACTCCGAAGAAAGAACACCCGTCTCCGTTTCGGTTCAACTATAACGAGTGGATATTACCTTGACCCGCACATTTTGCCTTTTTATTTTTCAACCAATTAAGTTCGTTCCCCCCACATTTTTTCTTAAGCCTTAATAAAGAATGACGAAGCCTAAACACTTATACGTCCCACCCGAGGAACGAACTGGCGCGGCCGTTAGAACACCAGCACAATTAGAAGCACTCGCCAAAGGACGCGCGAGGTATATGGAAAAGGTGAATGCGAGAAAAGAAGCGGGAAAGAAGGAAAATGTCGAAGAGGAGGAAAAGGAGGAAAAAGAAGTTGACGCAGAGGTTGATGAACCACCTGAACCCGAAGAACCACCGTCGCCACCACCGTCGCCACCACCAGAGCCTGAAGAGCCCGAACCCGTTCCAGAAAAACCAGCGCCCCCACCACGAGAACCTTCGCCGCCACCTCGTCCCGCATCACCTCCACCTCCACCACCGCCAAAAGATAGGGTAAGGTTTGATGCTTCATCAGGATATTACCTTTACGAATAAAATCTTCGTTAATCACAAAGATGACTATAGATAGACACCACTATAAGTACATACACATAGAAAGCACAAACCATAAGTCGGGAAATGATTTTAGAGTGAAAGTACCACACGGCTTGAACGCCTGTACTCGTGTCGCTTTACAAAACTTTTCAATACCTAACACTATTGGAAACACCTATGGACCTTTATCCAAACTGTATTGGGTAGAGTTTATGAAAGATAATGCTACATCTGGCGTTGGTGATTGGTCGGCGAAGTTGTTTTATATAGACCTTTCTGATGTTCCATCATATACGCAAAACGCTGAAATCGCAACCTTCATAAATGATAAACTTCAAAACGAGGTGTATGACTTTGATACAAAAACAGTTGGAACACACAGCTTTGGCGCGGAAGACCCGCTTAAAATTGATTTCGTATATGACGAATCCAATTATAGTTTTAGTTATACCGTGAGTCAAACTACACTCACGCAAGATTTGAGTGTTAAGGTCTTCAGTCCGTTAATATATCAAAACGACGCGGCTCTGTGGAATCATTTTGGTTTCAACGAAATTGATAATATGATTGCTCTATATTCGGCGAATTATTTATTAACTCCAGCAGAATCCGTCGTTTTATTAAACAAGACACACAAAACAATTTACCCATTAGCAGCCGATGTACCAGCTGGTGTGGAAAACTACACAACATATTCAATATTCAACAGAACCAGACCATACTTAAGAATTGCTGGTGTTCCCAGCTTAGAAAACTCCTTAATGGATAGAACTTCAGAAAGCGACGGGCACAGTACACACGAAAACCATTTTTCTCAACTTTACATCTGTAGCGATACTTTGGGTACGGACAGTATGTTGTGTAATAACGACACAGCCGTGCCGACGAACATACTCGCGTGTGTGATGAACGACCAACCAAAGTTCAGTTATTTGAACTACCAGACGAACACACCAGCTTGGAACAAACTGAACGATACAAAAATCCAGGAGTTTGATATAAAAATACGCGACCACCGCGGTCGGGATATACCTACGGAAAACCTTCCCAATTTCAATATGACCTTGGTGTTTGAAACGATTGATGAAATTGATTACCAGAAAGAACATACCAAAGAATACCTGAGAGAGGCGTATAGGAAAGAGCACAATTATAGAAAATAATAATCTCGCGATATAGTACAACAAACAACAAATATGTCGGCTTTACCAAAAGGCTTAATCAGTAGAGAAATGACGAAAGGAGTCAAAGGTGTGACGACCGTGAGAAATACCCTTCTTCCAGTCACCCAAGCACCATTCGCACCAGACGGAAACAATAGGGTAATTTTTGAAATCCCATCTTTACACAACGCGTTTTTGACGCAACGAAGTTATTTTACTTTCACTTTGAAAACGAATGCGAATACCACCAAGTTCTTTCGTGGTCCTATGTGTCCGTTCAAACGAATGGTCGTGAAAGCTCCAAACGGTCAGATTTTGGAAGACCTGAACGATTTCCATCTCTTTTCCAAGGTGAAGGATGTCCTTTACAAATCCAAGTGTGATTTGGAAAGCGAGTTCGCAACAACGAAGTCTTCCCTCGCAGTAGACCAGGCGATGTGGGATACAGAACAACAAACCTTTATTGAAGGAAGTGGTGTCCCAGTTATTTTTAAACCACACTCGGGTTTGTTAGGTGAAGAACAACAGTTCTTTATTCCAGTCAACCAAATCGCCTCCTCGGCGGGGTATGCTTTACACATTGAACTCCATTTGCTTGACGCTCAAGATTTCGTGTATTCAACTGCGGCGACAACGCCATCGTACCAAATCACCGCGATGACGTATGAAACAGAATTGGCGCAATTGTCTAACGAACTTATGCGAGATGTTATAGGCACAAAACAAATTGCGATTCCATACAAGTATGTTAGGTCGCACCACAATCAACTCAACGGTCAACAATCCTATAATGTCCGCATTACTGATGCGGCGCAGAACTTGGAGAACACCTATTCCATTATTCACAAACCACAGGCAATCCAGACGAGTGTTGCTTCAAATAACGAACACAACAGTAATTCCGAGCCAACAACTTTCTACGGCGGGAGAGAAACTTGGGAAGGCGATGAAATCGGTGGAGCCGATGACGACTTGACGAAGTATGTCTTCAAGTACGGAACGAAGTTCTTTCCAAACGCACCAGTTGAGTTGGACGGACGCAACAAAACACTTGCCCTTCAATCGGCTATTTCGCAATTGGGTTTGAGAAACCCCGTTGCCTCGCAACCACTGTATGGTACAAATAATATGGGTACGAACTGGGAGGTTCGCGATTTCGTCCTTGTTAATAGTTTCAAGACGACGGGTGATAGAGTTGAGAACGGTATCAACACGGCATCCACTTCCGCTCCAATTGAGATTGACCTTTCCTTCGCCCAAGCGACGCAGAACAAACAACTCATTACCTTCGTGGAACAAGCGAATACACTTTACATTAAGAACGACGGAATCTCTTCTATGGTGAAGGGTTAAATAATATTTTAGTATAGTAGATATGAATTATCAAGAACGCTCTGGTTTTGAACCATACGATATGAGTTGGAACGACGACGAAAGCACGCCTCGTACCGACCTCGGCGATTTATTGAATCCAACCGGGGAAGCCTACGAGATGCCCGAAAGTCGGTCTCCAACTCCTATTGATACGCCCGATGAACCAGGGAACACAGAAGACGAACACGATGTACCACACCCAACACAAGAAAGTGATTTGAAGAAGGACATACACCATAACTTTTCACAAGTCTCCAATCTTGCGTCTATGCTTGAAGGAACGGAAAGTACGACCGAAAGTGTCGCACAACATAAGTACAGTCGCTTAGCCCAAAGTTCGTACGACTATTTTAACAGTAAAGGAAACGCTGACCTTGTAAATAAAAACTTGAAGAACCCAAAATATTCACACATAAACGATTTGAACGGTTTTGAGTTAGATAAGGAACTGAGTACCCTTGACGATGCCGTGCTACACAACAAATTGACGGGCGAAACCGTCATCTCATTTCGCGGCACAACTTCTAATATCAAAGAGACGAAAGCGTTTCTCAAAGATTGGGAAGTGAATAGTAAAATTATGTTTAATCCAAAAAGTGCCGAAAATACGCGGAGAATGAAAAACGCTTTTTCCAATACCGAAAATGTAATAAGCAAATACGGGAAAGATAATGTAAAGGTTGTGGGACATTCACAAGGTGGGTATGTCTCATCTTCCGTCGCGCAAAAGTTGGATTTGGAAGGATACCATTATAATCCCGCCATTAGCGTTCGCCAAATCAACCAAAATAAGAAAGGTATGTTCTTCAAAAATACTGCCGAACAAAACATTTACAAAACACATACGGACTTCGCTTCCCCTCTCGCGTACGATAGACACATTCAAAAGAACTTTAATGTAAATACGGTCAATTATAACCCCGAAATAACCGAACGAAGTCCCTTTGTCTCTACACACTCGTTGGAACAATTTACCCCCGCGGTTGAGGAAGAACTCGGTAAAGGAATGGTGAGGTGTGAAAGAAACACTTTGGTTTCAAGTTTCAAAAACAGTCTCGGTCCAGCTGTGAATGTAGGCGCTCAAGCATACAGCGCAGGTAAGGATTTCCAACAGGACATAAAAGAAGGCGGTGGTATTGGCGTAGAAACCGCTAAGATTGGTTTGGACGCCGCGAAGAACGCCGAGGAGTATGTTGTTGATAATGCGATAATGGATGTCGGAATAGCTGCCGCTCCAGAAACCTTTGGACTTAGTCTCCTCGTTGCGGGAGCAGCTACTGTACTTCACAACCTCGCGGTTGATAGTATTGTAAATGTCGCAAAGAAAGGCGTTAGTAAGATAAAGCACTTCTTCAAGAAACTTTTCTAATGTATAGTAAAGATGGTTTTTATCAATAAACTCGCAGACCATTCGCACCACGACGATTTACGAGTTGATGACGAACTGGTCGTTCAAAAGCTAAAATTGCCCGCAAATGCAACCGTTGAAGGCTTAAACGTGTCTCACATTTCTGGACTCAGCGACTCTTTAGGTAATCTGACGATTGACGAAAGTGCCTTACTCGCCGATGTGAATACCCAAATCGCCGGAAAAGCAGATGCGAGTAGTGTTTATACGCAAACTGAATTAGATACTATTCACGCCACTTTCGCACCCGCTTCAACAACTTATACAAAAACACAAGTTGATGCTGGTTTGACCGCAAAGTTAGATGCGACAACATACAACAGCGGAATAATACAGAAAGCTGATGTGACGGATTTGACGGCATTACAAACGACGGTTTCTGGGAAGGCAAACCAATCTGATGTAGATACATCACTCGCATTAAAAGCTGACCTTTCAACCGTCAATACCTCCTTAAATACAAAACTTGATACGAGTGTTTTCAATACGCAAATCGCATTAAAAGCCGACCTTAGCTCACTTCAATCAACCAATACTACGCTTACAGAGAAGGCAAACCAATCTGATGTAGATACATCACTCGCATTAAAGGCTGACCTTTCGGCGTTGAATACAACGAACACGACCTTGACTGAAAAATTAAATATTTCAGATGCGAATACTGCTTTAGCTTTAAAAGTAGATACGACAGATTTCAACACTCTAACGGCAACGGTGAATACGAAGGCCCCGCAAGCATCGCTTGATACGACGAATACCAATTTAGGTACTTTGACGGCGTCTGTAGCATCACTTACGACCGCAGTAAATAGCGAGGCTCTCATTCAAAACACAAACAGCGATGTGATAATCCCACAAAGAGGTATTCCGTACCCACCCAAAAATATTACATTCCCAACACATAGTTATATAATTCATAATTCAGCATTAAGCCCAACTTTATGGGCTGCTTCTTGGACTATAGGCGCAACTGATTTTACGAATGTAAATGGTTTGAAACGAAAGGTATATGGTGTGGGCGATTATAACTTAAATACCCTTCACCAACCAACCTCAGAGGTGGCGGTTACTTGGGTAGAACTCACACTACCATACGCCGTCGTCGCGACAGGGATAGAAGCTGTGCGAAGGACAGATGGGGCAACAGGTACAAGTTCAGCATACCAATCTTGGAATGTATCTGCCGCCACAAACAATGGGTGGGTGGATTTGAATATGGATAATTCCGTGTTTGAAACAGCTGGAAACCCCGCGTATTATCCCACTCAGTTTCGTGAAATAACTGGAAACACAGTCAGTTCAAACAGATACAGAGTTTTCCAAGGAGCTGACGAAATTGGGAAATATTTTGACGGCTTCCGCATATACTCCAAAGACGAAAGTCCTCCAGCAATACCGTTAGGTGATGTGATTGAAAATCTCATAGAATTAAATACCTTCCATTAATATAGACGAAGAATGACCTTCATAAACAGAAGGATAATTAAGCGACCAACTTTGTTTGCTTCAAGCCGACGAAACTTCGGCAACTTACTCACACACTACGAAACGGGACAGGACGGAACAACGCCCGAACCTGGACCCGACCCCGACCCAACGACCCCGATTTCATTTACCGTAAGCTGGGCGACGAACGGTGGTGTAATTCAAGCGAATCTGGTTGGTATTCAAGATGGCGACGGAACGGAAGTTATAACTTTAACCCGAGACGATGGTAGTATTTTAGCAACACTCGCAAGTGGTTCGTTAGGTAATCATACTTTACAACACGACGAAGGCACGAACTATAACACATATACATACACTATTCGGTTAGATGGCGTGGTACAAAGTTCATTTACACGAACATACGAACCCGATACGCCAAGCTTTACAACAAACTTCTTTTCAAATACCGCGAAAGTAATATCGTGTGGTATAGAAAATATTATAAATCCACACGACAGTTATTCTGTGCGATTGGCGAGACCTGATGATACAATTTTAGATACGCAAGTACTCAACGATGCGTCCTCGTTCTTCCTTCAATTTACAGAAAGTGATTACGGGACATACGACTATCAAGTGCTTTTGAACGACACGCAGGTCGCAACGCACCAACATATTTTTGTGAGACCCGAACCAACTTTCACAACGAGTTGGACGAAATCGGGTCTTTCCATCAACGCCGACTTATCAAGTATAACGGGCGCCCACCCCGACTTTTACGCGTATCTTTGTAGAGATAGCGGAACGACTCTTGCGACCCATCAATTCACAGAAGGAGAGACCACCACATCGCTTTCCTTTACGGAAGCCGATTATGGAACTTTTACCTACCAGTTAAAACTTGGTACGACGGAAGTCTCAACACACACAGAAACCTATGTGAGACCAACACCTACCTATACAGCTTCGTTCAGCACGAACGAACTTACACTCACGGCGGGTATCACCAGCATTACGAACGCGCACAATTCGTTTGCGATTACCTTGGAGAGAGACGACGAAACTGTTTTACAAACACACACTTTGGCGGACGGAGAAACCAGTTTTACTTTTACCCAAACCGAAACTTCCTACGCAACTTACAACTATGTTGTTAAAATAAACGGAACGCAAACCGATACTTATTCGGCAACATACACTCCGCCACCAACACCAACCTTTGATATTGCTCTAACGAACGACGACTTGGCGATTACGGCAACGCTCACAAACATCGTGAATCCAGACCCCTACTATACTCTTATGATACACGATGCGAACGACACACACTT
>JACLAB010014977.1_pt1 | contig 10633 bp, 6 predicted proteins | sample 8027921 | NCBI WGS metagenome assembly JACLAB01 (sample SAMN15725117, study PRJNA655200) | protist metagenome | isolation source: fluorescence activated cell sorting (FACS) single amplified genomes of... | place: USA: West Boothbay Harbor, Gulf of Maine | collected 2000-07-19
TAGCCGCGGCGGATAAGGTCACGGCGGAGTCGATGGCGTTTATGATTCGACACACGTCGGGTTTGGTGTGCGTGAGTATGGAAGATGATAGGGCGGATGCGTTGGATTTACCGCTGATGGTGGATTCAAAGGCGAATAAGGATGCGATGAAGACGGCGTTTACGGTGAGCGTGGACTTGGCGGCGTCGACGACTGGGATTTCGGCTGGGGAACGCGCGGCGACAATAAATGCGCTTGGGAATGATAGTACCACGGCTGGGGCGTTTGTGAGACCTGGGCATGTGTTTCCATTGCGTGCGAGACCGGGTGGGGTGTTGAAGCGCGCTGGGCACACGGAGGCGGCGGTGGATTTATCGCGCATGGCTGGGTCTACCCCGGTGGGCGTGTTGTGCGAAATCGTCAAAGACAGCGATGGGTCCATGGCGCGATTACCCGATCTCGAAGTGTTTGCGAAAACGCACGGGTTAAAGTTAGTGTTGATTTCGGATATGATTCGGTACCGTCGCGCGCGCGAAAAGTTGGTGGAGCGCACCGCCGTGGCGCGCTTGCCGACAGAGTGGGGCAACTTTACGTGCGTCTCGTACACGAGCATGCTCGATGGTATCGAGCACGTGGCGTTGGTGTACGGTGATTTCGATGAAGCAAATATCGACAAGGCGATTGGAGACGACATGCTCGTGCGCGTGCACAGCGAGTGCTTGACTGGGGATATTTTCAAGAGCGCGAGGTGCGACTGCGGAAACCAACTCGACTTGGCGATGGAGCGCGTGGCCAAGGAAGGGCAAGGGTGCATTGTGTACTTGCGTGGGCAAGAGGGTCGTGGTATTGGTTTAGGGCACAAGCTTCGCGCGTATAATTTACAAGATGAAGGGCGAGACACGGTGCAAGCTAACGAAGACTTGGGGTTCCCGGCGGATACGCGCGAGTACGGCATCGGCGCGCAAATTTTACAAGACCTCGGCGTGAAGACGCTGCGCTTGATGACGAATAATCCGGCGAAATACCACGGGTTGAGTGGCTATGGCTTATCCGTCACAGGTCGCGTGCCATTGTTTGCGCCGATCACTATGGAGAACAAACGTTACATTGACACTAAGCGGTTAAAGATGGGCCACTTGTTCGAAGACGCCGCCACAGAGGCGGAGTTGACGTCGTGATGATAGATTCATTCATTCATTCATTGTTGTTAGAGATTCTTTATGCGTAGTTTAACTTTTGGCGTGCACAGTTTAATTAATAACGTACACTTGTATACACAAAAATCTATTCTTCTTAGTCTGTTTGTCTGCATATCGTTGCGCGCGCGCGAGCGAAACGCGAAAAGGAATCAATCATCAATCAACGGTGATGTAAAAAATTGTGGCGAGGTTGCGTGAAACGCCACGCTCAGTGCAAATACCGCGAACCTTCGTGCCAACTCGACCCAGCCATGTTCGTTATGCTATGTTCTCGTCTGACCGCGTGCTTGCGGTCACTCGGAGACGTGCCGTGATGATCAACCGAAAGCCGAGACGTGGAATTTGGGCGAACGCCGACCTCCGCCGCCGTACACGCAGAGTCGGGCGTGCGGGGCGACGACCGCGCAAGTTGTTGGGATAATCCGGAAATGCCTAGCATACCTCCAGGTCGGACGGCCCGCGCTGGCGTGGGCGAGTACAGCGCCGATGGCGGGTACGGTGAAGATGTCGGAGGCGAATCCGGCGTCGTGAGAAAGTGCGTCGAGTCATCCGCGATCATTTGATCTGGGAGAGAGTTTTTGCGTCGAATTTCCGGCTTGGGTGCGGGCACCAGGGCGGGAAGGTTTGAGGCCGATGCGCTGTTTTCCATCTTTGGCTTGTAGCTCAAAATCGTATCGCACAAGTCTTCCAAGCACTTGAATTCGATTTCGAGCACCGGGGAGTCGCTCGACGTCATCTGACGCGTCGCCTTGGTCGGAGACGACGGCGCGACGTCGTCTCCAACCGCGCCCGCCGCGCGCTCTTCGTTGAGCTGCTGCAGTAAAAACTCGCGCGTGCAACGCCCTTTCGTCGGCTGCGTAGGGTGCGCGATAATCATACAGTTTGGCGGGCACAGCTGCCAATTCGCCAAGCCGTTCATGCTCAACGGTTCGCTCGACACCAACAACGACTGCGTGGCGAAGATTTTCTTTTTTAAAATCGCCTGGAAGCTTGGATTCCGTCGCTGTCTCGGCCCACCGGTGTTGGCATGAATGTTACGATCGACTAATCGATCGAACCCCGCCAAGCCTTCGGCGCTGTCTAAATCCCAAGCCTTTTCCCCCGGCATCGGTCCGAGGTGAAAGTACAAACTCGGCGGTTCCTCAGTCGCCGAGTTTCGATATCGCGTGGCGATGATGGTTTCGCCATCCGTCAACGCCACGTTAATAGAGTTCGCTTGCCCTTTGTTCGCCTTGATTATGATACATATCGCCTTAAACACCGCCTTCTCCAGCGTCTTTGGTTCCATTTGCTCGTACACGTTTGGAAGCTCATTCAAAATCAACGAAAAAAGCAATTCGCTATCCGTCGTGCCGCTCAGTTGGTCAAACAGCTCATCCCTCAAATGCGCCAACAACCCGCGACGAATCGCCTTAAAATCCGCCACATCACCATTATGCATAAACATATATCTCCCACGCACGAATGGATGACAATTATACTGATGCACGCTCGCCCCCGGCCCCGCGGCGCGCACGTGTCCAAACAACAGCGAGGCGTTGAGCGACTTGCTCAACGAACGCAAATTCCGATCATGCGACGGCGCACACACCGTCGTATACACCCCAGGGCGACAGTACGCATTCAAACCATGTTTATCCACCATACCACATCGCTTAGAAGCGTACCAGCCGATACCTAGCGATCATACAACCGCGCGCATCCGTCAGTACGCCGAAACCGCTCGCGCGAGCGTCCCTCCTTTTAAATCTCTCACGCGCGCTCTCTCGCGCGCACAACCACACAACGCGCGTGCGCGACGATCACGAACGACGATACCGCGGCGCACGACGACGACACACGACGACACACGACGACGACGACGCGCGCGCTCGAAAACACACGCACCACACCCGTGCACGTTCACCTCGTGGTTCCTCTCGGCGTCGCGCGCGCACCCGGGCGTCCACCCGGCGCGGTCCGCCATCGTGGCTAACCCGTGCGACGCGCCGTAGATGAGCTTTGAGATGCATACTTCTTCGCCGTAGTAGTATATCCACCGACACATCGCGTCGCACCGAGAGGCGTCGTCGTGTGACGCTCGGCGCGAGGCGTCGACCGGCTTGATTTTGCCGCGTTGACGCGTTTTACATACTTACTTCGTTTCAGATCTATATAAAGGTTGTCACAAATAGGGGGGTATGGATAAATATACCCCTTGTTTTACTATATGGTCATATATATTGTATAGTAGTGGATGAGTAGGGTTTAGGAAGCGGTTGCCAGTGTTCTCAGTCATCAGCGCCACGGCGTCGTCATCGTCGCGCGCGCGCCTCCTCGTCGTGCGTCGTGCGTCGTCGCATACGCCGTCTCTCGTGTTTCGCGTTTCGTGTTCTTCGTCTCGCCGCGCATAGGCGTTCGTCGCGCGCCACAGAGCGACCATGAGTGCGGCGGATTCCAAGGATGTGGCGGCGGCGTTGGCCACGCTCAACGCGCACGCGCCCGGCGCCACGCTGACGCACGATGACGGCCGCGATGGCGGCGCACACGAGAGCATTACGTGCGAGGAAACCGCCCACGTCGTCTCGTGGCCTCGCGGCGCGTTCGCGGAGGCGCGAGAGAGGGTGATGGAGTCCATGTCGACGCACTTGCGCGGACACAAGTACGCCAAGGCGGCCAAGGCCAAGGCGGATTTACGGGCGTTGGCGGAGTATGAACCGCATATTGTGCGATCGAAATATGTGGATAATATGGTGTTTTGTACGATTACGGGTACGCGGGTGAAGGCGACGGAGGAGGCGGTGGTGAGACACGCGAGCGGGAAGAAGTTTACGCTCGCGCACGCGACGGCGTTGAAGGATAAACTCGCGCCGAAAGTGGAGAAAGATCCGGTGGTTGAGGCGCAAGAGCTCGAGGCTTTGAAGGCGGAGCAAAAGCAGCGCGAGGAGGCGAATAAGGCGGCGAAAGAAGCTCGCGAAAAGGCGCGAATTGAGGCTAAGATGAAAAAGCGAGAGGAGAAGAAGCGACGGCGCGACGAAGGCGGGTTCGACGAGACGATGGGGTGTTGGGTACCACCAAAGAGCGTTATTGATAGCGGCGACGAAGAGGACGACGATGACGATAGCGACGATGATGATGGTAGCGACGACGATGGGGACGATGAAAACATGGGCGACGATTCGGGCGAAGATTTTGATTTCGATGAAGACGACGCATCCGACGAAGAAGACTTGATACCAACCGTCGTCGTCCCTGGGTCGAGCAAACGAGCCAAGATGGCGCTCGCGAAGAAGCAATAATTAGACGCAGATTAGCACGCGCGCACGCGCGTATCATATTCAGCACGATACCGCGCGGTTCAATATTATTTACCAGACGCACATTTTATCATACGTCTCCACACACGTCGCCACGCCGAAAGTCTTTTCTCAACCTCGCGCATCGTCGTCGTCGACGACGCCATGCGCGTGGACGAACTCCGCACACCTCCTCTCGCGCTCGTGTGCGCGCTCGGTCGAGCAGATGTACAGCCCGAGCTCGCCGAAACGTTGAGGACGCGCGCGACGCCTCCGTTGGTGCTCGCGAGTCATCCATCAATCGAAGACGCCTCACGTGTGCTCGTTCCGCGATTACGAAAGCGAGGGGTGAAACAGCATTTGCGCACGCACGCGCACGGGGCGTCCGCGGCGCATGACGCACACGCTCGAGGGGTGAGCTCGAGAGATGATCACGCGAACGCCGACGCGGCTTCGACGTCGGAGACGTCAAACGCGTCGTTATCCTCGCACCCAGACATCCGCGGCGCGCTCAAGCGCGATTGGTTACTCAAACATAGACAATCCAAACCCGCGGTGGTGATGGCGTTGCTTGATAACGACGTGCTCGATGGTTCTAGCGATGCGCGGGCGCAGCTCACGCGGTCGTTGGAAAAATTGTACGGCGCGGCGCACAACGCTGGAGCGTACGTGTGCGTGGTGTGTCTAGCCGCCGGCCCGGGGCTGCCCGAAGTGTTGCCCGAAGATAAAGCATCGATCATCCGAAAGTTGCTGAATATTGAGAATAGATCGATCGTGACTTTGAATACGGCGACGGCGCAAGGCCGTGAACACGGATGGAACAAGGCGATGAAAGTCGCGCAAGAATTGGCGATAAAAATGTACGGTGAGGAGTGCGATCGGATGACGGCTATGGTAGACGATCCAGGTTGTCCAGCAGTGCTGCGTGCGAGGTATGCGTTCAAGGCGGGAACGTATGCGGAATTTAGACAGGATTGGGTGACGGCGACAAAGCGCTATCGCACGGCGTACGAAGCGTTACCAGACGTACGCGCGGGCATGATGACGCAAGATATCATCGAAACCTTAGAAGTGAGTGAAGTCCTGCACGTGAAATTATGCGTACTGCTCTTGCATAGTGGCTCGCCAACGGAGGCGGTGCATCAGATTGAAAAGCACATGCGGCGATGGTCAAACGCCGCGTCGGCGCTCGCCCGCGAGGCGTTGCCTACATTTCATGAATGGCGCGCCAGGCAGTACAATGTCTTTGGTGATTTGCTCGAGCATCGTTTGCCAGCACCAGCACCAGTAGGCACGCCTCGCACACACTTGCCGGCGTTTTATTTCCACGCCGCGGCGCAGTGTTCCATCGCTCGCCGGCTCGCGTTTGACTCTGTCGCGTTTGACTCAACCGCCGCGCCAGTTGAGGATGTTAAAGTCGAGCTCGGGTCGTATGTAGGACAGTTAAAAATTGCCGGCACGGAAAACACGAGACTGACGACCGAACAATACATGGCGTATTTGCGCGTAAAGGACATGCGAGAGACGATTTCGCGTGAGACGATTGAGCTCCTCACAAAGGCGCACGACCATTACAAGGAAAATTCCGCGGGCACCGCCGGCGGAAGGTCATTCGCTTCGCTCATCGCTGAGCTCGCGAACGAATACTTGCATGCTGGAGACTACAAGAGCGCGCGTAAGCTATTTACTACCGTGGCGGTGGTGTATCGTCGAGAGAGATGGACTGAATTGTTGTGCTCAGTGTTGTTACATTTGAAGACGTGCGCCAAGGCGTTGCGCGATGACGAGGCGTACTTATCCATATGTCTTGAAATGGCAGCCTTGAACGAAGGCGCAGCGAGCGAGCACGCGCCTGCAGCGTTTATCGCGGCGTATGCGGCGATGAATGAACCGCGCGGCGGCGGTGAAGACGAGGACGAGGACGACGTAGCGCCGACGATTACGTGCGGCGACGGCCATCTCGACCGCGTTTTCATTCATAAAGCTGGCTTCTCCACCCTCGATTGCGTGCCAGGGGAACCCGTTGAATTCAACGTTGCCTTGATGTCTAACTTAGCGGGCGATTTAGACATTTCGCACATCGATGTCGACTTCACCGAAAGTGACGCGTACGAATGGAGTGACTCGCGTTCGCGCGTCTTGCGTTCGCGCGAGTGGTTGAGATTGTCGTTTGACATTATTCCAAAATGTGGGTACGTATGCGAGGCCACGTCGCTGACATTGACGACGAAATCGGGCTATGAGTTTGTGATTCCGTTCACGGCGGATACGAGCGATTGCTCAACGTCGAGCGTAAATTACGAAGCCTTGCCGGATTCGGTGCTCAAAATGAAAATTAAGACGCACACGTTGGACGTTCGAGACGCACCACCGCGAGCGACGATTACCATGCATACGCCCAATGGTTCAGCACTTGTTGGCGAGATGTCGCGCGTGGATATTACGGTGACGAGCGTCGCCGACGAGCTCGAAGAAGCTGAATTGTTGTTGCACGTCACCGAGGATGACGAGCCGTCGTCCAACGTGCACATTCTGTCAAACACCACTGGCGATGTGATTCCCAACGGTAATATTGTCATCGGCGACATAGCACTGCACGCAACTTGGACTGGGGCGGTGTGCTTGCGATGGAGCTCGGATGGTCCGCCGGCGGCGTTGCACGCGACGCTCACGGCTAAGCGTACTGGCGCCCGCATGACGGAGATGTTCAAGAATAACCCGAGGACAGCACCCGTTGAAAGCGTTACGTACGTGTCGTGTGATGCCCCGTTCACGGTCAAACGTGCGTATTTACCATCGTACCGACAATCTCCGTTGGTTCTTCAAGAAGATAAGTGCTCGAAATCACCTCCGGTGGGCGTGATGCTCGCCACGCTTCACGTCGGCGGTCCGACGGAACTCACGCTAGACGACGTCAAGAGCAACGTCACAGGTGCACCAGATGAGGGCGTGACGCGCACAGATACGAACGATACCGTGACACTTAACGCGGGCGATGCATTTTTGCACGTCATTCCTTTACGTTCCCAGGATCACGGCGAGGATTCGGTTCGCGTTAAATGGCATCGAACGCACGGCGATTCAAAATCTCGGGACAAGGCGCCCACGGTGATTATCAACGAGTATGTGCTACCCGCGGTCATCGGATCGAAACCGCCGTTGACCGTTGAGCTCAAGTATCCACCAAAGCTGTTTCTTGGCGAGCCGTTTACGTACGAAGTGCGCGCATCCAACGCCACGACGGCGAGTTACGACGTTAAAGTCTCCATCACTGACAGCACGGGATTCGTATTCTCTGGCATAAAGCGCGCCACAATGTATGTTCCACCGCTCTCGTCCGCATCATTCTACTTTTTACTCGTCCCAATCGTTACGGGAAGCGCCGTCTTACCCGAGATGTCGCTCAGCGCCGAGCGTTTCGCGGCCAAATTCGTGCCACCCATTGAAAGCCGCAGGGTGTATGTGCGCCCGGCGTACTAGTAGTCGCAGTCGTTCCTCTGACTAGCAGAGCCCGAGTGAACTGCGTTGTAATTAGAAGACAAACGAACGAGACGAAACGTCGAAGACGATTGTTATTACTTTGTACGCGTGGGTATTTGTATAAAAGTTATGGCTACCGTAGTTGACTACGCCCACGTGGACGACTCAATCCACGCGGTGACGCCAGTCTCCGTCGGCGACGCGATGACGACTTCACCATCCACATTATTAGCTCGAGACGTTTCGAGCATGGCATCTGCGACGCGTGATGCCTTAAACGTACCCGCTGTGTCGTTTTCAATCTCCCCGCCGTGACCGCCGACGACGGCGAGCACCGTGGGACCGGCGCCAGACATGAAACATCCCGCCGCTCCCGCCTTCAATGCGGCGTCAATCAAGCTATCGAGCTTGAATGGCTTGCCACGAATCGGTTGATGAATCGTGTCTTGCGTGGCATAGGACAAAAGTTCCAAGTTACCCGTGGCAAAGGCGTTCACCAACAACCCGGCGCGGGAAATGTTAAACACGGCGTCTTGCACGCTCAATGTCGGAGACAACTGCGCGCGCGTCTCCGCCGTGAGCGACTTGAACTTGGGAATAAACAAAACAGTTTGCACATCTTTCGGGCAACTCACGCGCTGAGTGATCCATTGGTTATCGGTGTTAATACTGATTTGGAACCCTCCGTAAATAGCCGGAGCGACGTTATCCGGGTGTCCCTCGATGTCGCTCGCCAACTGCAACAAAATCTGCTTCGTGCGCGGTGCTTCCACGTCCTTGCCCCCGAGCGCAAGACCAGCCGCTAATCCACTCACTAATGCCGCACTACTGCTTCCTAGCCCTCTCGCAGGCGGAATTCGATTCACGCTCGTAAATTTCAAGTTTCTCGGCAACGTCATCCCCGGCCTCGCCGCCTCAAACCCAACCTTCACCGCCTCATAAATCGCATTCGTCTCATCTCGCGGAAGCTCATCTTCACCCTCGCCCTCGATGTCAATCCCAAAATCCCCGCGTTCGATGATCAAATCGTTTCTCACGTCCACGGCGAACCCAAAGCAATCGAACCCCGGGCCCATGTTTGCGCTCGTCGCCGGCACCGAAAGAATCAATCGCTCACCATCCTCCAGCGCGCAATCGCTCTTGTTCAGCACCCAAGGGTCGATATCCGTGCTCCAACGATGATTCGCAATCTTCGACTTTAAGCTCGCGGCGCCGCCGCCCGCGGCGCAGCGCACGCTGGCGCGTTTTGTCGCCGCATTCGCAGTGGAGGGTTTGTCCCGACGCACGGCGTGCGCGCGCGTCGCGGCGGCGCTGTGTGCGAATGTGAGCGCCATGGGTGCGCGAGACGAGTGCAAAAGCGCGCGCTGCGTCGAGGTCGCGCGCGTGACGGCGGTTCGAGACGACGGCGGCGGCGGCGTGTGACGATTGTGCGTGAGCTGTTTGGGGGTCAAAAAGCGCATTGGCTGTTTGGGGGTCAAAAAGCGCATTGGCTCGCCGAGGCATCTTCGGCGGCGCTCCGACGCGCAATGTCGCTCGCTGTGATGGTGGTACATGGATTAATAAATAATGCTATGAGGAAAAGTATGGTACACGCGCGTGAAGGGGATCGGGCGCGCGGTGGCGCGGGCGCTACGCGTTAGATGAGGACGTTTGGGACGCGCTCGCCTCCTCCACGGCGACGACGGTGGATAATCGACGGCGTAAGGCATCCATGATCTCCGGATCTGCGTCCCATACGTGCTTCTCGACCTTGACGGAGGTTGTAATGTCATCCGAGGCGTACCATAACGGGTCGATGCCCGCGCGAGCGCGATCGTCGACGTTGAATGGTCCGCGCAACGCGTCTGGGGCGAGCTTTTCAATGTACGCTCGAAACGTCTTCGCCGCGACGACTTCGCGTGCAGCCTCATCGAGCGTCTTGTCATCTAGCGCCGCACACACCGTGCGAAACCATGTGGCACCGACGGCGACGTGTCCGACTTCTTCGTCGGAAATTCTCCGCACGATTGCGGCGCTTCTTGGGTCGCCGAAACCGACGAGCCGTTCGGCGAGCCGCGGCCCGGCGTCCAATCCGCGCGCCTCTTGCATGCAAGGCACCACGGCGAGGCGCGCTAATGGATCATTCGCCGTCGCCTCCGCGCCTTCCCATAACACATCATGCGCAACCATGTCGCCGTAGCGCACCCCAAGCTCATCTAAGCGCTGTAAACACCACAACAAATGTCTCGATTCATCGTCGGCGACGTGCGCAAAATCTATAAAAAATTGATCCGGCAGCGCTCCACGCAAAGATGCGTACCGGCCGATGGTGTCCCACGCTAAATCAATCGCATTCAACTCAATGTGCGCTAAATTATGCATCACATGCGCCACGCGGCCGAGCGGTGACGTCTTCGGGCTCGGCACCTCTTTCGGTGGCACCAACTTTGGCTCGGCGGGACGCGCCGGTTTCGCCGGCATCTCTCGCGCCCCGTCCCATCCTTCTCTCACAATCTCCAGCTCACCTCGTAGCAACGCTTTATACACACCGTGCGACATCGCCGCCTTGGCGCGAGGATCCGCAGTGGCGACGATGTGACGCGCGGCGGATGCGACGCACGACGCCTCTGACGCCGCGCGCTCGCCCATCTCTCGCATGACGTTTACATCCCCTTCCACCGCGTCATTCGGCTCGCGCGCGCCATCGAGCGCACCCCAACG
>JACLAB010003766.1_pt1 | contig 10631 bp, 7 predicted proteins | sample 8027921 | NCBI WGS metagenome assembly JACLAB01 (sample SAMN15725117, study PRJNA655200) | protist metagenome | isolation source: fluorescence activated cell sorting (FACS) single amplified genomes of... | place: USA: West Boothbay Harbor, Gulf of Maine | collected 2000-07-19
GCTTGCTCGGCGCGATGGTGAGCGTGGCGAAGGATAACGCGGAGGTGCTGCGAGCGATCGCCGGGTTCGACGACGCTGGCGACGGCGAGGCGGTTGAGCGTCCGAGCGCGGCGGATCGCGCGGTGGCGTTCTTGGAGAAGTCGAAGAACAAAAATTTAGTCGTAGACTTCGGTCGAGAGCTTGTGGACGCGGCGATGACGACGTACGTGCGCACGATGGGCGACGATAACATGTACGCCGATATGTTTGAGGCGGTTCGAAATCCAGCCAACAAGGCGGTATTCTTAGAGATGATGCACGCTATGGTGGAAACGAGCGTTCGCACGTACGTCGTCGCGTCGATGGAAATGGCGATGCACCCCGATGAGATGCTTCGCGGGGGCTCGTACGCGGCGTCAAAGCGAGACGATTCGCCGACAAGTCCACTGGCTTCGCGCTTCACCCCGGTGGCGCAGACACCACCGCGCTCAAACGGAGTCCACGATGCGCACACAGACGGAGAGATTCACTCTCCCGCGCTCTTCGGGACTTGGAAAGAGTTGTTCCAGGCGGCGACGGAGACTCGCGAAAACCGTCGATTGGTGCTCGCCACGACGGGCACGGCGACGATGGCCGCGCTGCGAGGATTCGCAAGCGGTACGTACGACGTCATATTTAAAGGCAAATTTGCTGGCCACAGAATGCACGTTCAGTACTGGGTTCTCGCCGTGTGCTTCGCGCTCGCGTCCGTAGTGTTGCTTCTTTTCACGCGTTTGTTTACGCTCTTCGCGCTCGCGCGTCTACCAACTTGACCCATTAGCCGCGTTGTTACGAACGTAAACGTTTCTTCAACTCAACTACTAAGATGTGTATTTAGTAAAGACCTAAGGAGGATTGTAGTGTCGCTCATCGCCACGGCGAAAGCACGTTGGGATACTTGTTTTGGAGCTCTCGCAAATGCTCGCAGTGTGGCCTCTTGCTCGTCCAACTCTGACGCTCGTAGTCGCACTGCCGACGATAACGATGGATGATTTCGTTCTCGATTCGATCCTCCATCGAGCGTTGCTGGTCACCCTTGGGGAACTTTTGCTCAAAGATGTGTTTGTTGACGTAAAACGGCAACTCCATGCGCGACGTGCGAAGCAAGTGTGGATGTTCTTTCGATCGATGCATGGAAAAGTGCTCCTCTGCCGGCGTCAATAGCCACATCAGAATTGGAATCAACAGTGGCAGAAGATGCAGTATGTTGCGAATCACGGTCGCGCTATCGTCCACGTGAGGACCTCTCGCCCCGCCCGAGTGCTGCCTCTGGCGCGGGAACCCACCCCCGAACGTGTGTACTCTGAACCCCGGTCCGCCGAACCCACCCATACCGCCCGGCATGCCTCCGTTAAAGAACATGTTGAAAATGTCCGCAGGATCGATATCGTCGTCGAAGCCGAACCCTTGCGCGCCACCCGCGCCCCCGCGTCGACGCATCCCCGGCCCGAAGCCTGCTTGCTGTGGATCATCGCTCCCATATCGATCGAACGCCGCACGTTTGTTCGGATCGCTCAAGCACGCGAACGCTTTACTCACCGTCTTAAACACCTCCTCAGCCCCCGCGGCTTGACACTTGTCCGGGTGCAGCTTCAACGCCAACTTTCTGTACGCCTTCTTTATGTCCGCGTCGCTCGCACCGCGCTCGATCCCGAGCACTCGATAATAATCCGCACCGGCCTTTTTCACATTCGCGATGAGTTTCTCTTGCTCGGGCGTCCCTCGCTTCGCGCTCTTTTCACCGCTCGGCGCCGAAGTCGTCGCGCTCGCGCGACGCTGCGTCCCGGGCTGACTCGCCGATCGCCCATTCGCCTCGCCGTTTCGCCCGTTTTCGCTCGCGCTCGCGGACGCGCTGCCACTAAATCCTTTCACGCGTTTGCTCTCGACGTCGGCGCGGAGCTTGTTCGCGCGCGCGCTCGTGGAATCGAGTTTAAGTGCCTTGGAGATGAACCTCAGCGCCTTTTCAAGATCGGCCTCGGACGACGCGTTATCGAGCGCGGCGCGCGCGATGTCGCAACATCGTTCGGCCTCGTCGACGTTCATCGTCGTTCGAGCGAGTCCGACGCGCTCGAGGGCGCGGAGGAGTGGCGCGACCTGAGCGACAAGATGGGAGGAGGCGCCGGCGAGCAAACGCGACGCGGCGGCGCAAAAGCGCGAGGACGGCGGTCGGCGATGGTTGACAAACGGTCGTTCGCAAATTTAGGCAAAAGAATATAAATTCAACAGTGGGCTAGTCGATGCCTAAGCGTAAAGTCACGGCGGATCTGTGCGCGTCCAAACCTTCGACCGCCGCCATCCTGGCGACGTGAGGACCGAGCGCGTCTAAACCTTCCTTGGTGAGCTCTTGAACCGTCATGTACTTAACGAAAGAGTCCAAGGATACGCCGGAGTACATGCGAGAGTAGCCATAGGTGGGTAAAACGTGGTTGGTGCCGCTGGCGTAATCGCCCACGGATTCTGGGGTCCAGCGCCCGAGGAAGATGGAACCGGCGTTGTCTAACTGCGGTAACCATGATTCCGCATTTTCGACGTTTACGATCAAGTGCTCGGGAGCGTATCGATTGCTAAAATCGCACGCGGCCGCCATGTCGTCAACGACGACGGCGTAGGAGTGGCCGAGCGCCTTGGCGGTGATTTCGGCGCGCGGGAGCTTGCTCGCTTGGTCCGCCACGGCGTCCGTGATAGCCTTCAAATCCACGTCCGGGAACGTCACCAAAACCACCTGGCTGTCCGGCCCGTGCTCGGCTTGAGACAAGAGATCGGCGGCGACGTGGGCGGCGGGGGCGTCTTTATCCGCGATGACGAGCACCTCACTCGGGCCCGCGGGCATGTCGATGGAAACCATCGCGTCTGAGTTTTGCAGCGACATCTTCGCCGCCGTCACAAACTGATTCCCCGGACCGAAGAGCTTATCCACCTTCGGGCACGTTTCCGTGCCGAATCCCATCGCCGCGATCGCTTGCGCGCCGCCAGCCTTGAGAATGTGCGTCACCCCCGCCTTTTTCGCCACGTACAGCACCTCCGGAACGATGGAACCATCCTTGCGCGGCGGCGTCGCGAGCACGACGCGTTCGCACCCGGCAATCTTCGCCGGCACCGCGAGCATGAGCGCCGTGCTCGGTAACACCGCGGTGCCGCCCGGGACGTACAGTCCGACCGCTCCGATCGGTCTCGACACGCGTCGACAGCGCACCCCCGGCATCGTCGTCACGTCCACGTCCCCGCTCTTCGCCTGCGCCGCGTGAAACGCCGCGATATTGTCGTACGCCACGTCAAACGCCTTCTTCACATCATCATCCAGCACGGGATCGGGCAATTCATCCACGCGCACCGTCACCGCTTCCAAATCGACGCCGTCGAACTTGCTCGTGTACTCGCGCACCGCCGCGTCCCCGCGCGTTCCCACCGCCTCCACGATCGGCTTCACCGTGTCCAGGATGCTCGTAAAGTCCACCCGCGGTCGACGCATCACCTCCACGCGCTCTTCCGCGGTGAGATCGCGCTCGACGTACGTCCGCATGTCGAACGCCGTCGTCGCCGCCGTCGCCCCCGCCGGTCGAGCGATCCTTCGTCTCGCGCCCGCGCGCTCGCCGCGCGCGCCCGCGCGTGCGCCCGCGACGCGTCCGCGCGCCGCGCGCGTCGTTCGCGCGTTCGCCGCGCGCGCGCGCGCCGCGGACATGCGCGTCGCGCGCGTCGTGCGGTCGCGTTGTGACGTCACCGCGCGTCGTCTCGGCCGTCTCGGACGCGTCGGCGTCGCAAAACCTACGTCGTCGTGTGGGCAAACAGTCACGCGCCCGGGCGCGCGCGATCGCGATCGGGGCGCGTTTTCTCGGACGTCTCGGACGTCTCGGACGGCGACGATCGCGCGTCGCGCGCGCCGCACACGCGCGATCGCGACGCGCGGATCGCGACGGACGCGCGCGCACCTCGCGAACGCACGGAATGCGGTGCTCGAGCGCGCCGCGCCGCGCGCCCGGCGCCGCGCGCGCGCGAACGACGCGCGCGGTTGCGGATAAGACGCGGGCGCGCGCGACGGCGGCGACGACGGTCGGTGGGCGCGCGCGCGCGAGCGATGCGCGCCGAGCGACGGTGACGCGGGCGAAGAGCGCGTCGGCGTCGTTCCCGTTCGTGAAGATCGTGGCGCAGGAGGAGCTAAAGCTGGCGCTGACGCTGAACGTGGTGGATAGCGCCATCGGCGGGGTGCTCATCATGGGCGACCGCGGCACGGCGAAGAGCGTGTCGGTGCGCTCGCTCGTGCAGTTGCTGCCGGAGATCGACGTGGTGAAGAATGACCCGTTTAATTCGTCGCCGACGAATCCGGAGCTCATGGGACCGGACGTGCGGGAGGCGTTTCAGAGAGGCGAGACGTTGGAGACGGCGAAGATGCGCGTGCCGATGGTGGAGGTGCCGCTCGGGACGACGGAGGATCGCATTTGTGGGACCATCGACATCGAAAAGGCGCTGAGCGAGGGTACGAAAGCGTACGATCCCGGTTTGTTGGCGAAAGCGAACAGAGGTTTGCTGTACATTGATGAGGTGAACTTGTTGGACGATTCGCTCGTGGACGTCGTCCTCGATTCCGCCGCGGGCGGTTGGAACACTGTGGAGCGCGAAGGCATCTCGTTGACCCACCCGGCGAAGTTTATCATGATCGGTAGCGGCAACCCGGAGGAGGGTGAACTTCGTCCTCAGCTTCTCGATCGTTTCGGGATGGCGGTGAACATCAGAACAATCTTCGACATGGATCAACGTACGGAGTTGGTGATGAACAAGTTGGCGTACGAGCGCGATCCGAAGGGCTACACGGAGGAGTGTAGAGAAGAAACCGAAGCGTTGAAGGCGAAGATTGTCGCCGCTCAAAAACTCTTGCCTTCGGTGACCATGGATCGTGATTTGGCGTTGAAGATTTCTGGCGTTTGCGCCTTGGTCAACGTTGACGGTTTGCGCGGGGACATCGTAGTCACTCGCGCCGCCGCGGCTCTCGTCGCCTTCGAAGGTCGCACTGAAGTCACGATGGAAGACATCGCCCGCGTTATCGGCCCCTGCCTGAGCCATCGATTGAGAAAGGACGTCACCGATACCATGGATGGTGGATTCAAGGTCATGCTCGCGTTTAACAAAATCTTCAAGGGCAGCGCCATGCTCAACTTTGACGAAGCCATGGCTGAAGGCATCAAGGCGCCGGAGCCGGAAAAGCCGAAGGAAGCGGCGAAGCCGAAGGAAGAACCAAAGAAGAAGGCGGGGGCCTGGTCTGGGTTGCCCGGCGGACGTTGAGAAACTTAGAGAACGCGTTTTAACGAACAAACACACATTGCTTTTCGAAGCGACGTCGGCGTCGTTCCGATGTTTTTACACTGTTCTAATCGCTATTTATCATTTGCCATCGGAAGCGGATGATATTTTTTCAACTATGAACGGGTGCTGCAGCGCGTCGAGCACCGTGATGCGCTTCTCCGGATCGATATTGAAGATCTGATTGAGCAAGTCGGCCAACTGAAGCGCTTTTTTGCGCTCGCCGTCGCTCATGTCGGAGTCGCGCGTGAATATTTTCGATAAATCTTTTGTCGGTTTGGCGTCGCGCACGAGACGGCGAATACTCTTCTTCGTCACGGGATCTTCCTCGACGACCGAGAATATCCCCATGGGATCGTAGTGATTATCCTTGAACAAAGCGCGGCGAAGCAACTTTTTCGGTACGGGCCCTTTGAGTTCGAGCATGAGCTTTAGCATGTGATTGTTTGAGCGACCCGGGAACGAGATGTTACCGGTGAACAGTTCGTACAAGCAGCATCCGACTGACCACAAATCCATAGGATGCGAATACGGCAGTCCAAGAATCACCTCCGGCGCGCGATAGAATCGCGACACCAAATACGGCGTCAACTCGTTGTCGCCGTCGAACATCGCGCTGCCGAAATCGCACAACTTTAATACGTTGTGGCTTTCGTTGACTAGAACATTGTCGGGCTTGATGTCCGCGTGCACCACGCCGCAGTTCTTCAAGTGTCTCAGCGCGATGAACAACTGAGTGGCGTACGCCTGCACGGCTTTGATGTTGATGCCGACGTTACGGCCAAACTTTTTAATCACCTCGCGCAGATTCATCGCCAACGACTCGAACACCATGAACACGTGCTCGCGATACTCAAAGTGCCGCACGAAGCGCACGCAGTGTCGCTTATTCTCGGGATCACTTCCACTGAGTTTCTGTAATATGTCAATCTCGAGCTGCGCCGCCTTGTACATGGAGTCGTTGCACCGAATGACTTTAATCGCCACCTCACTCGGCTCGCCCTCCGTCTTTGACTCGTCCACCGCGCGCAAGACGTTTGAAAACACCCCCTTACCGAGGTGCGCCGTGATCGTGTACCGCCCATCCAACACCTCGCCGATGCGCGCGCAATAGTATCCCTCGGCATCGTCCCAATTATCGGCCAAACCTTTGGACATATCCACCGCCCCTCCCGCGCGTTTCGCGCGCTTCGCGTCGCCGCCGACGTCCGTCGGATTCAAGTACAACGCGTCTTCATCCGAATCCTCTCCGAACATGTCCCCGACCGCGACCGTCGTCGCCGATGTCCGCACCACCGTCTTCGTCTTCGTCGCCATCGTCGCGCTCGCGTCGCGCGTCGTCGTCGTCGTCTCCGCGTTCGCCGTCGCCGCGCGCGCGCTCGTCGCCCCGTGTTTCGCCATGATCTCCGCGCGTCGTTTCCGTCTCGCCTCGATCAGCGCCTCCTCGTCGTCCTCCGCGCCGAACGCCGTCGCTGAGATCTCTTCGGACGCCTCGTCGTCGTCGTCGTCCGTCGCGCGCGTCGCGCGCCACGCGCGGACGTTCGCGTCGACATCGTCGTCGTCGTCGTCGTCGTTCGGTGCGCCTTCGAGCGCGCGTTTCCGCTTCGCGCGCGGCGTCGAGGACGTCGTCGACGGCGCATCGCGCGCGCCGTTCGCCGTCATTCGCGTCGAGCGACGCGCGGCCGCGCGGGCGTGTGCGGCGTCGCGCCGGGCGCGCGATGAAGGCAAAGGAATCGAAGAAGAATGTAAATCACACCGCACCGAGAAGGCGAAAAAAATTAAATTGAATTGAATTGAAATGAAATGAAATGAAATCAAGCGACGCGCGCGCACGCGCACGCGAGGGCGGTGAAGAGGGCGAATGCGATAAATTTTGGACCGGCCGGCGCGGCCGAGGCGGCGTCGCAGGCGGTGTCGCCGCCGTTGGCGAGGTCGCCGGCGGCGTTGGTGGTGTACGCGGCGCACGCGACGCACGCGTTGTTCGATACGCGTTCATTCGCCCCACACGCGGTCACCGCGCACGCGGTGTCGATCCCGCCGGATGGATCATCACCCGCGGCGCGCGTCGTGCCCGCGGGACACGCGGTGCAGCTGCCGGACGAGACGTGTTGGTTCGACGCGCACGCCGCCGCGCCGTCGCACGTCGTATCCGATTGCGTGGCGTCGTCGCCGGCGACGTTCGTCGCCGACCCGGTACACGCGACGCACGCGAAGGACGACACGCGTTCATTCGTCGCGCACAGAGTCGCCGTACACGTCGTATCGCCGCCGTACACCGGATCGCCCGCGGCGCGCGTCGATCCCGCCGGACACGCGACGCACGCGCCGCTCGACACGCGTTGGTTCGTCGCGCACGCCGCCCCCGTCGCTCGAGTCAGCGTGATCGTCTGTCTCGTCACCGCGCCTTGCACGGCGGCGTACCCGGCCGAAATATCCACGCTCGACACGCTCGTGAGATCCGCGGGCGCCGTCCACGTGAACGTCTTCGTTCCCGAAGCGCCCGAGTTCGCGTACTGCTGCGCCGTCCCGCCGCACGACTTCGCGGTGAATCCAGAAATGGTGGTCGCCGTCCCCGCGCTCGCGTGCGCGAACGCCGCGAGCGCCAAACCGGTGAGCGTGATCGTTATCGAATCGTTCGGCCCGTACGTCGACGCGCTCGCGGTCACGAACGACCCGACGCTCGGCGTCGCGCCCATTATCGTCGCTTTCGTCATGATGTCGACGCCGGACACCTTCCGGTCGCAGCCGACCCTGTCCGGGTACGCGCGCGCCGCGACGGCGAGCGACGAAAAGAGCGCGAAAAACCGCCGCGCCGTCGGCGCGCGCGCGCGGCGACGCGACGACGCGCGCATGCCGACGCGAGCGTCGCGAGGTGACGTCGAGGGCGTCAAAAAGCGACGCGATGCCCGAGGGCACCGTCTTCATCGGGAACATCCCGTACGACGCGACGGAGACGAGCCTGCGGGACGTGTTCGGCGAGGTCGGGCCGGTGCGCGAGCTCAGGCTCGTCGCCGATCGCGACACGGGGAAGCTGAAGGGATACGGGTTCGTGGAATTCGATGATTACGCCACGGCGATGAGCGCGGTGCGGAACGTGAACGGACGCGAGTACAACGGGAGACAACTGCGCGTTGATCACGCGGAGACGATGAAGGGAGAGGGCGGCGGCGGCGGCGCGGGAGGCGCGAGCGGCGGGAACGGGAACGCGAACGCGAACGCGGCGGCGCCGGGACGGCTGCGCGCGGACGCGCCGGTCGGGCAAGCGATGGCGAAACACGCGAATCAGATGGGGATGCGACACGCGTTTGAGGGCGCGACGTCGGCGACGGGAGCGGCGATGGATTTGTTGACGAAACGCGTGGCGGATCTCACGCCGACGCAGATGTACGAGATCATGTCGCAGATGAAACAGATGACGGAGAGTGATCCCGCGCAGGCGAGGACGCTGTTGATACAGAATCCGCAGTTATCGCTGGCGTTGTTTCAGGCGCAGTTGGTGCTGGGGATGGTGAAACCGCCGAGTGGGGGCGCGGCGCCGGCGCCGGCGCCGGCGCCGCATTTGGTCGGGCAGCAGGCGTCGCGAATGCGCACGGCACCGCCGCCGCCGCCGCCGGTGCGCGCGGTAGTGCCACCTCCACCGGCGCCGCCCGTGGCGGTGGTGCAGCCACCGATGGATCAACAGCAGGCGCTGTTGCGACAAGTGCTCGCGATGACGCCCCAGCAAATCGCGGTGTTGCCGCCGGATCAACGCGCGCAGGTGGAGTATCTCCGCCAACTCGCCGCGCAGCAGGGCATGGTACGTCGCGCGAACACTCGATGTGATGTCTCAACGCGCGACGCACGAGATGTAATCTTCTTGTTTTCAAAATGCACAAGTTCCAACTGAAATTCTGTGACGAGGAACAAGTTTACTGATGCGAATGCGAACGTTTGCGACGAACGTCGAGACCACGATTTCACGCGCGATGACTGACGGAACGAGCATGCGCTTTCTCGCGCGCGCAGGTTTAAGGATTATGATAACGAACGAATGAACGACGAAGGTGACCTAGAAGAACCGTAGAAGACTTGTTGTTGTGAATCGCCAAAGCGAACTAACTTAATCGTGACACGCTATCGCTAATCGAGCTATTTCAGCGAAGGCCCGATGGGAATGTGCTTACGCTTGTGCAGTGGGACTCCGCGCTTCTTCCCGCCCAAACCCTTAACTTGACGCTTATCGTCGGTGCGTTCGCTCCACGTCGATTTGCGCAACTTGACCGGCCGGTTTCCGATAAACTTCCCCGCCATCTCCTTCATCGCCCGCGCGTAATCCCCGATGTCAAGAAACGACACGAATCCATACCCCTTGTTCTTCCCCGGATTCATCTTATCCATCACCACCTTGGCCTTGGCGAAACGCGTCTTCGGCGGCGTCCGGCTTGCCGACGGTTCGGAAAAAAACGCCTTGGGCGAGATAGCCGCGGAAATCTTCGGGATGTTCCGTGATGACGGCTTCGTACGCGATTTCCGCGTCCTTGCCGTGGCCCTTCCAGGCACTCTGTACGCGCGCCTCGAGCAGTCGTCCGTCGACTTCGTCGACCCAACCCTTCTTCGAAAACGTCTTGGCGTAATCGAGGGCGAGACCGTTTCGGCCGTCTTTACCTAAAGCGTCGAGAAACCCGCGCAAAAATGAAGGCGAAGGCGCGGTTTGCTGACCTTTGCCCAAGACGTCGGCGTCGATGATGGAGCGAAAAGCCTCGACGGCGCGTCTCGGCTGCCCATCCGCTATCCACGTCTCCGCGAGCGCGCTCACGTTTTCTTCATTCGTCGGATCGACGGCGACGAGGCGTTCTAAGTACGGCAACGCTTTCGGGTAATCATCCAGCGCGAGGAAAGACTGCGCTGCTTGCCGAAGCTTGTCCGCGTCCTCCGGCGCCGCGCTCAGCGCCTCCACGACGGCGTCCGCTTGCTTCTGCACCTCCTCCTTCACGCTGTCGCTCAATCCACCCTTCCCCTGAGGAATCGCCGCTTGAAACGTGAGATCGCTCGGAATGAACACGACGACCAGCGCGCACGCCGCCAAGAAGCTCACGACGCGAACGAGCGTTTGATTCCCGTCCTCGTCCTCGCTCGCCGTCGCCCCGCGCTCCTCGTCCATGTAATTCGCCATCGGTCCCGCCGGCTTCGCCGCGCCGCCGCCTCCGAAACTCACCTTCGCGTCCATGTCGAACGTCCCGCTCGCGCCGCTCGTCCCGCGCGCGCCCTCTCGCCTCTTCTTCGCCGCGTCCGCGCGCACCGCCTCGAGCTTTTCGTCGAAGCTCGCCCCGACCGTCGTCGTC
>JACLAB010011847.1_pt1 | contig 10628 bp, 9 predicted proteins | sample 8027921 | NCBI WGS metagenome assembly JACLAB01 (sample SAMN15725117, study PRJNA655200) | protist metagenome | isolation source: fluorescence activated cell sorting (FACS) single amplified genomes of... | place: USA: West Boothbay Harbor, Gulf of Maine | collected 2000-07-19
AGCGAACAGTTTGCGAGGCATCTTTTGTGTCCTTTTAGTGTGCGAAAGAGTTATTCTATCGTGTGTATAGAGCGAACATTTTTTGTCGTGTGTGTTCACTTTTTTTTGTTTTCCTTAAAAATTCGAGAAATTGAAAAATTACATATAACACGAATACACATATTGCGAACACTTCTTCTTTCTCTTCTTCTTTCTCTTCTTCAAAAACCCGTGCTCGGCGTGCGACGAACGAGAGATGATTTTCGCGGGACGGGGAATTGGTATGTCGACGTCGTCGTCTCCTTTCCGAAGGTGGTGGTGGTTTCTTTGTTTTGTTCGCGCTCGCTCGTCTCGGGCGACGGAGGCGGAGCCAGCGGTCTGTCCTCGTCGGTAGGTTCGGCAACGGGCACGCCTTCCTTGTTCGCCTGGCGGTATGTTTCACTTCTCGAAGACGGTTGTTCGTCGACGTGCTGATCGCGAGCTTCTGGGAGGATCATGTTCACGCGACGCATTTTAGCGGAAGAGGAACAAAATCGGTTGAAAATGCCGATAGCGGTGAAGAAAGCGACGAAGAGCGCGGAGAAGGCGATGAGGAGTTTCTTCGCGCGTTCGTTGAGGACGCCGGAAGGTTTCGAGGCGGTTTGTTGTTGCTGCTGAGTATTGTTTGAAGATGTCGGCGGATATACGATTCTGTCTTTGACTCGTCCCGCGTTTGAAAACTCGTCGCCGCCCATTTCTTGAACTTGGTCGTCGGTGTTCCAGATGTTGGAAGCTCTGAACGCCTCGAGAAGTTCTTGCGCTCGACGAAGAGTTTCGGATTCGCGGTCGTCGTCGTCGCCAGTATTCTTCTCGGCGGCGTCTGCGAGGACTTGCGTGAAGATACTTCGAGAGGAGGACATGATACCGATGACCCGGTCGTATAACGCCATGACTTCGTCGGTATTCGCAGATGTCGAGTTTCTTCCGGCGTTGAGGAACAAAATGTCAGAGCCGAAACGCACGGCAGAGTCCATGGCGTCTTGTATCGCGGTGCGCACCATCACATCCAAAGGATTTTTTTCCGCAGTACTTGTAGTAGCATTCATCGACGACCGTAAAGACGCGGAGAAAAAACTCAAAAATACTTCTCTCAGTGGCGGGGCAAAATTGGACTCGAACGATACCGAGGTACTTTCGCTATCGCTTTGGGACGTCAAAATGGCATCTTCAATGATTTTTTCGCCTAACAATCGCACCTCTTCGCTGGTAAAGCTACCAGGCTCGCTCAGCGTCAAATTGAACTTTTCGGCGGCTCTTTGCAACCGCCTCGATATCTCCGCCCGAATCTCATCCGACAAAGGTAACGATGAAGTGTCGATTCCCGAAAGCGACTGCACGATATTAGGATCACCGCTATTCGAAAAAGAAGACGTCGTCTGGATAGCTTCAATCAAAGACCTCAACGCGTCTCTCGGTTCAACCGCGTTCAAATTATCAATCAAACGATTCGCAAACGTCCCGTCGCCGAGAACCGCGCCTTCTCCGGCGCCGCCGGACTGAATGACGTCTTGCAACATCCTCGTTAAGAAGGTCTCTCTTCCGCTAAAGAATCCATCTTCACCTCCCGCTTGCGCGAACGATTCCATCAAGTTCCCGTCGCCAAAACTCCCACTCGCGACGCTTTGCATCAACCGGCTCAAAAACGCGTCTCGACCGGCGTCGAGTTCAGTATTTTCACCACTCGTCTCCGTCTCACCACTCAACCGTCCAATCCTCTCGTACGCTTCTTTCAAAACCGCCCACGACTCCTCGTTCCCTTCTCCGAAATTCTCTCCAAACGCTCTCACGATGTTCCAAATTTGGTTCTCCTCGCTACCATCCGCCGCCGTTTGCAACATCTCTCGTAAAAAATCAAACGCCGGAGATACTTCCCGCTGCTGCTGCTGCTGCTGCGCAGTATTTTCCACCTCTTGTCCGTAAACGCGTCCAAAACTATCAGACGAGAACAGAAAAAGAAGACAAAAAAAAACGCAATTAAGATGTCCAAAGAACTGCCAGCGCTTCCAGTGCAAGAAAGAATAACAACAGCCTTTTCTCATCGTCGTTGTCCTCGTTTCCGTCGTCGTTTCAGCGTTCGTCGTCGTCATTCTGTCAGTCAGTCGTCAGTCGTTTGAGCGCGTATTTTGTGGTCAAAAAGAGAACCAGTCTCGAAATAATAAAAACGAGCGTTTCTCGTAAATGTGAGAGAGTTTTTGCCTTTCGGAAACAAATAGGGTTTAAAACCCTAAAATTTGATTTTGAGTCGATTGGAAGACACGCGCGAGAAAGACGTTTGCGCGCTCATTAGTAAGAGCAGCAGAAGAAGCAGAAAGAGAGAAATTATTCCTCTCTCTTATAGTATTTCTTCTTCAAAATCATGGGCGTGGCGGAAAAGCGCCGGTTGAAGAAGAAGCTCGCGAAGGAGAAGAAGAAGAAGAATGAAAATTCTTCGTTGGCGGCTTTGTTCTCCTCGTCTTCCGATGATGCGGATTCAGACGACGACGACAGAGAAGAAAAAGAAGAGCAGGAAAGGAACGCCGACGGTGGAGGTGGAGTACGTGGCGGCGCCGTTGGAGACGATCTTAGATGCGGACGTCTCGGATGAGATGCGGAGAGTGTTCGAGGCGTTCGTGGAGAAACCGGCGAACGACGGGGAGAAGACGTTGGAAAACGATCGAATCCATCGCGAGGAAAAGAAGAAGACGTTAAAGAAGAAGACAAAGAAGAAGAAGACAAAGAACGGCAACGACGACGAGAAAGAAGTTGACGATGAGTTCTCCTCGTCTTCCGATGATGCGGATTCAGACGACGACGACGAGAAAAACAACCCCGAGGACGGATTAACCCGAAAGCAACGAAAAGAGATGAAAAAGTTACAAATAGCGGACTTGAAACGAGTGTGCGAGAAACCGGAGGTGGTGGAAATATGGGACACGACGGCGCAAGATCCGGAATTTCTGGTGTACCTTAAAGCGAGCAGAAACGCGGTGCCAGTACCGAGACATTGGAGTCAAAAGAGAGCGTTTTTAGCCGGGAAGAGAGGGATAGAGAAGCCGCCGTTTAAGTTGCCGGCGTTTATCGAGGCGACCGGGATTGCGAAGTTACGAGACTCGTACGCGGAGAGAGAGGAGCAGAAATCGTTGAAATCGAAAGTGAAAGACACGAAAACTGCGAAATTAGGTCGGATAGACATCGACTATCAAGTCATGCACGATGCGTTCTTTAAATTTCAAACGAAACCGAAGATGACGAAGATGGGAGACTTGTATTTCGAAGGCAAAGAGTACGAGATTTCGTTAGGCGATAGGAAACCGGGCAACTTGTCGGACGAGTTAAAAGCGGCTTTAGGGATTGACGGGAACAACGGGCCTCCCCCGTGGTTGATTAATATGCAACGGTATGGGCCACCGCCGGCGTACCCAAAGCTACCGATTCCTGGGTTATCGGCGCCGATTCCGGAAGGAGCGCAGTTTGGATACCACCCCGGAGGATGGGGTAAACCGCCCGTGGACGAGTACGGGAGAGCTTTGTACGGCGACGTGTTTGGTATAAACGCGGCGAAGCAGACGGGTAGGACGAAATACGACGAACCAGTCATGAAAGGTGATCACTTTTTTGGCGAGTTGGGATCAGACGACGAGGAGAGCGAATCCGAGGAAGAATCCGAGGACGAGGAAGAAGCGGAAGAGGAAGAAGTAGAAGAGGAAGAAGAAGTAGCAGTAGAAGAAGAAGAAGAGGAAGAAGAGGAAGAGGAAGCGGATGAACCAGAATCGATCGACTTGCGCAAACGCTCGTCCAAAACCACCACAACCGCGACTGGCGAGGACGAACCGAAAGAACTCTACAAAGTCCTCGGCGAAAAAGAGGCCAAAATCGGCACCGCGCTCATGGGTTCCGAACGCATCTACGACGTCTCCGGAGCGGCATCAGCGTCAAAGAAAACCATCGGTTCCGGCGTCGACGTCGCCATCGCCCCGGAGGACCTCGAACACCTCGACGAAGAAGGTTTGCGCAAAGTCTTCGAAAAGCAAAAAGAAAAAGACGTCTCCGCGCGCCGAGGCGAAGACTTCTCCGACATGGTCAAAGACCACGCTCGGCAACAGAAACGGAAAAACTCGGATGTCGACGCCTCGAACGGAAGTGGTAAAAAAAGTAGCAGCAAAAAGTTCAAGTTTTAATACTACTAATTATATAATAGTTAATTTAAAGATGTCTCGTTTACTCAATGCACATGGTTGCGTGGCGACGTTAAGTCATTCCTCATACTGGGAGCCAAGTTAAGGTTTCTTTTACAGTCCCAGGAAATGGACTTATAAGTCCCCAGTATTTTTAGGGGAAAACCAGGACTTTTCGATTTTTTGGCCTAAAAATCGAGCCTTTTTCCCTATAACGACGGGGACTTATAAGTCCATTTCCCTGGACTGTTTTAAAACGGGTTATTAATTTTCACAATTTGGCACGCGCTTTTTGTACACAACACCAACAATCATGCACTGTGCGACGACGACGACGACGGCGCATTGTCATCATCATCTGTCGTACCGTACCCATCATTCCGCTGCCCAGATACTTTCCTCCTTCGCGTCTTCTTCATCATCTTCTTCCTCGTCGTCGTCATCAAAGTCAAAGCCGCCGACCAAATGTTTCCCGAACTGCTCCTCGAAAGCAGCGCTAAGTTCTGGCCGCAGCACAAGCACAGGCGCGAAGCGAAACGACAAGAGGTCGAGAAGGAGCATTTCCTCCTCCTCGTTACGCGCAGGGGTCGGTGAAGAGCAAAAGAACGACAAAAACAACAACAACGACATAGAAGATAAATACAACGAAGCCATGAAAGCGTATTCAGCCTCTCCGTTTGAATATCAACACGAGAAAGGCTTGTATTACCACCAGATCACGGATTCGATATTAGTCGGGACGCAACCGTGGGAGAAAGGGTCGATTATATATCTGAAAGAGAAGGAAAACGTGACGGTGTTGTTTAACACGCAAGAAGACGGGAACTTTGAGTATTGGAAGGTGAACATTGGCGAGCGCGAGGAGGAAGCGAAGAAGGCGGGCGTGCGATTGCATCGACAACCGATCGTCGATTTTAGCTTCGATTCGCTGAGAGAGCAGTTACCGGAAGCGGCGAGTGAGTTCGACCGATTGATGAATCAGTCGGATACGGAGGTGATTTATTGTCACTGCACGGCTGGGATGGGGAGGAGTCCGGCGGTGGTGATTGCGTATTTGTATTGGACGGACGATAGATTTGAGAGTTTAGATGCGGCGTATGAGTTTTTGACCAGTAAAAGGCCGTGTGGTCCTAAGAAGGAGGCGATTCGACAAGCGACGGTGGATATTCTGGAATCGGAAGGAGATTCGTTGCCCACGAGAGATGGAAAAATGAAAGTGGACGCGGGGAGGTATTACGGGGACGATAGTAAGAAGTTGAAAGAGGAAAATTTGGACTCGAGAGGGACGACGTTGACGAAAGCGCAAAGAGAGACGATAAAGAAAAAGTTGCGAGTGAAATCTGGGACATACGTGCCACCAGAGAAGAAGAAAGGCGGCGTGTTGGAGATTTTGAAGCGTTTTTTCTTGAGCGCGGGACCAACCGACGATTAAAAATGACCATGTGTATTATTTATTTACAGAATCGATTCTGCGACCATATTCGCGATATCAGCCATTCTCGCGGAATACCCGTACTCGTTATCGTACCATGCGTACATCTTCAAGTGTCTCTTGTCCACAACTTTCGTCGATAACGCGTCAATAATCGAACTTCTCTTATCGTTGATGTAATCCGTGCTCACCAACGGTTGCGTCTCGTAACCCAAAATGTTTTTCAACTCGTTCTCGCTCGCTTCTTTCAAATATCCGTTCACTTCCTCCACGGTCACATCTCTCGGTAAATCCAACACGATATCCGTCAACGACCCGTTGATTAAAGGCACTCTAACCGCTAACCCGTCCAACTTCCCTTTCAATTCCGGGAAGATCAACGCTATCGCCGTAGCGCTCCCGGTACTCGTCGGCGCCAAATTCACCAATCCACTCCTCGCTCTTCGCAAATCCGATTTTTTACTATTTGGCGCGTCCACGATCGTTTGCGTATTCGTGACGTTATGAATAGTCGTTATCGATCCTCTGACGATCCCAATCTTTTTTAAAATAACTTGAATCACTGGCGCTAAACAGTTGGTCGTGCACGACGCCGCGGTGACGATGTGGTCCACATTTTTATCGTACTCGGAATGGTTCACGCCGTAAACGATGTTCAACACTGGATTCTTCGCATCTTTTACCGGCGCACTGACGACGACTTTCTTCACGCCTTGGTCGAAATACGCCTGCAACTTCTCTCTCGTCAAAAACTCCCCCGAACACTCTAATACCATATCTATTCCCTTCGATTTCCAATCCACTTCCCCTGGGGACATCTTTTGCGAATACGTCATGACCGTCGTCGTCTTCGAACCATCTTTTTCTTTCACCACCGTCATCGTCTCCGTCTTCTCGTCGAACTCCGCGTTAAATCCTCGCCACGGTCCGTGCACGCTGTCCCAGTTCGCGAGATACGCCGAGGACTCCCCGCTCCCGACGCCTTCGTTCACGTGCACAAATTCCAAACGCGAATCGTCGCTCTCACACGCCAATCGAAACGCCAAGCGTCCAATGCGGCCGAATCCGTTGATCCCGACCCGAATTTTCTTGTTCGTCTCTGTCATCTCGTGTCGCCTCTTCTTTTGTCGATCTTACTTTCAAGCGTTTAGAGTGCTCGTGCTCGTAACAGATACAGCACCACAGAAGGAAAAGGAATATAAATCTAAACACTTCCCCGGTACAAAAAGGAATAAAATGTTCTCGTGCCAATGATTTAGGGTTCTAAATAAACCCTAAACACTCAGCTGAAAAAAAAAATGTCAAAAAAACCGACGGAAAAAACTCTTTGGCGGCGGCTTTGAAGTGTTTGCACTTTTAGTAAACACGCGCGCAGAACGCACAAAATAGTATTGTCTCGAGTATTGAGCTGATATCATCGTCCGAAGAAGAAGAGGAGGAGGAGTTCTCGCGCTCAGACGACAGCGAGCAAAAATATGTCTCAGTATAACTTCAAAAAGATCGCCACGGTCCCCACGGCGAAAGATTTCATCGACATCGTCCTCTCCAAAACGCAGAGACAAACACCGACGGTCATCCACCGAGGCTACGCCATCACGAGAATTCGACAGTTTTACATGAGGAAAGTGAAATATACTCAGCAAAGTTGGCACGAGAAGTTATCGAGAATATTGGAGGATTTCCCTCGAGTGGACGACGTGCACCCGTTTTATTCGGATTTGTTGAACGTTTTGTACGATAAGGATCACTACAAATTAGCGTTGGGGCAGTTGAACACGGCGAGAAATATAATCGATAAAATTAGCAAAGATTACGTGAAGCTTTTAAAGTACGGGGATTCACTGTACAGATGCAAACAACTGAAAAGAGCCGCGATGGGGAGGATGTGCACGATGATGAAGAAGCACGCGGCGAGCTTAGCGTATTTAGAGCAAGTGAGACAGCACATGTCGAGATTGCCGTCGATCGATCCGAACACGCGGACGATCTTGGTGTGCGGGTATCCGAACGTCGGCAAGTCGTCGTTTATGAATAAAGTGACCAGAGCGGACGTGGAGGTGCAGCCGTACGCGTTTACGACGAAAAGTATATACGTCGGGCACACGGATTATAAGTATTTGAGGTGGCAGGTTTTGGATACCCCGGGGATTTTAGATCGACCTTTGGACGAGAGGAACACGATCGAGATGCAATCGATCACCGCTTTGGCGCATTTACGCGCCGTGGTTTTGTACGTCGTAGATATTTCCGAGCAGTGTGGGTTTACTATTAAGCAACAGTCGGATTTATTTCACTCCATCGCGCCTTTGTTCGCGAATAAACCGTTGGTGGTGGCTTTGAATAAAACAGACGTGGCGAAAGTAGAAGAATTGAAAGAGTCGGACAGAGAGTTGTTGGAGGACATGAGGAAGTTTGTCGCGGGACCTTCGACGTTGCAGCTCGGTGAGGACGACGGCGAGCACCAACAGTTACCGACGATGTCCACGCTGAGCGAAGATGGCGTCGCAGACGTGAAGAATTTGTGCTGCGATCGTTTGTTGGCGATGCGCGTGGAACAAAAGTTAGCCGGTCGAAGAGCGGGGGATATTTTAAATCGATTGCACGTGGCGCAACCGAAAGCGAGAGATTCAAAGTCTAGGCCGCCGTCGATACCGGCGAATTTGGAAGAAATGAAAGCGAGAAAAGCGAGAGGTGAGAAAATCATCACAGAAAAAGATTTACAAGAGCAAAACGGCGGCGCGGGTGTTTACTCCGCCGATTTCAACAAGCACTATTTGTTAGCGAACGACGAGTGGAAGTACGACGTCGTTCCGGAAATTTACAACGGGAAAAACGTGGCGGATTTCATCGACCCGGAAATCGAGGCCAAGTTAGCCGAGCTGGAACGCGAAGAGGAGGAGTTGGAGAAACAATGGGAGGCCGAAGCGCATTTGAGAGAACCGAAGGAAGCGCCGTTGACGGAGGAAGAAAAACAATTGTTGGGAGAAATCAAACTGAGAAGGAAAAAGTTAGTCGCGGAACACCGACGGAAGAAATCCGTCGCCGGGAACTCGTCGAAGATTCCAGCCTCGAAAGCGGACCCGGAAGGCAAACGCACGACGAGAAACATGAAAGACTCGTTAGAGAGTATGGGATTAGACGCGGACAAGGCGGTGGAAAGAGCGCGAAGTCAATCGAGAGGCCGAAAACGCGAACGGTCCTCCTCTCGATTCCAAGAAGGAGGAGACGGCGACGTGGACGAAGACATGGAAGGCGTGGAGAAAAAACGAACCCACTCCTCGCGCTCGCGTTCCAAATCCGTCGCCAAAAGAGTCGCCCAAACGCCCGCGAGCGGTTCCGGTCTCAAAAACGCCGAAGCGAACATCAAAGCGCAACGCTTAGCCGATTTGGCGCAAAGGAAATCGAGTAAAAAAGCGCGCTCGGGCGAAGGCGACAGAGTTATCGTCACCAAAATGCCAAAACACTTGTTCTCCGGTAAAAGAGGGAACGGGAAAACCGATCGGCGTTAATAAGGTTTTGACATTTCTCTTTGTTTTACTTCAACGCTGTACACGTATTTTTGAGAATAACTACTTCCTACGTGTTGGGAAATACCGCACACAAAACGACCGAATGAATGACGAAGAGGACGTACCAATCCTAGATTTTTCCTCCTCCTCTTCCGAAAGCCTCTCTAAAAAACTGCATCAAGCGTGCGCACGTTCCGGGTTCTTCTACGCCACGGGCGTTCCTTCTGTTCTCGAAAAGGCGAGACGAGCGCGTAAAGTATGCGACGCGTTCTTTCGACGCGATGTGGAAACGAAGATGAGATGTTTCTCGTTGAAAAAAGGATACGTCCCGATCAATGGCACGGAAAACGCGGTGAGAAAACCAGAGTTTCACGAGAAGTTTAGCTGCGGGAGACTCTTGGAAAGCTACGAACGGTCAAACGATCCGTATTACGATCCGAATCGGTCGTTGTTTTTTGACTGCGAGAATACGTTTCCTCGAAATGTTTTTGGAGTCACACGAGAGAAAGGTGAAGAAGACGCGTTCGAAGAGGCGTATTCGAGTTTATATCGAGAAATGGAGCGGTTTTCGGAGCAATTGCTGCGAGTATTTGCGATGAGTTTGAACATGAAAGAAGAGGAGTTGGAGTATTTCGTGGAGAGATCGAGGAAACACGTGACGAATTTAGTCGCGTTGCGCTACGACGTGAGTCGCGCGAAAAGAACGCTGAAGAAGAAGGAGGAGGACGAGGACGATACTTTACTCGTACGAGCACACACTGACCCGACGGATTTTACGTGTTTATTTTTTGACGACGAGCGTGGTCCAAATGGGTTACAGATTTTAATAGAAGAAGAAGAAGGAGGTGCGCGGGGAGAAAGTCGTTGGATTGACGTTCCTAAGGTTCCGAACGCGATGTTGGTCAACGTTGGCGACGTTCTCATGGCGTGGACGAACGGAGAGTATAAGAGCACGAGACACAGAGTCATTCTTAATAGGAATAGCAACAAAGAAGAAGAAGAAGAAGAAGAAGAAGAAGAAGAAGAAGAAAGCAGATTAAGTCTCGTGTGGTTCCACTGTCCAAATTACGACGCGCTGATAGACTCTCGCGACGTGGATGCGAGAAAGAAAAATCTCTCGAATACTACCCCACCGAAATACGCGCCATTTTTGTGTAAAGACCGAACTCATTTCCAGCAAACGGAGCGAACGAAACGAGGGTTGAAAGACAGGCAGTTGACATCGACTCACGACACACGAGTGAGGGGGTTAGACGTGGAAAATAGCTAGCGCTGAAAAAGCGAGAGAGAAAAGTCAACGCGCCCTGGAGTATATCTCGCGCGGTTGACCAAACGAACGCGAGCGAGCGAGCGAGACGTGTATTACTAATAGTGTGTTGTACAAGCAAAACGGATAGCGGTTACAATATCTACGCCTCTCCTTCATTTTTCTTCTCTTCTTGGACTTCTTCTTCTCCTTTTCTCTCTTCCACTTCGGTCGCTTTATCGTTGCTCTTCTCCGCCGCTCTCTCGCTC
>JACLAB010008355.1_pt1 | contig 10620 bp, 3 predicted proteins | sample 8027921 | NCBI WGS metagenome assembly JACLAB01 (sample SAMN15725117, study PRJNA655200) | protist metagenome | isolation source: fluorescence activated cell sorting (FACS) single amplified genomes of... | place: USA: West Boothbay Harbor, Gulf of Maine | collected 2000-07-19
TCCGCGCACGCGGTGACGGCGACGACCGCGAGCGATGGGACGTGCGCGACGACGGACGAGCCGAGCGAGTGCGCGTCGAGGAAGCGCGGACGCGGTGGCGCGACGGCGACGACGACGAGCGAACGCGACTGCGGGACGAGGGACGGACCGGAGTCGAGCGCGGGATCGGGCGAGGACGGCGGCGCGAGGACGGGGCGCGGGATAATTTTAAATCTCGCGCGCGCGCGGAAACGAACGCGAGATCGGGCGCGGGGCGCGGGAGACGACCGCGGGACGAGGGACGGACCGGAGTCGAGCGCGGGACAGGGGACGACGCTGTATAAGCGACGACAGCGACAGGCGCGGAGAAGCGTGAATGGACGAGAGTTCGCGCGGCGATTGATTGATTTTCGAGGATTTGACTTGAGCGAGACGCAGGCGAACGACATCGCGCGGTTTATTGAATTGTTGCCGGAGGAGATGGAAGAACGCGTGCGTGAGACGCTGGAGAATTGTAGTGATATTGATGATGCGATCGGGAAGCTGGCGAGCGTGAAGATGGTGGAACAGACGGCGCAGTGCTCGGTGGGCGATTTTGTGAGCGAGGCGGCGATCTCCGAGGCGGCGAATAGCGCGGGAGGCGAGGGGAACGCGGGAGATGTTGGTGAACGCGAAATGGGGACGGCCACGTCGAGCGCGCCCGTGTTGACGATGGAGTGGGTAAACGCGATCGTGAACGAGATGGGAGCCTCGGTGGACGTGTCGGATGCGCAGAATCGCGCTTCGCGAGTCTTGCAAACATTTGAGGGCGCCGTGAGACAGAGATGCGCGGAGTTTAACGATTATAGCAAAGTGATGAAGATGAAGCGAGAGAACGCTTTGTTGAAGCGTGCGGTGGCGATTCAGAACTCACGCATGCAAGACTTGGCGCCGCTTCAGGCCCGCGTGCGCGAACTCGAAGCCGCGTGCGCGCAGTACGACGACAGGCTCAAGACGGCGGAGAGACAAAATTACTCGCTCAGCGTCAACTTAAGGCTCGCTATGGCGGAACAGTCGCCGTTTGGTTCGAAAAACCACGATGTATTTTGATAGAGAGTGCGGACGTTGACGCTGCAAAAGCGCGATAGCTTTCCAACTCTACGATGTAATAAATGTACACAAAAATCGCTACTATTGTTATACTTGCGACGTCGTCGCGTCGTCGTCGTCCTGGCGCCATCCCGGTGGACCTCTAAGGTATCGAAACGTGATATTGATTCGTTCTTTTCCGTTCGTCGGGACGCGATTCTTCGGCACCGCGTGATAATGAGTGTGCTGCAAGGAACCGTCCATCACCATCAGCGAGCCGTGCTCGAGAAAGATTGATGTCTTCTTCTTCGCTCGAGATTTCACCTGAACGTCAAACTTTCTCGTGTGACCGACGCTCACGGCCGCGATACACGCGTTTTTACCGAGTTCGGGTTCGTCATCGGCGTGAAACGCCATGGAATCGTCCCCATCGCGATAACGATTTAAAAGTATATGGTTGAACGTCGCGCCGCATTTCGCCTCAACCGCGGTCTGCAGGCGGCGCAACACCTCAGGCACGGGTACCGGATCGAGCGTCTGGCCACTATATTTGTACGGTAGATCGCCCGCCCACGACACGAGTCTCGGTTGGACGACTTCTTTCGTGACGCCTTTGTCGGGTTGCCAAACGACGATGGAGCGCTGCGCCCATGTCACGGGCGGCGACGACACGAGGCTAGACAACAGTTCGTTCGCCGCGTCTTCGTCGAGGAATTGACGACAAATGCCTAATCTCCCATCGGACTCCTCTGGGTCGACGACTTTGTACACTAACTCGGTCGGATTGTCGTCGAATCCTTCGAAACTGCTAACGATTTGCCGCTCGAGTTCCGCCTCGACGTTGCGTCGCTGTTCTTCCACGTTCACGCCGAAAAATTCGAGCAAAATCGCTTCCATCTCGTCGTAGTGCGCAACATCTTCCCGTAATCGTGAAACAGCGACGGCGTCGCCCGCGTCCGCGAGCCGCTCGAGTCGCGTCAAGTTTAGGCTCGACTGCCTGCGCACCTCGCGAACCCATTCCAAGCGTTTTTTGACGTACAACTTGAGCAATGGCGACTCTTTCGGAGATTGTGCGCCCAAACACGGGCCTATGATTTCATCTCTCATCGTGAACGGTCGTTTCGTCGCAGCCGTCTCGTTCTCCGCGCACAGAATCAGATGCATCGTTCCGTTTTCCACGACGAGCCGCTCGTCGACGACGCGATAGTCGTTCGCGTGCAACCATCGACGCACTTGCGCGCCATCTTTCGCCGGCGGATTCAACACTACGCGCTTTAAACTTCCGCGTCGGTTTCCCGACCCCCCACACCCGCGACGACCAAGACGTCGACGCGCTCGTCGTCCCGCAGCGCCGACAACCCGTCGCCCAGTCTCAAATCCACCGAGTCCACCGCCGCGCCATCACCGCCGACCATCTCCACTTCTTTTTTCGCCCTCGCCACGTTCCTTTTCGCGCGTTCAATCTCCGCCTCGCTTCGATCGATCGCGACGACTCGCGTCGCGTTCGCCTCGGACGCGCAGCCGAGCGCCAGCAGCGCGTGTCCGCAGCAGCAATCCACCACGACGCCCTCCCCGTCGCCGTCTTCGATCGCGCTCATCGCTCGCAGCGCTTGCAACCGAGACGACCACGCCCACGACGCCGCGCGCGGGACGTCGTCGCGGTCGAGCGCGGGCGCGTCCGGGGCGTCGCGCGCTCTGAACCGCGCGCGCGCGTCCCGGCGGCGGCGACGTCCCGCCGCGCGACGAGGCGTCGACGTCGACGTCGCGCTCGACGCGCGCGCGCTCGACCGCATGGTCGACGCCGCGACGCTCGAGCGCCCGCGGACGCGCGACGTCGGCGTGTGCGCGGCGTCGCGAGGGCGACGGACGCACGATCTCGACCTCGACGCCCAGACGCCGACGTCGCGCGCGGGTTCGGTTTGAATCGAAACCGCAGTGAAACGCGCGCTCGAGCGCGCCGACGCCGCGACGCTCGAACGCGACATGGCGCAAGAGCAACAGCGCGGCGCGACGTCGAGCGCGATCGCGCTCCGAGGGTCGACCGAGCTCGTGACGGAGTTTTTCGGGTACGCGGTGAACACCATCTTGTACCAGCGCGGGGCGTACCCGGCGGAGGAGTTTGAACGAAAGAAAAAGTACGGACTCGGGGTGATGGTGACGAACGAACCGAAATTGAAGGAATACTTGGTCGCCGTGCTCGAACGCGTGAACGCGTGGTTGATGGAGAAGGATTTGAAAAAGTTGGTGCTGGTGCTCGCGGACGCGAAGACTGGGGAGACGCTGGAGCGCTGGACGTTCGACGTGGAGACGGATGCGGAGATCGTGGATGAGAACGGTGGTGATGCGAACGGAACGACGACGACGACGACGACGACGACGACGAGGGAGAAGCCGGAGAAGGAAATTATGCAAGAGATACAAGCCATCATTCGGCAAATCACGGCTTCGGTGACGTTTTTGCCTCTGCTCGATCGCGAGTGCGCGTTCGAACTCTTGGCGTACACGGACGCGGCGAGCGCGACGCCGGAGGAGTGCGAAGAGAGCGATCCGAAGTATGTTCGAGACGGCGTCGAGATGCGGTTGCGTTCGTTTAGCACGAAGATCCATACCGTCGACGCGGGGGTGTCGTACAAGACGGAGGACGACTGAACCGCGAGCGAGAGCGACATTTGTAATATCAACCAACGAAGCCGACGCAACGCGCAACGCGTACGGTGAATGCGGTACGCGCTCGACGCCCAATTCAACTCGCATCGTCCGACGAACGCTAAGTCTTTACGTACAAGCCGAAATTAAACGCGCCGACGTCGGCCGGCGCGCGCGACGCGACGCGCGACGTTGACCGAGCTCACCCCGAATCGGCGTCCGATGTCGACGAAAAGTTAGGACAAGCTAGAACGTGTAACTCTCGTGTCGTCACAAAAGTTTCGGCGACGTTCGCGCCGTCGAGCGGTGCGAAGTCGCGCCGAACCATCGCGAGCAAACCATCACACACCGCCTCAAATGATGCAAAATCCATCATTCGGGCGCTTAAATCGCGTCCGAATTCGACGAAAAGTCGGGAAAAGATGGAGAACGAAAAGTTCTCGCCGTCGGCGCGAAGAGCATAAAGAAACCAAGCGATACCGGGGGTTCCTGACGTCTTCCGACATCGGTACTTATCCGGCCCACGCGGTCTTAACTGAGAAGTTCCGATGGGTTTCTGTGATTTTCCGCGGGTGTGGTCGCTTGATAACACCATGTGCCGCACGACCCTTTAGCCGCGCACCACGCGGGGTCACGGCGCGAACGTTACGGGTACTTTTGACGCCGTGTCGGTACTTTAAGAGTCGAAAACCTATACATTCACAAAATGCACCCCTCAATTATCGCGTCATCGCATCGCCGCTCGCGATTACGCGCTTAAAAACCTCGATGTACGTGAATTCATCGCCCTTTTTTCGTTTCGTTCCCTTTTTCACCCCGCCCCCACCGCGCGCGCGCGCGAAATCGCCGATCGCGGCGAAAAAGAAAAACGCAACGCGAAACCCCCTCGCGGCGACCGACCAAACTTAACACACGGACGCCAGAAAATATCCGCATCTGACTGTTTACCCATAGATACCATAGAATCCAAGCGGTCGCAAACAACAACACGGATCCCCACCCCCCCTCGACGCGCGCGCATGCCCCCCTGTGCCGCGGTCGTTGCGTGGATAACGGCACCGGGCGTCGCGATCGGTCGACGATCGACGCCGCGCGACGCCGCACATTCGCGCGCCGAATCCACACCGCACACGCTCTCACGCACACGATGCACGCCGCTCGAGCGCTCCCGACGCAGTTCGCGAACGCGAAGACTTTCGTCGCGAACGCGAACGCGACGACACCGACACGTCACGGACGACGGGCGACGATGACGACGACGCGCGCGACGATGGTGCCGATCGAAGAGCTGAAGACGACGACGACGAAGGCGATTCGAGGGATCGGGTACGACGAAAAGGACGCCAAGGTGATTTTGGACGTGCTCATGTACGCGCAGTTGCGAGGGAACAACCAAGGGATCATCAAGGTGACGACGAACGGGCTCGCGATGGCGCCGGACGCGGCGCCGATGGTGGTGACGCACGAAACGAAGCTTTCGGCGGCGATCGACGGTAAGAAAACGCAAGGTATGCTTGTTTTGGCCGAAGCGACGCGCGTGGCGCACGAAAAGGCGAAGGAACACGGGTTCGGGATCGTGGGGACGTGCAACACGAGCACGTCCACGGGGGCGCTCGGGTATTATTGCAAATCCGTCGCCGACCAAGGCATGATCTCCATCTGCTTCGCGCAATCCCCGGAATTCGTCGCCCCGGCCGGGAGCTCGAAGGCTATTTTCGGCACCAACCCGATCGGCGTGGGCATTCCCTCGTCCGAAGGCGCCATGGTGCTCGACATGGCCACGAGCGCGTACAGCTGGTTCGGCGTGCTCGAGGCGAAGACCGCGGGACGCGAACTCCCGGATGGTGCGGCTCAAGACAAGAACGGCGTGTTGACCAAGGACCCGAATGAAGTTCTCGACGGTGGTGCCATCCGAACTTTCGATGGTGGTTACAAGAGCAGCAACTTGGCGCTCGTCATCGAGCTCCTCGCCGGTCCGCTCGTCGGCGCCGCCATCGAAGGCAAGCTCGCGGCGAAGAACTGGGGTAACTTGATCATGGTGATCGACCCGAAGATGCTCGGCCAAGCTGATTTCGAGAAGAACGCCGCGTTCGTGATGAACCGCGTGCGCAACGCGCCCAAGCAACCGGGCGTCGATGCCATCAACCTTCCGGGCGAGCGCGGCGACGCCATCGCCAAGGCGAACGAAGCAAAGGGCGAAATTGACGTCGAGACCAACCTCTGGAACAATTTGAAGAAGGCTGCCGAGGCGTTCTCGGGCTAAGCACGCGCGCATTGTTGGAATATTATCCTCTTCATCACGATTTCAAACGATGATTTCATTTAATTAAACTGTTTCTAAATTCCTCAACTCATGAACGCTTGCAAGCATTTTTTGCGTACGACGCCGCGCCGCGCTATGGATTTAAGCAGTGGCTTCAACTCCAGCCTTAACATCGTTCGTCGCCTCCGGCGTGTTCGCCTCAGACGGCGGAACTAACTGCCAGAACTTGGGCAAATAGTTGGCCCAGTCAGCGAGGATAGCCTTCGCCTTCGGCGAGTTCGTCTTCTCGGCGTGCGCGGAGATGAGACCCTTGAGTTGGGCCTCACCCGCCGGCGTGATCACGCGCTGCATGGCGACAATCTCGCCGTTCACCTTGGATTCGAACGTACCGTCTTCGTCGAGGAAGTAACCGATGCCACCAGTCATACCCGCGCCAACGTTGCGGCCAACCTTGCCGATCGCGACGACGCAACCACCCGTCATGTATTCGCAGCAGTGGTCGCCAGTGCCTTCAACGACCGCTTCACCGAGCGAGTTACGGACGGCGAAGCGTTCACCAGCGCGACCGCTGATAAACACTTGACCACCAGTGGCGCCGTACAAGCACGCGTTACCCGCGATGCTCGCCGACTCCGGCGCGAACGGAGAGTTCGGAGGAGGCATGATGGCAATCTCACCGCCACTCATGCTCTTCGCCACGTAATCGTTCGCTTCACCCACAAGTCGCACTTTCATGCCACCGACAACGAAAGCACCGAAAGATTGACCGCTGGAACCCTCGATGTCTAAGGTGAGAGAACCAGCGAAGCCATTGTCGCCGTACTTCTTGGCGATTTGACCGGCGACGCGCGCCGTCGCGCAACGGTCGACGTTGACAATCTCCACCTTCTTCGTGTACGTGCCTTCGGTTTCGATGCACTTTTGGACTTCCAGATCGCTAAGGATCTTGTCATCGAGAACGATACCGTCGTTGTGCACCGGTTGCGCGATGCGGTCCGAGGAAGCGCCAGCCTCGCCAGAGGACGTGGTGAGGAAGGACAAGTCGAGAGACGAAGTCTTCGCCGGCGCCTTGTCAATTTGGCTGAGCAAGTCGTTGCGACCGATGATCTCATCGAGAGATCTGTAACCCATTTGGGCGAGGATCTCGCGCACTTCTTGCGCGGCGTACATGAAGAAGTTGACAAGATCGCTCGGCGCACCGGGGAAGCGCGCGCGAAGCTCTTCGCGCTGGGACGCAACACCAACGGGGCAGTTGTTGGTGTGGCAAATACGAGCCATGACGCAGCCAGTGGCAATCATCGCAACGGTACCGAAACCGTATTCATCGGCACCCATGAGAGCGGTTTGGATGACGTCAAGACCGGAGCGGCAGCCACCATCGGCGCGCAAGACGACGCGCTCGCGAAGGCCATTCTCAACGAGAGTTCTGTGCGATTCGACGAGACCCATCTCCAACGGACCACCGCAGTGCTTGATGGACGACAAAGGAGACGCGCCGGTACCACCATCGCCACCCGAAATTTGGATGATGTCGGCGTTCGCCTTGGCGACGCCGGACGCCACCGTGCCGATGCCCGCTTGGGACACGAGCTTCACGGACACCTTCGAGTTCTTGTTGACCATGTGCAAGTCATAGATGAGCTGCGCGAGATCCTCAATGGAGTAGATGTCGTGATGCGGCGGCGGGGAGATGAGCGGGACACCAGCCTTGGATCGGCGGAGCCAGGCAATGTACGGGGAAACCTTCTTACCCGGAAGCTGACCACCTTCTCCCGGCTTGGCACCTTGCGCCACCTTGATTTCGGTCTGGTTGGCAGACATCAAGAACGACGTCGTGACACCAAAGCGACCGGAAGCGACTTGCTTGATAGCGGAAGACGCGACGTCGCCATTCTCCATGCCTCGAAGGTACGGGAACGTTTCAGACTTGCCATCCGCGGTGGCGTCAGTGATGGTTTCGAATCGCTTCGGGTCTTCGCCACCTTCACCAGAGTTGGATTTACCACCGATGCGGTTCATCGCGATGGCGATAGATTCGTGGCACTCTTGGGAGATAGCACCGAGAGACATACCACCCGTGCAGAAGCGCGTGCAAATGTCAGCGACGGATTCGACCTCATCGACGGAGATCGGTTGGCGGTCAGACTTGATTTCGAGTTGATCGCGCAAGCACGTGTACGGACGATCGTTGCGGTGCGCTTGGTAGGCGCTCCAGAACTCATCATTCTTTTCACCACCACCGAGGCCAACAGCCTTGTGAAGAAGCTTAGACATCTCTTGGTTGTTGCCGTGGTATTCCAATCCCGGCTTGACTTGGAACATACCGCGCGCCTCAACCTTGGCCATCTCTTCAGCCTCACCCGGGAAAGCGGACTGGACAAACATGTGCGTCTCCGCGGCAACTTCATCCATGGTGAGACCACCGATGCGGGAAACGGTGCCCTTGAAGGCGGTGTTGATGACTTCAGGCCCAAGACCGTAGCACTCGAAAATTTGCGCGCCTTGGTACGAGGTGATCAAAGAGATACCCATCTTAGACAAGATCTTCTTGAGACCCTTGTTGAGGGCATTCTTGAAGTTGACTTGCACACCTTCCACAGAGACATCACCCATCTTACCGCGCTGGATGGCGGTCTCGACCTTCGGGGACTTTCTCCATGACCGGCAGGTTTCCAAAGCCAACCACGGGCACACAGCGTGTGCGCCGAAACCAACCAAGGTGGCGATGTGGTGCGTGCTGAACGCCGAAGCAGACTCCACGACGATGGACGCGCGGGTTCGAAGACCTTGCGCGATCAAGTAGTGGTGCACGGTACCAACAGCGAGAAGCGAGGGAATCGCGGGCGAGTCCGGACCTTGATCCGGACGATCCGTGATGACGATGCACTCGCTGCCGGCGCGAATCGCCGCGGCGGCCTCTTCGCAAAGCTTGTCAAGGCCAGCCTTGAGGGCACCAGCGGCACCACCAGCGGCGTAACGCGCGGCAATAGTTTGCGTCTTCAGCTTCGGGTGGTTCTTAATGTGCTCCAACTCAGAGTCGAAGAGGACCGGGGAGTCGAGCATGACCGGCGGCGTTTCCTTGCCTTGCGTGTCGAGCAAGTTGCCCTTCGCACCAAGAGTCATGGCCAAGGACATGACGAGACCCTCGCGAAGAGGGTCGATGGCGGGGTTGGTAACTTGCGCGAAGCGTTGCTTGAAGTAGTCATAAAGCAAGCGTGGTCGGCCAGACAAGACGGGCATCGGGGTGTCGTCGCCCATCGACCAAGTGGGTTCGATGGCATCGGACGCCATCGATTCAATGATCATCGTGATGTCTTCGGCGGCGTAACCGGCGCGAGCTTGGCACTCGATGAGTTGGATCGGGTCCAGTTGCGTCGCGCCAATGGGTTCGATGCCCTTGACGCGATCGATGGCCTTCATCCATTCGCCGTACGGGAGGCGCGCGGAGACTTCCTTCGCGATTTCCGTATTTTCCTTGAACTCGCCCGTCTCCAAATCAGCGTAAATCATCATACCCGGGCCGAGACGGCCCTTGGAGACGACATTGGACGCGTTGGACATGACATCACCGAGGACACCAACTTCCGAGGCGACGTAGATGTAATCATCGGACGTGCGCCAGAAGCGCGCCGGGCGCAACCCGTTGCGGTCGAGGCGGGCGCCGAGCTGCTTACCATCGGAGAAGACGAGCAACGCTGGACCATCCCACGCTTCTTGCATCCCAGCGTAATAATCGTAGAAATCGTGAACTTCCGGGAACGTCGCATCGAGTTCCGGGTGGTTGCGGTGCGCTTCTGGCACAAGCAACATCATAGTCTCCGCCGGCGCGCGGCCGGTTCTCACCAGGAGCTCCGCGACTCTGTCGAGGTTGGCGGAATCGGAGGCAGCCGGATTACAGATCGGGCGGAATTCCGGTTCACGACCGCCCCAGATCGGGTTCTCCATATCAGCTTCCTTAGACGCCATCCAGTTCAAGTTACCTTGAAGGGTGTTGATCTCACCGTTGTGTCCCAAGAAACGCATCGGTTGCGAGAGTGGCCACTTCGGCGTCGTGTTCGTGGAGAAACGGCGGTGGTAAATCGAGAACTGCGACTCGTAGTCGGGGTCTTCCAAATCCTTGTAGAACTTGCCCAACACCGCGGATCGAAGCATACCCTTGTACACAATCGTGCGGGAGCTCAAGGTGCAAATGTAGAAGCTCTCAGCTAACACGGCGTCGGAGCTCGCCGACTTTTCGCACGTCTTGCGCGCGATGAACAACTTGCGCTCGAGCTCTTCGCGTTCCAAGCCCGCCCCGTCGACGAGAATCTGTTCGTGCACCGGGCACGTCATCTTCGCGAGCGGACCGACGACGGAGTTGTCCACCGGAACCGCACGCCAACCGAGCACCTTGAGGCCTTCGGCGACGCAGCTCGCCTCAAGAATCTTCTTCGCCTCAGCCGCCTTGGCACCGTCGGTGGGCAACATAACCATACCGACCGCCGAGGAGCCTTCAGAGAATCCACTGATACCATTCGCCGCGCACCACTTGTCCAAAAGCTTCCACGGAATGTGCGTCATGACACCGACACCATCACCAGAGTCGTTGTCCGCCGAGCACGCCCCGCGGTGCTCCATGCACCCGACAGCCATCAAGGAATCTTTCACAGTCTTGTGCGTGCGCT
>JACLAB010016703.1_pt1 | contig 10614 bp, 7 predicted proteins | sample 8027921 | NCBI WGS metagenome assembly JACLAB01 (sample SAMN15725117, study PRJNA655200) | protist metagenome | isolation source: fluorescence activated cell sorting (FACS) single amplified genomes of... | place: USA: West Boothbay Harbor, Gulf of Maine | collected 2000-07-19
TTTCCTCTTCTCTTTTCCTCACTAAAGCGTACACCGCCACATCTTCTTCTTCTTCCAAACGTTTCAACTCTACCCTTCTCTCACGCGAAACGCACACGACGCACGTCCACTTCTCCCTCTCCTCTCGTGGCATCGCGTTTAAAATCGTCCACAGCAATCGTTTCCCCACGCGTGCCGTGAGCGCGAATTTTCGACTCAAAGTTCTGTACGTCACGACATCAAAAGTAGCACCACTGCTGCTAAAAAACGTCTCGAACGCTCTCGCCACCAAGTCTGCCGCCGTCGTCATCACCTCAAAGTCTCCTTCGTGTACCCCGCTCATGTTCTCTCGCAACAGAAGAAGAGCAACAACAGAAGAGAAGTGCTTGTAAATTTTTAAAAGATGTGACGTAAAAAAAAAGAGAGAGTTGTGTGTGTGTTGCGAGAGAAAAGAGTTCGAGATTTTTTCGTGTTTGAGGGGCAAAAGACTTGGCAAAAAGCAAAAAGAAGAGAAAAAAAGCAGCTTTTTGAGAGCAAAAAAAAGCAGCAAAAAACAAAAAGCATTAAAAAGAAGAGTGAAAAAAGAAAAGAGAGACACAAAAAGAATTTTTTTTCAAAGACACAAATTCTCTTCTTTTTTTGCACGTCTCTCTCTAGAAAAAATTCACCTCATTGAAAGAAGACTAAGAACGCAAAGAAGACTTTACGAAGACTCTTTGAGAAGAGAGAGTGTAGAAGAGAGAGATGATGTCTTCTTCCGACGAAAATAGCGCGACGGCGGATCGAGTGGAAAAGAAATCCATCGATGAAGCGATCGCCTCGTTCGCCATGCTGGTACGAATTGAATATGTATTTATTTTATACGTGTTCGTGTGCTTTTATGTGCGAGTGAGAGGAGAGGAGGATTAGGCAACCGTTTTTTTCTTCTTCTTCGTTTACTTCTTCTTCTTCGCATAAACGCTCTCATTACAAAGTTTTCTGACCTCTTTCTTTGCTCTCAAATCTCTGTGTTATGTGTTCTGTGTTATATATATATGTTAAAAAAATACAGGCGGCGACGTTTATGTTCAGCGCGTGCATCATCGTCTCGTTCCTGATTCAGAGATTCAACTGGACGTATTTACAACCGTCGGGAGCGTCCTTATGCATCGGGATGATCTCTGGAGCGATAATCAATTCCACCATGCACGATAAAGTCGATCGACTGTTCATGTTCTCACCGAACGCGTTCTTTTACGGGTTTTTACCCATCATTATTTACTCCGCGGGATTGAACTTGCAAAGGAAAAATTTCTTTCAAGATTTTTGGACGATATCTTTATTCGCGTTTGTAGGGACGGTGATTAGCGCGTTCGTGTTCGGGTTAGGGACGTGGTTTTTGACTTTAATAGGGATTATATCGAAGAAGCATTTGGGGTCGAACAGGTTTTTAGAGTGTTTGATGTACGGGACGTTGATATCGGCGACGGATCCGGTGGCGACGTTGAGCGTATTCGCGGACGTGAAGGCGCCTCCGCTGTTGTATAATTTGGTGTTTGGCGAGTCGGTGTTGAACGATGCCGTGGCGGTGGTGTTGTTTAGGACGCTGGAGAAGTTTTACTCCGTAGATTTCACCATTAAAACGTTCTTCACGGTGATATTTCAGTTCATAGGCGTGAGCATTGGGTCGATGACGATTGGGATTTTGTGCGCCTTGGTGTGCGCGTTTACGACGAAGCGGTTGGGTTTGAACGACCCGGGGGTACACGTCGCCGCGTCGTATAACGGAACCGCGTATACGTTTGCTTTGCTATTATTAGATGGATATTTCTCCTACGTCATCGCGGAAAATGTCGGGTGTTCTGGGATTATGAGCATCTTTTTCACTGGGATTGGCAACGCGCATTACTCGTACCACAACGTCGGCGCGGAGGCGAAAGTGGCGGTTTTTAAATCGTTCGAAGCGATTGCATTTTTATCGGAAACGTTCGTTTTCGCGTATTTAGGTTTACAAGTCGCCACTGCTCCTCACGTTTTTGACGTTGGTATGATTTTATTCGGGTTTCCGTTGGCGTTAGCCTCGCGCTTCGCGAACATTTTCCCGTTGTCCAAAGTCGCCAACGAGGTGCGCACGGAGAAGATTCCGGAGAATATTCAAAAAATGCACGCGGCGTGTGGTTTACGCGGTGCGGTAGCGTATGCTTTAGCGTTGGCGATGCCTTCGACGAACCCATCGGCGAACGTGAGAGGATCGCCGGCGATAGAAACTGCGACGTTAGTGATTTGCGTGATTTCCACGTTGGGCCTCGGCGGCGCGTGTTTACCTTTGATGCAAAAATGGAAGTTGCACGACCCGGACGACGTGAGTCATTCGAACGCATTCGATCGAGGGGATTACGACGACGACGACAACGACGGGGAAATTGCGAACGACCCAGTCATGAGAGCGGAAATGCGTGCGATTCAAGACGCTGAAAGAGCGGCGATGGGAGGCGGGTTCAACCACTGGTCGCGGAATTTTACAAAAGTGAAATATTTCTTCTTCGATACCTGGGATAAAGTGGAATACGGCTTTATGCGACCGACGTTTGGTGGGCGACCAATTGGTGGCAGTGGCGGTGCAGGCGGCGGTGGTGTAGGTAGTGGTGGTGGTGGAGTAGGAGTAGGACGGGCGGCGTTTTCGAGATTACAAAACGAGGACGAAGACGAGGACGCGAACGCGACGAACAACACCGGTAGCGACAACGTCGAATTAGGAAACCCCGTAGCCTTCGCCGCCAACGCCGCTGCAAACAAGTGACAATATCAACAACAACAACAACAACTGTACTACCATGAGTATATAGAGCTTAAATATATATTGTATTAAATAATGACCAACTACAAAAGACACGTAAACACTTTCCTTTTCTCTCTCCTCCTCCTTTTATTATTCTTTAGCATTCCCCGGACGCTCTCACGGTAACTTTTTTGCTCGTCTTTCCGCTTTGCGAACCGACGGCTTCAATCGCCGCCACGACGTCCATGCCTTCGACAACTTTACCGAAAACGACGTGCTTACCGTCCAACCATTGCGTCTCTCCCGTGCACAAGAAAAATTGAGAACCGTTCGTGTTCGGCCCGGCGTTGGCCATGGACAACGTTCCCGCGCCTTCGTGCTTCAACACAAAGTTTTCGTCCTCGAACTTGTTCCCGAAGATGGATTTACCCCCGGTCCCGTTTTGGTTGGTAAAATCACCGCCTTGGCACATAAACCCCGGAATAACTCTGTGGAACGGAGATCCTTCGTATCCAAAACCAGCTTCGCCGGTGCACAACGCTCGAAAGTTCTCGCACGTCTTCGGCGCGACGTCCCCTCTCAACTCCATCACGATTCTCCCGCTCGGCTCACCGTCTAAATCAATCTCAAAAAAACACTTGAACTTATCGTTGTGTTTCACTTCCGTTCGTTGTAAATCCATCAACTCCACTTCAAACTTCAACGTCTGCCCGGCTAACGGATGGTTCGCGTCCAACGCGATTTCCTCCTCCGTGATTTCCGTAATCGTCGCCGGCATCCCTTGACCAACCATTAACTTCGCGCCAATCACGCACTCCTCTGCCCCGATCGCGTCCACGACGTCTTTTTTCGGGACTCTCAGAACGTTTTCCGGCGAGACGTCCCCGTACGCCATTGAAGGTGGTAACACCAGCGTCTTCATTTCCCCGATTTTCATCCCTAAAACGCCGTCGTCGAACCCTTTTATCATCTGCCCTTGGCCGACGGTAAACGGCAACGGTGCGCCTCTCTCTCTCGAAGAGTCGAACTCAGTTCCGTCGGATTCTAAAGTGCCGACGTAATGGATTTCAACCCGGTCGCCTTTCGCGACTTCTTTTTCTCCGGATGCCGCCGCCGCTGAGAAAGACTTTGCGCGATGACGATTGTGACGACGAGGATGGATTTTGGCGGCAACGCGAGAGAAAGAAGAGGAACACGATGATTGATGACGCAAAAACGACCTCACCCCGTGCGAGCAGCGAGAGAGTACGTGCGAGGACGTGCGAACGGCAGCCGCAGAGAACAACATTAGTATTCGTAGTAGAGTATTCTTTCTTCTTATGTGTATGAGATGCGTTGTTTTTGTGACGAAGCGAATTGAATTCTCTTTTCCCCGATGGGTATGAGGACGTCGTCGTCGCGATGAAGACGATGATGGTAGACGATGGGTTTTACTACGAGAATACACTCTTACAAATCCTCTCTTTTCTCTAAACTATGAATTATTTGATGTACCGGTTCAAAAACCTCTTGTGGAAATCGCTTCGTATGGTATCGTTGACGAATCTCTTCTCCCGTTTCGGCTCGTCCCGCGCTTGGTTTCGAAAGACGGTGTCGTCGTCCCATCGTCGCTTTAAAGTGGCTGATGATTTCTTTTTGCCTGCGCCGCCGTCGTTCGCGTCCGTCATTTCATCTCTTAACAAAGGGTTGCCCATTTTTAACGCGTCTCTTTGCTCCATCTCTTCGAGATGTTCTCGCTCGCGTTCTTTTCGTTCGTTTTCCAAAGCGCGTTGCGCTTTGATGCGTTCGAGTTCTTCCATCAGCGCCGCCGCGTCGTCGTCGGAATCTGACTCGTCGTCGTCGGAATCTGACTCGTTTTCCTCGTCGTCTGAATTCTTCTTTCCACCGTCATCGTCTGAGTTATCTCCTTCGTTCTCAGAATCGTCGTCGTCCGCGTCGTCCGGGTTGGCTTGAAACGCGCTTCGCGTCGTTCCCGCCTCTATTCTTAATCTGTTCTTGTTCCCTCGCTGATCTTCTCCTTCTTCTTCCTCCTCCTTTTCACTCCCCATAATCTGCCGTTCCATCTTCTTCTTCCGAAAGTGCGCTCTCTCTTTCTCCAATAACTTCATTCGCATCGTCGTCATCTTTTCATCTTCGTTATTAGTGTTGTTGTTCGTTCGTAAACTTTCCATCTCTTCTTCCTCTTTCGTTTTCCACCTCGTCTTCATGGTCAACATTCCCGGGGCGTCTAATTTCGACCGCATTTTCGACGGTGCAAAAACTCTCGCGCCGCCTTGTTCTTCGTGCCCTCGAGCGGTGTACCAGGTCGCGCGGTGTGCCGTCGTCATTTTATTATTATTCTGTTGTTATAAAGTCGTCGCTCTTCTCGTTATTGTTGTTGTTGTTGTCTTTGTGTGTGTGTTGTTGATAAAATAATTGCGTCGCTCGTTCTCTTCTTCTTTGAGGAAAAGGACACTTCTTTTTTGTGTGAAAAGTGCTTGTTTTTTTTTAATGCACAGAGGAAGGAATTTTTATCGGTTGTTTTTTTGTTCGCTTTTCCGATGTTTTTTTTTCGAGTTGTACGAGCACATTAATATTATACACATCTCTGACATGTGAACGTCTCTTCTTCAATTTTGGCTCGGAGGGAAACGCTTTTTGTTGTTTCACATCGAGCTGCTTTTACCGAATTTTCTTCGCGCCAAAAGTAATCGGAGCGAGTTGTGTTACTGCTCTCGATGATGATAATGTCCTTATTACGCGATGATGTGAATGTTTGAGATCTTGAGAAAACTTTTTTTTTCCTCCTACAAATGATGATTGCATCACACATGCGATAAAAAAATATGCGAGATAAAAACGAGACGATGGAAGTGTTGTTTCTGCTGCTGAAATTTTCCGCGCGATTACTGATTGGCGCGTGGTTGTTGCGAAAGTACGTCGAGGAAAAAGTGTTTGGCGACGAGGAGAGGACGTCGGATGATGGGATGATGTCGCTTTGGTTGTTTTTGACGAGCGCAGTGGAGGCTTTGGTGAGAGCGATTGAGAGTTGGAGAGAAGAGAAGTTGAAAAAAAGGAGATGGTGCGAAACGTTCGTCTCTTTGGCGATGGTGAAGAAAAATGATACAGACGACGATGAATACCTTACGATTAAGAAAATGGTAGATATCGCGAGAGCGAAGATCATAAAGAAGGAAAGCGTCGGTGAAGTACTTCTCAGCGCGAGTTTTATGGTCGCGTGCGCGGCGATTTTGGCGCTTTCCGCGAGCAAAGGCGAAGCGTGGCAGGGGGTGTACGTTACCGCAATTTTAATGTTAGAGATATTCGAGAGACGCTTCTTTATCGCGCGATTTGTCATGAAACACAGAAGAAGAAGATCTTGGCTGCAATACGTCTGCGACGATAACGAACAACAAACGATTCCTAAAATTGCCGTGGGCGCTTTCGCAAACTCGCCGGGCGATGAAATATACATCGTCGGTAAATATCGCGACCAACTCTTCGATCGGATCGTCGACGGCACTCATCAGATTATTCACAATAAAAAATACAGCAGTGGCAGTAGCAACATCAACGACTACTTCGATCGCTATTTTCCTCCAACCTTTACGGATCATCATATCAAGGAAGGGATGGTATATATCACCGAGGGGAAAACGTGTCCTCGTTTCTTGTGTTTCTCAAAGGAAGAGGTTTTAAACAACATCCTCGCGTTTACCAAAGAAGAAGAAGAAGACATCGATGATGCTTCAAATGAAATCAACTTGAGAGCAAAGGTAGCAAACGGATTGTTGACGTCTTTGATGATGACACCCGGCGGAACTGCGATGACGCGGAGTGAAATTTTGCCTTCGACGCCGACGGAGAGAAATAATAAAAGGACAAAGAAGGAAAAAGACCTCGACGTATATAACGTTGGCGTATTGTTCAACACCACGCCGCGAAAACGTAACAAAACGACGCTTTTGCATAATATCGATAGCATTGGCGTAGGGAGAGCGTTAGTGTCCGGAAGACACTTTGTCTTTCTTAGAAATCCACCGGCGTCGATCGTTTCAGACCCGAAAATAGCACACTTTTTCGCCTCGAAAACGTGCGTTTTTACCACAAACGATCTCGTTTTGTTGAAGAAAAATACGCGCGTCGTCTTTGCAAATACGCAACGCGGTACCGGTGTTTCGTACATTGGCACGTTTGCTTCTTTACTCACGGAAAAAAACTTCGGTAGCGAGCTCGCGAAAACCTTTTTTTCTCGAGAACGGGCGGAAAGAGAAGAAAGAGATGATGAGATGTATGCCGAACCTGTCGCGAAGATTGAAACCGCGTGCTATCGTCTGCTACGCTGTTGTCGCAAAGGTATCCTGCCTAGCATGGAAAGAATCTTGGATAGTAATAATCGAGCAACATTCCTGGCGTTCTCTGCGATGATCCTCTCGCTGATTTTGATCGCGGCTATAAACGCACAAAGCATATTCATCGACTCGACGGCTTTTATCGTCTCCGTGTTCGCTCCAATTTTTCTGTGCGTCCTAGTAGACTTAGCGTACACTAAAACGTGGATATGGAGCATCTTCACCGAACGAAAAATGTTTTATAAAACAGTCGCTTTCGGTAAAAAAATACACGATGGAATCGAAGAGATTATTTACTCTGGATTTTCTTTTCGCTTCAAAGCAATCCTCGACGACGCGGCGAAGGAGTACTGTGCAGAGAACACCGCAATTCTCCACGAAATCGTGGTAAAAACTGTCGTGATTCTTTCATTCTTTGTTTTGATGATTGCATCTAACGTCGCTTTCTTTGAAACTGAAGATTTTACAATCGAAGACGACCGCATTCGAACGAATCGAGCGGCGTCGACTTTCTTCGCGCTGGTCGTCGCGCGAGACTCCATGTGCTCTTTTCTCGAAAATCTCTCGAAAAACTCCGTTTCGATGCACCAGGTTGCCAGGATGAGAAGCGCATATGAGGCGAGAAAGAACGAAACGAGACTTCCAAAGAATTGGCGCAGAACGCGCTCGATGATTTAAATAGTTTATGCGTGTATGTGTCTCTCTCATCTTCTTTCAGATTAATTAAAACATTGATTTTGAAGTGATTATTATTACTAGTACGTCGTTGCATCTCTTTCTTTAGCTCGCCTCCTCTGGCATTCCCGTCAACGACGTGAACTCTAACGGGGTAAACTTTATACCGTCGCCTTTGTAGAATTTGTTTTGGTATTCCACCCAGTGCAAACGTAAGGCGTGCAAAAACGCGCTCAAACTCTCCATACCTAACAAGACACCTAACGTCGCGCCTAACCACACGCCAAATCCAATGACGATGGCAACTATGGATCCACTCTCAACTGCTGCCATGAGACATCGATCCCAAAAAACCGCAGAGAGTTGCGCGTGCGCTAAGGAAAGCGCCCAAAGACGCAAATAACTCGCCGTGTTGGAAATTGCGCCTAGGACGAATTCAATCGTGTGGATCATTTGGTGGACTAAAACGTCTCCAAAATCAAACTCTCCATCGCCATGACCGTGGTCGTCGCCGCTACTGTTGTTATTATTACTGCTGTTTCCACCGAGGGATCTTAACTCTTCCGAGCTGTTCAATTGTTGCATGCCGTCGCCGTCGTTTTCGTCCAAACGAACGTACGTGCCGCCTCGGCTTTTTTGTTCGTGTCGTCTTTTTAAAATGATTGGTTTCGGGAACAGCATGACCGGCACCGCGACGAAACAACCAAACAAAATCAACAACTGCAATCCGCCTTGGCCTGGGAACATTTTGTTCTCAGGGCACCCGGCGCTTCCTCCTGGTCCTTCGCCCATGCAATCGACGTTGCCGGGCGCTAAGAACATGTAAATCATTACGTGGTACAAATCCGCGGTACACCTGGGGGTAATCCATTTCAAAACGATCAGGAACGAAAGGTATCCAAATAATCCGCCCAAGAAGACAACTTGAGGGATAAATTCGCAATACACGGACAGCCAATCACCGTCTTTCAATTGATTCAAAAGCGACATGAAAATCCCAACCATCATTTGCGTCACGCCTAACAAGATGGACATTTTCATCTTCAGAGAATTCAAAAACGGAAGTTCTGACCGAGTTCCGTGCCAAACCGGGTCGACACCAAACGGATACGCGGAATCATCTCGCGAGACTAAACCAGTGGTGTATTGTGAATCGCACGTGGTATCTTTCGTCGGATCGATCGGGTCGCATACGTACTTCGAAGCGCCGAATATTTTCATCGGCACAGAAAAGCACTCGTTATACAGAACGCCCGTATACACGGAAAACGCCGCCATTACCAAAATACAATACCGCGCGTGAAATACCATCGAGAAGATTTCGCCCATTGGTTTTTCCGAGATTTGTCTTTCCTTAAGGACCATGTAGATTGCAAACGCGAGCATTATAATACCGTGGCCGAAATCGCCAAACATAACCGCGAACAGAAATGGAAACGTTACGATCGTCATAACCGTCGGGTTCACTTCGCGATATCTCGCAACCCCGTACGCTTCGACGATTTGTTGAAACACGTTCGTCCACTTTGTGGTGCGGTAGTACGTCGGTGGCGTTTGACCTTTGTGCGAGATGGACGCGAAAATCGTTCCGACGGATGCCGACGAGTTTCGATTGGCTATTACCACTGCCTCCGAGACTCTGCTCTTCGCAGAAGTTGGACACCACCCTTCGGCGACTAAACATTTCCTCGTCACGTCGATCGAAAACATGTTCATCGCGTGATACGTCGCCTTCTCTCTTCTCACCAGGGTAAACCAGAACCACAAATCTTTCGCGACTTTACTCAACGTTCGATCTCTGTGTCGTATGCTCGCCTCTAACGTCGACCGTAACTCGACCAATCTCCCCGAACACTCCGCGTTCATTTGCCTCTGTCTCGTGAAGTCTTCCGGAAACGGGTACCTGTTCGCGTTGAACCCTTCGCAAATTTTCACAATCTTATTCCTCGCCCTCTCGCCGGCGAAAAAAACCACGTACACCGTCTTAAACGTCTTCTCCCCCGTCGTCGGCTCTTCCACGTGCCCGTCGATGTTCGCCAACTTCAAAAACACGTTTCCTCTCGTCGCGCGAAACAAAACGCGCTCGAACGCGTGCACTTTCTCCGTGTTGATCGTTCCGGTAATAAATCCCAACCTCGCGCTCGCCGCGACGCCGCCCATGGAAGCGTCGTTCCTCTCAACGTCGTGATCCGGATGATTTTGATCGATAAACGACCCAGTTCGTCGAGTCATTCGCGACGGCGACCCCCCGTTTCCTAATCCTTCGTCATCGATTTCGCTTCGAAACGAACTCGACAACAAACTCTCCTCGTCCTGTCGCGCGTTTTCCCTTCGCATCATCCTCAACGAATCTTCCTCGTCCTGGTGCCTATTCGCGTCCGACCGCGCTTCCTCGAAAAACCCGCCCGCTTTCTCTAAAACCAACTGCAATTCCACCAGCTCTCCGTGCGATCGTCTCAGCTTTTCCGTGTTGGCGGATAACTGAGAGACTTCTTCCGATAACACGTCCAGCGTGTGTTCGAGCTCGTCGATCGAAATGACTCTGTTGTTGTTGTTGTTCTCTCGTCCGTACCCGTCTGTCTCCTCCTCGTTACTATTAAACCTCCCACCGTAACCACCACCACTACCATCACCAATCTCTTTCCGTATCGTAATCCCCGCTTTATTCATGTGCTCGGTAAAAAACCTTAACTTCCTCAGCATCTCGTCGCACCGTTTCACCTGATTCGCGTACGTTTTCTGAAACGCCGATTTATCTTTATTCAAATCTCGAAACGCGACTAAACCAACCGAACCTAAAGTTTGCACCGTGTCGTGCGCGGCTTCCGCGGGGATGATCAGTTGGACCAGTTCCATCTCCTCCGAGCGGAA
>JACLAB010002987.1_pt1 | contig 10610 bp, 8 predicted proteins | sample 8027921 | NCBI WGS metagenome assembly JACLAB01 (sample SAMN15725117, study PRJNA655200) | protist metagenome | isolation source: fluorescence activated cell sorting (FACS) single amplified genomes of... | place: USA: West Boothbay Harbor, Gulf of Maine | collected 2000-07-19
GATCCCGCGTCATAGATGGTAGTCGCGCTGTTGGAGATAGCCCCCGCGCTCTGTGAGGTCTGCGGCGTTTGGCTCGAGTGCGTCGGCCCCGCGGTGTGCGACTGCTGCGTCAACCTCTCCGCGATCGCCATGGCCGAGGGCCCGCCCCTCCGCGGCCGGGGATGCGGCAGGCGCTTCGGCCTCATCTGCTTCGCGGCAACGTTGGGCACGCTCATCGTCGCGGGGTACTCATCCGCGCGGCTGGGATACTACGACCCGATCCAGCACGCGGCCACCGTGGGCATCGTCAAGCCGGTGAACCCGCCGTCGGCATGGCAGGCTCCGCCGAGGAAGGTGGTGACGCCGGCGGAACCCAGGCCGGCGGTGATGCGGCCCGGGGAGTTTGGGCGATGGAAGATTGGCGCGGACGGCGTCGCGGTGTGCGACTCCACGAACGGATGCACCGAGGATCCCAAGACGAAGACGACCGCGCGGGACGATGCAGATGCAGACGCACCCGACGGCGACGCCACGGCCAACATCGCACCGCCCGTCGACGACGATGACGACGTCGCATCATCCCCCGAGGACGACGACGACGCATCGATGGACGCCGCGAAACTCGCACCATTCGCGAAGTTCGATCTCAATCAACCGATCGAACCCCCGCCGTGCGCGCTTCACGTGTACAGGCACCTGTCCAAGACGGGCGGCACCACGCTGCGTTTCATCTTCGACAAGCAGACCGCGATGGGGGACTGGGAGTTCCCGCTGATATACGGCTTCAAACCGAACGAGTGGGAAGCGTTGTTGCAGCGATGGAGAGCCAAAGCGAGGAGCTGGCGCGATGGGGGCGGGAAAGGTGTCGGTCCTCGGACGTTGGTCGAGGTTCGCGGCAACTGGCCTGATAAATGGCCGGCGGAGAACTTCATCGGTAAGGTGCTCGAGGACGTGTTGGCGCTCAAGAGTGAGTTTGGTGCGGCGGATGGGGGTGGGGACGGGCTGGCGTCCTGCGACGTGACCACCAGTGTGTTAATTCGGGATCCATTCGCTCAGTACCTGAGCTTCTACGAGTACTACATTCGTAAAGTGCAGACGGAGGAGATAAAGCCGGAGCATTTGCATAAGAAGTGGCCGGACGTGCCGGGTACGGCGGCGTGGGGAGTGGACATCGCCGAGTGGGCCGCGCGTGTGCACGACATGCAAACGCGGGAGCTGCTCGGAGACAAGTGCACGGGGCAGATGCGGCAACCGGGGTACGACGTCGAGTGGGTGGAGACGCAGGATACGAACCCGGACGTCGCCGGTTCGAATCCCGGACGGACCGTTATTAACGGTAAAGAGCTCAAGCGCGTCGGCGAGCACGTGTACCACGGCGACGACTGCCACGCCAAGGTGACGGACGAGGACTGGGCTCGGTTCGAAAAGACTTTGGATTCAATCGACGTCGTCGGAGTGACTGAAAATTTCGACGAGTTTCTACTTCTCTTAGCGCACAGGGTCGGCATCGCGCACCCGCAATACGTGCGCAGCAACTCTGGAAAACACGAGCGGGACCGGGGGAAGATGGGCGACAAGGTGATCGCCACCGTAGACGCCGCGACGGTTCGTGACAGGAAAGCGCACGCGTTGGCGAAGACGATCCAGGCTCGTCTCGTCGCCGCGGCGGGGGGGGACAAATTCGAACGTCACGCCAAGAAGTTCAAGGCGCAGAGCGAGAAGATCAACGGGCGTGAGTTCATCGGCGGGGTACCGAAGAAGTCGCCGTACAAGTGGGTGATGGAATCGGACGCCAAGGCGGGGGGAACGAAGCGTGTGGTTCCTGACGCGTTCACCGAGGAGACTGGTGGCGGGCAGGCGACTGCGTACATCGTGTTCGACCCGGTGGTTCTCGTCGACTCTACATCGCCGCATCGATGCGTCAAGGGCTGCAATCTAGACGCGTAGACGTGAGTGTATCAAGTGTATTAACCAATTGTAATGGTATATGTTCCGTGTTATTACCCCCTAGCAGCACTACGTCGCGTCACTTCACTTGCCGTCGGTCATCCAACTCTCCGTGAAGGTGGAATCTTTGATGATCATTTCCTCTTCGGCGAGGAAGTCCCTTCGCGTCCCGGCCACTTCCCCGTCGGTACCCTTGACCACCGGCCCGCCCATGAGCTTCTCCTTCTGCGCCTGGTACGTCCTGTCGCGCCCGAGCAGGTACACCACCTCCTCCAGGGCGCTCACCGCCGCCTTGGCGTTCGTGTTGACGTCCGTCGCGGTGACTTCCTTGGCGCCGACTTCCATCGCCCGCATGCTTCCGTCGAAGGCGTCCAGGCCGCCGGTGACTGCGAGGCCTTCGAACTCCGCGAACGTGGGTCGTTGGACGCGGAGGTAGTTGCCGACTTTCTGGAGATCGCCGCGGACGGACTCCAGCGATCCCTTGCGCAGCATCTGGCGCGCGTTTGTGTACTCGCCCACGGATGCGAGTTGCCGGGCGCGTCGTAGCTCATCGAGCGCGGTGTTCAGGCGGGTCTGAACCGCGCCGCCTTCCACGAGGTCCGCGGATTCCTTCGCCTTGAGCGCCGCGAGGACGGCGTCGTTACCGGCGGCGAGCGCGGGAGCGGCGGACGTGAGGCACAGCGCGGACGTCGCCAGGGCGCTCGAGAGGAAGCCGCGCCTTGAGGTCCCTTGCATCATCTTGCATGTCTGGATAGCGACGGCTTCGTCGTTCGACCTCTCGGCGGACGATGAGGCCGCCGGGGATGTGGCCGAGGCGCGGCACGGACGTCGCGACGTCCGCGCGGGGGAGACCCTCGCGCCGATGCGTGTCGCTGCGAAAGTATGCGTCGCGGCCATGTTCCGATCGTGCGTGCGCTTCGAAGTGCCAGCAGCGACCTTCACCGGTGCCCACTGACGACGACGTGGAGGTCAGGCTCGCCTGCCTGCCTGATGTCTAAGAGTGAGAAGTGAGCCGTCACAGCGGCGGGGCGCACGCTGTCCGAAGGGGGAGGAAGGGACGATGTCCGCACGATGCCGCCGCGCTCTAACCGCGGCGATGGACGCGATCGGGACGTACCGGCGATCGCACCTCGATCCCTGGCGCGTCACCGCACCACTCGCGCAACCGTCACCGCCTCTGATGCATCGCCGAGGGTTCGCGAAGAGGGCACCCGTCACCGAGGGCACTCCGTCCAACAAGTCCGCCGAACCGAGAGCCTCCACGGATGTGACCGAGCGCGAGATCCTCGCGCACCAGCGCTCGCCCGACGACTACCTCCGCGTTCCCATGCCCAACGTCCGCAACTTCAGCATCGTCGCGCACGTCGACCACGGCAAATCAACGCTCGCCGATCGACTCCTCGAGCTCACCGGCTCCATCCCCGCGGGCGGGCGTAAGCAATACCTCGACCGCCTGCCCGTAGAGCGCGCGCGCGGGATCACGGTCAAGGCGCAGAGCGTCTCGTTGCTACACGAGTGCGCGGTCACCGGCGAGACATACCTCCTCAACCTCATCGACACCCCGGGCCACGCGGACTTCGCGTTCGAGGTTTCACGATCGCTCGCCGCGTGCCAAGGAGCGCTGCTTTTAGTGGACGCCGCGCAGGGTATCCAGGCGCAGACCATCGCGACGTTCTTCCTCGCGATGGAGAGGGACCTCGCGATCATACCGGTGGCGAACAAGATCGACAGCGTCAACGCGGACGTGGAAGGCACGGGTGAACAGTTAGAGAGCGTGTTCGGCATCGACGCCTCCGAGCTGGTACCCATCTCCGCGAAGGTCGGGACGAACGTGGCGAAAGTGCTCGACGCCGTCGTCGAACGCGTGCCCGCACCGAGCGGGGATGCGACCTCTACCGCTCGACTGCGCGCGCTGCTCCTGGACTGCCACTACGATCCGTACAGGGGCGCGGTGGCGAGCGTCGCGATAGTCGACGGCGCCGTTAAAATCGGCGATAAAATTCGATCCATGAGAACGGGATCCGTCTCTGAGGTCCTCGAGCTCGGTTTGATGACCCCGGAGCCGCTGAAAGTGTCGGAACTGACCGCCGGGCGCGTCGGGTACGTCATAACCAGCCAGCGGGACGTGCGCGCCGCGAAGATTGGCGACACGCTGGTGCTGGAGCGGGATCACCAAAAATCGCTCAACGACGGAGTGGAACTGGCACCGTTGAACGCGTTTCGCGAGGCCAAGCCGATGGTGTTCCAGGGTTTGTTCCCGACGACCGGGGATGACTACGAGAAGCTGAAGGGTTCGGTGGAACGGCTGACGCTGAACGACGCGTCCGTGAGCGTTCAGACGGAGGTTAGCGCCGCGCTCGGTCCCGGTTTTCGATGCGGCTTTCTCGGTTTGCTTCACGCGGATGTTTTTCATCAGCGGCTGCGTGAGGAGTTCGGCGCCGAGGTCATCGCGACCGCGCCCACGGTGCCGTACAAGGTGACGTACCCGGGTGACACGCAGAGTGTGGACGTGTCGAGCCCGATGCAGCTGGACGTCGAGCGGTTAGCGATGCAGCGCGGGATCGCCAAGGTCCCGGGTTCCGATCCCGTCGGGATCTCGGAGCCGATGGTGGACGCGACGATCGTGTGTAAAAACGAGCACGTGGGTAAGATCGTGGAGCTGTGCGTCGATCGGCGTGGTACGCAGCTGGAGCATACGCACATGAGCAACAGCGGCGGCACGGACTCTGGCGACAGGGTTCTGTTGCGATACAGGATGCCTATGGGCGAAGTCGCGGTGGACTTCGCCGACGAACTTAAATCCCGCACGAGCGGCTACGCCACGTTCGACTACGAGGAATCAGGGTACGAGCAGAGCGACATCGTCCGTCTGGACGTTTTAATAAACGGCCAGAGCGTGGATGCCCTCGCGGGTTTGATCCACAGGGACAAGGCGACGCGGAGCGGCAAGGCGTGGGTGACGCGGCTGAGGGAGATACTTCCCCGGCAGTTATTCGAGGTTAAGATCCAGGCGGCGGTGGGTACGAAGGTTCTGGCCAGGGAGTCCATAAGCGCGTACAAGAAGGACGTGCTTGCGAACTACTACGCCATGGATAAGAGCCGAAAGCAGAAGCTGCTGAACAAGCAGAAGAAGGGCAAGAAGTACATGAAGAGTGTGGGGAGCGTGGAGATTCCCAACGAGGCCTTCGCGGGTCTGTTGTCCAAGGGCTTCAGGGGCGATTGATGTAGTAGTGTTAACTAATATAACAGTTAGGATATTACACCCATCCGTTAATAGATAGGCTGGCGGGGAGGAGATCTGGACATAGACCGTCCGAAGTCTTTGTACTCGTCGTACTCGTCGGAGCTGCTCTCGCTACCTTCGCGAATTTGCCCCTTGTATTTGCCAATTTGCCACTCGGCATCGAGACAATCGTTGTGCAGGCAATCGTTGTCCACAAACTCCTGGATGAACTCTTGGATATCCTCGAGCGACACCGCGTGTCTCTGCCCGCGGTTAGTGTCGTCCCATGAGTTGTGCAGGCCCACGACGTCGATCTTGGATTCAGAAGGGCGGATCAAAGGGGCGCCGCTGTGGCCCCAATACGTCCAACACGAGTGCCTCAACCGACCCACGTTTTCCTTAGCCGCCGATTCCTCCCACGTCAACAAGTCCCCTTGCAACACACCGGCGCTCACCCAGAACGGCGTGTGTTCCATCGCTTCCGGTTCTTCACCTTCCGGACACTCCAGATCTACATCGAACGGGTTTCCTATGCAGACGACGGGAGTTTTATCGTTCGCCTGCTCGCCAACGTCAGTACCGAAGCTGCCGACGCTGAGCCCCACGATCTCTGCTGAGCCCCGCGCGAGCGGGCCGTCCACGAGCTTAAGCAGCGCGAGGTCGAACTTGTCGCAGTGATACACGCACACGGCGCCGCCGTGCTTACCGTGCACGTCGACGACAGTCACCATCCTTCCGACCCGCCGCGTTGTTGACCCGACAATGTATCTTTCGCCATCCTTGTCCGCATCGTAGTAGCTCTCCTCGCCCCAGTCGTCTCCCTCGCCGTCCCAAACGACGCAGTGCGCGCACGTGAGCACGAACCGGCCCCTCGGGCCGCATCGAACGCCGGATCCACTCGGCACGATGTGCACGCACGCCTCCATCGCATCGTTCATGGCATCGATTAGATCCCCAGCCAACCGTTCGCGTCGCCCTCGGCTGATGGCCCCGTTGGTTCCCGGGAAGAGCTCTTTCCCGTGGTGCGCCGCGTGTTCGATCTCTTCTCTGCCGCGTTGAAGCGCCTTTTCCCGGCCGTGCGATTTCACAGCCTTCGCGAACGTCGCGTGCTCCTTCCGTCGAGCGACGACAGCATCGATGAGTTCCTTCTTTCGAGTGTGCGTGTGCCACGACGGGTGCAGCCCCGCGCGCTTCGCGACGGCCCTCAACTCGTCGAGTTTCATGGCACGAATGTCCTTGACGGTGACGTCGAGGAGCCCGGGGACGTCGGGGCGCCAATCCCTCTTGAGCAAGTCATAGGTGGTGACCGTCCTTCTCATGCGCGGTGAGCTCTGGCGCGAGGGGGTGCAGCGAGTTGGCAAAAGTGGGCACCTGGCACCCTACGTATGGGCAAATCATGTCAAATTCAGAAATGCGAAATGTCAATGCAAACTGCTAACTGATCCAACATTTGTACAGGAATCCACCCTCGTCGATCATTCGCGAAAAGGAGGCCGCGCGGTCAACAAATCTTAGCAAGCAGTTCGAAGAATGCAGACGTTGTGGAACCCGAGGGGGCGCTCTCCACACGCGCGCGCGGCCTTAGCCCTTCGCCACGATGTCGCGCCGGGGCGGCGCCGTCACCCCCGCGGAGTCATGGCAGGAGAATGCCTCATTCGGCACCCCGCCCACGAACACGCCGTCCTACGTCGCACGGTCGGAACCGACGCGCGCCAGTCGACTCACCGCGCGGAATCTCGAGGGAGACTTCGCCGTCGAGCAGAACGGCGCGGGCGGCAGCAAGAAGAGCCAGAGCATCACGTCGTCCAAGCGCAACGTCCCGAAGAAGAAAGTGGCGTGGGAAGAGGACTCCAGCGACGAATCCCCAGACGAGTGGGAGTTCGCCGAGCGCGGACCATTGGCGAAGCTCCGAGCCAAGAATCAAGGCGAGACGGCCAAAGAACGCGCGGCGCTGGGGTTTTACGTCGACGAGGCGGAGTACGGCGACGAGTACGACTTCAGCGACGTCGCGATGTGGAAAAAAGCAATCGGCAACGACCCGGACTTCATCGGCCCGGAGTCCTACCCGCGCCGCATGAGAGACTCGCACGGTACGTCTATTTTTATTCCCGTGCACGTATGGGCAATTTGACTGAAATCGTGTTCTTTTTACACAGGGTACTACATCTGGTTCGTCATGTTCTTCGCGTCCATGGTCGTCGGCTGGAACGGCATCGGCAACGGCGACCCGGAGCACCTGTGGCACCTGCGTGACCACAACGGTGCGCTGTGCGGCCTGGGGTCCATGACCAAGCGGCCGCACCTGTGGCACCCGTTCGCGCACGATGATCCGACGTCCACGGAGATGCACCCGTCCGTCGGCGTGTGCGTTGATGAATGTCCAGACGCGGGGGATTGGGTGTGCGTCGAGGACGCGGCGAAAGAGGCGAGTAAGAAGGCGGGAGGTGGAGGTGGAGGTGGGAGACGGAGGAGGGGGTTATTGGAGGGTAAGGCGGTGGATGGTGAGGGCGTTGGGGTGGTGCGCGGGGTGCGACGGGCGCTGAGGGAGGCGGAGCGGGTGAACCCGAATCCGACAATTACGGATTTCGATTTCGTCGTCGAACGAACGGAGACTTTGATCCACCATCGACGGCTCCTGGCCAACGAGACACAACCCAAGCCCAACGCCACGGCGTGCCCGGGCGGCACGTGGACCGCGTCGTACCTCGACTACGACGAAACCTTCAACGCGTGCGTCCCCGCGGAGGACCAAACAAATTCCACGCATTCCCCCGACGCCATGGCGCGGGCGATCGACGAGGCGCACGCCGTCGTGGACACCCCCGAGCGCACGTTCAGTAACCTACTCGCCGACATATACATCGCGCGGTGGTGCATCCTCATCGCGGTCATCTTAACGACGCTGATATCGTACGGCATGTTGATGGCGCTCGAAAACGGAGCAGCGGCGTTTACGAATCTCGCGTTTGTATCTGCGATTATATTACAGGGATGCATCGCGTTGGCGCTGGGTGGTCAGGCGATCGGGCAGGACACGCCGGTGGTGGGGGATGCGGTGATTACCAACGTGGACACGCGCGTGGGCGCCGCGGATGTCATCATGACGTGGATTTTGCCAATCATCGGAGCGTGTTTCGCGGCGTCGGCGGGGGCGATGGCTTGGTACGTTCATTTTCTCTTATTTCCGTATGCTTCCGTATTGGCAATTCGACTGACGTGATCCGTTTTGTTTACAGGTACTACACCACCCGGCGAAAAGACTTGGGCGTGGCGACGTTGTTTTTAGATCAGAGCTCTGTGGTGCTGCACCTGACGGGTCTGAACTTCAGCATCCCGTTGTTGACGTTCGTGCCGTTGTGCGGAGTGACCGCGTGGCTCGCGTCCGGGGTCCTGTCGCTCTCCGCGATGGCGAGCGAGTGGTTTCATAAACACGACGATCCGGATGCCGACGGGTGGCACTGGTGAGCTTCTTTCTATCTTTATTTTCATATGGGCACAATCAGACTGACGACGTGTTTTGTTTTGTTCTTCACAGGGTGTATCGGGTCGCCACAGTCTTCCACGCGTGGTTCTGCATCTGGTGCCTGACGTTCTTCGTGTTTTTCGTTCGGTTCATCGTGTCGTCGCACGTCAGCACGTGGTACTGGGCGCGTGAACCGCGTGAGGAGGCGTTGTTGGACATATCCCTCTCGTGGGCCATCGGCCGATGCCTGAGTTACCACGCTGGATCCATCGCGCTTCTCGGCATGTACAGTCTCGCCTACGCCCCCGTACGGCTGGTTCTTCGTTTCAAAAACGCGGTGTTGAGGCGTAAACCGAACCCGGAGTCGCACGCGATGATGTACCGCGGCGGTGCGGTGTGCCAGATCGCGCTTCACGGCACGAGCCTACGCAGAGGCGCGGCGTGGCAGATGCATTTAAAGATGCGAAACGAGGAAGTCGTGCGGCAGTGCCTCGGCGCGGCGTCGTCGGCGTTGCTCGCGGGTTTGATCACCGTCGCGAGCATCTCCGGCGTGATCACGACGTGCCTGACGCACGTCATGCCGGACGCGGACGGCGTCAACGTCGGCCTCGTCCCCGCGGGCGTCTCAGCGGCGATGTCCGCCGCCATCTACGTCACATTTTTCACGTCTTACATCGAAGCTATCGAGACCATCCTGCAGTGCTTCTGCGAGGACATGGAGCGCAACGACGGCACACCCCTGCGGCAGTACTACATGCCGGAGAGTTTGAAGAAGCTGATATTCGAGGAGGTCAAAGGGCAGGTCATGCCGAGCGAGACGGACGCGGACGACAAGTTCGAGGACGAGATGAGGGAGTCTCGAAAGCAACGAAGGGAACAAAAGCGGGAGCGTAAACGAGTGCGCGAGTCCCAGGCGGGTTCGCAGGCTGGAACGCACGTCAGCGGCATGAGCGGGTCGTACACGTAGTAGGGTGTAAAGTACAGTCTTATAATCATCACGAAACGGTCACGCTAAGAGATGGATGATCCCGTCGAGAGGCAGTGAAACGTCGTCATCGTCGTCTGAATCGTCCGCCGGTGATTATTTCATTTTTGCGGAGCATCCTCGGGGAAGTTTTTGCACCACGCCTGTGAGGGTATCCGTCGCGTGGGCGACAGCGGCCGCGTCTCGAGCTTGCGGCTGTAGTTGAAGATCATCGCGGAGGCTACGGCGAGGACGCCGAAGCCCATCGCGGTGTTCCGCTTCCAGTGCTTGGGATCCGCGAACCAGCCACCCGCGGGGGACCAAACCTTGGAGGTGTCGAATCCCCCCGCTGGCGCACCCATCTCTCTCCTCTCGTCTCTTCTCTCTGACCTCTGACGTGTAACGCGGTGAGCTCTCTCTCGCGTCTCGCGTGGACTGTTGACCCTAGGTGGACCTGGGAACGACGGATGGAGTCGGGTGCGCGGGTCAGAGAATGCGGGTGCGGGTGCGATCGTGAACGCGCACGGCTGTCCAGACTGGCCATCGTAGGGTTTCCTCTGCCCCCGTCGAGAGCCGAGGGGCGCGGGTCGCGACGAGACGCGCGGTGAGAATGGACGCGATGGAGCCGGGTTGGGATTCAGGGTGGAGTAGACGCGGACGGAGATACTGACCTTACGCGAGCTACGTGCGCTTCGCCGTCGACCGACCCTTGCCGCGCGACTTGCAATGGCCGCGCCCAAGGCCCGGATACGGTCACCTCCTCGGATCGGCGATATTTTCCAACGCCCGATTTATTTTGTGCCTCGACAGACGGAGGGTGCGCCGACCTCGCGGATGGGGATGACGACGATTTGGAGGCCGAGAGTCAGGATAGCGGTTCCGAATGTCGGCGATGCAGAGAACACGGATACATCGAGAGAGGAGTCGACCAAGAAGGGCACGAAGCGGAAGAGGGGCCCTTACACAAAGGGGCCGTGCGAGCACGGGGTGAAGTACCGCTCGAGTTGCAAGGCATGCAGTGGGTGTCCGCACGG
>JACLAB010006605.1_pt1 | contig 10608 bp, 9 predicted proteins | sample 8027921 | NCBI WGS metagenome assembly JACLAB01 (sample SAMN15725117, study PRJNA655200) | protist metagenome | isolation source: fluorescence activated cell sorting (FACS) single amplified genomes of... | place: USA: West Boothbay Harbor, Gulf of Maine | collected 2000-07-19
CTCACTGACTTACATTGCATCTCATTCCCTCTTTCATGAATCTCGCTTTCCCCCACTCCCTATCACAGGCGTTCGTGAGAGTGCCTGCAGCAAGTGGTATGGTTAAGGCCGGGGCGTTGTCCCAGACCTCGCTCATGGCCTGCCGCAGGAACAACAAGATGGAGAAGAGAAAGAGAAACAGAGAATACGCTCGCAAGTTCAAGAGCACCACGGGGGGTAGCCGGAGGAAGCAGGTGGTCGAGGAGAAGCGACTCGTGGTCGCCAAGAGCGAGGAGACGTTCCAAGCGGAGGTGTTCAAAGTCACCACCGATGACGACATGCCCGCCTACTCTGGTTTCGATTTCATTTAAAGTAAGCAGCAGCTTATTTCGTAGTTATGGAACAATAGTTGTATGATGATGATGTGTGATTCTTGCTTGCTTTCGTAATGACGATGATAACTAGTGCAGTTCTCATCAATCCAATAATAAAAAAATAAATCAAATCATAACAGCCTTTCGCATGTGTGATGACAGGAGATAGCATTAGTATGATACTGGCTTACTACTTACTCTATAGAACATTATATAGCGACGATTAGTCCGACTAATATTAGTATACCATGGTATATATTAATTGCTGCCCGAGATGAGTTTCTCCATCTTGTCCACCTGGATCTGCACCGCGTCGTGGGGCACGATCTCTCCCTCCTCGTCGCGCGGCTCGTGGATCTTGCGCAGATTCGGCGACAGCTTGAGCGTGTTCACACCACCGCGGTCGTCCCCAACGATGATGATGGGGCTGCTTAGGTTGAACTGAACGTGGGTCAGTTTCGCCCTTTTCACGACCTTCTGCTCACACAACGGCTCGTGCTTATTCTCCGCCAAGTCGAACACGTGCACCTTGCCATCGGATGTGACGGCTGCGAACACGGTGGAGCTGTAGGGAGACCACGCCACGTCGCCCACGGCGTTGCCGAGGTCGAAGGAGAGGACGGGCTGTGGGTTGTTGTGGTCCCAAATGCGCACAGTCCAGTCGGCGCTGCACGAGATGAAAACGCGGGGGTGGAAGGGGTTCCACTTAAGCGAGTAGATGACCATATGGTGGCCCTGGTACGTCTCCAGGTACTGTCCGGAGTAGGCCTTGGAGCACTTGTGGATCTTGCCCTCCTCCGTGCCGACGATGAAGAGATGCTCGTTGTGGCGGTTGAAGTCGAAGCAGCAGCCACCCGCCAAGCCGCTCAGGTTCACCTCGTCAGGGTCGTCGTTGGCGTTGGCCACAAGCTTCAGCTGCATGACCGGCTCCATCTTCAGCTCGTTCTTGCTCATGATCCATGACGCCACCTGGCCGTCGGAGGAAATAGAGAAAAAGTTGAGCTCCTTCGCGAGGTCCTCCTCCTGCCAGTGCACCTGCCAGACGGGGTCCGTGTGCTTGCCGGTTCTGATAGAGGACGAGTAGATGGGTCTGTTGACCTTGTTGCGCACGTCGAACACCAGCACGGTGCCGTCGTAGCATCCAACCGCCAAGAGCGACTGGTGGTGTTGATGGAAGTCCAGACACATCACCCCTGAGTCCGTGTTGAACGTGTACTCCGGGTGCGACGTGTTTTTCAAACTGAAGCAGCACACCATGCCTGAGCCCTGGCGCATGAAGTCATAGCTGCCATATGCGACCGCGAACAGATCCGGGTATGTGGGATTCCAGCACAGCGTGGTCACCTGCTTCCTCTTCGTGCGCTCGGTGCTGAATCGCCACAGGGGCAACAAAGACCCCTCATTGCCACGATACCAGTCACTGACGTCCTCCCAGTACTTGAAGTCCTGGAACACCTCGTCCTCGGCGTTCTGGTTCACCATCCTCTCCAGGATCTTCAGCGCGTTGCTCATCTTCTGCGAATGAACCATGTCGCCCTCCTTCCTCGTCTTTTCCTTCGTCTCTCCCTCCTCGTTAGACGCCGCGTGCTTCTTCGCCATGGCGTTCTTGTTCGCCTCGTCCTCGGCCAGCGCGTTCTTGTACTCTATCATGTAGCTATCGAATATTTCCCACTGAGGTGCCTCCATCTTTGTCTTCTACGTACTTGGGGAGCAATTTCTCGAAAGTACCCAAAGTCATAATAAAGCTGGTTCCCCTGCTGCATTCAGATAAGAAATGTCCTCAGGATGTGGTTCGGGGGTGTTTACAGGGGGTAGTGCGCTATATGCGTGATGGATCGGTGTTTGACGATGGACAGCAGGGCGAAGATGCGTACAAAAAGTTCCAATCTGGATTGATGAGTATGAGCGGTGGTGAGATGTCGACACAGGATGTGAACATGTTATTCACGGGGCTGTATGAGATGATGCACAGGGCGGTGAGCACCAAGAGCGACTCGACGATAGTCACCACCCATCTCAAACAGATGAACGTACCACAACAAATTGCCGAGGACATCGGTCAAGCGCTGATGAAGTCCCGCCTCGGGCTTGAGAAGGTCGCCATACATAAGAAACAGGGGTTTCCACGTCTGGCGAGCTTCCGTTACCGTGTTGACGTGGCCATCTCCAGTGGTTCCCTGTCGCGCGTGATGGTCCCCTCACTCCTCTTCCAGATGACCCTGAGCAATGGCAAAATCCACACTTTCAATGTGAGCATTCAGGAATTCAACCAGCTGCGCTACGGGGTGGCCAAGACGTTGCGGGACATGGGCGTGCTGGAGAGACATCCCGTCATGCGCGTGGAGAACGAGGAGGAGCGCAAACGGCAGCTGGAGCAACAAGGCGAGGTCAAGCCCAGCCGCAGGAGCAGCACGAAGAACTGATTCGCTACGATGATCATGATAGATGGGGTGTAGTAGAGTATTGTATGAGCAGTGTAGCATTTTGTCATATCGTATAGTCCAAGTCAGTCATTCGGCAGCCAGCAGTAGTTCTATCATACTAGTTTATTTATTCACAAATAGTGCACCGGCTTACATTCATTTTCACCTATTGTGTCATCGATAGCATGGTTATGACTGTTGTTGGGCTCATTCATTCATTCATTCATTCCATTGGTGTACCTATAGCAGTAGGTACAACATTATCGCACTCCACGAGAGATCCCCCCCCACACACAAACACATACTTTTACAGACAGAAACCTAGCCACGCTTGAAGACCATTCATTACATTAGTTTTCTTATGGCATTCCTGTCTTGTTCTTGTACTTGACTTGTACATTCTTTCTTCGCTTGTTTCCGATCACTCACTGTCTGATCAATCAAGTGTGTCGATCGCTCACTGTAGAAGAACCGCGCCGTGTGATTACTGACTGCTCACCACTAACTAAGATGAGTTTCCCGGGATCGGCACAACCCCGCACGCATCGTCCGGTGCTCCTACCTCGGGTCATCAGAGTGATTTCAACAATTACTAAATAACTACTACATCTTCTCCTGGGAGATGTACTCGTCATCGTTGTTGGACCCGGCCGAGACCAGGTCATCCTCGAAGTCCCCGTACCTGGATGGTCATAAGTAATGTGAGTATTGTGTGGAGTGATAATTGATTGAGGGAGGGAGGGATGATGGTTAGATTCGTGCTATGTGGTATCAGAGAATGTAGACATGCAGCAATAGATAGATAAGAGAGACAAAGAGACCATCATAAACAAGAAAAGAAGGAAGAACATAGAACAGAACACGTACAGGCCCGTGGTTCCGGTCAAGGCGCTGCCGGCGCTGAACATGGCGTCGCGATCGCTGAGATCGGAGATAGGGGTGGCGGCCCCGTTTATGTGCAGCATGTGCGTGGAGAACGGCGAGCCTTCGGAGGGGAGGTACCTATATTGCAATTATGGATGTGAGTATTGTGTCGATTGATGATTGATAGAGGGGAAGATGATGGTTAGACTCACTGTTATGTGGTGTCGTAGAATGCAGGCATGCAGTAATATACCGAGAGAGAGAGAGCGCGAGAGAGAGATCAACAACGTAGATAGAACATAATACGTACTGCCCCCCGAACAGCTCGTTGTGTGTGTCGCCCGCCTCCTCGCCGTGCTGCCACGGGTCGTACCTGTAGTGTTGTAATGAGTGATGTGAGTATTGTGTCGATTGATGGTTGATTATATTGAGGGGGGTGTGGTGGTTAGACGTCATGTGGTGTCAGAGAATGCAAGCAGGGAGCAACAGATGGATAAGAGATAGAGAGACATCACAAACAAGAAAAGAAAGGAAGAACAATAGTATAACAGAATGAATACGTACATTCCATCGCCCCCCAGCATGGGCATGCTGGGCATGTCGTACTGTGGCACCAAGGGGGTGGGCGCACTCATGCGCAGCTTCCCGTTGCTCTCTTCCTCCTCTTCCTCCTCCTCGTCTTCCTCCTTCTGGCGGCGCTGCTGCTGCTGCTGCTGCTTCTTGTTCATAATAATGCCGCTCATGACCGCTCCCTGGGATGAGAACGACTTCTCGGAGCGGGTGATGCGTGTGTTGCCGATAGTGATGGGCGAGTCAGCCCCACCCGCGCGCCCACCAAAGCCACCGCCATATGTATGGCCATTGTTGCTACCATTATCGTACCTGAGGTCTTCCCCCATCATGCTGTTGCTGTTGCTGTTGTTGTTGTACTTATACGCCGCTGCCTCCTCCTCCTGCAGACGGTGCTGTTCCTGCTCGTGCAGGTACTCCGTCTCTCGTAGAATCTCGTCTTGTAGGCGCTCGGGCATGCGGTTGAACTTGGGCTTGTGCAGATTGGACGTCCGCCGGGTCACCTTGACAGGGGTGATGATGCTGCTCAGCTTCTCTTGCAAGGCGAGTTCTTTGACCAGATTTTCGTCCTTAGGCTTTTCGATGGAGCCAATCTTCAACAGCCATTCTTCCCTGTCCCGTGAATTCTTGTGGCTGATGAAGGGGGATCGCAACACCTTCGCTTCGTTCGTGGCGTGAATCATCTTCAAGGTGGGAGGAGCCTCCACCTTGATATCCTCGGGCAACATGGTACGAATGCGCACCGGGGAGAGCGGGCGCAGCCGCTCATTGCCGTCATAGTCCTTCCTCCGCACCAGCTTTATGCTTCGGGAATGACATCCCATCTGTACACCCAGAGACACGCTCCGGCCAGTGTCTTTAATGTGCTTCTCCATATCTATTATTGATGTTTTTAGTCTTTTTGGGCGTAAGAGGATTGATTGATAATACACAGTGCCTGCCAACACATGAACACTGTCTGAAAGTGTAGAAAAGAAGAGATTTGGCCTTCGAAAAGAAAGTACGAGTAACACTTTCTGTCCTATTTTTTAATTAAATGAATTCTAGTTTTTCAAGTGGTGTGTGCCCACAACCTCCTTCTGTACTAATAGCGTCATCCTCACAACCATGATGTCGCAGTTGGTTATATTTGCAATTCTGGCAGCCTCTCAGCTTGGGTGTGGTTTTATTTTACACAACTTACGTACTTCGAGACTATCGACTTTGACCCAGACCTCCTCTGGTCTTCGATGCGGTGAGAACAGCCCCCCCTCACCCCCCTCTTCCTCCTTCTTCTTCAGTCAGAAGGACTTTCAGTCCATTGGGGTGTCTCCTGAGATGCTGCGTGTGTTAGAATCCATGAATCTGGAGCGACCCAGCAAAGTGCAGGCGCTGTCGTTCCTCGACATTTTGTCGGGCAAGCACACTATTCTGGCGGACCAGACAGGCAGTGGCAAGACGTTAGGGTACTTGCTGCCGACATTACAGCGCATGATCACTTTGCGCAAACAAGGTGTCATTGCCAACACAGCACAGTCGCGCTCGCCGCTCATCGTTGTGGTAACGCCCACCACCGAACTCGCCTCCCAAGTGGACAAGCAGGTGAAAGCATTGGCCAATTTTTTGAAATTCCGCAGTGCCTCTGTTACGGCGGCGAGTGATATGGATGCGGAACAGCGCAAATTAAGACTAGGTACCGATGTGCTGGTGTCCACACCCGGCCGCCTGCAGCAGCTATTGAAGCGCAACGAGATCTGTTTCGATGATTTGCAGGCCATCGTGATGGACGAAACAGACGTTCTGTTTATGGACGAGACCTTTCCGTTGCAGGCCATCGGCGCGGCCGTGCCGCCCCAGTCGAAAGCGCAGTTCATATTCGCTACTGCCACTCTGCCTGACATCGTGACGGAACAGATTGCTCTGGAGTTCCCGGACGTGGTGTACCGCATGGGACCGGGTCTGCACCGCATCGCGCCCTACGTGGAGGAGATACTGGTGGACTGCAGCGGCCCAAAGGACCAGGTGCGCACCCCTGCATCAGCCTTTGAAAACAAGAGATTGGCCCTGCTGCGGGCGCTGGAGTCTGCTGCCCCTGGCGGCGCCGACCAACGGACCCTTATTTTCTGCAATACCATTGACCAGTGCAGGCGAGTGGAGAACGCACTGAGGAGGGCGGATCGCAACGAGCAGGTGCGCGCGGTGCTGGCATACCACGGGGCCATCGACACCCAGCAGCGGCAGGACAACATCCGGGAGTTCTCCAGGGGGCTGCTGAAGCAGCCTGTGGTGCTAGTGTGCACCGACCGGGCCTCGCGAGGCATGGACTTCGACAGGGCTCGGGTGGACCATGTGATTCTGTTCGACTTCCCCAAGGAGCCCTCGGAGTACGTATTCTGTCATACTGCACTGCTGTATTGTTCTTCCCTTCTTTGTTTGTGATCTCCCTCTCTCTCTCTCTCTCTCTCTCTCTCGATCGATCTATTACTGTCTGCCTGCATTTTCTGACACCAAATGGCACGAGTCTAACCATCACCGCCCTTCCCCCTCAACCAATCAATCATCATCAATCAATCGACACAATGCTCACATCACTTGTTACCTTACAGGTACGTGCGGAGAGTGGGGCGCACAGGGCGCGCAGGCAACCCTGGTCGCGCCACCGTTCTGGCGCACGGCAAGCAGGTGCCCATCGCCACCAGCGTGCTGCAGGCCAGCATCAACGGAAAGAAGATAGAGCCCGTGCCTGAGTTGGGCATCTACGACAAGTAAGTTGAAGGAGAGGAGGGGAGAGAGACAGACAATGCATTTATATTTCTTAATCATTGTGCAGCACAGTGTCGATTTGTAACAATATCACACATCATACACCACAGACAACCTTCCATAACATATACTATACACGCACACTACCTCTACCCACTACCTACCTACCTACTGCACCTCGTAATGGTCGATGGGACTAGCCACGTGCTTCTCTGCGAAGGCGATGTACTCCCTAAGCAGCTCCCGCGCCGGCGCCACACTCTCCTTACTGATCTTACTCTGTGCAGCCACCTTCTGCAGTTCCTTGCTGAACGCTGCCACGATGACGTCTGCCTCCCTACTGACCTTGTCCGGCGTCTCGCCCACTCGCAAGGAGGCACCGAACAAAGACATTGCTCGTATGAATTTCTCCGAACCAGGCTTGGTGTTACCACCGTCTGTGCTTCCTTTCAAAAAGGCGTCGGCAACGGCCTTGTCAGTGGTGATGAGGTTGAATTTCTCCACCCCGTCCTTGATGCGAGGCAAGTATCTCTTCCTTGCGGTCAGCTTGGTGCTCATCTTGCCCGTGCTGTCAGCATGCGCCACGGGGACCAGCCTCTGCTGGTGTGGTGCATAGTGATGCGCGTACACCTCCGGCGCGTGACCATCGAGAAGTACCCCCGCTGTGATGATTCCGGCGGTGACCAAGCCCACACTCTTCGTCCAAGTAGGCACAGCTTGAATATGCTGAGTGACCTCATCATGCCCAGGGGAAAGGGTCGCAAAACGACGATATGGTTTTGACAATGACGCGCTCTTGGGCACCCAGGCCGAAATCACGGCCATCAGAGCGCAGACATGCAGCACCAATGTCAATTTCATCAAATTCAGCCCACAACCAATGAAATAAACAAAAGGACGATCCGGAAAACAAAAAGACGAGTGCAACAGTTTCCAATAAATCGGGTGATAGCAATCCATCGGTTGGTTGCTAGGCTTGGATCGTTGGTGTGGGTGAACTAACGGTATAGATCAAGCCAACTAGAGGTCGTAATGGGGCCTAAAAAGGGAACTGCGCCCAGAGGCGGCACCAAGAGAGGTGCTGGCGCGAAGGAGGCACCTTCTGCGCCTGCACCTGCTCCCGCGCCCATGGCTGCGGAGGAAGAGGACGAAGTGTATCACGAGCCCATCAAGCGCATTGTGAAGCCCGATACTCAGCTGGAGTTGACGGATGTGCAGATGGAGGAGGAGATCACGCGTGTGTTGACCGCCAACGACCCCAATGTTGCTACGAACATAACCAAGTACAACTACAAGGACAAGGCGTACAAGCAGGACCCGGAGGGGCCTATGGACCATCTGGCGTTCCACTTCACCATGGACGGCTGCTCCCTGCACAAGGAGAGTGAGGAGGCGCAGCAGCAGGTGCAGCTCGAGGACTCGAAGAAGATGGAGGCTGAACGCCAGCGTAAAGAAGCAGCTCAGGAAGCGCTCGACGCAGGGGAGGACGACACCACGGACATCCCAAAGACGGGTAAGAACCAGTTCAACTACAGTGAGCGTGCGGCACAGACCTTCAACAATTCAGTGCGCTCGCGCGGTGTGTCTACCGAGCCTCCCCCAGTGGTCAGCTTCTCGGCGACGGTTACGCAGTGGGAAATATTCGATAGCTACATGATAGAGTACAAGAACGCGCTGGCCGAGGACGAGGCGAACAAGAACGCCATGGCGAAGAAGCACGCGGCGTCTAACGAGGAGGGAGAGACGAAGGAAAAGACGAGGAAGGAGGGCGACATGGTTCATTCGCAGAAGATGAGCAACGCGCTGAAGATCCTGGAGAGGATGGTGAACCAGAACGCCGAGGACGAGGTGTTCCAGGACTTCAAGTACTGGGAGGACGTCAGTGACTGGTATCGTGGCAATGAGGGGTCTTTGTTGCCCCTGTGGCGATTCAGCACCGAGCGCACGAAGAGGAAGCAGGTGACCACGCTGTGCTGGAATCCCACATACCCGGATCTGTTCGCGGTCGCATATGGCAGCTATGACTTCATGCGCCAGGGCTCAGGCATGGTGTGCTGCTTCAGTTTGAAAAACACGTCGCACCCGGAGTACACGTTCAACACGGACTCAGGGGTGATGTGTCTGGACTTCCATCAACACCACCAGTCGCTCTTGGCGGTTGGATGCTACGACGGCACCGTGCTGGTGTTCGACGTGCGCAACAAGGTCAACAGACCCATCTACTCGTCCTCTATCAGAACCGGCAAGCACACGGACCCCGTCTGGCAGGTGCACTGGCAGGAGGAGGACCTCGCGAAGGAGCTCAACTTTTTCTCTATTTCCTCCGACGGCCAGGTGGCGTCATGGATCATGAGCAAGAACGAGCTGAAGATGGAGCCGGTCATGCAGCTGAAGCTTGTGGCCAACGCCAACGACGACCCTGACGAGGTGAACCTGAGCGGCTTGGCGGGTGGCTGCTGCTTCGACTTCAACCGCCACAACGAGCATCTCTTCATCGTCGGCACGGAGGAGGGCAAGATCCACAAGTGCTCCAAGGCCTACTCCGGACAGTACCTGGAGACGTACCAGGGCCACCATATGGTCATCTACTCGCTTAAGTGGAACCCCTTCCACCCCCGCGTTTTCATCTCGTGCAGCGCCGACTGGACTGTGCGCATTTGGGACCACAACAACCCACAGCCCGTCCTCTCCTTCGACCTCGGCAACGCCGTGGGCGACGTGGCGTGGTCTCCCTACAGCTCCACCGTGTTCGCAGCCGTCACATCCGATGGCAAGGTGCACGTGTTCGACTTGGCGGAGAATAAGCACGAGCCGTTGTGTGAGCAGAAGGTCGTGAAAAGGGCGAAACTGACCCACGTTCAGTTCAACCTAAGCAGCCCCATCATCATCGTTGGGGACGACCGCGGTGGTGTGAACACGCTCAAGCTGTCGCCGAATCTGCGCAAGATCCACGAGCCGCGCGACGAGGAGGGAGAGATCGTGCCCCACGACGCGGTGCAGATCCAGGTGGACAAGATGGAGAAACTCATCTCGGGCAGCAATTAATATATACCATGGTATACTAATATTAGTCGGACTAATCGTCGCTATATAATGTTCTATAGAGTAAGTAGTAAGCCAGTATCATACTAATGCTATCTCCTGTCATCACACATGCGAAAGGCTGTTATGATTTGATTTATTTTTTTATTATTGGATTGATGAGAACTGCACTAGTTATCATCGTCATTACGAAAGCAAGCAAGAATCACACATCATCATCATACAACTATTGTTCCATAACTACGAAATAAGCTGCTGCTTACTTTAAATGAAATCGAAACCAGAGTAGGCGGGCATGTCGTCATCGGTGGTGACTTTGAACACCTCCGCTTGGAACGTCTCCTCGCTCTTGGCGACCACGAGTCGCTTCTCCTCGACCACCTGCTTCCTCCGGCTACCCCCCGTGGTGCTCTTGAACTTGCGAGCGTATTCTCTGTTTCTCTTTCTCTTCTCCATCTTGTTGTTCCTGCGGCAGGCCATGAGCGAGGTCTGGGACAACGCCCCGGCCTTAACCATACCACTTGCTGCAGGCACTCTCACGAACGCCTGTGATAGGGAGTGGGGGAAAGCGAGATTCATGAAAGAGGGAATGAGATGCAATGTAAGTCAGTGAG
>JACLAB010007573.1_pt1 | contig 10608 bp, 11 predicted proteins | sample 8027921 | NCBI WGS metagenome assembly JACLAB01 (sample SAMN15725117, study PRJNA655200) | protist metagenome | isolation source: fluorescence activated cell sorting (FACS) single amplified genomes of... | place: USA: West Boothbay Harbor, Gulf of Maine | collected 2000-07-19
AGTGCGGTGGGTCAGGAATCTGCGAGCATGGTCGTGTGCGCTCTCAATGCAAGGAATGCGGTGGGTCTGCATTCTGTGAGCACGGTCGTCAGCGCCATACATGCAAAGAGTGCGGTGGTGCATCAATCTGCGAGCACGATCGTCGGCGTTATAGATGCAAGGAGTGTCGCGCCTCAAAGGCTGCTGGAACGAATTCAAAGCTCGGCTAGAACCCCAAACGTTGTTCAACACATCTTCCTACAGCTACCACTCTACCGCACCCCTACCCCACCCTCGGCGGCCGCAGCACATGCACCCGCATCTCCCACCTGTCCAAACCCCGGACGCTCGCGAACAGACCGTCCGCACCGATCACATCGAAGACATCCGCTGTGACGTCTCTCGGCTCGAATCCCCGCGCCGTCGCTTCCATTTCGAACTTCGCGAGCGTCTCCGGCTGCCGCAGGGTCGTGACGAACACCGCGCGCCTGTTGTTCGCGACATCGTCGAGCCAGGAACCCGCGGGTGCCGACTCGTCGTCCCCGGGGATGTGGCTTCGGTTTTGGTTATGGTTTTGGTTATCCCCGTCGCCAAAAGATTCTTCGTCGGTTCCGAGTAGGCACCCGCAAACGTTCAGCAGCGGCGTTATGTTCAGCGGGTCGTACAGCACGTCCGACGCGACGATCAGATCCGTTCGATACGCCCTCAAGGTATCTTCGTGAAAGTCCTCCCAGTCCAACCGCGCGGTCGTCACGTGAACGGCGTTTTGCTTCGTTCGGCTATCGTCGTTTGTATTTGTATCTTTTTCTTCTTCTCCGACTGCGACGTCGTTGGCGGCTAGGTTGGCCGCGAGGTTCACGAGCGCGTCCGCGTCGGCGTCGGTGAGAATCATGCGACTCGGCACCCCTCGGCACCCCTCCCGTGGCGGCGATGACTCTGACGTGCCCCTCGCCATCACCGTCGCGGCCAGGCCGCATCCAGCGCCTAGTTCCAGCACGGTTCTGCCGTCGAATATTTTTGGATGCGTCGCCGCGAGTTCTGCGAGGTAAAACCCCGCGTGCCACTCGTGGCATCCGGTGCCGCCCTCGAACAAGTTCCGGTGCATCCGGAACGAGACAGTTCGCCGGTTCGCCAGGACATCACCGTCAGTGTCATCGTCATCTGTATCGGACCCTTGTAGTAACTCCCCGTAGGCGTACGTCTTGTGGCACCATCCGTCGTCGGTTCCGTCTTGTAAAAAGGTTTGTTGCACCAGGTGGCCGACGAGGAGATCGTTCAGCGTTTGGCCGCCGCGTTCCGCCTCGATCGTCGCGAGCTTCAGCAGCCGGGCGATGTATGCCTTCGTTGGCGGGTGCGATGTCGCGATGGGGTGCGTGACGCATCGATGCAGCGCGTCCTGGGCGACGTCGTCGAAGGATGAGCTCGAATGGGGCGATGACGACTCGGCACCTTCATTCTCCCCCGGGTCTTCGCAGCGGCGGCACGCGTCGATGACCTCGGCGGCGGGCGCCATCTGCAGATACGCCACGAGCGCCGCGCGACGACGTGCCCTCGCGCTCGATGCACGCGGACCCATCACGCGTCGGCGCCCGAGCCGGGGTCTCCAAGCGCCGCGAGCACTGATACACCGCAGCCGGGTCACGAGTTCCAAGACTTCACCTCGAATGACGGGGCTCGAACAGAATTAGGGATCATCAGATTAGATTCGCGCGCGGGTCGAAGGAGCGCACGGCGACCTCACACACATAAACGAACGATGGGCCGCAAGAAGAAACGCGCCGAACTCCCGTGGTGCTTCTACTGCGACCGCGAGTTCGACGACGAGAAGATCCTGCAGCAGCACCAGCGCGCCAAGCACTTCAAATGCGCCCACCCGCGGTGCAACAAAAAACTAATGACCGCGCCAGGGATGCAGATCCACATGCTCACAGTGCACAAGATCAAGGTGGAGAAAGTACCAAACGCCATCGAGGGACGGGATAACCCCGAGTGGCTCATCGAAGGCATGAACGGGATACCGGAAGGCTTCGATTACGAGAACAACAAAGCCCTGGTGGACGAAAGCACCGAGAACGTCGTGCACACCGGGAAACGACCGAATCTGAACGAGGGGGTAGCCATCGGCGGGGTGCCGGTGCCGGGAGGGCCGCCGGGAGGGCCGGGCGGGGTGTGGGGACCGCCGCCCCCGGGCGCGATGGGCATGCGGCCGATGATGCCACCGCCGGGTGCCATGGGCATGCCGCCGCCCGGTATGCCCCCGCCCTTCGGCGTGATGCCGCCTCCGGGCGGAATGGGCATGGGAATGATGCCCCCGCCGGGCGCGATGGGCATGCCGCCGCCGGGATGGATGCCGCCGCCAGGAGGCATGATGCCGCCTGGGATGCCGCCCGCGGGTCTCGTGCCGCCCGCGGCGACGGCGACGGCACCGGTACAAGCGCCCAAACCGGCACCGGCGCCCATAACGGAGACGGTGATGGTATGGGATGATGAAACTGAATCCATAGAGGAGCGAAGAGCGTCGTTGTCAAAGTACAATGCATCAAACGAGACGAAGGACGATGACGCGAAGGGCGACGAAGGCACCGATTAGTTAAAGAGAACGATGTCATGAATGCAACATCTCACGCATTGCAGTGTAGACTAATCAGACGTCATCGTACCGAAGATCGATGAGTTCAGAGTTCAGAGCTCAGACCTCAGAGCTCAGACCTCAGAGCTCGTCCGAGTCGAGGTCGACGATCTTCGGCGCGACTCTTCTCGCCGGTTCCATCGAACCCAATCCATCACCCGACCCAGACCCAATCCCAGACCCGGGTTTCATGTCGCCGCTCACGTCCACCATGCTCCCGCCGAAGACACTCGCGCCAACCTTCGGAGCCCGAGCCTTCATACCCCATCCGCTATTAGCAGGGGAAGGCGCGCGCCCAGGGACCCCGCCGTTCTCGAGCACGCCGTCGATCCTGTCCAGCTGGCTCACCAGCCTGTGAAGACTCTTGCCGTTGGCGTACACCGCGATTAGCAAAAAGCCGAAGACGACCACCGCGGCGGTGAAGTGCAACGCGGCGGTGAGCATGCCGAGGTAATTGACCGCATCTTCCAGCTGCGGCGGCTCCTCTTCGATGCTTTGCGGGGTGTGAACACCGCCGTACGGTGTGAACTGTTCGAATCGCCTGTCGAAGTCGTAGTCGTCGCGGCGGTAGTTGGCACCCGCGGAGGATAGCCTGTGAACAAACAAAACACGACGTCAGTCTAGTTGCGCACACGGGAATTAAAAAATAAACTTACCTGGTCCTTTCGCGGTTACTCCGGACTCCGAACTCCCGGGCTCGCGTGGCGCCCATGGAGGGGGACGGCGGCGCGGACCCCGCGGCGGCGCGGCGCGGAATCGAACCCGCGAACGAACCGCGATTGTCAGCGTACGTACCGCTTCGTTCGTACGCCACGGAACGACTCACGCCCCTGTTACTGGTACGGACGCTCCGATTGGATCCCCGAGAATTGGACCTGCTTCCCGGCTGGGAGTACCCGCCGATACCGACGTACCCACCATCGCCGTACCTGTCGTAGCCACCGCGGTACTGCACAGGCGGGGCCCCGCCCGTGCCGGTTCGGGTCCCGTCCGCGCCGGTTCGGGTCCCGCCCGCGCTGGAACTGGACCGCCTGACTCCACTATAGTTTCCGCCGTCCCGGATCGGATTTCCGTAATCGTCGTAGGAATATCGAGTCGCGTTTCTGTTCGGGTCTCTGGATCCCCTCGCGGAGTGTGACCTGCGCTCGTACGATTGCCTATCATCCCCGCGGTATCCTCCGTTGGTTCGTCGTGATCGTGGGCCGGGGTCGGGTGAGTCGGACGGGGACGGTTCATATCCCGCGCGTTGGTGTCGGTTCACGCGATACCCCCGCACGTCCTCCCAGTCCAAAATCTCAGCCTCCTCCGCGACCGGATACCCTCGGAGCGATCCGGTGCCGTCGTCGTCGCTGCCTACATTCGCGCCGTTGGTTCCTCTTTCGCCCCGGCCCGGGTTCGAACCCCCGACGCTTCCGTTCCGCGTCGAGCCCCTTTCGCTGTCGCTGTTGATCGCGGATTCGGAAACGGAGACGGATTCGCGCATGGAAGCCGCCGCGCTGCCTTCGTCGGACCGTTCCGTCAGCGTGACCAGTTGAGGGGATCGGGCCATCGGTTCGTAACCCCGAGGTCCCCGGTTCGATTCCGCGCCGGGGCCTTCGCTCGTGTTTGGATCACCCCGCTGCGGATCACCCTGGAACCGCGCGTTGAGACCGCGCTTGGCCGCCGGGGACGCGGCGACGGAGACACCGGTTCGATTAAGTTCGTCACCCGGTAATCCCGAGGTCCCGGGCTCGATTCCCGCGCCGGGCGAAGGCTGCGTGGACAACATCCCCGCGTGGGACATCGCGGGCGACGACGAGGCGGAGGAGTAGACGCGGCGGCGGTGTCTGCTGCTCGGCGGTCCGCCCGCGGCGCGTTCTTTGCGTCGAGCCCTTCTCTCCGCGGTTTCATTTTCTTCTTCGTCATCTTCGTCATCATCTAAATCGTCGTCACCGTGAGTGCCGTCACCGAAGCGCCTCGGTCTGCCTCGGTTCGCGTAAGGCGACTCGTCGAATAGGGTTCGCCGGGTCCCCGCGTCCTCGAACTCGTGCGAGTACCGCCGCGAGACCCGGTTGAGCCTCGACTCGCTCCCGCTCCCGGGCCGGCCCCCGATTTGATTTTGATTTCCCGGCGGCTGATTCCCTCCTTGCACTCCTCCTTGCGCCAACAGTAAGCCCGGGGACGGGAGGGGAATCGAACCCGCGTCCGGGCTCATCGGCCGCCGCGACTTACCGACTAGACTACGGTGCACCGCGGCGCTCACAGGCAGCTCCTTCGACGCCTTGACCTTCTCCGTCTCGTCCTCGAACGGGTTCGGCGACGCGAAGTTGATGGCTGGACTCTCCGGGACCACCTCGGCGCTTCCCGGCGCTCTGCGAACCGCGCGTGGGGTCTCACCCTCGGAATTCTTAGGTCCCGGGTTCGAATCCCGCGTGGATCCAGTCCCATGAATCTCGCCGTACATCGGGTTCGTCAGCCACACGTCGCCCTCGACTTCCACGCTGTCGTCCAAGGTTTGGTCCGGCGTGCGTCGAAGCGACTCGGGCGAATCCCCGCCATCCTCCTGTACACAAAACACGCCGTAAGTCTTCTAATTGCCCATATGGTAATAAAAATAAATAAACGTACCGGCTCCAACGAAGAATTCATTTCATCTTCCGAATCATTCTCCCGAATTGGCGAGTCGCCGTCTCGCGATGACCCGGCCCCCTTGGACCGTAGACGCGTGGGCGGCGGGGACTGCGCCGCGCGGAGGAGGCTCGCGGCACCCGCGGCGAGCCCCCCGGGTGCGCGCGAGTCACCCACCGGGTCCACACGCCTGAACACCTCGTCGACGATTGAAAATTCAGAATCTTCAAATGAATCACCATTCGACGATGCGTCACCGGCCTTGTGCTCCAAGACGAAGGTGTGCATGAACTGCACGTCCCTCGCGCCTTTATCCGACCCCGGCGTCGGGTGCAGGTTACCCAGCACCACCGCCATCATCCGTTCGCCTTCCTTCGTCATCGATGACGATGACGTTCCTTCCGGGCGTTTGGAATGAGAATGAGATCCGATGTCTGTGGATGGGACCGGCCGAACGTCTACGCTGACCACCGACGCGTGCCGTCCTCGAAACATCTCCCGCTGCCGCGCCGCGATGGCACCGACGCCCTCGGCGGAGGGATCCGACGTGGTTCTGTGCTGCATGGGCGACGCGTTCGACGTGTGCCCGGGTTCGATTCCCTCGAAAAAGTCGACGATCTCGACGAACCCGCCTGGGGAACGGGGTGAATCGCGCACAGCTGTGTTTTTGTCGTCGTCCCGCGGGTGGTCCCCGCGTCTCGCGCCGCCGCCGCGGCCGGCGCCGGCGTCCGGGGTCGTCGCGCGCGGCGTGCTCGCATCCTCGATCGTCAGCACTGAATCCTCCTGCGTCGATGAATCACGATGGGTGGGGTGGGTCAGGCGGGAACGGAAGGGGCGGTGTTGAAAGGGCAATTTGCCGGTGTTAGGGTGAGAGACGGGGCGTGATTGTTGGTTTGAATGAAGCGCGCGCGGGCGACGGACCGTGTAGTGCCTCGTGACCCGCTCGGGCGCGTCGTTGAGGTCCCTGTAGTACGTCCCGAGGAACTGCTTGGCGACGTGTCGCATGCGCCGAGCGTTCCCGCCCGGCGGCGAACCACCGGAGACGTCAGTCAAGCTTGATGGCTCAGCATCAGCATCTTCTGGCGGGCTGCGAGAGCCTCCCCGCTGCCGCGCCGAACGGACGCCGCGCGGCTGACCCTGCGAGGTCAGCGGCGCGTCCTCGGGCGTGAGCGAGGACATTTCGTCGTCGCCCGAACCGGCCAAACCCGGTCGCCCGTGAGCGTGTGTTGCACACGGCCGCGCCTCTGCCGCGCGCACCTGGACTGAATTGTCCCTTGGGAAAGTGTGGTCAATTCTCGTTTCTATCCCTACAGAATTATACTTAGATCGCGCACCGTCCGTCTCACGCGCACTGCGAGGGCCCGTTACCACCCCACCGTCGCACGCACGCACGCATCGCCTCACCACACACGTGCATCTGCCACCATGCCGGTCAACAACACCCTCTACCTCATCCTGAGCTTCATCGCCGTCTTCTCCGTCCCGGTGATCGCCTTCGTCAAGAAGATGACGGGGCAGCTCGCGAATGGCCCGAAGGTGGTCGCGGGGACGGGCTACGGCGGCAAGGACGGGAGTTACACGAAGGATGAGGTATCAAAACATAAGACGCAGGATGACCTGTGGCTCATCATCGACGGTGCGGTATACGACGTCACCGAGTACGTGGACGAGCACCCGGGCGGGGTCGCGGCCATCATGAAAAACGCGGGGGGAGACGCGAGTGAAGGGTTCCACGGTCCGCAGCACCCGTCGCGGGTGATGGACATCGTGGACGAGTACAAGATCGGCACGCTCGTGGAGGCGGCCAAGGATAAGTGAGGAACGCGATACAAGAAAAGCGGCGGAGAGACGGCGGCGGGAGAGGCCACTCTAACAACTACGATTAGCGGCGTTGCAAACTCGAACTTCTGAGTTGGATCATCATTCATCTCGCAGGCTCCGGGGTGGCGAACCCCCCGCGCGCCGCCCAGTTCTCCTCCTCCTCCGCCGTCACCCCCGCGATCGGCACATGCGGCGCGTGGTGCGCGTCGTCTCCATCCCCCCCATTCGACCCCTCCGGGAATCGAACCGGCTTCAAAACGCTCCCAGGCGGCTCGCTCAACCGCTCCACCAACTCCCTCAACGACACGTTCTCCTCGCGCAGCGCCCCCGCCTCCGCGTCCTTCACCGCGCACTCGTCCCGGTGGATCGCAAGGACACCCGACATCACCTCCAGCTGCCGCTCGCGCGCTGCCGCCAGCTGTGTTTGGTCCGCGAGACGCGCCGCGAGCTGTTCCATCGCGTCCTTCGCCGCGTCCCGCTGCATGGAAGCCGCCTCCAACTCGCAACGTAAAGCGTTGATCGTATCCTCCGCCTTCATCCGCTCGGCGACGTGTTGAACATGCACGTGTTCAACATCGTTCAACATGTTCACTGTCCTCCAAGATGCCGATGGCTTGCCGGTGTCCGTGTACGCGAGGATGACGCGGACGGGGGGCGGGTCGGGTCGCGGCGCCATCAATCCCGAGGAGGACGTACCCTGTCTAAGGTTCTTTGAGCGCTTGGAAGATGAATCATCCTTGCCATCCTTGCCGCTGGAGGAGGAGTAGAGGCCCTTGAAGCTTCGACCGATGCCCTTCATGTAGCTCGAATACGACGACGACGACGGCGCTGAAGCCGACGCTGAAGCCGATGACGACGACGAACCATCTGCACCATTCGAATCGTTTTTCTCTCTCCCCGTCTCGCCGCCGACGACTCGACCCGCCTTCACCGCGAACCAATCGTCCACGACGGTGGGGACACCTGTACCCGTGGTGGGCACCCCCTCTGCACCCCCCGCGCGCCGCACAGCTGTGCGCTCGGTTTCCTCGTCGGAGGAGTCGTCCACTTCGCCGGCCCACCCGTCCTGCATCGGCGTCGGGGGAAATCGCCCGCTTCCGTTTCCTCCCCCGTTCGCGCCGACCCATAAGCCGCCTTCCCCCCCGCCAACCTTCCCCGAGCCCACCGTCGCCAGCTGCGACGAAGGGCTCGCGCTGACGCTCTTATCGAGGTTGTTCCGGCCGTTCACGGTGCCGTCCACCCCCATAGACGTCAGCTCTGCGTGTTTCTCCTGTGAACAAAACACGACGTTAATCTAATTGCCCATGCGACAATGAAAAGAAACTCACCTTGTATAAATCCATGATTTTACCCCACGTCACGTCGGTGAATTGAGCGGTGGCGACCATGAGCAACTCGCTGCCGTCGAACTGCGCGGGTGCCATCTGCGTGGCGAGTTCCATGAGCCGATCCAACCTCTGCGCCTGTGAACAAACAAAACACGACGTCAGTGTCTAATTGCCCGTACGGAAATACAAATAAACTAACCTCCACCATGCGCTTGGCGTTGACGTCGATGAGCGCGAGCGCCGCTTGGAACAGTATCCGACGCGTGCGCTCGAACAGTAACACGTCCCACACGCGCAGGCAGCACTGTGCAGTGTATTTGGTCAGTATTTGGTCAGCATTTGCGTGTATTTGGGTGGTATTTGTGTATTTGGGTACGGGCGGGAGACTGTTTACTCGTACCTCCCACGGGAGCTGGTTCACGTACAGCGTCAGGAACCACGACGCGGACACCGCCGCGAGGGGCGTGCCGCTGTCCTCCAACGCCTGGCCGACTCGGGGAAATCGTTCATCTACGATGGACCTGTTATTTTCACAAAACACGGCGTCAGTCTAATCGCCCGTACGAAGGTAAAAAGAAACTCGAAATAGAAATAAACTCACCTCAACACCGCCTGGTCCACAGCCGACGCCAGCATCGTGTTACTGTAATACCCGGGCAAGATATCCTCCACCAGCGCCCCGAGGCACCAAAACGCGGGTTCCTCCTCCATCATCAGCAACAGCAACGCGGCGATGAAGTTCATGCCCTGGGTGTTTGGTCGGTGCCGTTCGGTCAGTGTTCGGTGTTAGTATGCGGTATTTATAGTATCGGACGTCGTTCGAGGGACTCTGCTCACCTGGCAGTACCCCACCGCGGGATTGTGCCGCGCGTACGCCACGAGTACCCTGCGCAGAGAGTCGCGCCCGATGCCGTCCAGGAGCGGGTGCCCTGGGAAGGTCCGTGGGAGATCTTTGTCGATCTGCTTACGAACCTGTTCCGAGTAAATAAACACGACGTCAGACAAATTGCCCGTGTGATGATTAAAATAAAACGTACCCGGCGGAAAGAATGCGGATCGGGAATCGGGTCCTCGTCGACGCAGCCGTCGACGAGGGACGCCATCACCGACTCCACGGCTTCCAGAGCACCTTCTGGAGCATCTTCTAGAGCATCCTCATCCGGCTCGAGCTCGCCGGCGTCGATGAGGAGCCGCCGGAAGCGCCCGTCCCGCCGCCGCTCGTCCACTCGCGCGAAGATCTGCCAGCACTTTCCTGTGATGAACAAAACACGTCGTCGTCAGTACAATTGCCTATACGGTGCGAGAATAAAAATAAAACTAACCACGAAGCGCCATCGGCACCCCCCCCTGTGTTCAAAACACGACGTCATACTAATTGCACATACGATGATAAAAATAAACTTACCGCGACCAAGGCGTTGAGTTCGCGCTCCTCGTCCGGGATCGTCCTTGAGGTCTCGGCACCCGCCACTCGGCACCCCTCGGCACCCCTTACGGCTCTGGCTTCGAGGACGCGGACGACGGCGTCGAGCGTGCGCCTGCCGAAGGCGTCGCCGGAGGTTGAGGCGGACGCGCCCGAGGCTGAGTTTCCGTTTGTGTTGACATCGCCCGAGATCGACGATGCGTCAGCGACCTCCTCTCTGCTCTGCGACAGGAAGGCGTCCCATCGCTCGGCGCGCTCGGTTTCTTCGGTGACGTACATCGGCGCGTTGCGCCTGTACGCGTCCACGTGCTCCGGCTTGACCTGCGATACGGGTAGGAGAGACACGGGCGGTGAGAACGGGTCGCGGGGCGGGAGACACATCTCTCGGGGTGCCCAGTCGGAGATGGAAGGAATAACGTCGGTGGGGCCGCGCGACGGTGGTGGGGGGGCATGGGTTAGGGGTTAGGGTTACGCACCACGAAGCCGTAGGCATCGCGCGTCACGGGCTCGGGCTTCTTCTTCTTCGCGCCGGTGCCCGACACCTGGCGACGGAACGCCTCCATCGTCGCCTCGAGCGGAGGCAGGCGCGCCCGTCCCTCTGCGGTGTTTGTTTGTTGGAGGGGCCAACGTCTCGTCGATTGCGAATTGGAACCTCGGCAACCGTTATTTTAGACCCAGCCTCATGATGGCTAAGACTCTTATGTAGAAAAGGAGGAGGAGGAGGACGAGTGAACGGGGACGGAACGAGGACGGACTGTGACGGTGTGATTTGATTGATGATACGTTCGCTACTTCCCGCACTCCTTGCACTCACTGCGCTG
>JACLAB010006196.1_pt1 | contig 10598 bp, 8 predicted proteins | sample 8027921 | NCBI WGS metagenome assembly JACLAB01 (sample SAMN15725117, study PRJNA655200) | protist metagenome | isolation source: fluorescence activated cell sorting (FACS) single amplified genomes of... | place: USA: West Boothbay Harbor, Gulf of Maine | collected 2000-07-19
AGGCCGTCCGAGCTCTTTTACCGCGCCGGGAATGTCAGCCAGGGCGAGATGCTGGTGAGCATCATGATCGAATTTTGGCTTCCAGGAGTTGAAGAGCCTTTGCGCTCCGAAGATCCCTCGCGGTCCCCGTACGGCGTCGGCGCGGATGGCCGCTCTCGTGGTTTCGCTGTCGGCTCGAGATATGGGGACCCTACGGGACTGCAACAGCAGTACTCGTATTACAACCCACCTAACGATGATCTCGTCAACGCTGTCTCTCTGTTGACGACGTACTTATTTGCCGAGACTTCGGAAGGCGGCGGCGCGAAAAAGAAAACAACGGGAAGTGTGACTGCGGATGGCGAGCGATTGTCACCGCGTTCACCCCCTGCATCGGGGGGTAATGGCACGCCTTTTGCGCGAGGATCGGCGCGTCGAACTCCTTCGCCTGCTGATCGAGAGCGCGACTCGGTCGAGGAGGTGGAGCGCGCAAAAGAGATGCTCCAGAAGCCGCTGTACCGCTTTCTGTGCGAGGCTTTTACACAGTGGCCGACCGAAAGCACCGCTAGCCTCTTGCCGCTGCTGACTTTATGGGTGACATATCTGACGCCTTGGACGCTTGAGTTTCCCAAGCCGTTCCGCCTTTCGCGGTCGTCGGGATCACCCACATCGACGCTCTCTCGAGGCCTCGAGGCTGTGACGGCGGTGGCGACGGAGAGGAAGCCGTCTTCGCCCGCTTTCGCGGACGACTCATCTCCTCTTTCAGGCGCGTCTGGCTCTAGGGGCGGCCGAAGAGGCCGTCCGAGGCACCAAATAGATAAGGCGCACGTTTTGCATAACTTGCCTTTCTACTGCGAGCTCATGCGACACTTTCTTGAGCTTTGCTGCAAGCGGGTTCCCGTTGATGCTGAAGGTACCGCAAACGCGTTGCTCAGCGTTCTTCGTGTGCTGGCATCCATTCCGGAGTTGCTCGAGTTGCTCGAAGACGTTGAGACAGCGTACAACAAGTTTGCTCTCGTGGATCCTTATGCGCCGCCCACGCCGAACGTGGAGCCCCCTCCGCCGACGCCTTATGATGCGTTTTTACCTTTCATTAAATCCCAAATTCTCGATTGGGACCCACCGGAGTTGTTGGTCGGTGATGGCGTGTCTGAGTGGTTTGCGTCGACGCCGGTGGGACACGGTCGCGCTGGATACGCCGCAGCACCGCAAGCTGTCGTACCGAAACTCTCGATGTTTTCGCTGGATCAAGAGGGGCAAGCGCAGATTGTTCTCGCCCTCCTCGAGCGACTTGATCGAGACACTTCGGCGGTCGGACCCTCACACCCGCTGCGGAAAAGGGTTCCTAAGCTTCGCAGCGCTGCGTTTTCTGTTTTCAGATTAGACCGTCTCGGCGAGGAGGCGACGCGGCGAACGTCCATCGGAGGCGGTTCCAGAAACCTGGGAGAAATGGATCATTCGACGTCGCCTGGTGCGCAGAGGCCTAAAATCGGATGGGCTAGGCTCGAAAAGTCGAAAGCAAACGCAAAGGGACTCTACCAGGGCGACTGGCTTCACAGGCCAATCTCGGACATGGAGTTTCCCCCTCTCGCGCGACTCATGATCGCCGCGACCATGCACGTTCGGGAAGTCACTGGAGACAAACGCATAACGCTCAGGCCGCTTGCGGAGTACGGTTCGATGCTCATGCTGTTTTGCGTGTTCATGTTCATCTGGATCTTCTTTTAAATCTGCGGAGATACTCAAAGCAAGGACGTCAGGACACTTTTAGCGATAGATCTCTAGCATTTTCATTTCTAACACGTTTCAATCAAATCTTTGACTGTCTAAGCTTTCAACTACCGACTGCGCTCAGTTACGACCACGACACAACGCTTAACACGCACAGTAGAGTGAGGGTGAGCATGATAGACCGGGTACGGTGGGCCCCACCCTCTTTGTCTTCACAGACGCCGCACATTCCGGCTTCGAAACATTCAGCGAAACCCACGGTGGCGTCATAATATGAACACCAGCCATTATCCTGTATCTGAATTTGTTGTTCCTGACACTCCGCGAGGGCTTGATCCGCCAGGAACTGGTTGGGATTTTCCGTGTAGTACGCGTTACACTTGCAGTAGGGAAATTCCTGAACGCTGGGATCATACACGCACACGCCGTTATCGCTGCAATGCCGCTTTTCATTATCCCATGGGCACATGTACTGGCATCGGTCACCGTACCAATAGCTGTAAGAGGCGTGCGTGTCAGCGGAAATCGAGTAAACGAAGGAAATAAATTCAAACGCGTTGAAGGGAAAATTCGGGAACGTACTCGTCGCAATCACAGTCGCCTTTATCGTCGCAAATACCGTGACCTGAACAAATCATATCAATCATAACTCCGTCGACAGGCTCACTGTATCGTGAGTCGGGGAACTTGATAATGTTGTGATCGCCACGGACAGCAATCACGTCATCCTCGGTCCCTCTGGGGCAGGAGTGTTCGCAGAAGATACCCTGTAACGCAAGATAAACGTGAGTATTAAGTGAAGAATTCAAAAGGAAGGGAAATAATGAAATGAACTTACCGCCTTGCCATCAGGACAGTCACATGTCTTAAGCGCTTCAGCCGTATCGGCAGTGCAGGCGCCAATGTTGCCTGAACACTCATTCCCGTTGTTGTCTGTCGGGCACTCCGCCTCAGATATCGCAAACATGGCGCCGCCTGCAGCGACCGTAACGAACGTGAAGTTGGTTTTCGCACCAAGAGCAAACGTCATCGGCGTGTCCATCGCAGTAATCACCCCTGTCATGTCTAGATATGGTGGTGTACATTCGCACTTCGTGTTTTCGTTGAATCCGACGCACCGCCCAGCATTGATTGCGTTGGTATTTTCAATCTGCGGCGTGAAGTTGCACGTCCCCGCACCAGCGCAGTTGCACTCACATTCATCGTTCCATTCGTACTTCTCGATGCTTGGTACGAAGGGTGCCACTTCGTACGTTATACCCGCGATAACCGGCGCGTCGGGAGATGGTGGTGCGGGTGGTGCTTGGATATCTGGGCACGTGCCGGCAGCGTCATAATTAGCCATACACGCGCCGCAATCGCATGTACCCTGTTGTCCTAAAGCGTTCGTTCCCCATGTGTAAACATTTCCTTTGCTTGAAAGCGCAATAGTCTGGAAATTTCCTGCATCGATTTGCGTTATGCGCGCGTCCACCTCTGATTGAATTCTTCCAGTCACGCGCTCCGAAGTTTCTATGAATCTTGTCTCGTTTCCCTGAAGCATAGTTGACGTTTTCGTCGTGTAAAAATCGAAATGTTTGAGTCGCGTCGGGCGATCGATCATTTCTGGGGCTCTGTATTCCTGCGTTTTCTCGAAGCGGTCCGGTTCGCGTTGCGATGATATGTATCCAAGTCCCAGTTGACCGTGAAAATTGTCGCCCCAAGCAAACATTTCGCCAGTCCTGACTAAAGCTATGGAGTGATGCGAGCCTGCTTTCAAAGCAACAACTTCGAGGGCCATGGAGGCAGCGCTCGGTGATGGTGGCGGCGGCGGCGGTGCTTCTGTGATCACCGCGGCGGTGTCGTTGGCTCCTTCTTCGCCTTCCACTGCGGGCGGTGGATATGCAACAGCAGCTGGGACTGGCGGATACATCGCCTTTTCAATAATGAGGAATCCGGCTGAGACTGGCATCACTTCGCGGTTGTAATACCTCCCAGTAACGTCGTCGTACTTGTTCGGCGTGAAGACTTCGGTATGATTTGCGATCTTCGTGTACTGTTGCGGCTTACCGACTTGCCCGTGAAAGTTGTCACCCCAACCCCACACTTCGTTACTTTGTGAGACGGCGATGGTGTGACCTCCTTCTAGAGCTTTTTCTGTCCCTCCTGCCACGTGACCCCCACACGCCACGAGCTTAATCTGGGGCATAAAACTCCCGTCTGCGGTTCGAAGGATCTTCGTCGGCTTTTGGACAGAGTTCAGACACGGGTCGAAGCCCCTTCCATCTGGTTCCGTGCATCCTCCAAGCCCGAGCTGACCTTCTTGGTTCGCACCCCACATGAAAACACCGCCAGTGAAAGTAAGCGCAGCGCTATGACCGGCTGCTGCCGAGACGTTTTTCACCAACTCACCACCGACGTCGATGGCCTGGGGGACACTCGAAAAAGGTGTCGTCTCCGGGTCCTCGTCCAAGCCGAGTTGTCCGTACAAGTTGCTCCCCCACGCATACACTCGCCCACCGTTGACGAGCGCTAGCGTATGTTCCAAGCCCAACGCGACGTCCACGACTTTGAGCTTCAGGCCGTTAGGGTTGAAGAGCTCAAGCAGCGTAGGCTTGAAGCGTATTTCGGTGTCCTCAGAGCCGAGTTTTCCTAGGCCCAGCTGCCCCATGTCGTTATTTCCCCACACGTACAACTCCCCTTCCTCGGTGATGGCGATGGCGTGGTTCTGTCCAGACACGATCCGTTGTATGTTTGTTCCGGTTTGACCTAACACCTCGTGCCCGAGTGTAGGCACGAACTGAGGCTCACACTGGTCCGGCTTCGCTTGCCTCGACTGGTTGGGCTCGTGGTCGATGCCAAGCTGGCCGAAACGATTGAAACCCCACGCGTGCACGCGCCTGTATCCCGTCAGCAAAGAGGATGCCTCGCATAGCAGGCACGAGAGTAACGCGAAGACGAACAACGCGTTATATCGGTACCCAGTGCGGAGGTGGGCGACCCCGCCGCCCGCCCCCGCCGGGCGCGCCATTTTTTGTCACCTCACTTTTAGAAGATTTGTTTTTTTTTCGTCTTTGATTTTCTCGAACCCGGCTTCCGATGCGCTTGGTTCGGCGGGTGCCGATTCTCGATTTCTCGCTTTCGGGGGCTTCGTGTAGGAGACCATTTTCAAGTCTTCCACGTGGTGCCGGTCTCCCGGTGACACACGCCTCGGCGCGCATCGATCCTTCGTTTCGATCGTTTAGGCACAGCACGCATGAACGCTTGAGTCCTTAGTGCCCGGTGGAGGTCTCGACTGCAGCAGGCATTCCAAGACTGATGGCGAACCGACTGTACCAGGTGGTGCGCACGCTGCTCGAGGCGAACCGGTCGCCTTCGATGAAAGCACTCGACCTGCGAAACAGCTCAGACTTGCAGTGCGTGAACATGATGTGTGAGAAGGTGGGCGAGGCCTGCGTGTGTAGATTGAGTAGAGTACTGGAGAAGAACGGCCAGGAGCTACGCTCGCTGTGCCTCGCGGACAACAAGCTGACGCAGCTGCCTGACATCGTATTCGAGCTGCCTCACTTGCAGGTTTTAGATTTGAGCGGAAACGCGCTCGAGGAGATACCCGAGTCTGTGGTGAACCTGAAGAGCCTTAAGGTGTTGGACGTCACGGGCAACCCGATCAGCCGGGTTCCCAAGACGGTCGCGAAACAACTGTACGGCCTCGTGGAGATTAGACGCGATGACTTAAAATGACCTAATACATAGCTACTAACTACTAGCCTGAGACTTTTAGAAACCGATGCTCTTCCACCCCTTCTTTTGCAGCGCGATGCGGAGCGCTTTGATGCGTTTCCGCTGCGTCTCGCCCGCACTCGGCGCCTTATCCACGCGTCCCGCGGTTCGGTACTCCACGCGACTCCTGTCCCCAGGCGCGAAGAAGAACTCGACATCGTCCACGAACCCAAACCTGGGATCCTTGTACTCGACGTACAAGTAATCGTCCAGCCTCGTCACGATGGTCGTCTCGAAACCGTCGCAATCGGTGTTGGTCACCACGTCAACGAGCTCTTCCATCGCCTGGGCTTGCGTCGCGGGGTTTCGGATGCCGCGTCCTTCATCGGGGTTGTACGTCCAGGGAGGAATGTAGTGCGAATCGTCGTTCAGATCTTGAGTGGTGGAAACGCAGTTGGGCTTGTTAGGGCACAGCGTGAGGGAGATGTCATCGCCGTACTGCGCGAGGCCGAGACCGCTCGGACGAGAGTTGTCCACCATGCCGCCGAGCGCGTTGTCGAGGAGACCGCCGAGGACGAGCAGGCTGCTGCTGTTCAGCATCAACTCGCGGCGTCCACGAGGCGCTTTGTCCGTGGAGGTGGGCTTCTCGGGTCGACCATCGTTGGCCACACAGCGAGGAGCGCGACCACCTCTTTTCGACCCGCGGGTCGCCCTGATGGACGAGGGTTGCAATCGGAGGGAAGGCGCACAAAGCACCGACATCGCGAACACGGGGAAGCCTTCGTCTACGGAGAAAGAGGCGTTGGTGACAATGTGATAAGTGGACCTTTCGGAGAGCTCGAAACCGACCGTGCGTCCCGAGGGTGCACAGGAGAGTGAAGGCGCTTGCCTGAGGCAAGATAAGGTGTCGACGTTTTCATCGACTGCCAAGTCAGCCTCGCTGCAGTCGCAGTTCTGAGTAGCGACATTTTCTTCTCGGCGGACACAGAAACCTCTCCCACAACTACCCGGCGGCGGACTCCCCGGGACGGGACCACGCGCACGCGATGGAGCGTGCGGTGGAGCGGTTGTCTGCTCTGCAAAGTAAGCGGGAGAACATTCGAAACATATGTGTCCTCGCGCACGTGGACCATGGCAAGACCACCTTATCGGACGGCCTCATCGCGCACAACGGGTTCATAAGCCAGAAACTCGCGGGGAAGCTTCGTTTCATGGACTTCCTCGACGACGAGCAGAGGCGTGGTATCACCATGAAAAGCGCGGCAATATCTCTTCTGTACACCCCGAAGGTGGTACCTGGTGCGGGAGAGCCTGAGCCCCTGCTCATCAACCTCATCGACTCCCCAGGACACGTCGACTTCTGTAGCGAGGTGTCCACCGCCGCGAGATTGAGCGACGGCGGTTTGGTGGTTGTCGACGTCGTCGAGGGCATTTGTGTGCAGACGCACGCGGTGCTCCGCCAGGCGTGGGAAGAGCGACTTAAAACCTGCTTAGTGTTCAACAAGCTGGACCGACTTATCATAGAGATGGGATATACGCCTCTGGAGGCGTACGAACGCATGCGCAACCTGTTGCACGAAGTCAACGGCGTGATGAGCGCGTTCGTGTCCGAAAAGTTCATCTCGCAGGCGGACACACTCCTGGCGACGGCGGACGCGTTCGGCGGTGACAGTGCCGCCGAGGGTGAGGAGACATTGCCCGAGGATGCTGAGCTGGAGGATATTGTGACGGATGCGGAACACTCCGATGACGCTTTCTCGGTGGATCGGGGCAACGTGGCGTTCGCTTGCGCGGCGGATGGATGGGCGTTTCGCGTCGACTTGTTCGCGGAAATGTACGCCTCTAAGCTCGGGTGCAGCTCGAAGACGCTTCAAAGGGGTCTTTGGGGGGACTGGTTCTATCACCCGAAATCGAAGAAGATCGTGGGGAAGAAGACGGCGGGTGGCAAACTCAAACCACTTTTTGTCCAACTCGTGCTTGATCCCATCTGGAAGATGTACCATGCCGCCGAGGCGGAGAAGCACGGGTACCCGCCCGAAGGAAAGGACTTGGCCACCATGGCGGCGTCGCTAAAAGTCGATGTCCCCGAAAAAGACATCAAGAGCAGCGATCGAAAGTACGCGTTGAACTGCATCTTGAAGGCTTGGCTTCCGCTGTCACCGACTATCCTGGAGATGGTGGCAACCTGTCTGCCTAGTCCCATCAAATCGGCACCGCACAGATCGTTCCGGCTCATGCCTGCACCGACGCTGAAGGCGGAGCTTGACCCCGCAGACGCGCGCGAACTCACCCAGTCGCGCAAGGCTGTCGCTACTTGCAGCACTTCAGAAGGCGCTTCAACTGCTGCTTTCGTGAGCAAGATGCTTGCAGTTCCCGTTTCTGCCGTGCATGGGATGTCGGGCGCGGCTGGTGATAGTGTCTTCTTAGGTTTCGGCCGCGTGTATTCTGGCGTGCTGCGAGAAGGGGACAAGATGTACGTCATCAATGGCGCGTACGATCCGAGCGATCCCGGCGAAGACGCGTGCGAGGAGGTCGTCATCGAAGAGCTTTACCTCATGATGGGTCAGGGAATGTTCCGAGTCAAGGAGGTACCTGCCGGTAACGTTCTCGCGATCGGTGGTCTGGAGAAATACGTCCTGAAGAGCGCTACACTGTCGAGCACCAAGATGTGTCCGCCGTTCGGCAACATGATGTTCCAGGTCGCGGCAATCGTCAAGGTCGCGGTTGAACCGGAGAACGTTTCGGACATGCCGGCTTTGGTCGAAGGACTTCGTCTGCTGAACCGTTCCGACGCGTTCGTAGAGGTTGGACTCATGGAGACGGGTGAGCATGTCATCGCAGCGGCTGGTGAGGTACACCTCGAACGGTGCATCGCTGACCTTCGCGAACGCTTTGCGAAGGTGGACTTGAAAGTTTCGCCTCCCCTGGTGTCTTTCAGAGAATCAGTCTCTTCCACCGGCGTCGCGGAGGCTACGACGTCTAATGGTCTTCTGACTATACGCGCCACCGCGAGTCCTTTGCCTCCGTATTTTCCTCGTGTCTTCGAAGACTCCATCGAGAACCTTAAAAAAGTGTTGCTCTCCGCGCACAACGAGCCACTCGACGACGCGGACGCGGTCGCGCCGGAGATTCTGAGTAAGCTCAAAACTTCGCGAGACGCGCTCACGGTTGAGGGGGACGGAACGGAGGGCGACATTCAGGCGATTCTGTCCGAGGCTTGGGCACTTGGACCGAAACAAGTCGGTCCGAACCTGCTAACGGTCGGAGAGACGGTAGATGGTGAGACGGGCATGCCCCTTAGGTCGTTGGGCAAGCCTCTGGTCGGCGAGGCTTTTGGAATTTCGCCTGCGCCGCGCCAGTACGCGGCTCCCGAAGGCGCGTCGACGAGTCTCATCGACATGTCCGACCCGACGGTGATGAGTACGGTGGAAGGAAACGCGCTTACGGGATTTCAGATGGCAACTTTGCGAGGGCCGCTCTGCGATGAACCATTGTTTGGAGTCAACGTCCGCTTAGAGGTTATTCCAAAGCCTCTCCAGGGTGACGAAGAAGTCGATGGAGGGCTCGGCGAGGAGCAGTACGGTCCATTCTCTGGTCAAGTCACAAGCGCTACGAGGGAAGCTATTCGCCGCAGCGTGTTGAAGGCGGGACCGAGACTCGTCGAGGCCATGTACCTCGCAGTGATCACCACCACTTCTGAGGCGCTCGGTGGCACATATTCCGTTCTCGGAAGACGTCGTGCTAAAATTCTCTCGGAATCCATCCGCGAGGGTACTGGCGTGTTCATCATCCACAGCTACCTTCCCGTGGCTGCCTCGTTTGGTTTCGCGGATGAGTTGCGACACAGCAGTTCAGGCGCGTCAAACGCGCAGCTGATGCTGAGCCACTGGGAGCGACTGGACATCGACCCCTTCTTCACGCCAAAAACCGAAGAAGAGCGAGAAGAGTTCGGAGAAGACGGCGACGCGGGACCGAACATGGCTCGCCAGCTCGTCGACGCCACTCGACGCAGGAAAGGACTCAAGGTTGAGGAGACTCTCATTAAAGTTGCGACGAAGCAACGCACGCTGTCTCGAAAGGCGTAGCTTCTCACGGATAGAAGTGGGCCTTCTTGTCAGCTAACGCGTCGTTCAGCAGCTTGCAGAAGATCGCTCTCGCCTGCTCTTTGGTTTTGCCTTTCAGCTTGTGGTGGCCCATCCAGGTTGCTTTGCCGCCGTAGTCAACAGCGCCGATATCGTTCCACTGCGGACACTCGATCGTGATGTCGCCAGTTTCAACTTGGCTGCGAGCGCCTTGCACATCGTAGTAGAGGTCAGATTTGACGCCGATGCCGCCCGGTCTAGTGTTGTAGTGACATAGGATAATAGGAATAGTATGATGTCAGCGAACGTTTCTGGACGTTGAAACAGAAGACAGAAGGGATTGCGCTACGCACTTCTTGAAGAGCCTCCACTTCTTCACCATAGCGTCGGCAATTTGCGTGGCCTCGTTGTACTCTTCCTCGGTGACGGGAGCGAACTCGCTTTCTTTCGCCGCGCGCTCGGCAGCCTCTTTCTGGGCGAGGTATTCCTCCGGAGCGAGCAATTTCTCTTTCTCGAACTTATCCTTGAACCGCGAGAAGGCTTTGACACCATATGCGTTGAAGAAACGCTGGAGGTCCGCACGTTGTGCGGGTTTCTTGTTGAGCGCCCCATCTTTCTCGAATCCAAGCTCGATCGCCTTGTTGGCGACAGCCTCGAGAGTGAGGTTGGAGATTCCGCGGCCGGAATCGGCGAAAGACAGAACGGTCATGAGTCGAGTCGGGAACGTGGAGATGCGACGCGCGAGGGCAAGAATACGGGTAAGGCGCGGACGCGTCGGTATGCGCGTGTGCGTCGATGAGTGTCCCGTTCACGCGACACCGAGGCGCAGAAGTCCAAACGAAACGCTCTGTCTCCTGCAAACGAGCGTTTCCAAGAAAATGCGGGATTCCGTTCGAAAGCTGGTTTCGCCGCTGACGACGAACCGACCGTTGCTTTTGGCTTTTTGACCACGATGCCGTTTTCCAAGCGCTTCCGCTACGGGCGACGACCACTGCCGAGGTCGCAGACGGCGACGCGTCACACGGTTGGTGTATCGACCGTGGTGGTGCGACGAGTCGTCATGTACGAAGAGGCGGACACCGTTTCGGTGACCTCCACCCATGCCAT
>JACLAB010012696.1_pt1 | contig 10598 bp, 7 predicted proteins | sample 8027921 | NCBI WGS metagenome assembly JACLAB01 (sample SAMN15725117, study PRJNA655200) | protist metagenome | isolation source: fluorescence activated cell sorting (FACS) single amplified genomes of... | place: USA: West Boothbay Harbor, Gulf of Maine | collected 2000-07-19
GTCGATACGTCGTCGTCGCCGCTGCGGGAAATCTTCAGCGTCGAGGCGCTGCGAGACGCGAGCGAGAGTGGAACTCGACTCGAACGAGTCGTCGGCGCTGAATTCGTGCCACAAGCGATCATAGAGGCGGAGCGGAAGTCGTCGCCGCTGAGACGGCCGAGGTTGGTGGTGTACGCGCTGAGCGCGAGCGCGGCGGCGGCGCAGGCGGTGATGATTGCGATGGAGCCGGGGAGTTTTGAGTCGCCCGTGGCGAGCGCGCTGAGCGATGCGTGCGTGATGATCATAGGGAGTTTATTATGGCGCGTGGAGTTGCAGCAGAGGGCGGATACGTTGAGGTTGATTTGGGAAAAGGCGAAGGAGAGAGAGGAGAGCTTGACGCGAGCGGAGGCGGGGATGGGCGATACGATTTGGACGGCGAGAGTGCGGAGAAAGGCGAAAAAGAGGGCGGAGGAACGAAGAGACGCCGACGACGCGGATTCGTCGCCACCTTGAGATCGATTAGCACGGATTTTATCGCACGCAACGCCGCAGATCATTAGCCGAGATTTTTGTTATTGGATGACGACTTTATGAAACTTGATTTGACTTTATTAAACTTCAAAAAACTTGCGTCACACGGCTTTCGCGAGCGCCTTACATTTGCAGCGTCGGTTCTTGGCCCGGGATAAGTTGGAAAGACGGCGTCGACTTCGCGATCTCGAGCTCTTCCTCGTTCATGTCCGCCTCGATCGAGTCGTAAAGTGGCGTGCTCATGTAACGCTCAGACGTATCCGGCAACATCGCCAAGATCACCGAGCCCTTCGGCGCCTTTTCGGCAACCTTGAGCGCACCGGCGAACGTGGCGCCACCAGAAATACCGGTGAAGATACCTTCGCTTCTCGCCAGCGCTTGCGCCGTCTTGACGGCGTCGCCGCCTTCGATCTTCACGAGTTCGTCGTAGAGGTTCATGTTCAAACCATTTTCGAGAACCAAAGGGATGAAATCGGGCGTCCAACCTTGCACAGGGTGCGCCGCGAACGCCGGATGAGACCCATTCGGGGCGCCCGTGGGCTTACGCTCGGTCTTGATGCCGGAAGTCACCAACGCCGCGGCTTCGGGTTCGAGCAAAATCACCTTGGTGTCCGGACGAGATTCCTTGAGCGTTCGCGCGACGCCCTGGAACGTACCGCCGGTGCCGTAACCGGTGACGAAATAGTCGAGCTTCTTACCCGCGAAGTCTCGCAAGATTTCCGGCCCCGTAGTCGAGGCGTGGTACGCGGGATTGGCTTCGTTCTCGAATTGTCGGCACAAAAACCAACCATTCTTTTCCGCCAATTCCTCCGCCTTGGCCACCATCCCCGTACCTTTACCCCCCTTCGGCGTCACGATGACTTTCGCGCCGAGCATGCGCATGATCTTCCGACGTTCCACAGAAAACGGCTCGGCCATGCAGATGACGCATCTGTAGCCGCGTTGAGCGCACGCCATTGCCACCGCGATCCCGGTGTTGCCCGAAGTCGCCTCCACCACCGTATCCCCCGGCTTCAACAACCCCCGTCGTTCGGCATCCGTGATCACCGCCACCGCCAATCGATCCTTCACGCTGCTCAACGGATTAAAATACTCGCACTTGACGTACATATCGATCCCCGCCGGCGCCAGTCGGTTGACCTTAATCACCGGCGTGTCCCCGACCGTCTCGAGAATATTTTCATAAATCCGCGCCCGCGGCGTCGTTCGCGCCCTATCGCGTCGCTCGCATCGCCCTCTCTTCGTCGTCGTCACCGTCGCGCGCGCGTGATGCGCTCGCATCGTCATCCCGTGCGTCGTCGTCATCCTTCGATCGCGACGCGCGTCGATTGCGTTACTTTTTACGTCGCTTTAATTCACCGAACGCTCGCGTCGAAAACCGCGCGCGTCGCGTCGCTCGAGTCCGTCGTCGCGGGCGACGTCGCTTCGCGTCGCGTCGTCCGTCGCGCGGCGTCGCCGAGCGTCGCCGTGTGCGCGCCCGTCGCGCGGCGTGCCGTCGATCGAGCGATCGTGTCCGATATCCGTGTGTGAGATTCAGTCTTAAAATAAATACGAATCCGTGTGTGAGATGCAGTCTCACGCGTCGACCGCCCGCGCGCGCCCGTTTGAATTCGAATTCGAATCGCGCGACGACGACACACGCGGACGACCGCGCGCGCGAGCGATGTCGGACGACGAGCGGGACGAGGAGATGACGGCGATGGAGCTGGCGAAACGATTGGCGCCGGCGTTCGCGAAGATGGCGGAGGCGGCGCACGAAGCGTCGGGAATGCTGTCGAAATTCGCAAAGATTCCGAACGAATCGACGCTCGTGAAGCGCGGACGCGGGATGGACAGCGAGGGAAAGCGGCTGACGAAGGCGCAGAAGCGCGAATTGAAACCGCCGCGCGCGCCGACGGCGTTCAACATGTTCATGAAGGATGAGGTGCAACGCGTGCGGGTGGAGCGAGGAGACCTGAGCCCGAAGGAGGTGTTCACGGAGTGCGCGCGACGCTGGAGAGAGAAAAAGTCGAGGACGCAGGGAAGCCTGCAGGGCGCTGGATCGCTGAACCCGGTGTCCACGCCCCCGGCGATGAAGGACAAGCACAAGAAGGACAAGTCGCACAAAAAGGATAAGAAGAATAAGGACAAGTGAGCGAATTGAAGCATTCTTCGCGCCGACGCGCGACGTCGGCGACGCGACGATCGACGTCGACGCCGCGCGGGTTCGGCGAACGAGGGAAATAAATTTTGAACAATTAGTGACGATCGCCTAGGCCTCGTTTTAATCGATGTGTACGCAGTAAAGTTTCGAATCGAATCCTCGCCGTCGGCGTCGCGCGCTCGAGGTTTGGTCGAAGTCGCGCGCGAGACGCGCCGCAGTTCGCGCCGCATCTCGCGCGCGCGCGTCGTCGCGACTCGGCGTCGGGCGTCTCAAACGCCATCAGGCGTGTCAAACGTCGATCGTCGTCTCGCGCGCGCCGAGCGACGCGGTGAAAGCGTCGTTTCCGCCGTCATGGATTTCGTACAAGACGTCACCCCCGAACTCGCGTCGTCGCGGTTCGGCGTCGCGAGCGCGTCGAACGCGAGCGCGGGCGCGAGCGCGGGTGGCGCGCTCGGTGGCGCGTCCGCGGACGGGGCGCGAAAGAGCGGACGGGCGCGGAAGATCAGTAAGGCGCTGCGAAGGGTGGACGCGGCGACGCGCGCCGAGGTGGCGGCGGCGCGCTTGGACTCGTTCGAATCCGACGTCGCCATCGTTCCCGGCACCACCGGCGAGGGCGAGGGGGAAGACGAAGACGACGATGAATTCGTGTTCAACGAAAACGCACGCGATGGGGAGGCGGTGATCGTGAAAGGAAAAAAGAAGGCGGGCAAACGCACGACGCGAGGCGTGGCGGAGAACAGACGGGCGGTGGCGGCGCGCACCTTCAACGCCCTGCTCGAGCAGAGCTTCATCGATCGCGCGCCTGAGGGTACGCCGACGTATCTCACCGCCGCGGCGGGACCGTCGAAGGCGAGCGCGCCGAGGAAGTTTTGTAGCGTGTGCGGGTTTCAAGCGCCGTACGGCTGCGCTCGCTGCGGGATGCGCTTTTGCTCGAAAAAGTGCTCCGCCGTGCACGCGGAGACGCGGTGCTTGAAAATGGTGGGATAGCTCTAGCGATGTGCACGTAATAGACAGATACGCGTGGATTCAACACGACTACGAACACCACGCACCGACGCTGCGTCGACCCGAAAGAAAAGAGGATGAAAAAACGCTCGATAAAACGCACGACGCACGACGCGACGTCAGTGTGAAGCGCGACGACGCGGGCTCGCGCGAGGCCGGGATGCAGAGCTTGACGGATGCGAGCGTGGTGCGTGCGATGCGTGCGCGCGTTCGTTCGATCGCGACGCGCGCGCGGCGTCGGTGCGACTGACGCGATTCGATTTCGACTCGCCGCGCGCCGCGCAGGTTGGGCTGCCGAACGATGAGTTGTTTCGTCGCACGAAACGCATCAAGTTTCGAGGAGTGTACAAGACGCCGTCTCAAGTCACGGACGGGGAGTGTCATCTGTACGTTTTGTGCGAGGCGCAGAGGTTCAACGCGCAGCTGCCGCTGACGGCGACGAGCGACGGAGGCGGCGAGGACGCCGCTGGGCAATCGAAATCGAGGACGCGGATGTTTGCGAGCGAGGACTTTCACTTGTTAGGACACATCGACGCGTTTACGAATCTGCGATCTTTGCAGCTGCACGCAAACGCGCGCCTGCGGCGGAAGAAAGGGATGTATTACGTCATACAGATTGACGGTGCCAAGTTGACCGACGTGTCAGACATCACCGTGGTGGAGGACGAAGACGAACCGAGCGCGGCGCCGGACGAAAAGGTGCTCGCGCACGATCGATGGGGGTCTACGTCGGATACTGGTGATCGCGTGCGCGTGCACGGGCTGATAAACGCCGAGGCAATCGATAGAATCTGGGTCGCCGATCGCGCGGGCGAATTCGGCGACGCCGGCGCCTTTCTCGATTGCACTCCGCCCGGAGGACACAACGTTCCGCAAGGAATGCGACTGGACGATCGATGTGATGATAAACAACAATAGACTACTACCTCTCTCTACCCTTCTACGGGTTCGCACATCATCGGGGCGGTCTCGTCTTCGTCTGCCACGGGAAACGGCCACGCGTGCAAAAGCGCGTCTTCGGATCGTCCGGGGTGGTACGTCCATCGTCCAAGCTTCGTCAACGCACGCTGCTCATCCATGCGCACCACAGCGGCGGCCCACGCACGATAGATACTCTCATGCTTCTGCACATGCGGCGACACACTGGTGTACATTTGATACGTCAAACGAGACGCCTTCATGGACTCGGCGTAACGCGATTTGGCATACATGCCCAAAAATTGCAACGACGCGCCGACCATGTATGACTGCTCTGTTCGTTCTTCATCGTTTCCTTCTAAAAGCATCAACTGCTCTTCGTCATCAAAGTCGGCTTCTATGAGCGCCGTCATCTCTTCCGGCTTAAGCGTGAGCAAACGCATCGCGATTAAAAGTTTATCGCTCGGGCGTCCAGTCCGGTGCACGAAGAATCTCGTGCTGAGCTCCTCGTCCGCCAAACCGCGAGACTCGAGCCATGCTAAACGAAGCGGCAGCTCGTCCACAACGAGCGGATTTGCCCCCATGGCAGCCTGAATCACCTCGGCCAAGCCTACCGTGGTACCACCGTGCGGGTTCCGCGGCAAAACGAAGCCGTATCGTCGCAACAGCTCGGCGTTTCGCAGCGGCCCGTACGTGTTGAACACTTCCTCGCCCTTCTTCACTCCACGCACGGTAATCATTTGCAAGCATCCATTCTTTTGATCGTGATGCAGCCGCACCGAAGCCTCGCACGGTGGCGCGTGATTGAGCATGTCCCAGAACGGAACCATGGCCTGAATCTCGTCGTCGCCAAGGGTGAACGAGTACCCCGCCACCATCGCCGTCGCCGCGAAATGAAGTTCGCGCAGCGCTTCCACAGAAAGTCCGCTCGCCAGTTTTGGAAAGAGCTTGAAAAACAGTGTAACAACGTTTTCAAAATGCTCCTCCGTCATCATCGGAAGGTCGAGCGTCTCGTCGTCGTTTTCGTACGCGTCTCGCCACGCGTCCGTGCCGAAGAGCGCCGTCACCTGTTCGTCGTCCCACGCCAACACGGAGTGTCCGACGCGCACGGCCTCGTGCACGGTCTCCAAATACTCACACCACGCGCTCGACTTACCCGCGCACATCTCGCACATCACCGCGATGACCAACAGCTCTTTATCCAGCCGCGGCGACGGCGCCTCGTCGTCCCCGTCGCCGACGAACTCCCCCAATTCCTTCTTCACCGCGCACGCATCCACCGTGAGCACGGCATCGTCCGGAACGCTCACGACGACTTCACCGACGCGCAAATCACGCGTCGCTCGCACGCCGCGCCCCGTGCGCGCGAATCGCGCCACCTCCACGCCGTCGAGCTCAACTTTGTTGTCCCGAAGCCACTTCGCAAAGGCGCCGCCGCCGCCGCCGCCCGCGTCGCGCCCGCGCGCTTCCGCCGCGCGCTTCCCCGCGGACTTCGAAGACGCGGGTTTGGACGTCATCACCGCGTCGTCTCGGCGGTCGCCGCGGTCGCTCGCGCGCGCGTGTGACGCGGAGCATGCGCAAAAAGTGACACGTTTTGACGTCACTTCGCGGTCGTCATGACGCGCGTCGTCGCGTCGCCAGCCGTCGCCGCGCGCGCGGCGTCGAGCGATCGCGTCTCGCGGTCGCGGCGCGCGTCGACGAGCGCCGCGACGTCGCGACGCGATAGGACGATGACGCGGACGAATGTATGGAGACGAATCAGTGACTTTGTCACCGCCGTCGTCGATCCGGCGCTCGACGCCGTGGACGGCGGCGAAGACGACGGACTCGGACCTTCATCGCCCGAAGTCGCGCTCGCGACGTACCTGAGAGTGGAGAGCGCGGCGCAGCGCGAGGCGATGGTGCGAGGCGGGGCGCTCGCGGCGGCGCCGGCGGCGCGAAGGATAATTACGAATGACGACGCGCGCGACGCCGCGGCGGTGTTGAAGCGCGATGGGGCGGTATTTTTGAAAGATGTCGTCCCGCACGATGCGTGTGATGCGGTGCTCGGGGAGTTGAACGTGATTTGTGATTCCGTCAAGGCGACGTACGGGGACGCGTTGCGGCGCACCGACGTCAAGCTCGGATTCGATGGGGCCACGCGTGATTTGCTGTTGCGAGCGTGCGGTCGAGGAGGGGTGAATTCGATATTAGAGCACGTCGAAGACGCAACTGCGGAGGCGGTGATGGTGGAGATGAGCGTGCTGGCGACAGAACGAGGGGCGGATAGACAAGTTTTGCATCCGGATGTGGCGTTCGACGCGCCGCACGCACCGCTGTATTCTTTGTTCATAGCGCTACAAGACGTCATCCCGGAGATGGGACCGACGTGTTTTGTGCTCGGCACGCAAGACAAGGCGTCACACGACGCGTTTCCGGTGACGAAGTGGAACGAAGAACAGTTTGCGCGACTCGCCAAATCGAGGTGTTGCGACGCCGAGTTGCGTAAAGGCGATGCCGTGTTGTACGATGCGCGCACATTTCACCAAGGCGGTGCGAACGAATACGGGCGTCGCGCGTTGATGACGCTGACGTTTTTGAAACCTCCCATTCCTGACGCCCCGACGCGTAGAAATGCGGGCGCGGAGTGGAGCATACGAAGCGACGTCTTCGACATGCGCCTCACGGCGGGACGCATGGCGTCCATGGATTCGTCGTCGTATAATCATTAAACATCTTAAGGAAATAAATCTGCGAGCGTGTACTTGTCACGCAACTCGGTTCTAATCGTGCTAATCGCGGCGTTTGGATTGTCGCCGTCCGCTCGTTGAAACGAAAAGTAAAACAACACTCGTCGTCGCGAGCTGTCGTTTTCCGTTCCGCAGTGCAACGTTCTGCTATCAAACAAAGTCGCATCGCCGCGAGAGATGACGCCGAGCTCGTACGGTCGACGAAACACTGGCCCTTCGCGTTCGTTACCCTCCCTAAATTCGACGTGCGCCTGCGCGTTGTTCGTTCCTGGGATGAACAGCGTCGGACCCATGTCTCGCTCGACGTCCTGCAGCGCCACGAAGCACGTGAACACGGAGGGATCTCTCCTGTACGCCGTGTCCGGGTGCACCGGCTGTCGCGTCGACCCCGGGTCGCTCACCAACGCCGCGAGCTCGACGAGTTTCGCATCCGCGCCGCACACCGCCGTCAGCGCTTCCCCCATCGACGCCACGCACTCCCGCAGCGCCGCGCGCACGGGCGCGTCGTACGCGAGTTTCAAATCCCACCTATTCTTCTTGCAATACACGTTCCCGAACGACTCCACGGATAAATTCCTCCCATCCCCTCCCGCGTCGTTCGTCCGCAGCGTCTCGCGCACGTACGCCTCCATCGCCCTCGCCGTGTCCTCCCGCATCACTCCGTTCACTCGCGCCACCCCTCGCGCGGCGACGTCGCGCCTCACCGCCTCCGCGCTCGCCTCGCTCGCCTCGATCTTCTCCCACGCCGCGTCCGCCATCGCGTCCGCCTGCGCGCGCACTTTATCCGCGAGCGCCGCCTCGCGCGCGTCCGTCTCGCGCTCCAGGCTCATCGCCATCCCCGCCGCGCCCGCGACGAGCGCCACCGCGCTCGCCACCGCGCTCGCGACGCCGTCGTCCGGCGCGCGCGCCTCGAACCGTTCCGCCGCGCTCGCGCCGAGCGTCCCGACGAGCGCGACGACGCGCGCGACGTCCGCGAGCGCGCGCGCGCCGGCGTCGCGACGCGTCGCGGCGCGTCCATCGCGCGCCGCGCGCCGCGCGCTCGCGCGCCGTCGCGCGCGCGGCGGCGCGCGCGACGCCGACGCCGACGATCGCATCGCGACGACCGCGCGCGCGCGAATCGATCGGCGCGCGGTGCAGTGATGGATTGGCGACCAGAGATGCGCGCTTTACACATACCGACGCGCGGCGCGCTCGCTCGGGCCCGTCCGAGCGCTCGCGAACGGCGCGGGAAGCGATTTCGAAGACGCGACGAACGCGCCGTCGTGTCCGCCGTTCGCGGCGCGCGTCGAGATTTGTTTCGCGGTGAAGTCGACGCCGATGTGCTCGATGAATGATTCGATGGATCTGTCGCGCCCGGCGCCGTAGGCGCGCGTGAAACGCACGGGATCGTCCCTGGAGGTCTGCGAGCTGTCGTCCGCGGCGGCGACCAACTGCAGGACGCGCCGGCGCGAGAGTAAATTGAGAAATTCTCGCCGCGCCGCGTCGGATTCGTTACCGACGCTGAAACGCGCGTCGGCGTACAGCATTTTACCCGAACGGTGATCTTCCATCCACATCGCGCGCGGCGCGTTCGAGTAGCAGCGTAACACGGGAACGCGCGCGGGCGTGCACAAGTTCCAGCCGCGCGTGTACAGCCTCGCGCTCGCGCTCAAGTCTTCCCCTAGATGTAAGAACGGCGCGTGGGCGTCGGGCGGGGCGTCTCTGACGAAAGCCTCGGCGCGCGCGAACGCAAAACTACTGTTGAAGAAGAGCGCCGGCGTCGGCTCGCTCGGAACCTCCGCGAGTTGCCTGGCGTGCGTGCGGAACAACGACTCGCCGAATTCGCGCGCGCACGTAATCGCGGGCGCGCGCGCGGGATCGATTTCACCGAGAGCACTCACGGCTGGCAGCCGATCTTTGATCGTGCCGTACACGTCGGTCTGATACATTTGTCTGAACGTCTCTTCTTCGACGACCGGTTGAGTTTTAAGCTCGTATCCTAACGGCGCAGCCGTGAGTACGCGTTTGTCGTCGCCGCAGCGTTCGAGTTCAGACACCAAGATTTCATCCCATCCCTTGTCGACGACCGTCATGGCGTCAATGTGCAAAACATACTTTTCCCCACCCCATTTGCGCATCGCTAAATGTCGCGCGTACGATGGACCTTCCGAAGCGTCCCACGGCATGTGAGTCTCTCGCACGTGATCTCGGAAACGAGCTTCGAGCACCCTTGCTGAGTGACACCTCTTTTCCTCCGCGTCTTCCGTTCGCTGAGCTTTGAGTTGCAAGCGTCGCATTTTAGTCAAATATTTCTCCTGCTCTACCGGATCTTTCACGTCCGCCGCGCGCTTTTGGATTTCCTCTGTCAGTACGTAGACGTTCGTGTGCAAGCGGTCGATGCGCGCGCCGAGCGCGTCGGGCGGCGGCGTCGTGGACTTGTATTGCCATGTAACGCCGACGTAGACGCGCGAAGGATCGGAAGCTTCGCTGAATAACCGTTTCAACGTGTGCTCTGCTTCTCTGTTTCTGTAAACTTCGAGTACGACGAATATGTCTTCATTCGCCGAGTCGAAGAATTCAATCGATCCGTCGGCGAGCCTTCGAGACTGCAAACGCAATCGCGCGGCGCCTTCATCGTGTCGCCAAAAGTCGAGAGATATCGCGTCATAAGCTCTCGCTACCACGTCTAGCTCCTTTGCGGATCCGCCGGCGTCGGGGTGCGCTCGCGCGAGCGCGTTTCTAAACGCCGCGCGCACAGTGACTTCGTCGCTCCCCGGCGCAACGTCGAGCGCGGCGTAACTCGATCGAAGCGCCGGGTCCAAACCACGTGAGTGCGTCGGCTCGCTCAGCGCCGAGCGGGTGTAATATCTCACCCACCAAGGATCAGAGTCGAGATACGACGGCTCAGCGTCTTTCTCAGCGCTCGTCGTCGTCGCGTTCTCCTCACCGTCGTCAGAATCGCTCTCGTAAATCGCCTCAGCGCCCGCGCGCGGCAAAGTCGCCGGCTCGTAAGAATCCACCGATACAAGCGGCAAGCAGCACGACGAACACGCGGTGAGTTTTGCGTGACACACGTTGCCGCACATCTTACATCGCTTGTGCTCGAAGCCTCCCTCGACTCTAGCTTCGACGACGGCGCGTTGCATCTCGATCGCCTTTTCCACCGCCAACACGCCTAGATCCATCAGCATGGGCTTCGACGACGAACGCCGACTCGGCGGTTGAGACGCTCGCGAATCGAACACATCCTCGTCGCAATCTATGTCGAGCTTTGGATCGAAAGTCACCACCTTCTTCGCCTTCGTCGTCGCCGC
>JACLAB010010473.1_pt1 | contig 10586 bp, 7 predicted proteins | sample 8027921 | NCBI WGS metagenome assembly JACLAB01 (sample SAMN15725117, study PRJNA655200) | protist metagenome | isolation source: fluorescence activated cell sorting (FACS) single amplified genomes of... | place: USA: West Boothbay Harbor, Gulf of Maine | collected 2000-07-19
TGAAGCGCCCGCCTTTAAGCGCTGCGCTCGAGCCTTGGTCCCCTCGGAGTTTGACCTGGACGCGGAATCCAACTGGAAGCAAACTGCGCGGCACGCCATCATAGGAAAGTAGAATGACGGATTGTAGTGTAAAATAATATTATGAAAACGAAGGAAAAACCTATCCCGCGCCTAATCCTCTTCCGGCGCTGGAGTAAACGTGCGAGCCATGCGAATGCTCGCGCGCACCGCGTTGCCGGCGTATGCGACGCGCTGATCCGCCTGCTCAGCAGTAGCCCCGGGTCCGATGATACCCATACCGACCGGCTTACCGTACTCCAATTCCAACTGTTTGGCTATGATGGAGAACGTCGACCCCATCTCTTGACCGTGCAGCGTCGATCCCTTCTCGATGTAACCAATCACGACCACGGCGTCCAGCGTCGGGTCTTGCAACATGTTTTCCACGACGAGCGGCGCCTCGTACGTCCCCGGCACCCACACAACCTTATCAATGGTACTCCCCATCCCGATCGCCGCGATCCTTGCGTCCTCCAGCATTCGATCCATGAGTTTATTGTGAAACTCTCCGATGCAAACCCCGAGTCGGATCGGCTCCGAGTTCCCTTCACCGACGTGTAAGATGTTCGTCTCGGCCCACTTCTCAGCCTCCTCGGCTCGCTCGTGCGCGAACGTCACCGCGTCGTCCGTCTCCTGCACGCTTCCCGGAGAGTGATGCTTGTACTCGCGCGGTAACGGCGCTTTCGTAGGCGCGTCGTCGTCGTTCTTCTTCTTCTTCGATCCTCCCGCTCGGACCAGGCTTCGTCGCCCACCACCGGCACCGACACCCCGCACCACCGGGACACCGCTCGTCACTCGCCGAGACACCACCGTCGTCGTCGTCGTCACCGTCGTCATTGTTTCCTAATCACGCACTCAGCCCGCGCGTCTCTCTCTCTCTCTCTCTTTGCGCGCGAAGGAGGAAATTTACGAACACCACGCGCGGAACCGCGTTCTCCCGTCGTCGTCGTCGTCGTCGTCGTCGTCCCCGTTGGATGGCCCGCACTCGCTCGTTCCACTGAAAAGCGCCACCCACCTGTGTTCGCTCCTATACTACTCACAACCCTAGGCCCTGTCCGCGACGACCGAAAAGTGCGTTCGTCTCAACCCACCCGTAACACGCGTGGTGGTCACGGCATTGAAATCTCCCCGTGTGACTCGCCGCCCTCAACCTTTTACGATTGTACTAATACAGGATCGTATTCTACATTTCGTATACCTAATCAGTTTTCTCCAAAATGAAAACAAGCTTCTTACCTCAGAAGACGACCGAAAAGGCAGTTCGCTCGAGCTCGATAATCCGCTTCACCTCCTCAGGGCGCGGTCGTCCCTTCGCGGACGTCCCCCGGGTGCTAGCTTGATGAAGGCCCTGTGTCACACATTCCAAGTCACAGCGGACGGCGAGCTGTCATTCAGATGAGTAGAAGAAGACCCCAACGAACGAACTTCTTGCCGTTTTGTTTCGTTTCGTTTCGTTTCGTTCGGTCGGCGTCGGTCGTTTTGGCTCGGTAGGTCCGCGTCCGCGTCCGCGTCCGCGCTCGGTCGGTCGGTCGGTCGGTCGGTCGGTCGGTTCGCGTTCCGTGCGCGAGTTTCGAACGCGCAGCGCAGCGCCCACGACCGATTCGTGCGATTTTTTCATTCATGGGCTCGTGCATCGTCCAATACGACGACGACGAATACGACGACGTGTTGAAAAAAGAGAGAGCGAGCGGTCGTCGTTATCCGAACGAAGCGCGACTTTTTAGATTCGCGTTCGCGGTAGACGTCAGAGCGTCGCGTCGCGCGGGGTCGTTGTCGACCGACGACGAGGACGAGGACGACGACGAGGATGATGACGATGATGACGATGCGTGGGGGCTGCGCGCGTGGAACGTCCGGGACGCGCGTCGGCGTGAACGAACGACGAGGAAAGGGTGGAGACGGGAGGAATCTCAGTCTCCTCCGTTGGACGAAACGGTTCGCCAAGACGACGACGGGACAAAGACGTGAGACGCCGCGGGGCGTCGTTGTCGTGCGGAGTGAGGGTGTTGGTGGGTCTAGGGAGACGAGCGTCGCGGCGACGCCCGCGGTGGGGGCCAAGGCGGGGGATGGAACGGCTTTGAAACGGCCCGTCGTCGTCGTTCGACCGCCACCCGTTCCGCTCGAGGCGGTTCCAAAAGTGTGCGGGAAGCCGAGGAAAGGGTCCGCGGGGACGCTCGGCGCGTCGAGAGTTCCGGGAGATAAGGAGGATACGGTAAACTTTGCCGTGTACTCGTCGACGGCGACGGCGGTGAGTTTGGTGCTCTTTACTCCCGAGGCACTGGCCGCGGGCGAGGTAACCGCTGAGCTAGAGTTGGACGATAGAGTACACAAGACTGGGAGCGTTTGGCACATCGCACTGCCGAATTGCGTCGAAAATTTATTGTACGGTTACAGAGTCGATGGTCCTTACGAACCGAAGACTGGACACAGGTTTGACAAGAGTAAAATTTTGCTCGATCCGTACGCCAAGGCGACAGTGAGTCGACCTCGTTACGGGGAACCGGGTAAAAAGGCGGACGGAATGGAGGATTGCTGGCCTCAGTACGCGGGTGCGGTACCAAAGAAACTCTCGAACGCAGACGATTTCGATTGGGAAGGCGTGACGTCGCCGAAACGTCCGATGAGCGAGCTCGTCGTGTATGAGGCGCACGTGCGCGGCATGACGGCGGGCCTCAAAACAAAGTCAAAACCTGGGACGTACGCCGCTCTGACGGAAACTTTCCCGTATTTGCGCAGTCTGGGAATTAATGCAATCGAGCTGATGCCCTGTCACGAGTTCAACGAGATGGAATACCACAGCGTGAACCCGGCTACGGGAGAGTTTCGCCGCAACTTCTGGGGTTACAGCACAGTCAACTTCTTCAGCCCGATGTCCCGTTACGCCGCAGCGGGCGATGAAGACTGCGGTCGAAGCGCCGCTCGAGAGTTCAAATACATGGTTCGAGAGGCTCATCGAGCTGGACTCGAGGTGATCATGGACGTGGTGTTCAATCACACCGCCGAAGGTAACGAGGAAGGGTTGACTCTTTCGTTTCGGGGCTTGGATAACCGAGTGTACTACATGGTCGCCCCGGAGGGCCAGTTTTACAACTACAGTGGATGTGGCAACACTCTCAATTGCAATCACCCCGTCGTACGCGAATTCATCATCGAATGCTTGCGTTACTGGGTCCTCGAGTACCACATTGACGGTTTCAGATTTGACTTGGCTAGTATTCTCACCCGAGCGTCGAGCATGTGGGATCGCGCCAACATTTTCGGCGAGCCTACCGCTGCAACTCCGATGCTCGAAGAAGTAGAAATCGGTTCACCCTTACAAGACCCACCATTGGTTGATGCAATCAGCAATGATCCCGTTTTGGCTGACACGAAACTCATCGCCGAGGCGTGGGACGCCGCAGGGCTCTATCAAGTTGGCTCTTTCCCGCACTACGGCCGATGGGCTGAATGGAACGGTAAGTTCCGTGATGATGTTCGAAACTTTATCAGAGGAGTCGACGGATACGCGGGACTGTTTGCGGAGCGCATTTGTGGTAGTCCGGCACTGTATGCAGACGGCCGAAGCCCATCGGCGAGCATCAACTTCGTGACTGCTCACGACGGCTTCACCCTCCGCGATTGCGTGAGCTACAACAACAAGAATAACATTGCAAACGGTGAAGAAAATCGTGATGGTGAAGATCACAACCAATCATGGAATTGTGGCTTGAACTGCGAGGACGATGGCGAAACTTGCGATGTTGAAATCGTCTCACTTCGGGATCGACAGATGAGAAACTTCATGACGGCTCTCTTCGTGGCTCAAGGTGTTCCTATGATGTACATGGGAGACGAATATGGTCACACGAAGGGAGGTAACAACAACACGTACTGTCACGACAATGGCCTCAACTGGCTCGATTGGGATGCGGCAAACGATCCTCTCGCGGGAGAAGGCTTGGCACGCTTCACCCGCCAAATGATGGCGCTCCGGAAAAAGCACGGTGCCTTCCGTCTGCCATCGTTCCCTACCGCGGAAAACATTCAATGGCACGGTCACCTTCCTGACACTCCGCTGTGGGAAGAGGATTCCCGATTCGTCGCTTTCACAATCCAAGAGACACCCAAGTCTTCAAAGTTTTACGTCGCTTTCAATGCCCACCATGAACCGGCAATGTTACGACTTCCAGAACCCCCACAAGGTCAAGAGTGGCGATTGCTTCTTGACACTGCCTTAGAAACTCCATTCGATTTCATTTCCGCGACCGACGTCGCGGAAGAAGACCTGTACACTGCACAGGCGATGATTTCGCCTTCATTGCGACGCAACGCATACATTGCTGTCGATCGTTCGGCAGTCATCATGCAAGCAGTGGACATCTCTACGTGACTAGATCAATTTCGCAGCAAGCACATTCTTTCGCGCATTGATATAAATTAGGCTTGTACCATAACATGTTGCACAAAAAGCGAAACTCTGCTCCCACGAAACCTTCACAGTCGGCCGCGACAGTGGCCGACATGAGTGCTCCTCAACTCCTCGGCTACTCTGGTGATCGCGCGCAGTTTGAAAAGTTTGCGAATTCTGTGAACGAAAGAACTCGCGCCGACCCTTCTACTGCTCGCAAGCTCGCGCTCGACTTTTCTCTCGTCGCGTGTGGCGGCAGGAGATGCTTCATGAACGACTTCGCCCCGAACGTCACAACCGACACACTTGCCACGCTTATTGAGGATGCAAAGGCGGCGTACGGTCCCATCGCGCACGGTTTGATTGTGGTTACTCTCCGTTCAGTCGATTTCGTGATCCAGTCACGAAGTTGGTACCAAACGAAAGGGCAGTCAACCTTAGTCGACGCAAGCGAGAAGGAGCTACTCGTGCACTCGTCTCGGGACGACGAGACACAGAATACTTTGGATGCAATTTTCGAAGATGAAATCAAGAAATCAGTCAGTGAAGGCGACTTGAAGGTAGATTTCGACGTTATACTCGATCAAAGCGCGTACAGCGAGGCTCGATCGATGTCAGGGCCAACTTTTGCTGGTTTGCTTCTCAACTACCCATGCGTGTATCGTTTCACGACTGAGCGCATGGACGACGCGGCGCGATTATTATCCACTCTAGACTTGCAACAGTTTACGATTTCATGCAAGCATTCGTCTATCCAAGGATTCGATGAAGGCTTGCTCGTCTGCGCATTCACGATTCCGTCTAGATGCTTGACTAGGGCGGTACAAGTTGACTTCAATGTGCGCGTCAGTGAGTGGGAAGCTTCGATACGAACAGTAGCAAAAGCATGGGGCTTCGACACCACGTGTGTTTCGAGTCTGAAGAGTGCGAATAGTTTAAAAGTAGTATTCTGATGGGGGTAGACTGTAGTCACGATCAGCATGTTTAGCATTAAATTTTAGGAACTAAGATTCTACACTCGAACAAACAACACGTCAGTGCTGCTAATTGACAAATTAATTGTCTATTCTTCTTCACTGCTTTCATCTTCGTCAGAAGCTTCACTCAACCATTGGATGAAGGGCTTGACTTTCGAGAAGAACCGAGCGTCACCATCGCTCTCTGCAAGAAGCTCCTTGCGCTTTCCATTCGCCCAGCTGAAGAGTGCTTCCTCGGCAAACACGTCGAGGTCGTAAAGCATCTTGAGGACCTGAGCAGCAATGCCGAGCACGCGAGCCCCACCGGTTCTGTTCGTGAACGGAATCGCCGACAGGGAGAGCGCTTCGATGGCGTTCACAGCTCGAACTTGCTCGGAAATCTTTTTCAACACATTCTCGAGGGCTTCACTGTAACCTTCAACGTGCTTTGTGATCACCTTGAGGAGGTCCTTGTCGCTCTCCGGAATGGTTGCCGGGTACACGCCCGCACCATCGAGGTGCGTCGGTGCCGTGAGAGCGAATGAAATCACTGCAACGAGAGTATAAGCCGCAACTTCACCTGCAGTCCGTCCAGAAGACTCAGACAAGCTCTTCACCATGGCGGTGATGTCCTCTGTGTCACGCTTCTGTCCCTTTTCGAGTTCCAACACGGCTTGCTCCACCGTCTTCTGGAATTCAATCAACGCAGTGTTTTCCTCTTCTTCGACGGCCGCACCTAATGTAGCGCGACGGAGAGTTTTCTTGGAGTAGAAGACCGCCGTGCCGTCTCGACGAAGACGACCAAGGAACTGCTGCAAATCTTCCCAAGCCAAGAGTCGACCCAAGTCTTCCTGGAGGAGAAGAGTATCCACAGCCGGACAATCAGTACCGTAAATCGATGAGTAGTCGACAACGAGCACATTGAGTGGAGGAGAGCGGCCACGGAGAGAGTCAGGAACCGTCAGCAACGCTTGGTTGTACAGGCGCTTGACCATCGGCTCGGTACCGGAACCGCTTGCATAAGCGATGCCCTTGGAGAGCATGACGAGAGTATTGATGTCCGCATCAAGAGCCTCCGCGAGGCTAATTTTGAGCATCGGACGGAGTGTGATGATACCAACAGCACCTTCATCGCCGCCATCCTTCGCGTCGTCTTCATCATCCTTCTTCTTGCGCTTTTCAGCCTTCGCGCTCTCCTTTACCATTCTTTCGGCTTCCTTGAGTTTGTTGTTAAGCTTGTGGACGTCCTGAATCCAAGCTTCTTGATCAGCGAAGCCCGCCAACTCGAACGCAACCTTGCGCGGATTCAAGCAACCAACCATGGTGACACCTTCTTTGGAAAGAGCCCCGCGAATACCCTCAACCTTGACCGGAGCATCCTCACCACTTCTCCATCTGTTTTGCAAACGTTCAAATTCTTTTTGTTCGAGCTCAGTGAAGGTCGGCTCGAGCTTCAGGCGCAGAGACTTGACATCACCCTGGACCTTGTCCCAATCACCACCTGGCGGCTGAATCTCTAACAAATCATTTCCGTGTCGAGCAGTGAGGTGACGGAGCAAGAGCGTCGGAAGGCGGTAGTCTTCCATGACTCGCTGATATTCGGCATAGTTTTCAATCAAGTTGAGGGGACTCATCGGAGATAATTCCTTTGAGCCCTCGTTGTACACCGCCAATTTCGCCATCGGAAGCTCATACGGTTCCAAGCTGATGGTAATCTGGTTTGCTTCCTTGGGTCCTCTCCACCACGGCTCAAGTCCTTCCCACGCACCAAGAGTCGCCGACGCAAGAACTGCAGTCAGCGGCATGTTGGATTGAATCGAGGAAACAACTCCCAAGACATTCGGGTCAAGATGAATACCCATGTTTGGTTCGTCAAAGTACAACAGAATCTTCGACTGGTGATAGAAAGAGCTCTCTTGCTCCGCAGCCCCAGCCTTCAAGAGCGCAGCAGTGGTGTTAAGATCTGCGATGATAATGTCTGGCTTACCCGCGCCATGATCCTTAAGCTTGTAACCCACATCAGCGGCGTACTCAAGCTGCTGCTGGATGGTACCAGAACCCGCGCTAACCTTTTCACCAATGGCTCGCGCCGCGCGAAGGGCTTTCTTGTTTCTCGCCTTGTCACGAATAGAGTATGGACGACGAACCTGGTGCAAGGTGCCATCGCCAGAGTTATCGCGAGCGGCAGTCCAGTAAGGAACGGCGTGAGCTTCGCATTCTTGACCGACACGCTTAAGAACTTGCTTTGTCGGTACAGAATATAACAAGATGGCGTCCGGGTACTTGGTCTTGAGTAGACGCAAGTGCACAAGGATGGCGGTGAACGTCTTACCAGATCCCGTCGGAGTGGAGAGGATGACGTGGAGTGGCTTGGGCAACGGCTTGGCCGCGTTCTTAGCCCGTTCAATGGCGGCGTAATGCTTGTCAAGCTGATCGATGAGCTCGTGTTGATGCTTGTACATCCGAGCGACGCCACCAGATTGAGCACCAGACTTGTTCGTCCAGGCGTGCATGGCAGCAAACGTTTGGTCCTTGATACGATTGCTCGTGTTGTCCCAAATAATCTTACCAGCGATCGCCTGGACGCTACCAGGTCCGTGGTTCAACGCTTCACGCTTGAGAAACAAGAGATCGCCCGCTTGGGCCTCTTTGATGGCGTTGATCCATCGAAGAGTGTGCTTGGCTCCTTCGCGCATAGCCTTGAGTTCATCCAAAACCGCGCCGGCCCAGACGTTAGACAACCTCTTCTTCTCCGACTTGTCGTTACCTGCGTTCTCATACTCAGTCGGAAAGCATTCCTTGGCCAAAGTCTTGTACAGATCGCTATCCTTGCGCTGCACGTAAAAGTATTCAAACACTTGCTTCTTCATCAGGTCTGGCGGCGCGTCCAACGCCCCGTCCCACGGCTGAATCTCTCTCATGATTCGAAACCCCGCGCTCCCGCGCACCTTGGCCACCAAATCGCTGTTATCAATGTCCGCCCAATCAGCGCTCGTAAGTGAGCTCCCTACGTCCACATTCAGCGACGCTTCACCGCTTTGCGCCGCGATGAACGCTTCTTCTTGCGCCAGATCCCCGCCGCCGACGTGCGCATCCTCATCCGAGTAATCGGACCCCGAGTCGTCGTCGACGATATCTCCCGTCGCGCTCATCGTTTTCAAACCAACGCCGCGAGAATAAACGACAAGGAACCGCTCCTGGTACTACCGTACGCCCTCGTCGAGGCTTCGTTCGTCGTCGCTTTCGCTCCGCGCCGCGCCGCGCTCTCCCGTCGTTTCCGTGTTCTCGCCGTCGCAGGTTCACTCTCTCAATCGGTACGTTTTAGGCTTTTCATCGCACACCGCGAAAGTGAAATCTAGCTTTACGCGTATTTGAAGCTGGAATCAATGAAATCCATGCCTTGGGGTATGCGGGACCCCCTCAAAAAATGACGAGTCACCGACCGTCACACCTGTCACTTTTTTTGAGGGTTGCGGTAGAGGAAAACGCTACGTTTTGCCGTCACCCGTGTGTAAGTGCTCGATTTTCTTTTCCTTTCTCTTCCGTTGCGCGGCAGTGCGTCGGCAGTGCGAGACGCGAGGCGAGGAGAAGACGAGAGAGGACGAAAGATGTCCGTCAGACGACGCGCCGGTGGGGCGAGAAAGATGAAGGCGTTCAGTCGGGTCGAAAATATGACCTCTGTGGCAGCCTTTGACAAGGCGATGAAGAAGAAGGATCAGCTCCTTCTCATCGAGTTTGTTTCGGTGCGTTGAGCGAAGACGCGAGGATGGGAACGCGAGGATGACGAAGCGGGAGATGGAAACGTTGCGAAAATTCAACGCGAACGCGTGACTGACGATGGATGGTTTGACTTTTGCGTCCTCGCGTCGAGCGCAGAACTATAGCCCTTCGAGCAAGTCGATGCAACCGTACATGCAGACTTTGGCGCGCACGGCGGAGTTTAAGCGCATCCGTTTCACGAGAGTGGACATTGAAGCGGTGCCGGGCATTGCGGAAAAGTGTAACGTCAAGGCGCTACCGACGTATCAGTTGTATAAGAATGGAGAAAAGTTGGAAGAAATGAGCGGAGCTCTCCCTTCCAAGCTTGTCGCTATGCTCAAGGAGCACAACGTCAAGGCGCAGGGTGGGGGAGTCGTGAAGGTTTTGAGCATGATTCTGGGGATCGGCTTGACGGTATTTGGTGTGGTTAAGCTGAAGTTTGAGGTCGAAGCGCGCGAGAGACGAGCGCTCGATCAAAAGACTGCTCAAAACGCCGCAGAGATGGAAAGGGTAAGAAGAGAGAGTGAAGAGCGCAAAAAGAAACGCGCACTGGCTCTTCGACAGCATCACGAAGAACTTGAGGAAGACGATGACGAAGGGGAGTTGGATGACGATGATTACGAAGATGATGACGACTACGAAGACGACGAATAAATAACTGCAGCGTTGAGATTCGTATGTAGCGAAAGCCTCGAATTTGATGTAACAATTTGAGATTTCTAACCTAAAGCAAGCTCCCTCTCGTCTCACCATTTAAACTCCGGAATGTTTTGCGTGTCGGGCTTTGACGGGCTCGCGGGTGCGGGAGATTGCACCTGCCCTTGAGCGAAATAAGGATTTTGTTGCGGCTGTTGCGGCTGATAGAACTGGCCCGGCATACCCATCTGTGGAGACCCATTCCCAAACTGTTGCTGTTGCTGCATGAGTCCAGCAGGCGACTGTTGATACCCAAACTGCGGCTGCATGTTTCCATATTGTTGCTGCTGTTGCTGATAGTACATGGGCTGCTGTTGCTGCATCATACCAGGTTGCTGCATCATACCAGGTTGCTGCATCATACCTTGAGGAGGGTAAGGCTGCTGCGGATAACCTCCCATGCCAGCCATTTGGTTCGGCATCGGATTCATCGCGTTTTGGTTGTAGTTACCCATCGGAGCCATGGAGACACCACCAAGCATGTCTATACCACCGGATGTAACCGGAGCCGGAGCCGCTGGCGCGTCAAAAAGGCTCATGATGTCAGTTTTAGACATGGTCTTTGGTTGCGCAACTTCGGGCTGCGGAGAGACTTGCTGAGCCGGAGCCGCGGTGAAATCACCCCAACCATCGTCGGCGACGACATTTTGAGCTTGAGAATGCGTCGTCTGGGGAGCGCTAAAGTCATTCCACTGATCAAGACCTAATGTCTGAGTCTGTGGCTGAGT
>JACLAB010006699.1_pt1 | contig 10575 bp, 5 predicted proteins | sample 8027921 | NCBI WGS metagenome assembly JACLAB01 (sample SAMN15725117, study PRJNA655200) | protist metagenome | isolation source: fluorescence activated cell sorting (FACS) single amplified genomes of... | place: USA: West Boothbay Harbor, Gulf of Maine | collected 2000-07-19
GTATGCTTTGCGTGTCTGAAAGGAATCTGGATGGTTTCGAATTTTAAAGGAGATTTTGCTTTGAAACTAAAGTCGTTGCATGGTTGCATGGGGGCTGCAGCAGCACTGAGCGTCGGTGAGTCGTGTAATCTCACTGAGGACAAGACGCGACCTCTCTTCTCCGGGGCGCTAACTTTTAATAGGAATAAAGAGCAGGATTACCGTCAAAGACACTGTGCGCGTGCGAGAATCCAAGTGAATAGATATGGACAGCAAACACAGTTCTCACGAGGTCTTTATGTTCACTGAAAAACGGATGTGCAGGCAACTGAAGTCTGGAAGTCAGCAGGAGAAAAAATACAAAATCAGCCACGAAGGAAGTCAGCGATACACAAACTGTAACAAGGATTTTCATTATCTAAAAAGCACGTGTGCCCAAGGCAAGTTGCATCTTGTGTGCATTTTGTGTCAATCGCCAATTTGGACCTTACGCGTACACGCGGAGGTTGTGATCACCAGCACCAAGATAAAGTGCAGTGGCATCTGGGGCGAACGATAGAGCCGTGACCGGTCCCTTTTTTACCTCCCATACCTTCACAACCTCCCAGTCTTTCTTGACATCATAAACGGTTGCTTCGATGCCCCCAACTGCAAGGTAGCGCCCTGAGCTGTCAAACACTACGGACGTGGCGTTGCTTACAGCGTTGATAGACATGAAATTTTTCAGCTTGCGTAAATCCCACAGTTTTACACCATCAGCTGCCGCCGTAGCCACGTAGTATCCGTTCTCGGAAAAGGAATGAGCGGCGACCGCCCCTGTATGCCCTGTCAACCTCGCGACACTCTTCTGGGTCTTCATGTCCCACAACTTTACAAAGGAGTCGTCACCGCCGGTGGCGAAGATGAGACCGTCAGGATGAAATCCTCCGCACAAATACCTGCTGTCACTGTCGTCTTTTACTGACGATAAGCACTCCGCTGCGACAATATCGTAAAGTGCCCATAGGCCGTCGGCACCAACAGAGCATGCATATGTATTCGTTGGGTGCGTCGACACAGCTACTACGTCATTATTGTGCACATCTTTGATCGTTGACGTGCACTTGTATGTACCGCTGCTTTCTTGTCGCCAGACCTTAACAAGCTTATCGTTCGAACCAGAAACGAGCAGGTTCGAGCCAGCCCAAGCGACGGAGTTTATTCTCTTGCCATGTCCCGTAAGCAGGGTACTGCGCTTACCAACACTGGCATCGAATAACGCAAGAGTTCCATCAGCTCCAGCGGTGGCTACGATCGCCGGTGTTCCAGGGTTGAGAGCGAGGGAGTATATCCCGTGAGTTGACGTCTTGTGACAAGGCGAAGCCAATTTTAGATCGTAAAGTTTTATTGCTTCAGGTGATGACAAAGAGGGTGCAGTTTCGCGTTTCTTTCGCATCTTGCTCAATTCCGCAGATTTCGACTGCAACACATCGATGACGTCGGTAGGTATCCCACTCTTTGATCGTTTTGTGCTGCCAGAAACTGGGTCAAAGGCAACGTCATCGTCTGCTGCAGTAGAGGTTCGCTTCCCCATTGTGCTGGCAGATCTGCCAGAAGCCTGCACATTCACGAGGGCTGCTCGTGCTTCGTCGCGCTCTTTTACCAACCGAGCAATAACCCTGCATGCGGCATCGTGCTGATACAAGGAAACGCTCAGCTCTTGCCGAACAGAGTGCAAATCTTTCTTGAGTTGGTGCGTTTCAAGCATCAGAGCATCCCACTCGTTGTGAAAAGTCGCAAGCATGCCTGGAATAGAAGCGTTCGCGAACACTCGCGAATTCACCGCAGGATTACCCGTGATGGGGATAATGTCGTCAAGTGTGAGGGCGATTTTCGTGATCGGACATTTTCCCGTCTCCTGCAGGTGTGGTCAGCAAGAACGAGGTGGACTGTAAAGGAGGGCGAAAACCCTTTCACAGAATTAAGGGCTGCGTCGAGGAACGGACGCCACGGCGTGACGAAACGCAAACGCAAACAAAAAGAAATACAAACCTGGATCGCTTTTGCGATGAGGGACTTTTCGAAGAGATGCCCAGACTTGACCGAGACCACGGGCAACTCAGGGGCAACGCCGCTGATGGCGCAAAACATATTTTCGTACGACGCCGCTGCGCTGGATTTTTTCTGACGCCGTCAAAGGGTTCTGCACGGGTGGACACGGTTCTTCGAAATCAAAGGTCTGGAAAACGGTTGTTGGCGATGCGACCGATCGCTTCGAGCGGGCGCTATGTCACGGGTTCAAGGACAGGATATTATTGAGCTCGAAGGTTGTCCCGAGACCGACCGAAGGCTTCTCCATTGAAGGGCTACACGTACACGTACTGTACACGTGTACCTTGTACGTGTAGCTTGTATTGTATGGATAGTAGCACTGTACGGAAGTACTTTCGTACGAAAGTACTTTCGTACGAAAGTACGAAAGTACTTTCGAAAGTACGAAAGTACGAAGGTACGGATCTAGCTACACGTAGACTAGCTAGCTAGGGCTACGTGCGTAACGCGTTGGTCTATCTACACGTACGTTGTACTGTGCCTTCGAAGGTACTTTCGTACTTTCGTACTCGAAAGTACGAAAGTACTTTCGAAAGTACTTTCGAAAGTACGAAAGTACGAAGGTAGGCCCTACCACTGCCCACCTATCTTCGAAGGTTTATTTTATTATTCATGATTCAAATAAATATGATACTGTATCAAATGTGTAGAATAATAACGTACTTTCGTACCTCCGTACGGTACAACGAGTGTACTTTCGAAAGTACAACGTACATTACGTGTACTTTTGTTGCCTTCGTACGGAAGTACTTTCGTACTTTCGTGCGAAGGTAACAACTTATTGTGAATATTTTAAATTAATATTAAAAGAAATACGGAGGTAGTCAGGACAAGCAAGTACCTTCGTACTTTCGTACTTCCGTATCAGCCTTTTGCGACGTAATCGCGGTAGGTTTTTCGTACGTATGCGCGGGGGGGATCCGGCGACCATGTTGGCTGGCGCGCGCTGCCTTTGCGCTAGAAGTAATTATGATATATCTACGTAAATACCTTCGAAGGTACTTTCGAAAGTACTTCCGTAAGTGCTACATAATACGGACGGAAGTACTTACGCACGGAAGAACTTCTGTAAAACAGACACGTAGTGTACACGTACCCGTACATCATTATGATATTCTATCTATTTCTACCTTTGAAAGTACACGTACACGCACAGATACCCGTACGTTGTACACGTACGGAAATAATTTCTTCCGTACTTCCGTCCCTTAAAAAGGTGTAGAGCTGTAGACAGTCTGTAGACTGTACGTAGAGATAGAATAGTCTACACGTATACAGCTATACTACTGATGAGTGTCTAGCTGTCTACATATGTCAGTGCCCTGCTGAGACCTGCCCTGGAGCAACTAACGTTTGTTAGTTGTACGGAAGTACGAAGGTACTTTCGGAAATAGCCCTGGCCCTAGAGTACTTCCGAAGTACGGAAGTATCTATTTCGGGAAGTACAAGGTACATCTACTGTACCGTGTGGCGTGTACTTCCGGAAGTACAATAATCTTTATTTTGTACGAAAGTAATTACTTTGAAGTACGAAAGTACTTCCGTCCGTATTCTATGATAATGTACCTTCGAATACGAAGGCAACTTACTTTCGAAAGTACTTTCGTACCTTCGAAGATAAACGTGTACACGTACGTGTACAACTACAACAGTTTTAATTGTACGTGTACAGGCCTACGACCTTTAAGGTCACGCTCCGGTAATTAAATTTCCCGTGCCAAAAGTACGAAATTTATACTGAATACGCATACAAATTGCAAAAACGTACTTTCGTACGCGCCCACGCGCTGTCGCTGCGCGGATTGATCTAAAACTTTGTCACGATGTTTTCTAATTTTTTGATGATGCTCTCTCAAAGTTTCGCGATTTTAGAAGGCCTGGAAAGCGGTTTTCGGACCCCTCGGCGACTTTTTTAAGTACGTTTTTGCAATTTGTATGCGTATTTAATATAAATTTCGTACTTTTGGCACGGGAAATTTAATTACCGGAGCGTGACCTTAATTAAGGTACTGTAGTCCTCTACGTAATTCGAAAAAATCCACCTAAAAAACGTACTCGTGACAAAAAACACGTACAAAAGTGTACGCGCGAACACCCGCGCGCGAAACCTATCTCCTCCGCGCGCGATGCACGTCTGCGCGCGAAACTTGGCACGATTACAGTTCTAAGGCATGCGCACAATGCTACGCCGGGGACTTTGCGTTCATGCTCTCTGTCGCGAGAGGGGTACGCGAACGTCGCGAATCGCGATTTCGGGCAAGATCTGCGATTTCTTCGCGACGCGCGCGAAAGTCAAAAAACCCCGGCGTAGCATTGTTACGTGTACAGCTGTACACGTACAGTACACTTTTTGTTAGTGTACAGCTGTACACGTAAAAATCATATGTAGGTAATAGAATACACGTTTATCTACACGTACGCACGTAACGACGTTACTGCGTACGTATATTTTTTCCGTTCTTGAGTATCAATGAGTGTGTTGTTTTCCTGACTGAGACTAATAAGTTGTTTATATGAGTAAGTAAAAGTATATTTGCGGGTCGAGCGAAATTAGACCGTCGATTTTGAGTTAAAATTGTGCCGGCGAGTTGAGTCCGGGGCCTGAGTATTTACCGAGTATTTCACTGAGTACTCTCTTCACGTACACGTACACGTACCAGCTCACGTAGCCAGCAGGGGATAACTTTTTATGTAAATAAATAATGAGTAAGTAAGTTGTTATGTGTACGTGTACGCACACGTACGTGTACACGTACAGTAAAGTTTACTTAGTTTTTCGAAAGTACTTTCGTATTTATTTTTGCGGGTCGAGCGAAAATACCGTCGATTTTGAGTTAAAACTGCAGTACTTCGAAATACTTATTTATTTACTTTTTTTTCCGGCAGTCATGTACGAAGGTATTTACTAATAGCGTCGAAATTTTAGTAGTTGTACACTACAGTATTATGTATTAAAAAAATACCCCTGTCTACAACTACAACTACACGTATTATTATTATCAACCTACTGTAAGTTGTTACCAATGTCTAAAAAATAAAATAAATACGAAGGTAAATATTTAGTCTACAACGTGGTAGTTGTACGTGTACGTGTAGTTGTACACGTACACGTACTGTACACGTACAGTACGTGAAGTTTTTTACTGCCGGGAAAAAAGGTACAGTACGTGTACACGTAGTTGTACACGTGTAGTGTACACGTACGTGTAGCACTCGTGCACACGTAGCCCTGTCCTAAGTTCATGTTTGTAAATATTAAGATATGGAAGTACGAAAGTACGAAAGTACAACATACTGTACGTTGTACGTGTACAACTACCTTCGTACACGTGTACACGTAAAAGTTGTTAGCCCTACACGAACACGTACAGTATTATAAACATACAGTAGCTAGCATATTTATACACTATTCTATGTGTACTCAAAAAAAGTCTTCGCCGTCGGCGAGTAAATACGTTGTACTGTACACGTACAGTATCATACGTGTACAACTACAGTAACTAGTACTTTCAAAGTACTTTCGTACGAAAGTATTTCTTCAGTACGTGCACAACGTTGTACGCGTATGTAGCCCTTTTTGCACGTACACGTACACGTACTCGTAATTCATTTACTATTATCCATAGTCGTAAAAGATAAAACCCCTGGCTACGTAGTACGTGTACGTAGCTACGTACGGAAGTACGGTAGTACTTCAGAAGTACTTTCGTACTTTCGAAAGTACGAAAGTACTTTCGAAAGTACAACATAGTGTGTAGCTGTGTACTTCCGGAAGTATTATCCCTGCCTACGGCTACAACGTTGTACGAAGGTACGTGTACAGCTGTACACGTACGTAGAATAACGTCAACTATCCCGGCGATACTTCCGGAGTACTTTGTACGAAAGTACGAAAGTACTTCCGAAGTACACCGTTAGTTGTACTGTATGTAATTTACGTGTACAGCTTTGAAGTGTACAGTGTACAGCTGTGCACGCTCAACGCGTTATGTGCACCTTCGAAGATACATGTTCATGTCGTACACGTATAAATACACGTACTTCACGCAGTGCACGACACACGATAATTGGTGCGCAGCTGTACTCCTGTACAGCTGCACGTGTACACGTGGTGTACAACTGTAGTACTGTACGACTCGCGTGCTTGTGTAGGATACGCATGCAGTACACGAGTACACGTACACGTTTATAAGGGTTTCATAAATCCTCGGTTCTGTCTGTACATTGTAGCTAGCATTGTACGCGAAGTAGGCCCTACTATGTACGAAAGTACTTTCGTACGAAGGTAGGCTGCAGGACCTGCAAAGCCCAGAGGTCAAAACGGAGCCTGCCAGACGTCTTGAGGTCGTGTAGTGCAACTGTGCATCAACCACCACCCGGACTCTTCACAGTTGTATCTGCTTGACGCGAAGGCGTCTATCGCAGTCACGATGACGCGCTCGGTCTCGCTTATCTGTGCACGCACCTGTTATGCATCGCCAGTTTCGCAAGCTTCTCTCTCGCGTCGAAACGCTCTTATTCGCCGCCGCAATCAGTGTCGCTTTTCCGTATACGCTTCCAAAGATTCTTCGGGGCCAAAAGTAGCCATCGCTGGTGTTACGGGTGCTGTCGGACAAGAATTTCTTCGGGTACGTACCAGACTAGCGTTAATTCTTATAAGATAGTTATTTTCGCAATTCTCCAAGTATACTCGTGTAACAGCATTTCTTCTTCAGGTGCTTACTGAGCGAAACTTTCCATACAGTCGCATGAAAATGCTCGCCTCTGCCAGGCACGTCCAGTTACTGTAAATTTCATGCACAGCTTGTATGCAATAATAACAGGAACGCATTTATGTTTAATTGCACTACTGAGTTCATACTTTCTCACAGATCTGCTGGTAAAGAAGTAGAGTTCGATGGGGAGATGTATAAAATTGAGGAGTTGAAAGAAGATTCTTTCGATGATATCGACATTGCACTGTTTTCTGCTGGTGGCTCAATCTCCAAAAAATTTGGTCCTATAGCTGCCAAGAAAGGATGTTTTGTCGTTGATAACTCTTCTGCTTTTCGCCTTACAGAAGGTGTGCCACTTATCATTCCTGAAGTCAATGCACTTTCAATGGCAGAGTACAAACTCGGCAAAATGCACGGCGGCATCATCTCGAATCCGAATTGCTCCACTATCATTGCACTCGTTGCAGTGACCCCTATTCATCGAGCCGTTGGAATCAAAAGAATGGTTGCCTCCACTTATCAAGCTGCCTCTGGAGCTGGTGCGCTTGCGATGGCTGAATTGGAACAGCAGACTCGTGATGTACTCAACGGTGATCCTGTCACTATGAAAATATTCAATTTGCAGTACGCCTTTAATCTTTTCTCGCACAATGCACCGATGACAGATAACGGATATAACGAAGAAGAAATGAAAATGGTGAACGAGACGAAAAAGATCTGGTCAACAGAAGATGTTGACATCGCTGCAACTTGCATTCGCGTTCCGGTTATGCGTGCACATGCAGAAAGTATCAATCTCACACTATGTTCAGATTTAGATGAAAAAGATGCAAAGGAAATTCTCAGATCATCAGCAGGAATTAAAATTATTGATGACAGAGCGAATAATTGTTTTCCAACACCACTCGATGCTTCAAATAGGGATGAAATCTACGTGGGCCGCATACGCCAAGACATTTCACAGCCTGGCAGGACGGGACTTGAGCTGTTTGTCTGTGGTGATCAAATCAAGAAAGGGGCTGCGCTAAATGCTGTGCAAATTGCAGAACTACTCTTATAATATACTCTATTTCCAAGTTGGCTTGTTCAATGTTGCTCAGTACAACATTCTTGACGCCTGTACACGCAATAACGTATCTGTATACAATTTCAAATTAGCCACGGTTAATTAAGTCTTCATAGACCGTTCCATACGCAACACGTGTGATAAAGCAAAATGCACGAGCCCAGGATGCAATGAACTCTACCAAAAAGTCGTGCAAAAAGTTACACTAGGGCTACACTGTACACGTATTCATACAAAAATTCAGAAAAAGTGATAGACTACGTTCTGGAGTACTTGTACACGCAGAACACTAGTACAACGTTTTAGGACCCTACGAAGGTACTCTATTAAACTGTACACCCGAAACAAGCGTGGACGGACGCGATGAATTTCGGAAAGAGCGCGCCGCTGGAGAAAAGCATGCATCAGAGACGAATGATTTGCTTTAAAGTCACCGTCGAAACATGTCAACATTTTTTATCTAAAAGTCCTATGCAGTGAAAGTACTATCATTCAACTACGAAGGTAGCTCGTACCTTGAGCTAAGACAGCGTATCCTGACCCAAACATGTGCATATACAATATGCCTATGAAAACACCAAGTACAGCACCTGCGAGGACCTGCAGAGGCGAGTGGCCAAGAACCTCTTTCAACTTCCGATCACTGATGGGTTGCCCATGAAACATATCATCGAGAATTTTATTCAGCACCTCGGCCTGCTTGCCTGCATGGCGACGGACACCGGCTGCATCATACATGACAATAAGACTGAAAGCCAGACTGAGAGGAAACAAAGCTGATCCTAGTCCATACTGGTATGCGATGGCAGTTGTTAAACCAACAACGAGAGCTGTATGTGAGGATGGCATTCCTCCCGAGTCAAACATGACGCGCCAGTCCCAAGCGTTCTCTCTGTAAAATGCGGTGAAATACTTCATCAATTGTGCAGTTAACCACGACCAAAACGCACACATGAAGATTAAGTTTCCACTAAGATCAGTCAAAGCAGAACCAACTGCGCCGACTGATATCACTGAATATAAGAGATCATTCTTGATGATCTCGCGAATTTTGTTCTCCTGACCACAGTGAACATTTAATATGTTTACGAAGCTAGACATCAACTTACCAGCGTGTATGAAATTCAGGACTGTTTGCTGTGTCACGATCAAAATATGTCTCGTGAAGAAAGAAGGTAGTGGTATGGCGAAGTTTGGGCCTCGATGTAAATGTCCACATTGAGAGCCACTGTTGTGCTCACATGAACAGTCGTTGACATAGTTAAAATTTTCGCGCATTTTCGAAGTATCAGGCAAGAAAGAGAGGGATTTTTGTTCGAAAGTGTGAACCATACTTCCAAAAAGTGACTTTCTTGCGGTCCGGCCGGGTTTCTGTTTCATCATACCGTCGTGATACGAGAGAGCAAAGTTCCCCCGTGCCCCGGACACTCGCACATCTCGCCGAAAGAGCGGTCTAGATGATCCAAAAGAAAGGGATGTAGTGACATACATTCGTGAAAAAAGAACCCGTTTGCAGTACTTTCCCTCGCCGCTCTACACGATATCCACGATTTTCTCAAGATAGAGGCATTCGTTCCCGGAAGTAATGTGATATTGTACTGTATGTTCACGAACTGTATGTATTTTACGTGTAGTACGTGTACAGTAGTAATACAGTATCTTCGAAGGTATTTATGATAGCTAGCTAGATATTGTACTTGCGAAAGTACTTTCGTACGGTAGTACGAAAGTACTTTCGTACGAAAGTACGAAGTATCTATTTCCGGAAGTACTTTCGTACCTTCGAAGGTACTTTCGTACCTTCGAAGGTACGAGCGTGATGTACACGTACTGTACAGGACAACATTGCTAACTTCGAAGGTAATAAATTCTACGAAAGTACCTTCGAAGGTAAGTTGTTACTTATCTTGCTACGTAGCTACTATGATAGCTAGTCTATCTATTTCCGAAGTATTGCGCTTTACGAAGGTATGTTGTACGAAGGTATGTTGTACGAAGGTACTGTACCGGAAGTACGGAAGAACACGCACGTGTACAACTACAGTACACGTACAATATTACTGCGGAAGTATCATATCTACACTAAAAGTTGTTATCTATTTATGTATATTCCGGTTTTCTATTTCCGTATGAAAGTACAACGCGTTTATACTGTAGCCCTACGAAGGTACAAAGTAACTTACCTCCATAGGTACCTCCAGTACAAATATAAATACACGTACTTCGCGGCTTAAAGAGGCGTGCTGTAGTACGGTATGAAAGTACTTTCGTACCTTCGTTCGTACTTCCAGAAAGTCTACAACGTTGTAGTACGTGTAGCTAGCTTCGTACGAAGGTAGATAATGTGTTGATGTGATATCTAACTTGTTTTAGCTAGCTACGAAGGAATTTAAGTACCTTCGTAGTTTATAATAAACAACACACTAGTGTATTGACGAAGATAGAATAGACTATTACACGTGGGGCTACGTACGTGTACACGTACGAAGGTACAACGTTGTACACGTACAGTGTCCTTCCATACTTCGGAAGTGGATTTACGGAAGACAAAAATCGTAGGGCTACGTGTACACGTAGTGGCTATCAGCGAAAGGATATGAGCTTAGAAGGATGACGAGAGGATGAGCGCGCGGTGTGCTTTAACATCGCGCAGACGCCGTTTTTGGCTCTGTAACTGCACGGCATATTAGATGACATCACCCTCGAGGCGCACGGAACGACCGC